>AMWB02042009.1_pt1 | contig 15454 bp, 11 predicted proteins | sample 200311 | NCBI WGS metagenome assembly AMWB02 (sample SAMN02737377, study PRJNA173069) | bioreactor metagenome | biome: anode biofilm in microbial fuel cells | place: USA: California | collected 2010-12-16 | reverse complement strand
CCTGCCGGCAGCAACTCGAACAAAAAGCCGCCCAGCTTCTCCCAGACCGTGTCCAGTTTCTTGGCAAGGTGCCGAGAAGCGAGCTCTATCAATACTACAGCGCGGCGGACATTTTCGCCTTTCCAGGCATCCAGGAATCGCTTGGCATGGTCTACCTGGAAGCCCAGTCCTGTAACCTGCCAGTCGTTGCCTATCGGGACTGGGGCGGCGGGGAAGCGGTTGTCGACGGGCAGACCGGGTTGCTCTCCCCCGCGGCAACGCCTTCCCTTTTCACAAAAAACATCCGACAGCTGATAGAAGACAAAACAAAACGGGAGATACTTGCTCGCGCGGCCGGTGAGCACATCCGCCACAACCATGATCTGGACCGGAACTATCGCCAGTTAGAACAAAAACTCGTGCAAATGGGGTCGCAGCCGTGTCAAGAATAACAATTTGTCCCCATTTGCGTTGCCCGCAATTGTTTGACAAAATACAATTTTTATCCTAGAAAATAGGACACTATTTTTTTCAATAATGGGGGGGCTTATGGAAAATCATCTTGTCAAAGATCTTATGGTGCCTATTTCCGAATATGCAACAGTTGTTGTCGGCACATCACTGATCGATGCGATACTGACCCTGGAGAAAGCCCAGGAAACGTATACCATGCGAAAATACATGCACCGTGCGGTGCTGGTCCTTGATGAGAGCGGCCAGGTTGTCGGCAAGATCAGCCAGCTGCGGGCATTAAAGGCTATTCAACCTGATCATAAAGCACATGAGGAAATTGAACGACTCAAGGCGTTCAATTTCAGTGATAATTACATTGCCCAGCTCCGCGATCTGTATCGATCCCATGGCAAGATTATGAGCGACCACTCCTTACGCCAGGCAGCCACAAAAAAAGTAGAAGAATTCATGCAAACGCCCTCGCCCGGCGAATTCGTCTCGGAAAACAGCAGTCTCGACACGGCCATACAAAGACTGGTTGCGGGAACACACCTGTCTCTTTTAGTCACCCGTGATGATAAGATAGTCGGTATCCTGAGAATTTCCGATGTCTTTGCCGCCGTTTTTCACAAAATGACCAGTCTCGACAACTGAACCTGATCCAGAGTCTCTTTTCAATACTCCCTAAGGATATCTTATGAAAGAACTGCAAAAACTTTTTAATAGAATTGTCCAGAGAGTCAATATCAATCTCCGAGAATTGAAATTTGACGTCAGCCCCTACGCCGATGCCCTGATCCCGCCGGATCAGATGAATAAGTTTTACGCCTTTTACGGTATAACCCCTGATCATCCGCTCGATCTGCACTTTGAGCATTCCGCCCTGGCCGGCAGCTATTTCCTGGGAAAATGCCGGGTCAGGAACTCGCTGTTATATAAAAGTGATATTCGCGGCGACGAACTGAAGCGAAAAAATGATGTCCGTAAATTCAATAGTTTTACCATTACCCTGACCAAAGATGAAATTATCGATATCGAGGACAGCGCCCTGGTCAAAACCCTGGTGCACAATTACTCCCACGACCCGGAAACCCCGGAAAAATTCTTTATAAAAGACACCCTGGCCATGGACTACGCCAACATCCATGGTGCTCCGTCCGACGGCTGTTTTCTCGGCCCCTTCGCCACCGTCGATCTCACCACCATGCGCGACTGCGTGATCGGCGCATATTCGTACATCCAGGCCGGCGAAATCAATCACCTCAAGGTCGATCCCGGCACAATCTGGGTCAACAGCCCCGGTAATTTCAACTTTTTCTATAAATACCCGCAGGAACCACTGGCCCATTACGTCTCACTTTCCCCCGACAATGTTCCATGGGGAATTCTGATAGATTTTATAGATGAGCGAAAGGATCAATTCCAGCGCGTATTCGATTTTGTCAATCTTGACACAATAGAGTCCGTCCCCGAGACCGCTTCGCTTGACCGATATGCGGTGGTCCTGCCCAATATTAAAATCGCCGACAATGTGCTGGTTGCCCAAAGGGCCTATATAGAAAATTCAAGCCTCGGCAAGGGTGCCAACGCCCAGGAAAACTGCTTTATCATCAATTCATGCCTGGAAGGATATAATGTCACCGCCCATGGCGCCAAAATAATTGAGGCCCGCCTGGGGTCAAATGTTTTTGTGGGCTTCAACAGCTTTCTCTACGGAAAAAAAGAGAGCAGACTGAAGATCGGCAGGGGATGCGTGATCATGCCCCATACCATTATCGATGTCGACCAGCCCCTGGAGATCCCCGAGGAACATATCGTCTGGGGCCTGATTAGAAACAGCGAAGAACTGCGCACTCATTCCATGTCGCTGGCAGAACTGGCTAGTGTCGAATGCTCTTTTACCAAGGGACGCATGCACTTTGAGGGCAAAGGAGCACTGCTGGTCAATGCCTTCAAGGAGCGGATCCAGCATATCCTCGAGGCCAACGGCGCCTTTTTTGAAGATGGTGCAAACGCCGGCCATGCCCAGCGCAACCAGAAACTTTCCCTGAACACCATTCAGCCGTTCCAGTTTGGGGAGATGGTTGGGATGTATCCCAGTATCAGGATATTGCCGTAGGCGTGGCAGAATTTTTTACCTTGGAAATCTAGTTTTTCACCGATGTTTTTAATGGTTTCTTGGGGTTGTGTTTGACATGAAGATACAGTATGCTTGCTCGCCGTCATGGTGTCAATTAATCGACATTGGGAACTCCTTATCAAACTTTGTTCCAGGGTTGCGCAACCTGGTTATGATCGAAATACAGAACAGCGGCTACTTAGGTGAAAATTACATCGTGGTACTTGAAGATAGTTATGGACGGCCATGAAACAGCACCATTTTCTGAAGAACAATGGCGCGGGCAGCAATTTGCAATCGCTTATTGAGGTGCAAGCTTGATCTGGAAATTGCTTGCACCATTGTGGGCATATCGTGGCTTTATCCTTGGCAGCGTCAAACGGGAGTTTCAGTCCAAATACCGTAATTCCATGCTGGGCGTGGCCTGGACAGTAATTAATCCCCTGGCCATGATTGTGGTCTATACCGTAATCTTCGCCCAGGTCATGCGCACCAGGCTACCAGGTGTGGACAATACTTTCGCCTACAGCATTTACCTATGCGCCGGTGTGCTCACCTGGGGACTCTTTGCAGAAATCACCGGTCGCGCTCAAAATATCTTCCTTGAGCACGCCAACCTCCTCAAAAAACTCAGTTTCCCACGTTTATGCCTCCCCATCGTGGTAATACTGAACGCCATGCTCAATTTTTTCATCATTTTCGGTCTCTTCACTATCTTTTTACTTATCACCGGCAATTTTCCAGGTTGGCCCTACCTCGCGCTTATTCCTCTGTTAGTTATCCAGATCACCTTCTCTATCGGTCTTGGAATCACACTGGGAGTGCTGAATGTCTTCTTCCGCGATGTTGGCCAACTCTTCGGTGTTGTTTTGCAGTTCTGGTTCTGGTTGACTCCTATTATTTATTCCATAAGCATTCTCCCTGAGTCCATGCGTACGATTATGGCTTTCAATCCCATGGCCGAACTGATGGTTGCCTACCAGGCCATCCTTGTCAATGGTCAATGGCCCCAGTGGCACAGCCTCTGGCTCGTGACACTCCTGGCCGTTCTTCTTTGCGTAATGGCCATGAGACTGTTCCGCAACCATGCCGGTGAAATGGTGGATGAACTCTGATGGGCACGATAACAGTCAGTAATCTGGGCAAAGCCTACAAGCAATATCCCACCCGCTGGTCACGTCTGGCAGAATGGGTACTGCCCGGACACAAACCCAAACATACACTCACCTGGGTGCTGCAGGATATCAACTTTACCGTCAAGCCGGGCGAAGCTGTCGGTATCATCGGCATCAACGGTGCAGGCAAGAGCACGCTGCTCAAAATGATCACCGGCACCACCCGGCCCACAACCGGCAGTGTCCACATCACCGGTCGGATAGCGGCCCTGCTCGAGCTGGGCATGGGCTTCCACCCAGATTTTACCGGCCGTCAGAATGTCTTTATGGCCGGGCAACTGCTCGGCTACAGTGTCGAGGAAATCGGCGATCTCATGCCCGAAATAGAGGCCTTTGCCGAAATCGGGGAATACATCAACCAGCCGGTACGGGTCTACTCCAGCGGCATGCAGATGCGCCTGGCCTTCAGTGTAGCCACGGCGTATCGACCTGATGTTCTAATCGTCGATGAGGCGCTGTCAGTTGGCGACGCCTATTTCCAGCACAAGAGCTTTGACCGCATCCGTGCATTCCGCAAACAGGGAACGACCTTGCTCCTTGTCTCTCACGACAAAGGTGCCATCCAGTCCATCTGTGATCGCGCCATCCTCCTGAATGCCGGCAAACTAGCGATGGAAGGAAAACCTGAAACAGTTATGGATTATTATAACGCTATGCTGGCTGAACGACAAAACAGTACCGTACAGCAGCACATAACCGACGACGGCAAGATGCAAACCATCTCTGGAAGCGGCGAAGCAACAATTGCCGAAGTGGCGCTGCTGAACGAGCAGGATGAACAAATCGAAGTTGTCACAGTCGGCCAACTGGTCAGGTTGTGCATTATCGTGCGCACCACGGCATATATTCCTGAGCTCGTCTTGGGCTATATGATCAAGGATCGCCTCGGTCAACCTGTTTTCGGAACTAACACCCATCTCCTGAAACGACAACTGGAAGCGGTGGAGAGTGGCACAACGGTGGTATTCTCCTTCCGGTTTGCAGCTAATCTCGGAGAAGGAACATACTCCATCGCCATCGCACTGCACGACACGGATACCCACATCCACAAAAACTATGAATGGCGGGATCTGGCCCTGGTTTTCAAGGTAATCAATACCGATAAAGATACCTTTGTTGGCGTAGCATGGCTGCCGCCTCACCTGGAGTGTACGCAATGAATGAAGGTTTCTACCGCGCCTTTGAGGAATGCCATAGAGGACCGCGCGAGTTGATTAAATCGCGCTTAGGCGTGTATCTGCCTTTTGTCAAGCCACTTTTGGCAATCTACGCTGCCGCTGAGGCTATTGATCTAGGCTGCGGGCGTGGTGAATGGCTGGAACTCCTGCAAGAAGTAGGTTTTGATGCCCGAGGTGTCGATCTTGATGACGGAATGCTTGCCGCCTGCCGAGAAATTGGGCTCAATGTGCATACCGATGAGGCCGTGAAATTTTTGAAAGAACTCGCTGATTCAAGCCAGGTTGTCGTATCTGGTTTCCATATCGCAGAGCACATTCCTTTTCCTGACCTGCAGGTGCTGGTTCAAGAGGCATTGCGTGCCTTGAAGCCTGGAGGATTATTGATCCTCGAAACCCCCAATCCTGAGAATGTTGTCGTCGGTACAGCAAGTTTTTATCTCGATCCAACCCATCATCAGCCGATCCCACCAGGATTGTTGTCTTTCCTGCCTGAGTACTATGGATTCGAAAGGGTGAAAATATTACGGCTTCAAGAGTCGTTAGAACTCTCCGCCAACCAAGAACTCACCCTGTTTAATGTGCTTGCAGGTGTCAGTCCAGATTATGCTGTGGTGGCACAAAAGGCCGGTGCCACAGAAATCATGGCCGTAACGGATGCCGCTTTTGCAACTGAATTTGGTCTTACGCTGGATTCCCTCGCCGGTAAATATGACCAACAGGTTAAAGCCCTTGCCCAACAGGCACTTTACAGCGCTGCTCAGGCCGAAGCCCGCGCCCAACAGGCACTTGACAACGCTGCTCAGGCCCACGCCCGCGCCTCACAAGCGGCGAGCGTGGCGCAAGACATGGCCACACAATTATCCGCCGTCTATTCCAGTACCTCATGGGGAGTCACAAAACCTCTCCGTGCCTGCAAAAGAATGGCGGGAGGAGCGTTTACAATTTGGCGACGGTTGAAGGCAACATCTCTTATTAAGGCCAAACTTGCACTCCGGCCGGTTGTATCTGCCGGCATTGAATACGTTTACAGGTATCCGGCTTTGCAGATCAGGCTCAAACAGTTTGTCCAGCGTTTTCCTTCTCTGCATCAACGGTTGCGACGCATAGCCGCCATCAATACCGTCAACTTTGACAACGATGGTACTGTCTTGTCAGCATTATCGGCGTCTATGTACGACAGAGGGAGGTTCAGCGTGTCGCTGACCCTCCGTTCTCCTCTTGCCCACCGGATTTATGGGGATCTCAAAGCTGCAATCGAAAAAGCAAAATTAGGTGAAGATTGATGCGTATCCTCATTGACATGCAAGGAGCGCAAACCCGCAGTCGTTTTCGCGGAATAGGCCGTTATTCTATGGCAATCGCCCGGGCTATTGTCCAAAATGCAGGTGAACATAAGGTTTGGATTGTTTTAAACAGTCAGCTTCATGGATCTATAAAAAATATCCGCACCGTGTTCGAAGATCTGATCCCGGCAGATCACATCATTGTTTTTGATGTACCGCCTTCGCTATCCTCTGAAAATCCGTCCAACGTATGGCGCAGGCGTGCAGCCGAATTGATCAGGGAGAGCTTTATTGAGGAGTTACAACCTGATGTTGTTTATATCACCAGCCTCTTCGAAGGCGCAAATGATTGCCATGCAGCCCTTTCAATCAGTACCCTGAGCGCACCCATTCCCACGGCGGTAACCCTTTACGACCTTATTCCACTGCTCAATCAGGAAAACTATCTGACATCAGCCTGGGACCGACAATGGTACATGGATAAAGTCGCAAATCTCAAGCGTGCCGACCTGCTCCTGTCCATCTCTGAACACTCAAGACAAGAAGCGATTGGTGCCTTAGGGATTGAAGGGGAGCGGATTGTGACCATATCGACCGCACATACCACCAACTTCCATCTCTCTCCTCATGATGAAGTTGCCGAGAAGACGCTGTTCTGCCGTTACAACATAACCGCGCCATATATCATGTATAATGGAGCTCTTGAATCACGCAAAAATTTAGATCGCTTGCTGATGGCCTTCTCACTGCTGCCGTCAGAACTTCGTCATCGTCATCAGCTTGTTTTTGTCGGTAAAGTGGCCAAAGTTGATCACCAGCGCCTGGTGCATCTTTCCAAAAAAATGGCCATTCATGAACAATTCATCCTTACCGGTCATGTACCGGATGAAGATCTGGTGGCGCTTTTTAGTCACTGCACCTTGTTTGTATTCCCCTCGCTGCATGAAGGTTTTGGTCTGCCGGCCCTGGAGGCAATGGCTTGTGGAGCGCCGACTATCGGCTCCAACGTCACCAGTATTCCCGAAGTTATCGGCCGAACCGATGCATTATTTGATCCAACAAATCCCGAGGATATTGCCGCAAAGATTATCAAGGCACTTACCGACCTTGATTTTCGCCAATCGTTGCGTCAGCACGCTCTTGTTCAGGCGTCAAAATTTTCCTGGGATATCTGCGCAAAAAGGGCAATCGCTGCATTTGAACAACTATATGAAAAAACTCATTCTTCTCGGCCGTCCAAGCCATCCGGTTGGACTGCGATAGCAGAGGAAAGAGATCAAAGCTATCGGCAATTGATCAAAGCGATCGCCGCCATACCCTGCCAGCCGATTGTGCCATCCGAGGAGGATCTGATACTTTGCGCAAACTGCATTGCCAACAATCGGATCAAAACCGAATGTATTGCACGAGCTAACAAACTCCCTGAGCATATCACCTGGCGCATTGAAGGCCCTTTTGACAGTAGTTATAGTTTGGCACTGCTTAATCGTGAAACGGCACTGGCCCTTCATGCCATGGGCCACCAGATTGTTCTGCACTCGACCGAGGGTCCCGGTGATTTTCCGCCTAATGCGAATTTTCTGCTCGAAAACCCGCTTATCGCTACACTGTATGCGCGCAGCCGGGAAATTTCATCGGCGCATGCTGAGGTGACTAGCCGCAATCTGTATCCCCCTCGCGTCGCTGATATGAATTGTCGCTATAACCTCTTGCACCACTACGCCTGGGAAGAGTCCGGTTTTCCCAGGGAATGGGTTGAAGCTTTCAACGAACATCTACAGGGGATAACCTGCCTTTCCCGCCATGTAGAAAAGATCATGATCGATCATGGAGTGACCGTGCCGATGTCTGTCTCGGGTTGTGGTGTGGATCACTGGGAGCGCATTGAAGCGGATAAGGAATATCACCTGAGTGGGAACTCTTTCCGCTTCCTCCATGTATCCTCCTGCTTTCCCAGAAAGGGCGCTGATCTTCTCCTCAAGGCATACGGTCAGGTGTTCACCAGTGATGATGATGTGACGCTGGTTATCAAGACGTTCCCCAATCCGCATAACCAGATTCACCAGTGGCTGGCCAATGTCCGAATGGACCGGGATGATTTTCCCGATGTTTTGATCGTCGAAGAGGATCTGACGGACCCCCAACTCAAAGCCATCTACAGGCAATGTCACGCACTGGTCGCACCCAGCAAGGCCGAAGGTTTCGGGCTGCCAATGGCTGAAGCCATGCTCTCCGGGCTGGCGGTTATCACTACAGGTTGGGGTGGTCAGCTGGATTTCTGCACTAAAGAGACGGCTTGGCTTATTGACTACTCCTTCGAAGCGGCTAAAACGCATTTTGGCCTTTTTGACTCTGTGTGGGCGGTGCCTGATGTCGAACAACTGGCGATGACGATGCTGGAAGTGTACGACATGCCCGCCGATATACGCCAAGAGCGTGCGTCGCGGGGGCGGGAAATTCTACTGGAGAAGTTTCGCTGGCCCGACGTGGCCACACGACTTGTCAACTCCACCCGGACATGGGCGCAATCATCAACGATACCCGAGCCGCATATCGGCTGGGTATCGACATGGAATACCTGCTGCGGTATCGCCAGCTATTCTGCCCATCTCGTGGACAATATACCAAGCGAGGTAACGCTCTTTGCGGCCAGGACGGAACAACCTTCCCAACTTGACGGCCCGGAGGTTCTCCGTTGCTGGACTGCCGGCGACGGGGATAGACTGGACGAGCTAACCACGTGTATCGAGGACCGGCAGATCGACACCTTGGTCGTACAATTCAATTACAGCTTTTTTAACATTGAGCCATTTGGTCATTTTCTGAGCCGGCAGCTGGATGCGGGCCGAAGAGTCGTCCTGATGATGCACTCCACCTCGGACCCAGTCCATGTAATGCCCCATCAGCGTCTGGAAAAAATCCGTAAATCTCTCGCGCGCTGTCATCGCCTGCTCGTGCATGCGCCGGATGATCTGAATCGGCTGAAAGCACTTGGACTGGTTGATAATGTTACGCTTTTTCCCCATGGCATATGTGATTACACGCCCTCATTAACCCCCAATCCCCCATCCCACTTTGCAGCGGTGGATAACTGCTGGACAATAGCATCCTACGGTTTTTTTCTGCCACACAAAGGACTGCTGGAATTGATTGAGGCAGTGGCCTTATTAAATAAGTCAGGGAGACAGGTACGGCTGCACATGGTCAACGCCGAGTATCCGGTGCCCGAGTCTGCTATGCTGATCGAAGAGGCTGGAAAAAAAATTGCATCCCTGGGACTGCGCGACCAAATTCAACTGACCACTGATTTTCTGCCTGAGGAGGAGAGTCTTGCTTTACTCGCCAAGGCCGATTTACTTGTTTTCCCCTACCAGAACACCGGTGAATCCTCCAGCGCCGCCGTGCGAAACGGTCTCGCGACCGGGCGGCCGGTAGCAGTCACACCGCTGTCAATATTTGACGATGTCGTTCCTGCGGCGCACATCCTACCGGGATGCACACCCGATGACATCGCCCAGGGAATAGGCCGGCTTCTCCAGGAGATTGCCGGCGGGACGGAGGCGATACGCACAAAAGAGACAGAGGCCGCGCGCTGGCGTGAGGCACATCGTTTTACCTTTCTTGGGCGGAGACTGTATGGAATGCTGCAGGCTCTGTCGCGGCAATAAGCGCCAATAATTAATGTGTTTGGAATTCGATCGGTTTGTTTTCCACTGTCTCGCTGAAGAAATCTGAGTCAGTATGTCAGCTTCTCAACGAACGGAATCCACAAAGAGTTCTGGTGTAGGTTGCTTTTCTTCCAATAGGCAGGGAGTGAAACCAGTGGGGAAGAGATCCATGCCTTATAATATTCCTGCTTTGACAAACATGACATCGAATACTGAATTTCTTTCTGGTGACAGTGAAGATGATGTCCCCTTGTTGGTAATCAGTTCGTACATAGCGGTACCCCGAGATGACAAATCCATGGTACAGTAAGCTTGTGAATATGTGGAACCCTCCTGATCTCTTGCTTGGCCGCCAACTCTGGAATATTAGAGAAAAAATAATCAGTTGGCAGTGACTGCTAACAGCGCTCCAACCAATTCATTTGGCTAAACATTACTGTTTCTGGTCACCGACAACTGAAGTCTGACAACTGCCAACTGATTACTTTTTATGACCGGATATATACGATTTTTCTTAGCATTTTTAGTTCTGCTTTCCCATGCTGATATCCGATTGTATGGGCTGAACCCCGGGGTCGTTGCGGTGGTAATATTTTATCTTTTGGCAGGATCCGTCGTCTCCCATCTTTTGACTGAAATCATACCAAGAGGCAAAGGGCAAATTAGCAGGTTTTATCGCGATAGAATTCTGCGAATTTTTCCTCTGTACCTTTACGTTGTCGCTCTGACCGGGCTCTTCTTATTTTTCACTTCCTTTGGTGCTCCCCAAATCAGCTTTATTAAAATAATCAATAACCTTCTAATTATTCCGCTGAATTATTTCATGGTCATAGACAGTACAATTCTCACGAATCCGGGCTGGTGCCTGGTCCCGACCGCATGGTCTCTGGGGGCTGAACTGCAAGCCTATTTACTGCTGCCGTTTGTTATAAAAAATTATAATTTAAAAATTTTGCTCACCCTGGCCTCCTTTATTGTGTATTTGCTGGCCAATTTGGCTATCATTCATCCGGATTATTTTGGCTATCGATTAATCTGTGGTGTCTTTTTTATTTTTGTTATTGGCAGCAGCATGCAAAGAAACAATTCAACAACACCAAACACAACAGACTCCTTCGACAGGTGGTTGCCTTTAACTGCATGGGCGTTCATATTTATTAGTGCATGTATTTTTTTCTATACTGATTCCTTTAGTCCAGCCTATACCAAGGAGACCTTTCTAGGCCTTCTCCTTGGTATTCCTCTCATTTACCTGACTTTTCAAATCAAGAAGAAATTCCCTCTCAACTCTCTTCTTGGGTCTCTTTCTTATGGTGTTTTTTTATGTCACTTTTTAGGAATATGGCTTTTAGAGACTCTTAATATTGCTCAAAAAGGCAATGCGGTATACATAACGATATTACTCTTGTTTTCTATTTTTATTTCGTACCTTGGTGTGGTTGTTGTGGAAAGCCCAATAACCAAGATACGTTTAAAACGACCTCGTTAAAAGATGGCTTGAGATTATTAAGTCCATCCTTTATTGTCGAAGCATCTGGTTTGCGTTGACCCCCCAAAACGGTCGGAGTTATCAGTTATCAGTATGCAGTAACGTCCACTGCCCGCTGACTACTGACCACTAAAATTTAGTTTATGCCTAAGCTTTCCCCATATATAAAGGTACTCGTTATCTTGTACCTCTTCAGTCCGACTTTTCCCACTGCTGCTGTGGAGAAGGAAGTTGCGGTCATTGTTTCGTCTCAGATTAAACCTTTTGTGCAGGCCCTGGAGGGATTCCGCGGCGGTTTCCCTCAACCCGTCACCATAAGTTATGTTGATTCCAATCCTGTGCTGGTCAAACATAATCTCGCCACAGAGCAATATGCTCTCATTGTTGCCATTGGACCGGAGGCCGCAAAAATTACCTGGAGCAGCACCGGTAACGCTACACCCAAGATCGTATTGATGGTCCTTGATCCACAGGAATTGCTGGGCACCAACAATTCTCTCTGCGGCGTACATCTGAGGGTTCCGGCTCCCGACCAGCTCCGACTGCTGTCTGAACGAATGGGACCGGGAAGAAAAGTTGGGATTATCTACAATCCTCACGAAAATAAAAAATGGATGGCAGATGCCGAAAATTCAGCCCTGGAAGCCGGACTTACCCTGGTTCCATTGGCGGTGAACCGGAAACAAGACATCGAAAAAGTACTTACTGCGGCACTCGAACAGATTGACACCTTGCTTTTTATTCCCGACTCCACCGTAATTTCTGAAACAATGGTTAGGCATATAATTAAGAAATGCCTTCTGAACAAAATCGCCGTGGCCGGATACAATAATTTCTTTATAGAAGCTGGAGCGGTAATGGCTATTACCATTAATTATACAGATGTTGGAATCATAGGGGCCCAACTGGCGGAAAGAATTTTGACGAAAAATTGCAGTAACCTGCTCCCCCCTCATTTTGAAGTTGAATGGAACCAAAAAGCATGGGATTTTATTCAAGGGAGACCTGGACATCCTTAAAAGCGTATGGATGTAGGAACTATTTTCTTATGATATTAAGTTTCCAAAAAAGACTCCTTTTAGGGGTATTGCTTCTGGTTATAATCATTACAACGACTCTTGCCTTCGTCGGTGTCCAATTTGGTTCGGATTTCCTGCGCAGTAGATTTGATGGCCGGATGTCTTTTTTGGCCCGGCATCTCGCTATAAATTCTGAACTTGGCCTCCTGCTCGGGGACCAGGAAATGCTAAAAAAAAATGCTGCCAACGTCCTTGCTGAAAAAGACGTTACTATGATCTGGATAGAGGACAAACACGGGAAAACCATATTCAAAGAGGGCAATGAAAGGACGGGAAAAAGCATAGAGACGGTGGTGCCGATCTTACAGAAAGAGCAGGAAGAGGACCAGGCTTTTATTTACAATCCGGAAAAAAATAAGATATTGGGCAAAGTGCATCTGGTTTTCTCAACTGCGGGGATCGACTCTCTCCTGGTCAATTTTCGCAATTTGCATATTTTTGTGGGGACAGCGGCGGGGGGAATCGGCTTATTAATTTTCTATTTTTTCTCGCGATCCCTGGTAAGTCCTTTAAAAGATTTGGTAAAAGCAACGGAACAGGTAAGTATGGGAGATTTTACCACCCACGTTAAAGAGGGATCCATCCCGGAGATGCAGCACCTTGCCCATGCCTTCAATAATATGCTCACTGCCTTGGAACTCAACAGGATAAAACTCAAAGAGGTCCACAGGCAGATAACCGAGCAAAAGGCACTGGTAGAAGTTGGGCTTTTTTCCTATACGGTGGCCCATGAAGTCAAAAACCCCCTTGGCATTATCAAGGGCGCGCTTGATATTCTGAAAAAGCCTGAAGTAGACTTGAAAACGAAAGCCACTATGATGAACTACATCGAAGATGAAATTCTTCGCCTTAACAGACTGGTGCAGGATTTTTTAGATTTTTCCAGACCGCAAAAAGCTAATTTTCGAGAAATTAATCTGAGCAGCATGGTAGAAAGCATTGTTGAAAGAAGCAAGCTGGAATGGGAAAAACAGGGTATCTTCCTTCACTGGATGCCCGCTCAACCGGAATGCATAATACAAGCAGATGCAGACCTGTTGTCGCAAGCCATTCTCAATGTAATACGTAACGCCTGCCAGGCATGTAAAGACAAAGGCGAAGTTGAGATATCTGCAACCGTTATAGAAAGCTCCTGTTTACTTAAAATAAGCGATACCGGCAAAGGCATGTCGGCAGAAGTCAAAGCAAGGGCCTTTGAACCATTCTTTACTACGAAAGCTCATGGCACAGGCTTAGGACTGGCCTTTGTTGACCGAGTTATGCGGGTGCATGGTGGTAAAACCAGTATTTTAGATAATGAATACGGAGGCACAAGTTTGCAACTTGAGCTTCCACGAGTAGGTAAGAGTTAAGTGCTCAGTTATTAGTTGGCAGTTGACAGTAACTGCTCACTGTGCTCCTGGAAATTTAGTGGGCTAAAAATTGCTGTTTTTGATCATAGATCACTCCAACCGCCAACTGACAACTGCCAACTGACAACTGACAACTGACAACTAAAAAAATGGCCTCTATATTAATTGCGGAAGACGAAGCAAAAATTAGACATATCCTGAAAATCATGTTGGAGCTCAAGGGGCACAAGGTGGATCAGGCTGAGGATGGCTCGGCGGCTTTAACATTGCTCAATGAACGGGTTTATGACCTGCTTATTTCCGACATAAAAATGCCGGAAATGGATGGGCTGACACTGCTGGAAAACATCCAGAAGATGGACTTGCCGTGCCCTGTAATATTTATTACTGCCTTCGCCACAGTTGACTCGGCCGTTGATGCCATGAAAAGGGGGGCTATCGACTATATCACCAAGCCCTTTGATGAAGAACGGATACTTTACGTTGTAGAAAAGGCGGTTGGGATATCAAGGATAATGGCAGAAAACCGGATGCTCAAAAAAGAACTGCAACGACAAACCGGGGATATGCAACTAGTCAGTGCCTCGGCCTCTATGAAAAAACTGTTGGCTCTGGCGGCTAAGGTAGCAGGGCAACCAGACACCACCGTCATGATTACCGGGGAATCAGGTACAGGCAAAGAACTCATTGCCCGGTACGTGCACTTCAAGAGTCCTCGGGTAAAAAATAGATTTGTGGCTGTGAACTGTGCCGCCATTTCCGCCAATTTGGTAGAAAGTACTCTCTTCGGGCACGAGAAAGGGGCGTTCACCAGTGCAGATAAACAGACACAGGGGGTTTTTGAATATGCCAGCGGGGGCACCCTCTTTCTTGACGAGATCGGCGACCTTCCCCTGGAGGCGCAAGCCAAACTCTTGCGAGCCCTGCAGGAAAAAATTATTCAACGGGTCGGCGGCAACCAGCAGATTCGCGTGGATACACGGATAGTTTGCGCGACCAACAAGAATTTGCTAACGCTTGTAGAGGACAAAATGTTTCGTCAGGATCTCTATTACCGGATCAACGTTTTCCCCCTGCATATTCCTCCGTTGCGGGAAAGAAGGGAGGCCATTATCCCGATTGCCGAACACTATATCCGCAAATTCATGCAACTTCCAGGCGGGACGAATATCCTGACCCAGGAGGCTGCCCGGATCCTGCTGGAACAATTCTGGCCCGGCAACGTCAGGGAACTGGCCAACGCCGTGGAGCGTGCCTGCATACTTGCTGGAAAAATACCGCTTACGGCCGAAGATCTCTCTTTTCTCGAAACCCGAGAACCAACTTCGCGAAGCGCTCGGGAATGGAGACTGCCGGAACAGGGAATTTCCCTGGATACCTTAGAGAAACAGCTGATCAGCCAGGCGATCGACATCAGCAGCAACAATCAGAGCGCGGCCGCGAAACTGTTGGGCCTCAGCCGCTCCCAGCTTAGAACAAGGTTGAAAAAGATTGAAGATTGAAGAAAAATTGTCATAAAAACTGAAATCAAAGAAAATTTATAAAGTTTTATGTTGAAAATTATTATTCTCCTGATCGGTCTAGTCAGCCAAGTCGCGGCGATATCGGCTTGTTGGGCGTCTGACACCTCTTTGCTCTTTGTGGGGGAAGATGTGTCCGTGCTGACTATCGCTTCGCGG
>AMWB02020528.1_pt2 | contig 15454 bp, 13 predicted proteins | sample 200311 | NCBI WGS metagenome assembly AMWB02 (sample SAMN02737377, study PRJNA173069) | bioreactor metagenome | biome: anode biofilm in microbial fuel cells | place: USA: California | collected 2010-12-16 | reverse complement strand
TTTCCCGGTCTGATTATTTCATCAGTATCATCTTTCTTGTTTCGCCGTAATCTTCCGAAGACATTTTGCAGAAATATACGCCGCTCGACAGTTGAGCGTTGAAATCATCGGTTCCGTTCCAGATAAATTCATATTCTCCTTTCTGAAGAAAAGAATTAACCAGCGTTCTCACAAGTCTGCCGGATGAATTATAAATGTTGAGCGAAACGAAAACCCGTTTGGGAACGGAAAAATTTATTTTAGTCGAGGGATTAAAAGGATTAGGATAATTCTGACTCAAATAAAAGTTGCCGGGAGATGAATTCTGATTATTTGTAATTCCCGCAAGGGGGCTCTTGTTGAACCTGTAGATTTTTCCAGTTGCCGCGGTGTGAATGAAATACATTTCATTATTCTTGTCTGTTCCTATCCCGCTGATCAGGATATTCTTCTGAACAAGAAGCGAATCCGAGGTAACCGCGCCGTTGTTGTATCGCAGCATCCATACCATGCCCGAGCAGTAATCACCGTATATGTAGGCTCCGGTTAGTTCGGGTCTGCGGGAACCCCTGTAAACAGCGCCGCCCGTGACTGAGCAGTTGCCGCTCCCGTGGCTGTAAACCTTTATCGGCAGTGTTTTTCCGGACGTATCGCACCCCGAGGAAGGATTATAACAGGCGAATCCTTCCATAACCCGCCAACCGTAGTTCTTTCCGTTTTGCAGAATGTCGATTTCTTCCCAGACGTTCTGCCCGACGTCACCGACATAAATAATTCCTGTGACCGCGTCCTGCGCGAACTTCCACGGATTTCTAAGGCCCCAGGCGTATATCTCTTCGCGTCCCGCTGAAGGATTGTTGTAAAACGGATTTGTATTCGGTATGACATATCGTTTTGTTGCTGACGTATCGTTTACATTTATGCGAAGCATTTTTCCGAGCAGCACCTGAAGATTCTGAGCATTGTTCTGAGGGTCGCCTCCGCTCCCGCCGTCACCCATACCGATATAAAGAAAACCGTCGAGTCCGAACATAACCGTGCCGCCGTTATGGTTGGAATACGGCTGATTGATTTCAAGTATTTTATATTCGCTGAGAGAGTCCGCTTTATCAGGATCGGACGTTTTTACTTTATACCTTGCTATGACCGTACGCAGCGGGGACGGCGCAGTGTAATTCACGTAAAAATAACCGTTCGACTGATAGTTCGGGTGAAAAGCCAGACCGAGCAAGCCCTCTTCGCCCGAAGACGATGATATTTTATTTGAAATATTCAGGAAGACTTTGGAAGTCGCGGCGTTCGAGTCGTTTGCGAAGACGATGATTTTTCCGTCCTGCTGAACGACGAAATTCCTGTTCGTGCCGTCACCCGCGTGTGTGAAATGAAGCGGTTTGTTGAATGTCAGACCGGGAAAAGCGTCTGTTAACTGCACGTTCGGATTCTGAGCGCAGGCTGATATTGAAACCAGCATAAGTATGATTGCTGCAATTGTGTTTTTCATTTTTCCTCTTTATTCGGATAACAAATTTGGAATCAATAAAATCCATTATTTTTTATGAACCGGTGATTTCCGGATGCCGGGTAAGGAAACGTCACAATGAAATCCGACCGCAATCAGAATTAGATTTTACTAAAATTTTAACAGTTCTCTTTGAATTTTCAGTTTCCTTATTTTGTTATTTCAATTATACGCCTTATAACCTATTTTTTACGAAATTACGTTATGAACGAAGAGAGATTAAATATTATAAAAGAAAAACTTAACGGTTTAGGAGTCGAGTTTTACGACGTCAATGGTACGCCCGGAATTATAGCGTCTCCTGAAAATGTTCTGAAAATATGCGACATACTGAAAAATGACGGGTCAATCTTGTTCGAACAGTGCAGGGACACGGTAGGCATTGACAGGTTCACGAAGAAAAACAGATTCGAAGTGATTTACAGTTTGTATTCGCTAAAGCACAGGGACAGGATTTTCGTAAAAGTCATTATAGAAGACAATAAAAAACCGGAAACTCCTACGTTGACGAACCTGTGGAAATCCGTTAACTGGTACGAAAGGGAAGCTTACGATATGTTTGGAATAGTCTTTACAGGACATCCCGACTTAAGAAGAATTTACATGCCCGAAGAGTTTGAATATTATCCTTTAAGAAAAGATTTTCCTCTGATGGGAATTCCGGGTTCAATTAATTTGCCGAAAAAATAGAATTATGCCTCACACCGTATACGAAAAACTGAAGAAAAACGACCCGGGTATTCCAAAATCAAAAATTCTGGAAGCGCTTGAGTCACAGGATTTGAGCCTTGAATTTAATGACGCGCTTGAGAATGAAATGGTGCTTAACATGGGACCGCAGCATCCCGCTACACACGGAGTCTTAAGGCTGCTGCTGAGTCTCGACGGGGAAACCATAAAGAAGGCGGTTCCCGACCTCGGGTATCTTCACAGGGGTTATGAGAAACTCGCGGAGAACATGTCGTATCACGAATTCATTCCTCATACCGACAGGCTTGATTATCTTCAGCCCGTCGCGAATAACATTGCGTACACGCTCGCGGTGGAAAAACTACTGAATCTCGAGATTCCCGAAAGGTCAAAATATCTCAGGACTCTCTCGGCCGAACTCGGCAGAATACAATCGCACTTAATCGCATACGGAACGACCGTGATGGATACGGGAGGGCTGACGCCTTTCTTATGGGCAATGCGCGAGAGGGAAAAAATACTCGATATTTATGACATGTATATCGGCGTCAGATTCACGACTTCTTATTCGAGAATCGGAGGAGTGGCTCAGGATATCACGGACGAGGCAATCGCCGCGATTCTTAAGTTCACGGACGAGTTTCCTGGTTATCTGAAAGAGATGCGGGATATAATAGAGAGGAACAGGGTATTCGTCGACAGACTCGAGGGAATCGGATACATGTCGAAGGAAGACGTGATTAATTACGGGATTACGGGACCGATACTTCGCGCGGCCGGTGTCGATTGCGATTTAAGAAAAGACAGTCCGTATCTCGCGTATGATAAAGTTGATTTTGACGTACCGACGACAACGGAAAGCGACAGTCTGGCGAGGTTCTGGATTAGGTTCGAGGAAATGTACCAGTCCGCAAAAATAATAAGGCAGTGCATAGAAAAAATGCCGAAGGGACCCGTGAACGCGCTATCGCCGAAGAAATCTCTTCCAAGCAAGGAAAAGATATATACGAAAATGGAAGAACTGATATACGATTTCATGCTGATTAATTTCGGGCAGAATCCGCCTGTCGGAGAGTCGTACGGTGCCGTTGAATCGTCGAAAGGTGAACTTGGTTTTTATATAATTAGCGACGGCAGCGGCAAACCGTTCAGGACCAAAATACACTCGCCGTCATTCTGCAATCTTCAGGCAATTCCCGTTATGCTTAAAGACAGTCTTATTTCCGATTCAGTCGTAATAATCGGCGGAATTGATCCCGTTATGGGAGAAGCGGACAAATAATTTGAAAATATATTAATAATCCGAATGCAGTTATTCAACGAAGAAGAATTAAAAAGAATAGAAGAGATCAAGTCTCATTATCCCGATGCCCGCGCGGCGCTGCTTCCGGTGCTCTGGATGGTTCAGGAAAAGGAGGGGTGGATTTCTCCGGACTCGATGAAATACGCGGGTGATTTGCTTGGAGTTCCTTATGAGCACATACTCGGTGTTGTGTCGTTCTATACGATGTTCAACAATCAGCCGAGAGGAAAATATCACCTGCAGATATGCACGAACGTTTCCTGCATGCTGAGGGGCGGGTATGAACTGTATAATTACGTATCGGAAAAACTCGGAATAAAGAACAACGAAACGACAGCCGACGGAATGTTCACGATTGAAGAGGTAGAATGCCTCGGCTCTTGCGCGACCGCGCCGATGATGCAGGTGAACAATAAGGAATATTACGAGAACCTTGATACCAATAAAGTAGAAGCGCTCATCGAAGAATTTAGCAAACATATTAAGTGAATTGACTACTTGGTTACACAGAGATACAAAGAGAAGCACGGAGGATCACAGAGATAAGATGAGGTTTTTGTTTAGAGGTTTTCCGTTGTGTAATATAAAGCAGTTTGATGGACCAGGTGTAATTTTGTTTTGCTGTATAAAAATGTAAAGAATTTTTATGAAAATAATTTTAAAGGATATACCTGATTTACACAGGATAGACGTTTACGAGTCGAACGGCGGCTATTCCGCCTTCAGGAAGGCGTTGAAAGAAATGAGCCCCGATGAAGTAACTAACGAGGTGAAGACCTCAAACCTCAGAGGCAGGGGCGGCGCCTGTTTTCCGACGGGTCTTAAGTGGACATTCATGCCCAAGAACAGCGACAAACCTAAATACCTTTGCTGTAACGGCGACGAGTCGGAACCGGGAAGTTTCAAGGACAGGGAAATATTTGAGAAAAATCCGCACCAGTTCATCGAAGGAGTTCTGCTTGCCTGTTACGCGATGGGAATCAAATCCGCATACGTTTACATAAGAGGCGAGTATTACAAATGGATAAATCTGCTTCAGGCGGCGATTGACGATGCCTATAAAAAAGGGTACATAGGGAAAAACATACTCGGCACAGATTTTTCAACCGATGTTTACATACACCGCGGAGCGGGAGCTTACATCTGCGGCGAAGAATCGGCGCTTATGAATTCCATCGAAGGCAAGCGCGGCTATCCGAGAGTCAAGCCCCCGTTTCCCGCGGCTAACGGACTGTGGGGATGCCCGACGACTATAAACAATATCGAAACTCTAGCGAACGTTCCCGAAATAATCAAGAACGGAGCAGAGTGGTTCTCGAAAATAGGCGCGCCGAAACATCCCGGCACGCTCCTGTTCGGGGTGAGCGGTCACGTGAACAAACCGGGTGTCTATGAGCTTCCAACAGGCACGCCGCTGATGACAATAATCGAAGATTACTGCGGCGGAATTCCCGGCGGCAAAGAAATTAAAATGGTTATACCGGGCGGCTCATCTATGCCGCCTCTCACGAAAGAGGAATGTCTGAAAGCCAACATGGACAATGAAAGTCTCAAGGAATTCGGTTCTTCGATAGGAACGGCAGGCGTAATGGTTATGAACGAGGATACGGATATTCTCAAAGTACTAATAAGAATCGCGAAATTTTATTATCACGAATCCTGCGGACAATGCACGCCCTGCAGGGAAGGAACCGGGTGGCTTTTGAGAGTTCTGAAAAGAATTGATGACGGCAAGGGAAGGCTGAGCGATCTCGAACTGCTCACATCGGTCGCACAAAACATTGAGGGCAATACAATCTGCGCGCTTGGTGACGCCGCTGCATGGCCGGTTAAATGGACCGTTAAAAAATTCAGGGAGGAATTCGTAAAAAGAATACCCAAAGATGAAATTGATGTTCCCGTCTTGAATAAAGTGCATTCGCTAAGATAGCATTACCTAAAGGGAAAAGTTCTTCAAGAAAATTTCATTCAGAGATTAGAATTAATAAGCCCCGTTCGGGGCTTATTAATTTATTGCGACTAAATCTATTTCCCGATTAGTTCGTAAATTTTGAACGCGCAGTATCTCGCGTAATCGAGGTCGTGCATCGCGTTATTCGCCATTGTGGTTTTCTGCCCGTCAAATTCGCATCTGTTGAACAAATCCATTTCGGCAATCTTATTGTTGGCGTTGTCAAGAAACGTCACCTTGGTGTGTAAAATGAATTTGTCCTTGAAATAAGGTCTCGAAATCTTGATTACGCCTTCCCCTGTATCGGAAATCTTCGAGGTCATGCCGGACCTTATCATACCGGCAAGTTTCTGGCCTCTCTCTTCGGCAATTTTCGGTGGTTCGTCGAGCAGTTCTTCAGGACTTGTCGAATCGGGGAATTTTGTCTCCGTTGACCCGCCGAGCAGGTCGCTCGTAAGAATCCTGCCGTTAATTGTATCGTACTGCATTGTCCAGTTCTTGATGGTTCCGAGCGCGCTTTCATTGTATACATCTTGCGTCGTGTAGTCTATTGAGCCTGTCATGCAGCCGCTGACCAGCAACAGAAAAATAAAGAATGCAAAAAAGTTTTTCATCAATCCTCCGGGATTAAAACTATTATATTGCTTAAAAAAATATTATTTCTTACCGAGAGTTACCCTGACGGTAACTTCCTTATCGTCTCTTCTTACAGTTACATCGACTTCCTGCCCGGGCTTGTATTCTCCCAGAGCCGCCGTGTAATCATATATGTTCTTGATTTCCTTCTCGCCGAATTTTATCATCACGTCTCCCGCCATCAGACCGTATTTCTCGGCAGGGCTTCCCGCCTGCACGCCGGAAATCTTAAATCCGTCGCCGTTGTACGAAAAGTCGGGTACGGTGCCAACATAAACTCTTACGGATTTCCTTTCGGTCTTGTTGTCCTCTTCCTTCTTCACGACTTTTGTGAATTCCGGTTTGACGGGAGAGTTCGCGATTCCGTAAGTCAAATCATAAACCATTCTTAAAACCTTTGCTTCGCCTTCCGTGTTTATTTTGTCGTAGGTATCGGAAGGCTTATGATAATCTCCGTGAAGGTCAGTGAAGAACATTAGTACGGGTACGTTCTTGCCGTAGAAAGAGGAATGATCCGAAGGACCGAACCCGTCAGGATTCATAGACAAAGTAAACGAGTAAGACTTGTTCAGTTTCTCGATTTCCGGAATCCAGTACGACGAAGTGCCTGTGCCGTTAAGAATCAATTTGTCGTCCTTAAGTCTTCCTATCATGTCCATGTTTATCATTGCTACTATATTGAACTCCTTGAACTTCTCGGATTTCGTGAAATATGAAGAGCCTATTAAGCCCTCTTCCTCTCCCGTGAAACAGAGGAAAAGCACGCTGCGCTTGAGGTTCTTTTTTTCAGAGGATAGTTTCTGCGCGAGTTCAAGAACGCCCGCGGTGCCCGACGCGTTATCGTCCGCGCCGTAATGAATCAGTTTTTCCTTACCGCTGTACATCGAGTTCGAGCCGCCGAGCCCGAGATGATCGAAATGCGCGCCTACGACAATAACTTCATTTTTCAGCACCGGGTCCGAGCCTTCGAGCAAACCTATCACGTTTCCTGTCTTCTCGTAATCGTCCTGAAGTTCTACGGAGAAATTCACCGTAATATCTTTGAACTCAATGCAGTTTGGTTTTAAAGTTGAATTTATATCGCCGCAGATTTTATTTAAATCATACCCGAAGTCCTTCATCATCGATTCTATCGCCGAGCGTTTTGCGTTTATCACCGGAATTCCGAAATTCTGCCTTACCATTTCATTCCCTAAAAGCATCAGCTCGTCGCCATAAGATGAGGTGTCCGGAGGATTTATTACAATAACGCCTGCGGGTTTTAAATCCTTTATCACGGATAATTTTGCCCGCATAGTTTCAAAAGTCGAAAACTTATCCTCGTTCGGATTGAGGTACGTTGGTGAGTAACGCATTATTACAACAATCTTACCCTCGACGTTCACAGGATTGCCATTCGCGTCAAGAAAGTCGTTGTAACTCAGGTTATCGGATTTAATTCCGTAACCCGCGAAAACCATTTTTCCCTCCGCGGTTCCGTTCTCCGATACTGAAAGGGGAGTAAATACTTCGGGAATGGCGTCTATGCGTCCTTTCGGAACAAAGAATGACAGCGAGTTGTTGCTTCCTTCCTTCACTCCGTTATACATGTCGAACCTTTGTATGAAAGCACTGTCACCTTCAGGTTTAAGTCCGTACTTCTGAAATTCCCTGCTGATATATTGTCTTGCAAGAACATCGCCCTGCGTGCCGGGATATCGCCCGCCGAGTTCATCCGATGCGAGATATTTCACGTGCTCATATACTTCTTTGCCAGTAATGTCGTTGTTTCTTACATTGTCTATTCCGCTCTGCGCAAAAACAAATCCCGCCTGAATTAATATCAGGTATAATATAATTAAGATTCTATTCATCTGTATGTTCTTTACTGCTTTAATTCATTTTTGAGTAATCAAGTTCCGAGCCGAGCACGCTGTGAGGAATAAGGAATACAATGAGCGTTACTACTGCGGCGCCGAGAACCCAGTACGCGGGTTTTTTCGATTTAAACACCATCACAGACGCGACTATCCAAGCGATGAAAGCGATTAATGTCTTGTTGTCAGTCAGGTCAAACCCGAACGGCACGCCTGTCCAGTAAGCATCGAACGCGTATTTCTGAACAATCGGTCCGAATATCATTCCGCCTACGAACATAAATCCGAGGGCCCAGAAAGTGAATTTCTTAAGGTGCGCTTCTTTTTTGAAAACCTCAAGTCCCGCCCGTGTTGAAAGCAGCATTGCGGCAAATATCAGTATGACGTGAATTATCAGAATGATGTCCGGGACATCGCCCTTGTACCTTATGACTACGGGCTCCGAAGGAATTTCCGTTTCGGTATTCTGTCCGATAATCCGGATTGAATAATCGAGTTTGCCCGCGGCGGGCTGTTTCGGAAGTTCTGCTTTAAGAACACCGTTTTCATTCACCATTTCGACGCGAGTAATTTCGTCTTTCGTCTTGTGTCTTTTCCAGAGCAGTACTCCTTTCAGACTGTTGTCCGGCACGACGACCTGAACGGGGCAGTTCGCGCTCGTACTGTGGCTTCTGTTAAGTTTATAACTAATTTCTTTCCCCTGAAAAACAATTTTTCCCGAGACGGGGTATGTCGGTCCCGTGATTCTCTGGTAATAAGCTGACGCGGCAGTTATCAGGAAAGCGAGTATCCAGGGCAACGAGACTTTAACATAGAAGAAAAACGATTTTTTGGTATCCGGAGTATTTTCCATAAGTTTTTTATTATGCACAAACATAACAAAAGCGGTCATTTAATTCTATACTTAATTGCATATAATTATTATATTTCAGACAAATTTGCTTATGAAAATATTATTGACAGGCGGGAGCGGTTTACTGGGTCAATATCTCAACTTGAGATTGTCCGCAGAACACGAACTGCTAACGCTTTATAACGAGAATCCAGGGAACTGCCATAAGTTCGATTCGATAAAGGTTGATATAACCGATAAGGGCAGATTGTCGCTTCTTTTCGGAAATTTCAGACCTGACGCGGTAGTGCACACTGCCTGTTACTCCAGACCCGAGATATGCGCTAATCTTCCGAGAAGCGAAGTATATAAACTTAATGTTGAGGCGACTGAAAATATAGCGCGGTTGTGCAGCGGCTTCGGCTCAAAACTGATTTTTACATCAACGGACCTCGTGTACGCGGATTCTGAAAGCGGAATGGCTGACGAGAACGGCGTGTTGAATCCGCTGACTTTGTATGCCGAATCCAAACTTATGGGCGAAATCGCGGTGCAGAGAAATTCCGAGAATTACATCATATTAAGGACCGCTCTGCTTATCGGATTCGGTCTTAATCACAGCAGAAACAATTTTCACATCACGTACGAGAACCTGAAGGCGGGAAAAGATGTCCGTATGTTTTACGACCAGTTCAGGACGCCGCTTTCAATAAGGGTTGCGGCGGATATGATATCAAGATTATGCGGAATGCCAGTGCGGAACGAGGTTATAAATTTTGGCGGCAGAGACAGGGTATCAAGGCTTCAAATCGGAGAAATGATTTGCGAAGCAGGCGGATTTGACAAAAATCTGCTGATTCCTGTTTCGTGCCAATCCGTTAAGGGATTGGTACAGGTGCCTGATGTATCTATGAATACCGATAAACTGAATGGCTACGGACTCGCGCAGGAAAGCGTGTACGATGAAGTGGCTGCGATTCTAAAAAACGGAATTTGAATCTTTATTACTTTTTCCTTTACATTATTTGCGGAATTATTTAATTTAAATCAAACAAATTCATTCATATAGCAAATTTCTTCCGATTAAAATACGGTTTTAGCAATAAAACCCGAAAATACCAAAATCATTAATTTTTATAGTTTTATAATTCAAAAACGCAGATTGCGTTTAAAGGTATTATTTTATTGATTATTTTAATAACTTATTCGTCAATCAACAAAGAAAATTTTTAAGTTGAATAAAATTAAAATGTTAAAAAGAGCAAGTTTCGCCTTATTTTTACTATCGGCTTGCGTGGTGTTATTTTCATGCGAGAAAAAGGATGACGGCGTTATTGATCCTACATACGATTCCCCGATACTTTCGAATCTTGTACTGGTGCCTGATACTGTGAAAACTACATCAGGTTCACCGGTAATTAAATTTTACATTTCCGCGGTCGCGGACGTCAACAACGGCACGCCTTTGACAGGCGTTACCTGCACTGTTACGGACCCGAAATTAAACAGTTACGGCGCGCAAAATCTCGTATTTGCTTACGACACCGCGGGCGGCAAGAAATACTCCGCTACTCTTACCCTTGGCAGCGTTTCCTGTCTGCTTGTCGGAGATTATACTGTTCAGGTAATTGCAGCTAACGAGCAGGGATTGAGCAGCAACATGCTGAGCAGTTCATTTTATGTGCAAAACACAGGGAATGTTGCACCCGTTGTTTCAAACCCGGACATACCCGACAGCGTCGTCAGACCGTTATCCGGTTCTGTAAATCTCACTCTTTCACTTACAGCGACAGACGCGGACGGACCCTGCGATATCGCGTTCGTTTACATGGACGCCTACAGACCGAGCGGGAATTTCATAGGAAGGTACGCTATGACGTACAATGGAAATAATGTTTATTCATATACCAATACCGTATCTTATGCCGAACCCGATTCTTCGTACGGTTATTATAAGTACTGGTTCACAGCGCTGGACCGCTCGGACGTATTCAGCACGACTTACAAAGACAGCATAAAATTTGTCAGGCCAAATTAAAAGAAAAAGAATTTAAAAATGATATTAAGAAAAATATTTTTATTCGTGATATTAACCGCGGGAGTCAACCTGTTTTCGCAGACAATACCCGAAAATTTCTCGCTGGGCAAGTTCAAAAATGTTTTCGTTAAGACTTCCGGCAAGAACGCGAAACTGAACGCGGTCGTCGTGAATCCGAAGAATTCTAAATGCCCGATAAGCAATTTCGTTACGGACATCTTTTTTTCGGGCGATACAGTTTGGTTCGGTACGGGAAGCGGACTGATGCGCACGACGGACAGGTTCAACAGTTTCGATTATTACATCGAGTCCGAACCGTTCGGGACGGACGACGTTGCGGGTTTCAACGTAAAAGACAGGGTGTTCGTCGCGGCAACCGCGATAAGCGAAGAGATTGACGGTGAAAACGTCGCTACCGGAACGGGAATAAAGGTCTCGACGGATTACGGCCGTTCCTGGAATTCATATCCGCAGCCAATGGACGGAATGACCGATACGGTTGTTACATACGGATTGAACAACATTCACGCGCTTCCCGTTGTCGTGCCCCAGCAGAATCTTTCATACGACATTGCGATTTCGAGGACGAAAGGCGATACTTTAAATTACACTATCTGGATAACAAGTTTCGCCGGAGGTCTCAGAAAATCCACTGATTACGGAGTTTCCTGGCAAAGGGTGCTGCTGCCTCCGGACGACCTCGACAGCATATACACGGGAGGAGTTTATAACTTCGTTTTGAATCCGAACATAAACCTGAACCACAGGCTCTTTTCGGTTGTAGCGGTGAACGATTCAACTCTTCTCGCAGGCTCCGCTAACGGAATTAACGTTTCGAGAGACTGGGGTGTAAGTTGGAGGAAGTATAATTTTCAGAACTCGGGAAGCGGAACAAGCAGGGTTTCGGGGAATTTTGTAGTGAAATTTCACGTACAAAAGTACGGAAGCAGGGAAATCTGGTGGGCGGCATCGAGAAAAGCCAATGATAATAACGAAGTGGACGCGCTGAGTTATTCTACGAATCACGGATATTCCTGGGAATACACGCTCGGCGGCTACAGGCCGAATGGAATAAGTTCGAAGGATTCAATCGTATTCGGATACACTGACGGCGGAATGTGGCGCGCCAATTTCGGAAAATTCGACTGGTCGAAACCTTCGCTTATAGCAGATCCCGTATCGAAAGATTTATGCAGGTCAAACAGTTTTTATTCGGGGAATTACATTAACGATACATTGTATTTCGGAAGCGCTGACGGAATGCTGCGCACGAAATTGACAGTATCTCCGTGGTCTTCTCCCTGGAAGATTTTCAGGGCTTGCGGCAATTTGACTTCAACTTCGGAAACGTACGCGGCTCCGAATCCTTTTTCACCGAACAATGAAGTAACGAGGCTGTTCTTCAAGACAAGCAAACCTGTTTCGAAAGTTACGATAAAGATTTTCGACTTCGGAATGAATCCCGTCAGAACGGTTATACAGAACGCGACGAGAACAAATAACGACGTAAACTTCGCAATATGGGACGGAAGGAACGACGATGGTTACATTCCGGCAAACGCCGTCTATTTCTACAGAATAGAGGTTGATGACGAGACTCCTTTCTGGGGAAAAGTAATTTTAATGAAATAAAAATTTAATGAGTTTTCAGAATATGAAAAAATACTTAGCGATAATACTGATTCTGGCGGCATTCTCAGGCGCGCATGCTCAATTGGGCAGTTACGCGGGAAGTTTTGCCAGGATGGGCTTCGGCGCGAGAGGTCTTTCAATGGGGAATACGCTCGTCTCGGATAGGTACGGCGACGTGTCAGGATACTACAATCCGTCTCTCAGTTGTTTTCAGGAAAACGGAGTTGTGAATCTCGGTTATACATTCCTGAGTCTTGACAGAAAACTAAACTTCGTTTCTTTCGCGAAAAAGTTTTCTCTGTCGGGGGGCAAGCAGACCGCTGGCATCAGTCTTTCCTGGATTAACGCGGGGGTTTCGGATATTGACGGAAGAGACAATGACGCCCGTTCGATAGGAATGCTCGGAACTTATGAAAATCAATTCCTTATGGGTATGAGCATCCTCGTAGCGCCAGATTTATCCATAGGCGTGGGATTTAAACTGTATTACTCTAAACTTTATGAAGAAGTAACTACAACGAGCGTGGGTTTTGACGCAGGCTTTACTTATATAGCGAGCAAGGACTTGTCGTTCGGTCTGGCTGTCAGGGACCTTGGAGTGAAGTATAAATGGGAGACTACGGGTCAGAATGTTTACGGAACGAGCGGGACAACGTCGGAAGATAAATTTCCCGTTCTCGTAGCGTTCGGGGGAACTTACAACCTGCCTAAGAAACTTGGTCTGGTTTCTGTCGGTCTTGATACATACGTGAATCCGAGGTTTGAGACGACGGATACTCTCGGCGTTAAGTCATACAGCAAGAGAAATTACAATTTCGCGCTCAAGGTAGGAGGCGAAATAAACCTGAACGATTACGTGAAAATACGCGCGGGCATTGACAGAATGGACTTTAAATCTGATGACTTCTGGGGAAACATTCAGCCCGGAGCGGGTATAGGCCTGACAAAATCGTTCACGAAGGACATTAATATCGGTCTGGATTACAGTTTCCAAATTGAGCCGTACACGCACAAGCCGGCTCAGAATATCGGAATTGCTTTTAAATTCAAATAATTTATTCATAACTTGAAGTAATAGTTTATTTATATGCGAAAAATTTTCATAACGACTCTGATATTATTCTTTGCGGGAATAACTTTCGGACAAAATGACGGCGCGGGAAATACTGGACTGTCTTTCCTGAAACTCGGTATAGGTGCACGCTCCATAGCGATGGGCGAAGCATTCGTGTCGCTCGCAGACGACGGGACAGCCTACATATACAATCCTGCCAGAGTAAACGCCACCGAAAACGGGAACGTTACCGCAATGTTCAATAAGACAATGATGGATATGACAACGAATTTTGTTGGCGCTAAATTCAGGCTGAATAAATTCGGAATAGGAATCGGTCTCCTGAAGACAACCGTCAGCGATATCGAAGTCAGGAATAATCCCGGAGCCCCGATAGAAACATTCAACTCGGATAACTTTTCTGGAGGCATAAGTCTTTGCTATGATATCCAGAATAATTTTTCAGCAGGGATTACTGTTAAAATGCTGTACGAGAAAATATACATCGACGAGGCGTCCGGCTACGGTCTTGATTTCGGCGCGAATTATAAAAACAATAATGTTTCATTCGCAGTTGTCCTGGCCAATGTTGGCTCTATGAACGCGCTGTCAAATTCCGAGACGAAACTGCCTACATCGCTGAGACTCGGCGCGAGTTACCTATACAGGAAAGATAACTTTTCTCTGACAGGCGCGCTTGACGGATTTAAAGTCCTTGACGGGGGCGCTTTGCACACCCACATAGGAATCGAGGGAGGTTACAAGGATTTCATATTTTTAAGAGGCGGTTATCAGACGGGTTACGAAAATAAAAGTTTCTCCGCCGGGCTTGGTCTTAAGTACAAGTCATTATACGTAGATTACGCTTTCCAGCCGTATTCGATTGGATTCGGCTCGGGGAATTCGATTTCGCTCGGCTATAATTTCTAATGCTTTGAAATAGCGGTTCTTGCTGTTAAGAAAAGTTAATGACGGGAATATTAAAATATTTTGACGACGGGAAAAATCTGAAGCATGTCTTCTTCTTTCTCGTCGTTTTTTTATTTGCCGCGAAAATTCACACGATAATCGTAACCGATATACAGCCCTGGGACGAGGGTATGTATGCGACCAGAGTGCTTTCGATAAAGGTTTCAGGTGATATAATCGACCAGAGCGCGCATTCAATCGGAGGATTTTATTCCGGCTCTCACCCGCCGCTTCTCATCTGGGCTGGATACGCCTTCACTTCGCTGTTCGGGATGAATAACGTCAGTTTTAAAATTTTTATTTTCATACTGAGCGCGGTGCTTTTGCGGGTTATGATGATATTCGGCAGAAATATTTACGATGCCCGCGCGGGAATTATTGCGGCCGTCATATTATCGAGCAATATTATCTTCAGCATTTTTTGTAACAGGTTCCAGTTCGATATTCCTTATTCGTTGCTTATTATTTCCTCTTTTTATTTCATATTAAGGTATACCGACACGGGCGAAAGAAAATACAATTATCTGGCAGGGGTCGTTTTCGGGCTTTGCCTGATGGTGAAGATTCTCGTTGGCTTTTTCATTCCGATGGTAATTTTTTTGGTCATGCTTTCCGCGCGCGGAAAATTCAAATATGCTTTTTCGGATTTGTTTACTCTCACGCTGATTGGAATATTAATCGCGGCTCCGTGGCACGCATACATGTTCGCGGTTTACGGAAAGGAATTCGCGAATTACTTTTTCTTCTATCACATATACGAAAGAGCCCTGTTCGGCGTAGAGCATAACACGAAAGGGTCGGGTTATTTATACCATATAAATTATCTGCTCACAATTCTGCCTTACGGAGTGGTAGTGCTGTTCGGCGCTGCAAAGAAGATTATTAATTTTAAGAACGCGGGCTTGAAAGAGATATTCGTGCTTGTATGGTTCGTGACGGGTCTGCTTATAATTACTCTTTTCAGGACTAAACTTGAAGTGTATATACTTCTTATG
>AMWB02025111.1_pt5 | contig 15462 bp, 18 predicted proteins | sample 200311 | NCBI WGS metagenome assembly AMWB02 (sample SAMN02737377, study PRJNA173069) | bioreactor metagenome | biome: anode biofilm in microbial fuel cells | place: USA: California | collected 2010-12-16 | reverse complement strand
CGGGGGCGGCGGGCACCGGCGCGGGCGCGGGGATAGTCTCCGGCGCGCCGGGCCGGGCCGGCGGCGGCTGCGAGCGCAGGGCCGACGTACATCCCGATAAGAGGATCGGTGATACGAGCATGAGCGCACCGGCAACAAAGATCGTGACGGCGCTGAAAAAGGACCTTCCGGCTGACGGCATCAAAAGCCTCCTGTTCAGAAATTGACGGCGACGGTGTCGGCATCGACCACCCGCGCATAGACATCCTGATCGGAATCGAGATTGAGCACGCGGATGCGGTCGTTTTCCCTTCCCTTTTTCCGGACCTCGCCCAGGGTCGCGATGCTGATCCGCCCCGACCTGGCGACGATCTTGACGATGTCGCCCCGCTCGACCAGAAAAGGCCGTTCGACCATATCCGGACGCAGCACATCGCCCGCCGCGATCCTTTTCCGGGCAATCTTTCCCACCGCGTCCGCGACACGGACGAGGGCGTTGGCGGCGACCCCCGCCGCGTCCATTTTCTTGACGGCCACATCCGCCGGGGTGATCGCACGATTCCTGTCCAGCGGCCGGACCGCCGCGACGACTTCGATCATGCGGTTGATCCGGGCATAGACGTGGGCACGACCGGCCGGTTTTCCGTCCGCGCTGAACGCGATCGTCACCCGGACGTTGCCGGCGAGATCCCCGTGGGCGGGGATGTCGATCTCATGGGTGATCCTGCCGGTCGGCAGGACCATCGCCTTCGCCCCCCGGATCCGCTCGATCTCGGCGTCCGATCCGAAAGAGGCGAGCCTTTCCTTCAGAAACGCCAGCACCATGGCCTCGATTTCGCTTTCCGGTATCGTGACGGCCTCCCGGACAATCTCGATCCTGTCCGGCCCCCGGACCGTCACCGCCGCCGCTCCGCCGGCCTGCCTCAACCGTAAGGCGATATAATCCCGGTCGATCCAGCGTGATTTTCCCGGCGAAGGCGACCGCCCGACGACCATATCCATCACCGATCGTTCGGCGTCCTCGGACGGCCTCTCCGCATCCTGGGTGCCCGCCGCCAAGATCTCCTTCACTACAATGTCGTCGGTGGTCACGACCGCCCGTTCGGGAAGGGTCAGGGTCACGGCGGCGGCCCACCCCGTTTCCGGCATCCGGAAACCGGTCCACAGGCAGAAGAGCGCCAGGCACAAGGCCCGGAGCATGCATGCACGCTGGGTGTTATGCGTATCGGAAGCCATGGCTTATCGTTTGAGATTGTTCATGGTCTGCAGCATGTCGTCGGACGTCTGGATCGCCTTGCTGTTGATTTCATAGGCGCGCTGGGCGGCGATCATGTTGACCATTTCATCGACGACATTGACGTTCGACATTTCGAGGAACCCCTGGGAAATGGTGCCGAATCCCTCCTCGCCGGCAGTGCCGGCCACGACATCGCCCGATGCGGCGGTTTCGAGATAGAGGTTCCGGCCGATGCTCATCAGCCCCGCGGGATTGACGAACTTGGCGAGCTCGATCTTGCCGATCTCGGTGGGCTGGGATTGCCCCGGCTGCATCACGGAGATGGTGCCGTCCGTTTCAACGGATATCGCCATGGTGTCCTGGGGGATCGTGATCTCGGGCTCCAGCAGAAATCCGTCGGGCGTCACCACCCTCCCCTCGCTGTCGACCTTGAACGATCCCGCCCGGGAGTAGGCGATGTCGCCGTTCGGCTGAACGATCTGGAAAAAACCGTCGCCTTCGATGGCGAGGTCGAGCTTGTTTTCCGTATTCTTGTAATTTCCCTGGGTAAAGTCCTTCTGGGTGGCCACCGGCCGGGAGCCGTAGCCGACCTGTATGCCGGTCGGCACCTGGTTTCCCGAAGAGGATGTGACGCCCGGCATGCGGACGGTTTCATAGAGCAGATCCTGAAATTCCGCCCGGCTCTTTTTAAAACCGGTCGTATTGACGTTTGCCAGGTTGTTTGAAATGACATCGATGGTCAGCGTCTGGGCCTGCATGCCCTTGGCTGCCGTCCACAGTGTTCGCAGCATATTTCCTCCATGGTTCCATGGTGATCGAAGGGTCCGGGGTTAGACGGTCCGGCCGAGCTCCTGAGCCGCCTTCCGATCGAGTTCGCCGGTGGTCTGGATCACCTTCTGATAAGCTTCATACAGCCGGTTGACCTCGATCATCTCGGTCATCGCCGTGATCGCGTCGGTATTGGAAACCTCGACGGACCCCTGCACCGCCGTCACCGGATTTCCCGGCGCCGTCCCGCCGTCGTTCGGATCATCGGGTCTGAAACGGGCCCCTTCGGTACGGCTCAGACGATACGGCTTTGCAAAATCGACGATCCTGAGCCGGTCGACCTCGTCGCCGTCCACGACGATCGTGCCGTCCCCGTCGATGGCGATCTGACCCCCGTCGATGGTGATCGGGCCCGATTCTCCCAGCACGGGCAGCCCCTCCAAGGTAACGAGCCGGCCGTCGGCATTCAGGGAAAAGCTTCCCTGACGGGTATATTCGACGCCGCCGGGCGTCTCTACCGCGAAAAATCCGTCGCCGTTCAAGGCGACATCGAGAGGATTGCCGGTCGTTTCCAGAGGGCCCTGGGAAAAGTCGACGGCTATCGACAGGGGAAGCGCCGGAAGGGGGAAGGCCCCGTTATCCTGAATGGACCCGCCGCCAAGAGGAACACCGGTCCCCGGACCGCTGTCCGATCCCCGATTCGCATCCGACGGGCCGTACACCGCCAGATCCCTCTTGAATCCCGACGTATTGATGTTGGCAAGATTGCCGGCAAGAACCTCCAGACGCAACTGCTGTACGATGGCACCCGAGGTGCCCATGTAAATGGCTCCGCTCATAGTCTCCTTTCATCACATCGTCCAGGACGGGACATACGCTTCGGTGCTGCAAAACAGATACCAACCCGTCGATCGCGGCGGGATCAGCCGGCAGCGCTCTTAAGCCGGCTTTCCACAAACCGTTCGCAGGCTTGTTTTCTCAGCTTCATGACCAGTTCCACCTCACCTTTCGGAATATCGGTCATCCGGGTGATCTCTTCGACGGCCAGGCCCGCATCGGCCAGGTGGTCCACCTCATGATAGCGGTCCTCCCGCGGATCGTCGCAGCGTATGTTTCTGGCGGCACCGAAGTGAAACGGGGGATTCGCTTTTTCGGGAACGGCCCGCTCTTCATGAGATATAACCTCCAAGACATCCTCGAACGACTGCCTGCCGCCCGTTCCGGGCGAGAGCTGTCTCTTTTTCCGCTGTCGCACCATGGTGATCACGGCCGTTGCACAAAGACCAAGAGCGATGAGGTCCAAAACGATTTCCCAGAATGCAGCATCCTGCCATGTCATATAGGATATTCCTTTCTCTGCCAGAACGTTATGATATGATTCTTTTCGACGGCGCAGTGTCGAAAACTTGACGATTTTCCGGACTATTTTGACGCAGCCTCCGGGACCTTTTTTTCGATCAGCCCCGCCGCGGCCATCCGCTCCCGCAGGGCCAGGACCGCCCGGGCATGAAGCTGGGAAACCCGCGATTCGGTAATATTCAGAACCCGGCCGATTTCCTTCATGGTCAGCTCGTCCTGGTAATACAACGAGACGATCAGCCGATCCTTTTCGGGAAGCTCGGCCACCGCGCGGGCGAGACTTGTCGTGAGCTCCTTGAGACCGGCAACGGTCAACCCGTCGGCCGTCTCGGCATCCGCGAGTTCATCGATCATGCGCCGCCGCACGCCTTTGCCGTCGTAACCGAAATCCTCGACACTCACGACGGAAACGGCCGCCCGGCTCAGGATGTCGTGATAGGCCTCGAGATCGATTCCCATCGCGCAGGCGATCTCTTCCCCATCCGCGGGCCGTCCCAATGCAGCCTCGAGCTCCCGCCGGACATCCTTCATATCCCTGTACCGCTGTCGGGTGGCGCGCGAACGGACGTCGCGGGCGCGCAGTTCACCGAGTATCGCGCCCCGGATGCGAAATGTGGCAAAGGTGATGAAGGTGTTGTCCCGGGACCCATCGAACCGATCGAGAGCCTCGATCAGACCGACGATGCCGGCGTGGACCAGGTCCTCCTGATCGATGCCGCGGGGAAGCTGGGACGCGATCCTTCCGGCCATTCTTTTGACATAGGGCGTGTATTTGAGGATCAGGGCATCCCGTGAAAGTTTCGCGTCAATATCACCGGATGTCACCTGGCTGACGTGATATCGATTGATCATCTTCTTCCGTATCCCTGTTCCGGTCCGCAATGTTCCGGTTATTCCGACCTGAAATGCCGCCACATGGCTTCGATCCCGCAGGGGCAGGCCGGCGCGCCGGTGCGGCAGCTGTTCATCCGCTTCGCCAGCGCCGTATAACATCTGGCCGCGGGTGATTTGGGGTGCATGTCCATCAGGATCCGCTGACGCCTGGCCGTTCGCTGAATCATCTCGTCGAAAAGAATGGCGCCCAGATACGCGATGGAGATGGTCAGAAATCGATCCGTCACCATATGCAGCTGGCGGAATACCTCCTGGGCCTCCTGCATGTTCCGGGCTTTGTTGACGACCACATTGAAGTGACTGGCATGGTATTTCAGCGACAGTACCTTGATGAGGGCGTATGCGTCGGTGATCGAGGTCGGCTCCGGGGTGACAACGATCAGAATTTCCTGGGCCTTCACATTGAAATAGGTGACATCCGAGGAGATGCCCGAAGCGGTGTCGATCAGGAGAATGTCATTGGTCTCGAGCATCTTGTCGAGCTCCGATATGAGCTTGAACCGCTGCGTTCCCGTCAGGTGCGCCATCTCCTGAATGCCGTTTGCGGCCGGAAGAATCATGATTCCTTCAGGACCGTGCACGATGATCTCCGCCATCGTCTTGACGCCGCGCAGGACATGGGAAAGATTGTATTTCGGCGCCAGGCCCAGAAGAACATCGAGATTCCCCAGTCCCAGGTCCGCATCGAGGATGAGCACCCGCTTGTTGAGCCGTTTGAGCGCAAGCCCCAGATTGATGACGATGTTCGTTTTACCAACCCCGCCTTTTCCACTGGTGACGGAGATGATTCTCGCCAGGCGTTCATTTCCTTTGAAAGAATTCTGCATCTTCCTTTTTTCAAGTTCCTTCGAAAAACTGATCAGTTTGCGGGAATAGAGTTCTTTGCCCATACGCCATTTCCTTTAGTATGCATTCAGCCGTAGCGGCTGTATCTCTGAATAAGCCTTGACATGGAGGATCCTTGGACGGCCGACCGGCGGCATCCCCTGCGTGTGGTCGTTTCCGTTTACAGCTGATTTCATGCTCTGCCGACGTTCTTCAATGAATAGGATCGTTGTCGGTGCAAGCCGTCCTAACTGCGGCCGCCGTAGTAATGCAGCCCCGCATAGGGAATTTCGACGCAGGCATCGCCTTCTTCCGGCCGGGGCGGAACATTCTGATCGGAAGGCGGTGATACGATAGCCGGCACCGCCGGTTTTGCCGCTGATTTTTCGGCATCGACGAACAACCCCGCCAGCATTTGCGGTGATGCCGGGCGGATGTCCTCGGGTATCCGCTGCCCATCGGCGAAATATGACAGGGGCATCGGCGCCCGATAGAGATAATTGAGAAGGTTGCCGTATGTCAGGCTCTCATCGATTTTGGTAACGATGAGACCGTGGACCGGGACGCTGCCGTAAATTCGGACGAATGCGGCGATGTCTTTCTCCTTGGCGGCCGCACTGATGAGCAGCAGGTTTTGAATGTCTGGAATCACGCCGAGCTCTTTACGGATCCACCGGATGATCCGGGCATTTTTCATGCTGCAGCCCGGCGTATCGATATAAACGATCTCGGTGTTTCTGAACCGCCTGAGGGCCCGTTGCATGCCGTCGCCGCCGATGGCGAGTTCCATGGGGACATTGATGATCTTTGCAAAAATTTCGAGTTTTCTAAGGGCGCAGATGCGGTCGTCATCGAGGGCGATGACGCCGACATTCCGCCCCCTGATACTGTGAAAGGCGGTGAGCTTGGCGATCGTGGTGGTTTTGCCGACACCGGCGGGCCCCATGAAGGAGATTCGCCGCTGCCGACCGGCCTCGGGCTCCAGGTTGAGGGATGCAATGCCCCGTTCCCGAAAAATCCGGGTCATTCCCTGGACCAGGCGGTCGGCCGGCACATGGCCGCCGTTGGGCATGTTGCTGATTTTGTCAAGGATGTCCAGCGCGATCTTCTCCTTGATGTCATGATCGATCATCTGCTGAAAAAAAGCGGAAAATTCGGGAGCCGGGGCCGCCGGTGAAGCTGGGGAAACCGGCGCGGAAGGAAGAGCGGGTGGGATCGGTTCAGCCAGGCGTACGGGTGCCGGCTCGGGGGGGGCGGGTCTTTTTCGCCGCACGCTGGAAAGGGTCACGGAGACCGGCGAAGGCTCCCGGCGCGGCGACCGCCGCGCATTTTCCTCGGACTGCGGCTTTGGTTCGTCAAGCGGGGTATCGATCGCTGCCGTCACCTCGAGGCCGCCTTTGTCCATCAGACCTAAAAAGCCTTTGCCTTTCTCGAGATCCCGAACCGAGAGAATCACCGCTTCAGGCCCGAACTCCTCTTTGATCATTCTGAGTGCCGTCGTCATATCGGCTGCTTTGAATCGTTTAATTTGCATCGGATAACTCCACAGTTGCCAGAGACTCAATCTTGACGGTATTGACCAGTTCATTATAGGAAAGGACGGCGACATTGGGGACAAAGCGATCCAGCAGCTTTTTCAGGTGAGGCCTGACCGGGGCCGAGCAGAGGACGACCGGCGTCTGATTCAGGGATGAAAAATTCTGCATGTGGAAGGCGATCTTCTGGATGATCTTCTGGGCGACGCCCGGGTCGAGGGCGATGAAGGTGCCCTGATCCGTTTTCTGTAAGGCGTCGGCGATGACCTTTTCGACGTCATGCCCCACCGTGACCAGGGAAATCTCACCGGCCGCGCCCTGATAGAGACGCGTAATGGTCCTGACGAGCGCCTGACGGACATACTCCGTCAAGATATCGGCATCCTTCGTCATGGGCGCCCAATCCGCCAGGGTTTCCAAGATGGTGCACAGGTCCCGGATCGGTATCTGCTCCCGCAGCAGGTTCTGAAGCACCTTGCCGACCGCCCCGATCGAAAGCAGGTTGGGGATCAGCTCGGAGACCACCGTGGGATGCGTCTCTTTGAGCTGGTCGAGCATTTTCTGAACCTCCTGCCGTCCCAGAAGCTCGTCCGCGTGCCGCCGGATCACCTCCGAGAGATGCGTGATCAGCACCGTGGGAAGATCGACCACGGTATATCCCTTGGACAGGGCGTCTTCACGGGCATCCTCCCGGATCCACACCGCGGGCAGACCATAGGTCGGCTCCACGCCGCGCACTCCGCGGAGCTCTTCGCCCGCCGTTCCCATGTGCATGGCAAGCAGGTGCCCGGGCATTACCTCCGCCCGCGCGATCTCGTTGCCTTTCAGGAGGATGCGGTACTCGCCGGGCGTAAGCTGGACGTTGTCCTGGATATGGATGGGGGGAATGATGACGCCGGCTTCCTGGGCGATCTGGTCGCGGATCGCATGAATCCTGGCCAGAAGGCGGCCGTCCTGCTCGGCATCCACGAACGGAATCAGCTCGTAACCGACTTCAAGCCCCAGAACATCCAGCGGCAGCAGCCGTGAAGCCTTGTCCGGTGTTTCAATTGCTGCGCCGTGCTCCGCCGCCTTCTCCTCTGCCGTTCGTGTTTTTTGTGATTTCAGCAAAAACCGGGCGAGCGTGCCGGAGATGCCGGCCAGGATCATAAAGGGCAGCCACGGCATGCCGGGAACAAGTCCGAAACAGAGCAGGATGATCGCCGCCATGGCGATGGCCTTGGGATGCCTGAAGATCTGAAGGGTGATCTCGTCGCCCATGCTCGATTCGGCGCCGGCGCGGGTGACGATGATGCCCGCCGCCGTGGCGACGATCAGGGCCGGAATCTGGGAAACCAGGCCGTCGCCGACCGCCAGAAGCGTGTAGGTCCTGGCCGCGTCGCCAAAGCTCATCCCATTTTGGGAAACGCCGATGACGAGGCCGCCGACTATATTGATGAGTGTAATAACGATGCCGGCGACGGCATCGCCTTTCACGAACTTGTTCGCGCCGTCCATGGCGCCGTAATATTCGGCTTCCCGGGTGAGGGCCGCCCTGCGCTGCTTGGCGGTCTCTTCGTTGATGAACCCGGCGTTCAGGTCGGCGTCGATGCTCATCTGCTTGCCCGGCATGGCATCGAGCGTGAAGCGGGCCGCCACCTCGGCGATTCTGCCCGCCCCTTTGGTGATGACCATGAAATTGATGAGCACGAGGATCAGGAAGATAATGGCGCCGACGACATAGTTGCCGCCGACCACGAAATTTCCGAAGGCGTTGATCACCCTGCCGGCCGCCTGGGTTCCGTCACTGCCGTGCAGAAGGATGATGCGCGTCGAGGCGATGTTGAGGGAGAGCCTGAACAGGGTCATCACCAGCAGCATCGAGGGAAACGCGGGCAGATCGAGCGGTTTCAGAATGTAGATCACCACCAGAAGAACGATCAACGCGAAGGTGATGTTAAAGGTGATGAGCAGGTCCAAAAGCGGCGTCGGCAGCGGCAGCACCATGAGGATCAGAATGCTCACCACGAGCAGCGACATGATGCCTTCACTGTTTCGGGCAAGCAGATGAGCACCGCCCGGAGAGAATTCCTGATTACCGGCGATCATGTGGTCCATTCCATGCAGTATGATTTCGGATAGATGCCATTCCAAAAGTTATAGCATTTTCCATGCCAGTGCCGTTATAATTTACGCTTTTTGAGACGGTACACATGGGCGAGGACTTCGGCCATGGCCCGGTAAAGATCCGACGGGATCGGCTTGCCGATATCGACGCTCTTGTAAAGCGTCCGCGCCAGGGGCTTGTTTTCCACGATCGGTACGAGATGCTCCCGGGCGACCGCCTTGATCCGCTGGGCGATGATATCCGCGCCCTTTGCCGTGACGACCGGCGCCGCCATCTTTTTGGGATCGTAGCGTACCGCGATGGCCAGATGCTCGGGGTTGGCGACGACCACGCTGGCATGGGGAACGGCCGCCATCATCCGCCGCCGGCCCATTTCCATCCGGGTTTTCCGGATGCGCGCCTTGATCTGCGGATCGCCTTCGAGCTGCCGGTTTTCATCCTTGACCTCCTGGCGGCTCATCATGAGATCCCGTTCATGGCGATGGCGCTGAAACAGAAAATCGAGTCCCGCCAGAAACGCGAGGCAGAGGCTTGCGTAAAGGCCGATGTCCAGGGACGCCCGGCCCATGACGGCCAGGATATCCCCCACCCCGGCCTCGAGCAGCCGGGGAAAGGTGTTCATCTGCCGCCGTATCTGGACGTACGCGACGCCGCCGACAGTCATAATTTTGACAAGGGATTTGGCGAGTTCGACGAGGGACCTCATCGACAGGATCCGCCGCATGCCGGTCATCGGGTTGAGCTTCGAAAATTTCGGGGCAAGGGATTCGCCGGAGATGAGCAGCCCCACCTGGGCGATATTGGCGGCAATGCCCCCGATCATGACGGCCAGCATCAGCGGCAGCAGTATCCATCCGGTGTGCCGGAGGACCAGCCACAGAAAGCGGGGCATCGATGCGCCGTCGAGCTGAAAGGTGCCCATATTCTGGAAAATTTCCCTGATGAGCGCCATCAGGGATCGGAACATCCACGGGCCGGCGAAAAAGAAGACGGCAAGGGATGAAAGCAATACGGCCGCCGAGGGTATTTCGGCGCTGTGGGCGACGTTTCCCTTCGCTCTTGCCTCGGTCCGACGCTTGGGTGTCGGGCGTTCGGTTTTCTCCTGATCGTTTCGCTCGGACATGGGGCCGGTCTCTGTCTTCGGCTAAAAGCCTCTCAAAAGGGTGTAAATGACAACATCGAATCCGCGGAAGAGCCGGCCGGCGTATGCCCAGAAAAACGGAAGTGAAAACCCCAGAAACATCAGTCCCACGATGACATTGACCGGCGCTGCGACAAAAAAGACGTTCATCTGGGGAACGGTCCGGGCCATGATGCCCAAAGCGATGCTGGTCAGCATCAGGGCCACGATCACCGGCGCACCGATCTGAACGGCGATGACGAACATGTTGCCCGCCAGATCGACGATGGTGCCGGTCCATGCCGCGGTGTAGTGGAACCCCATCGGCGGAACCCGCCTGAAGCTTTCGGCCACGGCCCCCAGGAACATATGGTGGGCGTTCGTGACGAGAAAGACGAGCATGGCAAGCAGGTTGTTGAACTGGCCGACGACCGATACCTGTGAACTCGTGACCGGATCGAAAACATTGGCGATGCCGATCCCCATCTGAAACCCGGCAAGCTGCCCCGCCAGCTGCACGCCGGCAAACAGAAGCCTCACGGAAAATCCGATGACGGCGCCGATGAGCACCTCGGCCGCGGCCGCGAGGCCGAATTGGAGAGACAATTCCGAAAGCGGCGGCAGTGCCGGGTTCAACAGCGGCAGGAGCAGAACGCCGAGGGCCGCGGCAAGCCCGACCTTGAACAGGACCGGTATGCTCCGGCTGTCGAAAACCGGCAGGGTCAGCATCATGGCGCCGATGCGCAGAAAGATCAGAAAAAGAAGTTGAAGCTGCGCCGGATCAATATGAAACGAAACCATGACAGATTCCCGTCGGCCGAATATCGCCGCCGCTACCGGACATAGTTGGGGATGTGAATCAGCAGATTCCGCGTAAAGCCGGTGAGAAGCTGGAGCATCCACGGAAAAAACAAGAGCAGGGTGACGCCGATGGCGATCATCTTCGGGATGAAGACCAGGGTCATTTCATTGATCTGCGTCGCCGCCTGAAACATGCTGATCACGACACCCGTGACAAGGCTTGCGATCATCATCGGGGCGGACAGCAGAATCGCCGTTTTAAGGGCGTCGAAAAAAAATCCGGTGACGAATTCAGGGGACATGACATGCTCCTCGGCCGAACGCGGCATCCGGGACGGGCATCGGCTTGCATCCACCCCGGTCGCGGTATTGTTTCGCCGTCATCCGAAGCTCCTCACGAGCGAACCGACAATGAGATTCCATCCGTCGGCCAGCACGAAGAGGATGATCTTGAACGGCAGGGAGATCATGACCGGCGGCAGCATCATCATGCCCATGGAAAGCAGGACGCTGGCCACGATCATGTCGATGATCAGAAAAGGGATGTAGAGCAGAAAAGCGATCTGGAATGCCGTTTTCAGCTCGCTGATGATAAACGAGGGAATCAGAACGAACATCGAGACCTCGTCGATGCTTTTCGGCCGGTCCGTCTTGGCGATCTCGACGAAAAGGGCGATATCCTTCTCCCGGGTCTGCCGGCTCATGAATGTTCTGAGGGGCTGCGACGCCCGCTGGGCTGCCTCCGACAGGGAAAGCCGGCCGGCCAGATAGGGCTGGAACGCCGCGGCGTCGATCCGGCTCGCCACGGGTTGCATGATGAACATCGTCAAAAAGACGGCAAGACCGATCACCACCTGGTTCGGCGGCATCTGCTGGGTCCCCATCGCCTGGCGGAGGACCGACAGCACGATGACGATACGCGTGAAGGAGGTCAGCATGACGAGAATGGCCGGCGCGATCGAGAGCACCGTCATGAGCAGGAAGATCTCCAGCACGACGGCGACCCGCTGGGGATCGTCGGTCTTGTCGATGCCGATATTGACCTGGGGGAATGGAAATGCCGGCGTCTGGGCGGCTGCCGGGCGTGCCAGGGATATGACCGCGGCCGTGACCGAGAGGATGATCAGCATTTTCGTGAAACGGCCCGCCGGTGACGATGCCGATGTCATATACGTCATGATCCGACGCGTGCGGGTATCCTTCAGTCGGTTCATGACGTCAACGCTCTTTTCCGGGCATGGATGTCAACCGCTTCAACTGCTCCCGGAAGGAAGACGGCCGTCCCTCCCCGTCCGGGGAGCGGAACCGGCCGATGACCTCCGCATCTTCAATCCGGTCGAGAAGGCGGATATCGTTTTTCGTCACCCCGAGAACGAGAATCTTGCCGGGTATCTCCACGAGGGAGATCACTTTCCTGGGGCCCAGGTAGCTGCTGGCCAGAATGCGGATCGGCCTTCCTGCAAGACGTCCCGCACCGGCAAGCCGACGGACGGCGTAGAGAACGGCCAGAAGCCCTCCCAGCAGAACGAGCAGGCCTGCCGCCATCCTGATTCCCGCCATCGTCAGATCCGGCGGAAGGGTCATTTGAGCCTCTCGATGCGCTCTTTCGGACTCACGATCTCGGTGATCCGCACCCCGTATTTCTCGTTCACCACCACCACCTCCCCACGGGCGATGAGTTTGTCGTTCGCCAGAATGGCCAGGGTTTCACCGGCCAGGTTCGACAGCTCGACCACCGATCCCTGCCCCAGTTTGAGCAGGTCGCTGACCAGAAGGCGGGTTCTGCCCAGTTCCACGGTAATCTCCAGCGGAATGTCCAGGATGAAGTCGAGGTCCCGGGTCGACCCGGCGCCGGCCAGGTCATCCCCGCCCAACATCTCGAAAGGGTCGTCTCCCGCTTCGGCTTTTGGCGACGGGGTGTTCTTCCTGACCGACTGAGGGCCTTTTTTGTCCTGGATATCGATTGCCATGATCTTTATTCATCCTCCGTCTTGTCTTTTTGAATTTCGGCGATGCGAACGGCCTGGTTGCCATAAAAGACGCCGGGAAATCCCTTGAACTTCACCCTGTTCTCGACCCTGATGGGAATAGGGCCGTTGGGGCCGGTATTGAGTGTGATGGTATCGCCCACCGCAAGCGTCAGAAGATTTCTCACGGTGCAGGTCGCCCTTCCCAGCTCGGCCGAAACATTGACAAATGTGTTCTTCAGAATGGTTTTCATTCGCGGGTCCGGTACGTTGCCGGTATCCGCAGCGCTCAGATTCCCATAGGTGAGCTTTTCCTTGATCGGCTCGAGCATCAGGTAGGGAATGCAGACGTACAGGTGACCCTCGTAGGCGTTCCGCCGGACGATGAATCCGGAGACGACCACAAGGTCATCGGGGGCGATCATCCGGATATAGTCGGGATTCGTTTCGGTCTTCCGGTAGACCGTCCGGACGGGGTGGACCACCGCCCACGCCTTTTCCAGATCTTTCAGGATATCGATCACCAGGCGCTGCATCACGCGCCGTTCGATCTGCGTAAATTCGCGCATCTGGGCCAGAGGCTTGCCGCTGCCGCCGAACATCGAATCGATCAGCGAGAAGAAGAGGGGTCCGGTGATGACGAGAAGGGCGGACCCGTGACACGGCTCCATGCTGAAGATATTGAAGCTGGTCGGTCGGGAAAACCGCTTCAGAAACTCCCCGAATTTTATCGTTTCCGTCGAGATGAAATCCGTGTCGCTGGCATTCTTGAGTTTTGTCGAGAGGGTATCTCGCAGCAGCAGGGAATATTTATCGTAAACCTCCTCCAGAACCTCGAAATGACCCTCGAGTTTGTTCTGCTGCGAATAGAGGATATAAGGTTTCGCCTCGCTGTCGGTTTTTCTGCCGCTCTCCGGATCCGTATCGATCTGACCGTCGGACATCGCCGAATAGAGGGCCTCGATCTCCTCCTGAGACAGGATCTTGTCGGGCATGGAAACGTTCCCTTTATTGAATGACGAAATCGGTGAAATACAAGGAGGCGATCTTTCCCTTCGTCAGAAATCGATTCAGACCCGCGGTGAGCTGCGTACGCAGGATCTGTTTTCCATCGGCGCTCAGAACATCGGTGCTCTTCTTGGTGGGAAGAAGGGTGACGATGTAATCCTTGATCTGGGGCAGACGGCTATTGGCCTCCTCGATCGCTTCGGGCGCATTCATTTCAAGAGTGATCGTTGTTTTCAGGAATCGCTGCGCATCGTCATCCGCCAGATTGACGATGAAGGTATCGAGGTTCAGAACAGGACCCATCCCGGCGGGCTTATCCTTCCCGGGTTTCTTTTCCGCGACGCCTGCCGCTGTCTGTGCCGGGGAGGTCATATTCGATATCTTGGTCCAGATCAGGTAGAAACCCGCGCCGACGGATCCCAGCAGGAACAGGGAAACCATGGCAACAATAATGATCATCTTTTTCTTGTTCATATCGCCTTTCTCACTTATCGCAGCCCACGATGCCGTTGCCGACGCCTGAAAGGGCGACCGCAACAGGCCGGTTTACGGATGCGTCGGGCTCTCTTCATCGATCCGCAGGGGATTGATCTCTATGATGGCGGTTTTAGGACCAATATCCACCGCGCCGTCTCCGTCATGGCTGCCGGCGGCCGATTCCCAGAAGCTCGTCGGACGCAGCGGCGGATCGACCTGCTTTATCCCGGCGACGTCCGCCTCAGGGTGCTGCTTCGGTAAGCGGCGGCCTCCGGCGGCCTTCTGCTGCGGCCGCATGACGGCCGCCGAAACAATGGCCTGCGGCTCACGCGCCAAGCGCCGGTGAACGTTTTTTTTGATGTCCAACGCCGTGACGGCAAACATCAGCATAAAACAGGCGAACATGACGTTCACCATGGCCGTATTTTCCTTTACTTTCGTCATCTTTCTCTCACCGGACAAAAATTTTTCGGGGGAAGCTCCATCCGATTTCCATGACATGCCGAATATGGTGCGGATATCCGGACATCGTTTCAGGCCGGGCTGTCGGACATTCAACAGCAAGGAATGTGCCACCCGCAGAACAACGGGGATGATCCGACGACAGCCGTCCTGATTTCACCGCTTGGACCCATCGGCATCATGGTCTGGAGTCCGCAGCATCGAAAAAAGATGGGAGATGTTTTCTATTCTCACGGCAGGGGCGTCAGGAATGCGAAAACCGGCGTCAAGGTCTTGACGCCGGCGCGGCACCGGGAAGGCAGGCTCAGCGTTTCAGCTTCATCAGCTCAATAAGGAGCTCGTCGCTCGTCGTGATCACCTTGGAGTTGGCCTGAAACGCACGCTGGGTCGCAATCAGGCTGACGAATTCCGTATTGAGATCCACATTCGACTGCTCGAGCGCGCCGGATACGACAGCGCCCAGCGGTCCGGTGGAAGGCTCTCCCAGACGCGGCGGACCCGAGGCCGCCGACTGCCCGAAGAGATTGTTTCCCTTGCCGACCAACCCCTCGTTGTTGATGAAGTTCGCCAGGGTGAGCTGATACAGCGGAGTGGTCATGCCATTGCTGTAGACGCCCGAAATAACCCCTTCCCGGTTCACCGACACGCTTTCGAGCGCGCCTTCGGGATACCCATTTTGCGTCTGTCCGGTCACCTCGGATCGACCGGCACGTCCGGTGAGCCGCCCGTCGGAATCCCATCCGGCAAGGCCATCGCTCAGATAGCGCCATTCGATCTTCAGGGGATCGGCCCCGCTTTTGAGGTTGGTGATATCAATCGTCGGGTTGCCGCCTGGCGGGATGCAGGCCGCCGGATCGAGGCGGCCGGCGGCATCGAACGCCAGGGTGCCGCCCGAGGAAACGGGCGTGTCGGTCACGGCGGGT
>AMWB02063253.1_pt1 | contig 15463 bp, 11 predicted proteins | sample 200311 | NCBI WGS metagenome assembly AMWB02 (sample SAMN02737377, study PRJNA173069) | bioreactor metagenome | biome: anode biofilm in microbial fuel cells | place: USA: California | collected 2010-12-16 | reverse complement strand
GGTTTAGTCCGTTCAAACTTTTGCTTTGCCATTCATTCGCCTCATAACTACGGATTGTTTAAATTAATCCTTTAACTTTTTTCACTATAGCTTGAGCAGTTTTTTCAGCAACTTTTGCATATGCCGCAAACTGCATCGTAAAATTCGCTCTTCCCTGGGATGCGGAACGCAGATTTGTCGAGTAACCGAACATCTCCGCCAAGGGTGACTCCGCCGTTATCACTTGATACCCGTTTTCCCGTGAGTCGATTCCGTTAATTCTCGCCCTCCGGGAATTAAGATCGGCAATGACATCGCCGACATACTGATCGGGCACGACTACTTCAACGTTCATCACCGGTTCAAGCAGAACCGGGGACGCCTGCGCAAGTGCATTGCGCAATGCAATAGTTGCCGCCACTCCGAATGCCTGATCCGTGGAATCTTCTTCATGATATGAACCTCCCACCAGGGAGACTTTCACATCAGTCACTGAAAAACCCGCCAGGGACCCGCTTTCAAGTCCGCCAACGACACCTTTTTTAATGGCAGGAATGAAGTGGCCGGGTATAAGCTCCTCATCAATCTTGCTCTCGAATACGGTGCCGCTTGCTTGCGCAAGTGGTTCAACTTCAAGCCAGACATGGCCATATTGCGGCCTGACTCCACTTTGCTGAACAAAAGAACCTTCAGCGCGAGCAGTACTCTCTATGGTTTCCTTATAGGCAACCTGCGGAGGACCGACATTGGCTGAAACCTTGAATTCACGAATCAGCCGGTCAACGATAATCTCAAGGTGCAGTTCACCCATTCCCGAGATTAACTTTTGGCCCGTATCCGCATCCGTCCTTATTTTAAAGGAAGGATCTTCCAAGGATATCTTTTCAAGACTGTCATTAAGCTTTACTTCGTCAGCCTTGCTTTTCGGTTCTATGGCAATACTGATGACCGGTTCGGGAAAATCCATCATATCCAGAATGATCGGATCATCCTGATCACAAAGGGTATCGCCGGTGGTTGAGAAGCGAAGCCCGATAACCGCGGCAATATCGCCCGGACCGACCTGGTCAACCTCTTCACGCTTGTTGGAATGCATCTTGACAATGCGATTTACTTTTTCCAGCTTCTGCTTAAGCGGATTATATACTTTACCGCCGGCCTTCAATAAACCGGAATAAACTCGTATATAAGCCAGGTTTCCAACAAACGGATCGGATGTAAGCTTAAATGCCAATGCACAGAATTTTTCACTGGCACCGGTCTTACGGCTCACCACTTCTCCGTTACTATTCAATCCTTCGACTGGAGGAACATCTGTTGGTGAAGGCAAATATGCAATTACTGCATCGAGTAAGGGCTGGACACCTTTATTTTTAAAGGCGCTTCCGCAAAAAACAGGAACCAGCTCAAGCTTCAAAGTCGCATTACGAGTCGCTCTGCGCAACTCTTCAGATGTAATGCTTTGCTCTTCCAGATATTTTTCCATGACCCCCTCATCGAAGTCGGCCAGCTTCTCGACGAGGGCCATACGTGCAGCCGTGAATTTGTCTCGATAATCCGCAGGTATTTCTTTTTCCAAAAATTGCGAGCCCTGCGACTCCTCATCAAAGACCAGCATTTTGCCGCTGATCAAATCGATGATACCGCGAAAGTTCTCCTCGGCGCCCACAGGAATCTGCATGGCCAAGGGATTCGCTCCAAGCCTTTTTGTCATCATGTCCAGACACCGATCAAAATCAGCGCCTACCCGATCCATCTTGTTGACAAAGGCTATACGCGGTATTGCATACTTATCAGCTTGTCGCCATACCGTTTCCGACTGGGGCTCAACCCCACCCACCGCGCAAAACACGGCGACAACGCCGTCTAATACCCGGAGACATCGCTCAACCTCGACGGTAAAGTCAACATGTCCCGGGGTATCTATTATATTAATATAATTATTTTTCCACTCACAGGTGGTGGCGGCTGATGTTATCGTGATGCCGCGCTCCTGTTCCTGCTCCATCCAGTCCATAACAGCGGCGCCGTCATGAACTTCGCCCATCTTGTGGGTTTTACCCGTGTAATAAAGTATGCGCTCTGTTGTCGTTGTTTTGCCGGCATCGATATGCGCCATGATCCCGATATTGCGCAATCTTGCCAAAGAGACGTTGTTTGCCACCTTCTTTTCTCCCCTGCAACATCTCTTTCAACTTGCCGGAGCTCCTATCACAGTCAGTGTTGAAATTACCAACGATAATGAGCAAAAGCCTTATTTGCGTCAGCCATCTTGTGCGTATCCTCACGCTTCTTGACGGATGTTCCACGATTGTGGTAGGCATCAGCCAGTTCCGAAGCAAGCTTTTCCGCCATGGACTTGCCGCTCCGTTTCGCGGAGAAACCCACCAGCCAACGGATGGCAAGGGCATTACGTCGCTCGGGGCGAACCTCGACAGGCACCTGATATGTTGCACCGCCGACGCGTCGAGACTTAACTTCTACTTTGGGCCTTACATTCTCCATGGCTTTTTCAAAAACAGACAATGCATCATCTTCCTTGACCGTTTTCTCAATGATATCCATGGCATCATAGAAGATTGAGCGGGCAATGCTTTTTTTACCGCGCTCCATCAGGCCATTTATAAACTTAGAAACCAAGACGCTGTTAAAGCGCGCATCCTGATTAATTTCACGTTTTGCTACCAATCTACGTCTGGGCATTACCTTTCAGCTCCTTCTCTTTTCATCAAAAAAAACAGAAATTATTTGGGACGTTTTGCACCGTATTTTGAGCGCCCCTGTCTCCTGTCCGAGACACCCAGCGTGTCCAGCGTACCCCTGATGATATGATAACGAACACCGGGAAGGTCTTTTACCCTGCCACCCCTGATTAACACCACCGAATGCTCCTGCAGATTATGCCCGATACCGGGAATATAGGAGGTTACCTCTATCCCGTTTGTCAATCTTACCCTGGCAACCTTCCTCAACGCAGAGTTCGGCTTTTTAGGTGTTGTGGTATAAACACGTACACAGACTCCCCTTCTCTGGGGGCAAGCCTGCAAGGCGGGTGTATTGGTCCTCTTCACCGATTTCTTACGACCGTGCCGTACCAATTGGTTGATGGTTGGCATTGACTAGACTCCTACATTTGTTTTTATAATTATCCCCTTCCAGGGAAGGGGACGATTAGTGCGTGATCGAAAAACGGAATACTTACACGATGCCTTTGCCGGTGTCAAGAATAAACTTGTTCACCATCAGCAGATAAATATAACTTTTTCAGTTCACCTTCTCTGCTATTCCTCCATGGAATAACGCTCAAGACCTGTGCCGGCAGGGACAAGCCGACCCATGATAACATTTTCCTTCAAACCGCTCAAATCATCAAACTTGCCGGCCATGGCAGCATTGGTGAGAACCTTGGTCGTTTCCTGGAATGAAGCGGCGGAAATGAAACTGTCCGTACTGAGGGAAGCCTTGGTGACGCCGAGCAGCAACGGTTCGGCAACCGCTGGACGTCCGCCTTCCCTGAGTATTTTTTCATTTTCTTCATTAAACTTCCAGGCCTCAACCTGCTCTCCGAGCATAAAGGTGCTGTCGCCGACCCGGGTAATATGGACACGGCGCAACATCTGGCGAACGATGACCTCAATGTGCTTGTCGTTGATTTTGACACCCTGGAGACGGTAGACTTCCTGGATCTCATTCACGAGAAATTTAGCCAGCTCCTTGACGCCCATGACGCGAAGAATGTCATTGGGATCCGGAGAACCATCCATCAGCGGTTCGCCTGCCTTGACATAGTCCCCTTCATGAACGCTGATGTGTTTTCCTTTTGGAATCAGATATTCTTTGGGTTCACCGATCTCAGGTGTCACGATAACCCGTTTTTTCCCCTTGAGATCCTTGCCGAAATTCACCCGGCCATTGATTTCACTGATCACCGCATGTTCCTTGGGTTTTCGCACCTCGAACAATTCGGCAACCCGCGGCAAACCACCGGTGATGTCCTTGGTTTTTGTCGTCTCGCGAGGGATCTTGCCGAGAACGGTACCAGCCTTAATTTCCTGACCTTCCTCGACGTTGATGATGGTTCCCACCGGCAGGGAATAACGGGCAGGCGTGCCCGTCCCTTCAAGCTTCAAGGTTTTACCCTTGTCGCCCTTGAGTGAAATACGCGGGTTCATTGCCGCAACCTTGGAGGCGATAATTACGTAACTTGCCTTGCCGGTAATCGGGTCAACCCTTTCCTGCATGGTCGAACCCTCGATAATGTCGCCGAATTTAACCGTACCCGATACCTCGCTGACAATCGGGATGGTATAAGGATCCCAGTCGGCAATCAAGGTATTCGGCTCAACCACATCACCATCGTTGACGTCTAAAATCGCGCCATAGGTCACCGGATATCTTTCCCGCTCACGGCCCTTGGTCCCGAGGATGCTGATCTCGCCGTTGCGGTTCATGACAACCAGCTTTCCTTCATTGTTCTTGACACAATGAAGATCCTGAAACTTTATTTCGCCGCCATGCAGGGTGCGGATCTCCGCTTGCATAACACTTCTGCTCGCCGTGCCGCCGATATGGAATGTGCGCATGGTCAACTGTGTTCCAGGCTCACCAATGGACTGGGCGGCGATAATGCCGACGGCCTCACCGATATTGACCATGTGACCGCGGCCAAGATCACGTCCATAGCAGGAAACACAGACACCACGACGGGAGTTGCAGGTCAGAACCGAACGAATCATGACCCTATCGATACCCGCATATTCTATGGTTTCGACCTTGTCTTCGGTTATTTCATCTCCGGCCCTGGCAATGGTTTCACCGGAGAAGGGATCAACGATATCCTCCAGGGCGACACGTCCGAGAATACGTTCACCAACACGCTGAATCACCTCGCCGCCTTCAAACAGCGGCTCAGCCATAATGCCGTCCAGGGTGCCGCAATCTTTCTCCGAAATGGTGGAATCCTGGGCAACATCAACCAGTCTCCTGGTCAGATATCCGGAGTTGGCTGTTTTAAGAGCGGTATCGGCAAGACCTTTCCGTGCACCATGGGTGGAAATAAAGTACTCCAGAACATTCAACCCCTCGCGGAAGTTGGCCTTGATGGGTGATTCGATAATGGCACCGGAAGGTTTGGCCATGAGGCCGCGCATACCGGCGAGCTGGCGGATCTGGTCCTTGCTGCCCCTGGCGCCCGAGTCGGCCATGATATAGATGGAATTAAAGCTCGGTGTTTCCACCAGCTGTTTATTCTTGTCACGCAGATAAAGGACGGACAGCTCCTTCATCATCTCCTGGGCAACATCGTCGGTGGCCCTGGACCAGATATCGACAACCTTGTTGTATTTCTCGCCGGCCGTAATCAAACCATCGGCATATTGCTGCTCAACATCCATGACTTCATTTTCCGACTTGCCCAGAATTTCCTCCTTGCTGACCGGAATCTGCATATCATTGATGCAAATGGAGATAGCAGCCTGGGTGGCGAACTCGTAACCGATATCCTTCAGTCGGTCGGCCAGGATGACTGTCTCCTTGGTCCCGGCATGCCGATAGGTAAAATCGATTAACTTGGCCAACGCCTTTTTCTTGAGAACCTGATTCACGGCGGAAAAAGGAATCGAATCGGGCAAGAGCTCGCCGATAAGAACACGGCCGGTGGTTGTCTCAACAAGTTCACCATTAATGCGCACCTTCACCCGCGCCTGCAGATGCACTTCGCCGTAATCATAGGCGATCCGGGCTTCTTCGGGCGAGGAGAAAATTTTACCCTCACCCTTGGCATACAATCTTTCCCTAGTCATGTAATAGAGACCGAGAACAATATCCTGACTGGGAATGATGATCGGCTCGCCATGGGCCGGGGAGAGGATGTTGTTGGTGGACATCATCAACACCCGCGCCTCCATCTGCGCTTCGACCGTCAAAGGGATATGGACCGCCATCTGATCACCGTCGAAATCGGCATTGAAAGCGGAACAAACCAGGGGATGCAGCTGGATGGCCTTGCCCTCGATCAGGATAGGCTCGAAAGCCTGCATGCCGAGGCGATGCAGGGTTGGAGCACGGTTGAGGATGATCGGATATTCCTTGACAACATCATCGAGAACGTCCCATACCTCTTTTGTTTCTTTTTCCACCATCTTTCTCGCGCTTTTAATGGTGGTCACGTAGCCGAGCATTTCCAGCTTGTTGTAGATAAACGGCTTAAAAAGCTCCAGGGCCATTTTTTTGGGCAGACCGCACTGATGAAGACGCAGATGCGGGCCGACAACAATAACGGTACGGCCGGAGTAATCAACGCGTTTCCCGAGAAGATTCTGCCGGAATCGGCCCTGTTTCCCTTTCAGCATGTCGCTTAAGGATTTGAGCGGCCGCTTGTTGGGGCCGGTAATGACCTTGCCTCGGCGGCCGTTGTCAAACAGCACGTCAACCGCTTCCTGCAGCATGCGCTTTTCATTGCGGATAATAATTTCCGGGGCGTCAAGCTCAAGCAGCCTTTTTAAGCGGTTGTTGCGGTTAATAACCCGACGATAAAGATCATTCAAATCCGAGGTGGCAAAACGACCTCCCTCCAGGGGCACCAGGGGGCGCAGGTCCGGAGGAAGAACAGGGATGACGTCAAGGATCATCCATTCGGGCTTGTTGCCCGAATCACGGAATGCCTCGACGATATTCAACCGTTTTGCCAGCTTCTTGCGTTTGGCCTCGGAGCCGGTTTGCCGCATTTCTTCCCGCAACTGCACGGACAGCTCATTAAGTTCGAGGCTTTTCAGGATATCCTTGATAGCCGCGGCACCAATGCCCACGGTGAATTTGCCGGGAAAGTCCTCACGGCTCTGTCGATACTGCTCCTCGGTGAGCAAGGCGCCGACCGCCAGGGACGGCTCATCGGAAGAAACAACGACATAGGAATCGAAATAAAGAACCTTTTCCAATTCCTTGAGCGTCATGTCGCAGAGATTGCCGATTTTACTCGGGAGACTTTTCAAAAACCAGATATGGGCAACCGGGGAAGCAAGTTCAATATGACCGAGCCTTTCACGCCGCACTTTGGACTGAATGACTTCGACCCCGCATTTTTCGCAGATTACGCCGCGATGCTTCATCCGCTTATACTTGCCGCAATTACATTCATAATCCTTGACGGGACCGAATATTTTCGCGCAGAAAAGCCCGTCGCGTTCCGGTTTGAATGTTCTGTAATTAATCGTCTCCGGTTTTTTTACTTCTCCGTGTGACCAGTCGAGAATTTTTTCCGGAGAGGCGAGAGAAATCCGGACAGAATTAAATTTAAAAGGCTTTTTTTCATTATTAAAAAAGCTGAAAAGTTCATCCACGGCAGCACCCTTGTAAGCAATTTTTCGTTTCGTTCAGTCGGTAAGGACAGAGATCATGTCGCAAAACCGTTTGAGAAGCTTGACTCCTGTTCTCAAATTGTAATCCGGACCTCTTTACTCCAACAGTTCCATGTCAAGGCAGAGGCCTTGCAGTTCCTTGATAAGAACATGGAACGACTCCGGAAGACCGGCTGTCAGGAAATTGTTGCCTTTCACTATTTTTTCGTACATTTTTGTCCGGCCGCTCACATCATCCGACTTAACGGTGAGGAACTCCTGCAACGTATAGGCCGCACCGTATGCCTCCATGGCCCACACCTCCATCTCACCGAGTCGCTGACCGCCGAACTGGGCCTTGCCGCCCAAGGGCTGCTGGGTTACCAGTGAATACGGTCCGGTGGAACGGGCATGAATCTTATCATCAACAAGATGATGCAGTTTCATGATATACATGGTGCCGACGGTGACTTTATTTTCGAACATATCGCCGGTGAGCCCGTCATACAGGACGGACTGCCCAACCTCCTCGCAGCCTGACTCAACCAGCATGCCGCGAATTTCCGCCTCGGTGGCGCCGTCAAAAACCGGGGTGGCGATATGAATGCCTGTTCCCATTTTCCGGCCCATATCAAGCAGATCCTGATCGGTGAGGCCGTCAGTCAGTTCCGCGTATTCCTTGGCGGAATAAATCTTTTGCAGTTTCGCCTTCATGGCGGCAATCTCGTTTTTTTCCGCCAGCTGCTGGATCTGTTCACCCAGCATTTTGGCAGCGCGGCCCAGATGGACTTCAAGCACCTGACCCACGTTCATTCGCGAAGGTACGCCCAAAGGATTCAGCACCACATCAACCGGTGTTCCGTCGGCAAAATAGGGCATGTCCTCTTCCGGCAAAATCCTGGAAACAACACCCTTGTTTCCATGACGACCGGCCATTTTATCACCCACCGCGAGCTTGCGCTTGGTGGCAACATACACCTTGACCATCTTGATGACGCCCGGAGGAAGATCATCGCCTTTTTTCAAGCGTTCAATGCGCGCCTTGTACCGCTCATTGACCACATCAACCTGCTTGTCAAAACGGTCAAACAGGAGATCTACTTCGCCCTGCAGCTTTTCCCGGTTCGTGAAATCAATTCTCTTCACATCGGCAAGGGCCATTTTCTCGAGAATCTCAGTGGTAATTTTACCGCCCTCTTCCAGCAGAACCTCGCCGTTTTTCGAAAGGACGACCGAGTTGGCTTTTTCCTGCCCCAGAATTTCAGCCAAGCTGTTTTTCACAGCCTTTTTCAGGCAGCTGACTTCGTCATCATGGTCACGCTCAAGACGGCGAATTTCCATTTTTTCAATGGTAAGGGTTCTTTCATCCTTCTCCACCCCTTTGCGAGAGAAAACCTTGGCATCAATAACAACTCCCTCAACACCCGGCGGAACCCGCAGGGAGGTATCTTTCACATCCCCTGCCTTTTCGCCGAAAATCGCCCGCAGAAGTTTTTCCTCTGGAGAAAGCTGGGTTTCCCCTTTCGGTGTCACCTTGCCGACCATGGTGTCGCCCGGTTTTATTTCAGCTCCGATGCGGACAACGCCGCTTTCATCGAGATTGCGCAGACTTTCCTCGCTGACATTGGGAATATCGCGGGTAATCTCTTCCTTGCCGAGTTTGGTATCGCGCGCCACGGTTTCAAAGACTTCGATATGAAGTGAGGTGTAGGTATCATCGCGCAACAACCGCTCACTGACAAGAATGGAATCCTCAAAGTTAAAACCGCGCCAAGGCATAAAGGCAATGGTTACATTCTTGCCAAGGGCCAATTCACCCTTTTCCACGGCCGGACCGTCGGCCAGGATTTCATTCTTCACAACCTTTTGCCCGGGCAGAACGAGAGGCCGCTGATTAAAGCAGGTGGACTGATTTGATTTCCTGTATTTATCAAGCCGGTAAACACCAATGCCGGTATCAAAGCCGTCTGTTCCCGGCTGGTCGTATCGAATGACAACGCGATTGGCATCAACTTCTTCAACAACACCGTCACCGCCGGCCAGCAGACAGACGCCGGAATCACAGGCAACCTTTTTTTCCATGCCGGTACCGATAATCGGGGCGGCCGTGCGCAGCAGGGGAACCCCCTGACGTTGCATGTTGGATCCCATCAGGGCACGGTTCGCGTCGTCGTTATCAAGAAAAGGAATCATCGAAGCGGCGACGCTGACCAGCTGATTCGGTGACACATCCATGCAGGTCACCTTGTCCGCGCTGGTGAGAACAACCTCGCCCTCCTCGCGGGCAATCAGGTTATCGGCCACCAGAACACCCTTGGCGTCGACTTCAACAATTGCCGGAACAAAAACTTCGTTTTTTTCCTTCAAAGCCGTCATATAAACAACTTCATCGGTAACTTTCCGGTTCTCGACCTTCCGATAGGGGGTCTCGATAAAGCCGTACTGGTTGACCTTGGCAAATCCCGCCAATGAAACAATGAGGCCGATATTCGGTCCCTCAGGGGTCTCAACCGGGCAGATTCTTCCATAGTGGGTCGGATGAACGTCGCGGACCTCAAACCCAGCGCGCTCGCGGGAAAGACCACCGGGTCCAAGGGCACTGAGCCTTCTCTTGTGCGTCACCTCGGAAAGCGGGTTGGTCTGGTCCATGAACTGGGACAGCTGGCTGGTTCCGAAAAATTCCTTGATTGCCGCAGTGATCGGTTTCGGATTAATAAGGTCATGAGGCATCAGTGTTTCAACTTCCTGCAGGCTCATCCTTTCGCGGATGGCGCGTTCCATGCGGACCAGCCCCATACGATATTGATTTTCCACCAGTTCGCCCACGGTACGGACACGCCTGTTGCCCAAGTGGTCAATATCATCAACAGGCCCCTGTGAATCTTTAAGACGCAACAGATATTTGACCGCTTCCATGATGTCTTCCTTGGTCAGCGTTTTTGTTTCAATATCCGTGTTCAGTCCCAATTTTGCGTTGATCTTGAATCGTCCGACTTCGGAGAGATCATAGGTATCAGGGTTAAAGAAAAGATTTTCAAAAAACTTTACCGCGACCTCGGCGGTAGGAGGACTGCTCGGACGCAGCCTGCGATAAATCTCAAGCAATGCGTCTTCAGCTGTTTCGGCCTTATCAAGGGCAAGTGTCCGCCGGAAAGAATCCGTAACCTTGATGCCGTCAATGAACAGGATCTCCATGGACTGGACGCCTGATTGACGAATATCTTCGAGAATTGATTCGGTGATTTCAGCGTTACAGGGCAGGATGACTTCCCCTGTCGCGGAATTGATAATATCCTCGGCGACAAACTGACCAATGAGACTGTCGGCATCAACTTCCAGCACTTCGATTCCGGCTTCCTGCAGACGGAGAGCAAGGGCTTTACCGATTTTCCTGTTCTGCTTGGCGAGAATCTCACCGGTTTCAGGATGAAGGAGGTCATGCGGGGCTCGGTGTCCAACCACCATGGCAGCATTAAATTTCTTAAAAATCTTCTCCCCGGAAAAACTGATTTTTTCCGTGTCATAAAAGAAGCGCAACAGTTCGGGGCCGCTATGTCCCAAGGCTTTGAGCAGAGTGCTCACGGGAAATTTACGACGCCGATCAATTCGGACATGAAGAATATCCTTGGCGTCAAACTCAAGATCTACCCACGACCCCCGGACGGGAATGATGCGGGCGGAGTAGAGCAGCTTGCCGCCGGAATGGGTTTTGCCGCCGTCATGGGCATAAAAAAGTCCGGGAGAACGCTGTAACTGGCTGACGATTACCCGTTCCGTACCATTCACGACAAAAACACCTGCTTTGGTCATGAGCGGTATCGAACCGAGGTAAACGGATTGTTCCTTGATATCACGAATATTTTTCACATCCGTTTCCGGATCGAGATCATACGAAACGAGGCGAACGGTAATTTTGATCGGCACCTCGAAGGTCATCCCCCTTTCGACGCATTCTTCCACCGTATATTTCGGTTCACCGAAATTATAGCGGACGAATTCCAACGTACAGAGTCCATTAAAATCCTGAATGGGAAAAACTGACTTATAAATTGCCTGCAACCCTGACTCGTCTCGCTCATCAGGATCAACATCAATCTGCAAAAATTTTTCATAGGACACCCGCTGCATATCGATCAGATGCGGTTTTTCTATTACTTCACCGACCTTAGCAAAACTCTTCCTGACTCTTTTATTAACCTTCATTAAGTTATGCCCTCGCCTTACAAACTGATACTCAGTTTTTTAGCCATGTCTCCCGGACTAAGCAGGTCAACAGTACGCTGGGGGAAAAACGCAATATAACGCTACAGAGATTTTCACCCTGCAGCGTTATATTTTGCGTATCCTTCAGATTCTCATCCGAAGATGAAGAACCGGATCTATATACAGAAATTCTACAATGTCATAATTATTTGATTTCAACAGTACCGCCGGCAGCTTCGATCTTTGCTTTAATATCATCTGCCTCGGCTTTGGAAACGCCTTCCTTGATGGGTGAAGGAGCACCCTCCACCAAATCTTTTGCTTCTTTCAGCCCAAGAGAGGTGATTGCGCGAACTTCTTTGATAACACCGATTTTCTTGTCGCCTGCGGAAGTCAGGATAACATCGAATTCGGTTTTCTCTTCAGCGACGGCTTCAGCACCACCGGCAGCGGGGCCGGCAACAGCCACGGCTACCGGAGCGGCAGCGGAAACACCGAATTTTTCTTCCATTTCCTTGACGAGCTCGGACAGCTCAAGAACGGTCATATTGGCAATAAAATTGATTACATCTTCTTTAGATACAGACATTTATACAATCCTCCATTAAAAAATCATTCGTTTGATAAATCAGTTGTTTTCCTGTTCTTTCTTTTCCTTGAGGGCCGTCAGTGTATAGAGAAAACTTCTCGGTATGGCACTGAGAACCTGAACAAAGCTTGTGGGTACGGCATTCATAACGGAAAGGAGAGTGGCAAGCATAACTTCCTTGCTCGGCAGAGACGACAACGCTTTCAGGTCGTCGGGACTCAGATGTTTCCCCTCCAGAACTCCACCGCGCAGAATGAGTTCCGGGTGATTCTTGACAAACTCAGTCAGGATTTTGGCCGGCGCGACAGGATCCTCGTAGGATACAGTCACTGCAGTCGTCCCCTTGAGATGATCACTCATGACCTCAAAAGGAGTCCCCTGCACAGCCCTGCGGAGCAGCGTATTTTTGGCAACGCGTATCTCTGCATTGTTTTTTTTCAGCTCACGCCGAAGTTCTTCAAATGTGGATACGGTAACCCCGCGATAGTCGGCGACAACGGCAAATTTGGCTTTGTCAAATTTGTCGCTGAGTTCGGCTACTACCGCAGCTTTTTCATCACGATTCAATGTCCTACCTCCTTAAACTCACATCGCATCATTGACTCACTACGCCGAATCTTAAAAAATCCGGCAGACAATTGAAAGCTTATTGACACCAATAAGCCTTTTGGAATTAAAAGCAGTTGAAGTCGATGAGGACAGACAAGTGATGAACACAAACTCTTCCCGCGGAAAAGAGGACACGACACATCAAACGATGACGTATGCGTCACACTTGTTTTTTTGTTGCTCGCGCAACATATTCGTCTCGGCAGGCCCTGAATAAAGGATTAAACCTTCGTACCTGCTGTCTTCGACATCAATACTACTTTGAAAACGTGCATGACAAATGAATTTCTCATGCACGTTGCTGACATGAAATTACCTACGCCTGTTTAACGAGAACACGCAACTCCATGGGATCAATCTTGATACCGGGACCCATGGTGCTGGTGATACTGACGCCCTTCATATAGATACCCTTTGAGGATGAAGGTTTCAGTTGCAAAATCTTATCAATGAAGGCAAGCAGATTTTCCTGAATTTTGGTGACACCAAAGGAAGCCTTGCCGATCATGGCATGGACGATACCAGCCTTATCGACTTTGAAATCAACTTTACCGGATTTGATATCATTGACAACGCGGCCGACATCAAAGGTCACCGTGCCGAGTTTGGCGTTGGGCATCAGACCCCGGGGACCGAGAACACGTCCGATTTTTCCGACGGTGCCCATCATGTCCGGTGTGGCGATGGTACGATCAAACTCAAGCCACCCTGCTTGAATTTTTTCAACGAATTCATCGCCACCGGCGTAATCAGCTCCTGCATCCAGAGCTTCCTTCACCTTGTCGCCTTTCGCAAAGACGAGAACACGCTCTGTTTTGCCGGTTCCATTGGGAAGAACGACCGTGCTGCGCACCATCTGATCTGCGTGCCGCGGGTCAACACCTAATTTAACGGCGACGTCAATGGACTCGTCAAAAGCAGCGTATCGCGCCTTCAATAAGGACTCAACCGCATCAGGCAATGTATACATTTTCATTCTATCGAGACTCTCTACGGAATTTCGATATTTTTTTCCTCTTTTAGCCATGGCTACACCTTTGATTTTGCTCAATCAACAATTGTTATACCGCAACTTTTTGCTGTACCGGCAATAATTTTCATCGCCTTATCGACATCGTACGCATTCAGATCAGGCATTTTAAGTTCCGCGATCTCTCTGATCTGGTCTTGTGTAATTTTTGCAACACGATCTTTTTTAGGATTACTTGACCCGCCTTTCAAACCGAGCTTTTTGAACAAAAGCACGGAAGCAGGGGGCGTTTTTGTAATAAAAGTAAAAGAACGATCCGCAAAAACCGTAATCACAACCGGTATGATCATATCTCCCTCGTTCTGCGTCCTCGCGTTAAATGCCTTGCAGAATTCCATGATATTAACACCGTGCTGACCGAGAGCCGGTCCGACCGGTGGGGAGGGATTCGCCTTGCCGGCCGGAATCTGTAATTTTATATATCCGGTAATTTTTTTCGCCATTTTTCTCTCCTAACTATAAATAAAGCATATATGAATGCAATTTCCCTAACTGTGATCGATATCAATCAATAACGACTACCCTTTTGAAACCTGGACATATTCAAGTTCGACAGGTGTTTCTCTTCCGAATATACTCACCGTGACCCTAACCCTGCCCTTGTCTGGAAATACGGTTTCCACGACTCCCTGAAAATTGGAAAACGGCCCGTCAATTACCCGTACGACATCACCGACATCAAAAGTTACTTTTGGCTTCGGCTTAACCGCACCGTCCTTTATTCTACTGATGATCTTCATCGCTTCCTTGTCGGAAAGCGGCTCCGGATTCAGATCATTACCGACAAATCCGGTTACTTTCGGCGTATCACGGACGATATGCCAGGTCTCATCATTCAGGTCGACATTCAACAGGATGTAGCCGGGGAAAAACTTTCTCGAGGAGGTTTTCTTGGAGCCCTTGATCATCTCAACAACCTGTTCGGTCGGCACCAGGATTTCACCGAACATTTCCTCCTGTCCGGCTTTTTTCACTCTCTCCTGCATTGCCGTCTTTACCTTTTCTTCAAATCCCGAATAGGTATGCAGTATGTACCATGCTCTCGCCATATATTTCTTTCCAGCAGATGTTATCTCAGGATGCTTTTCATCTATTTAATCAGCAAACCAATCAGTTTTCCCAGAATCAGATCAACAGCGCCCAGATAAAAGGAAATCATAAATACCAACACAACCACGACTCCGGTTGTGGCAAATGTATGCTTTTTGTCAGGCCAGGCAACCTTACCGAATTCAGCTTTCACCTCACCGGCAAACACATTTATTTTGCTCAGATCAAATTTCGCACCTTCTTCTGCGACAGACTTTTTCTTAACATCTTGATCTTTTGAGTTTTTTTCTGTTTTGTTTGCCATAGTGTATCTTCGTATCTCAGGAATTCTCAAAATAAATTAATGCTTCGCTAAAAACCTATTAACGAAGCATTAATTTATTGGCAGGCCAGGAGGGACTCGAACCCCCAACTTCCGGATTTGGAGTCCGGCGCTCTACCATTAGAGCTACTGGCCTTTTGGTTATTTACGTGTTTCTTTGTGCAGAGTATGGCTTTTACAAAAACGACAATACTTCTTGAATTCAAGCTTATTGGGAGTCTGTCGCTTGTTTTTCGTCGTCGTATAATTCCGTTGTTTGCACTCGGTACAACCGAGTGTAATTATATCTCTCATTGCCAGCTACCTGTTCTTAAATTATTCAATAATCTCGTTAATGACACCGGCCC
>AMWB02109362.1_pt3 | contig 15466 bp, 16 predicted proteins | sample 200311 | NCBI WGS metagenome assembly AMWB02 (sample SAMN02737377, study PRJNA173069) | bioreactor metagenome | biome: anode biofilm in microbial fuel cells | place: USA: California | collected 2010-12-16 | reverse complement strand
TCGCGGCGGCGGAAGGGGCGGTTACGGCGGCGGCCGGGGTGGCGACAGATAAGATTCATAACCTCTCCCGGTACCTCGTTCCAGATCTTTGACGCTGGAAAATGATGCGTTATCTTATAGGAAGATGTCTTGACAAAAACGTGTCATGAGGAGGTAGATCATGAGAGATCGCTACACCGACGAAAAAAAAGTCCCGCGGGATTATCGCATCGACGATGACCCGTCTTCAGATGATTGTTCCGCTTACGATAAAAATGTCGAGGGCCGGCAGAAAGATCCATGGCTGAAGGTATTTTGTCCGGAGAAGAATTGTGAAATCACCGAAAGTTCCGATCTCCCATAGCCTTTTGCCTGCGCGTAGGCTTATTGAGCCCATGGGCTTATTGAGATGAATCGATAAATATCCGCTAATAATGGACCGCCCCCTCTTTCAGCGAGGCGGTCCATCTCTTTTGTGATTTCCCCGAGCGTATGCTTTACGTTCCGTCGAAGCCATCGGTATGGACAAGACGGCGTATTGATGCGGATTGATATTGATCGGCGGCGTATGCTATTGCAAGCATCTGAATAATCTGATAAAAGGAGAACCTCATGCGCAGAATCTCGACGCAGGTGATATTCGAGACCAAAACCGGATCCTGGACCGGCGACCGGCGCATGAAAGAAAACGGTATTCTGCTCGCACACATCAAGAAACATCATACCCAGGACTGCGACGTCAACGGATGTACGGCGACCATCGCCTTCAGAAAAAAAGACCAGACGGCTCGTGCCGCCATATGCAAGGCTTTTTTTCCACCCATTCTGGATGGAAAGAATATCGTTGTTGCCCTTGAAAAAAATTTATGCCCTTTTTGTGAGACCGCGCGGGCGGAAAACATCAAAGCGGCATGCCTGGCCAACGATGGGCACGGCCGCCAAGCGGTTCATGTGCCGGACGATTCAGCGTACCGGTACGCAATCGACGCCGCCGGCCGCCTGACCCGGCAGCCCGCATTGCCTTCCGGCGGAACGCAGAACCCGGAATGGTTCGACTTCCGGAAAGGATTCTGGATGACCGGATCTTAGGACCGGCGGAAAATAATTGACCCGACCGCCGCGGCATCGACATCAAACGACAACCCTTCAAGGTCGCAGCAAACCGCTTGCGATGATCCTTTGGGAAAGGAGAACGCGCATGTTATCCGACGTCTTGAACAACATCACATGGCTGGGGCATGACGGTTTTGAAATATCAACCGGTAAAACGCGCGTGGTGATCGATCCCTATCAGATCGAAGCCCGCGAGCCGGCCGACATCCTCCTGATCACCCATCCCCATTTTGACCACTGTTCGGTCGAGGATATCGAAAAAATCAGCAAGGCCTCGACCGTCATCGTCACCGAAGCCGAATGCGCGAAAAAGCTCTCGGGTGATGTCCGGGTCGTGAAACCCGGCGACCGTCTGACCGTTTCGGGCATCGAGATCGAGGTCGTGCCCGCCTACAACACCAACAAGGATTTTCATCCGAAAGCGAACCACTGGCTGGGCTTTATCCTCACCATCGACGGTATCCGGATATATCACGCCGGGGACACGGATCTGATCCCTGAAATGAACGATTTATCCGTCGACATCGCCCTCTTGCCCGTCTCCGGCACCTATGTCATGACGGCCGCCGAGGCGGTGGAAGCCGCCAGAAAGATCGCTCCGAAAGTGGCCATTCCGATGCACTACGACGCCATCGTCGGCAGCCGCGACGACGCCGCGACATTCAAGGACGCTTTGGAAGGCGTCTGTGAGGTCGTTTTGCTGAAAAACTAGCGGCCGCGGCCTGGTAGCGGGAACGCCGGACCGGCGTTCCCGCGCATGATGATAAGGACAGCTTCCGGGGCCGATGAGGGCTGTCCGGTGGACTTTGCTTCGGCAATCACAAAAGGCATGTCAGTTCTTGCAAATTTTCAGGAAAAATCAACAGACCGGCGAATGTTCCGAAATCGACACCCTGCGTGAAACGGTCAGAAATGCCCGGATGCCCGAAGCGGTGGAAAAAGCGGCGCTCAAGGAAGTCGATCGGCTCGCCAAAAACAGTCCGTCGTCCACCGAATATACCATCGGGATGAACTATCTCGACTATCTCGTCACCCTTCCCTGGAACCGGCTCACCGAAGATCGGCTCGATATCGCTCATGCCCAGGCGATCCTGAACGAAGCGCATTACGGCCTGCAGGATATCAAGGACCGCATCCTGGAATACCTGGCGATCCGCATCCTCAAACAGGCCCGTAAACACAGGATCCTGGTGGTGGACGACGAAAAGGTGACGCGGTTGAATCTCCGGCACGTCTTGGGGAAGGAAGGGTATGACGTCCTGACGGCGACCGACGGCGAGGAAGCCCTGGACCGCCTGGCCGAGGGGGCGGTCGACGTCATCGTCACCGATCTCAAGATGGACCGCCTGGACGGGATGGGGCTGCTCCAGCGGGTCAAACAGCAGGATCCCTCGATCGAGGTGATCATCATCTCCGGATATGCGACCCTTCCGACGGCCGTCGAGGCCATGCGCCGGGGGTCGTACCATTTTCTTGCCAAGCCGCTCAAGCTCAACGAGGTACGGAGCACGGTCGCAACCGCCCTGTCCCGAAAACAGGGGCGGCTGGCGGCCCGGGGGCCGGTGATCTGCTTCGTGGGCCCGCCCGGCACCGGCAAGACGTCGCTCGGCATGTCGATCGCCCGGAGCCTGGAGCGCAAATTCGCCCGCATCTCTCTTGCCGGCATCAAGGATGAGGTCGAAATCCGGGGTCACCGGCGCAGCTATGTCGGCGCGCTCCCCGGCCGCATCGTTCAGGAAATCCGCCGGCTGGAATGCATGAATCCGGTCTTCATGCTCGACGAGATCGACAAAATCGGCCAGGACTTCAAGGGCGACGCCGCCGCGGCTCTTCTGGAGGTGCTCGATCCCGAGCAGAACAGCCGCTTCATGGACCACTATCTGGATGTTCCCTTTGACCTCTCCAACGTCATGTTCATCGCTACCGCAAACGCTGTCGATCCCATTCCCGGCGCCCTCCTGGACCGCCTCGAGGTCATCCCGCTTTCCGGGTATTCGGAGCAGGAGAAACTGAACATCGCTTTCAATTATCTGATTCCCATGGAGATTGAAGAATCGGGGCTTGCCGAGCACCCTCTCCGGTTTACGGAGACCGCCGTTTGCAAGATGATCCGTGAACATACCAGGGAGGCGGGGCTGCGGAATCTGAAACGGCAGATCGCTTCGGTCTGCCGCAAGAAAGCACGGGAAATTCTGGCCGGAGGCGCCGAGAAAACTTCCCACACCATCGGGGCGGCGGAAATCGAAAGCTTTTTAGGCCCGAGAAGGTTTTATACGGAGGTGCCCGAAGGCGTCGGCAAGCCCGGCATCGCTGTCGGCCTGGCCTGGACCGAGGCCGGCGGGGAGATCATGTTCGTGGAGGCCACGGCCATGAAAGGCAGCAAACAGCTGATTCTGACCGGCTCTCTGGGAGATGTGATGAAGGAGTCGGCCCAGGCGGCCCTGAGCTATATCCGGAGCCACACCGCCGCCCTGGGGATTCCGGAAAACTTTTTTGAAACGCACGATATTCATATTCACGTACCCGCCGGTGCCATCCCGAAGGACGGACCGTCCGGGGGGGTCACCATTGCCGCGGCACTGGTCTCCCTCCTCACCGGCCGGCCGTGCCGGACCGACACGGCCCTGACCGGAGAGCTGACCCTGAGCGGGAGGATTCTTCCTGTCGGAGGAATACGGGAAAAACTTCTCGCCGCCCGCCGGGCCGACATCACCCGCATCATTTTTCCGGCGAAAAACGCTCCGGATATCCGCGACATTCCGGATGATCTTAAAAACGGCATCACCCTCATTCTTTCCGACGTGCTCTCCGACGTCCTGGAGGCGGTTCTGGATCAGCCTTAAGGCCGGGCGACGGGGCCCTCGACCCTGGGCCTGCCGACGGCGGGCTTTCTTTTTGCCCGCTTCTGCAGCGCCGCGCGGGAAGAGCGGATACGAGCGCTTTCAATAGCGTCATCCATCGCCGCGCTCCAGGGGTTGACATAGGCATATATCTGTCCGAACGATCTTTCCCGCAATGTGAATCGATCGATCAGCTTCATCACATATTCCCCGATACCGGATGATTCGTCATTATATCTGGCCATTTTCCTTGCCTCCTTTTTTCGATCAACGGGGCCGTGTGGCTCCAGTTTGTATTTCTGATCCTGCCGCGGGACGATGCGGTGCTCATCGCTGGACCACCACGACCGGCACCGGCAGGTTTCCAGGCATCTCCCTCCGGAATTTTGCCCGTTGGCGTCGCCCGTCAAAGGCCGCGTCGTACACGGTGCATATCACATCCCTATGCTCGTTGAGATACCGAAGCAGCTCGAGATAGGGGAATGCATCCTTGGTCTTTGCCATCTTCAATATATCGAGCTGTGCACCCATCTGGCGCGACAACTGCTCTGCGTAGCTGAATGTTTTCCGGTCGGGTCCCTGACCGCTGACCGCCAGCAAAACTTTCCGCATTTTCTTCCCTTTCCGGTATTCCCTTTCCGGGATCTCGCTTGACGGATGGTTTCGGATGCATCGTCATCCGCGTTCTTGATACCGAGACTTCAAGCAAATTTCTTGCCAAATTTCATTTAATATTTTTATCATACTGTAATCATATATTATTCCTTTATTTTTCAAGTCTTGAAATAAATGACCCTATGTTTCAATATGCATCGGATCAAAATCGATGAATACATGAATAGGCTCTTATTAAAGATACTTATATCAATATTGCAAAAAGGCGCGCGCTGTTGTGCAAACGAACATGTCCGCTGCATCGACGCCGTTGGACCTGAGACGAAATGAATCGTCGGAGAAAACGGCGAAAGGCAGACCTGAACGTTGCATATCGCAACGTCGCATGATGATTTGAAACACTTTCAGGGCATTTCGATAAGCCGCCTGAAAATCGGGGCAGGAGAGAAACGGCGGAATAAAATCCGTTGCGATATGCAACACCATCGTCGTTTGGCGGAGACGCATCTTTATGCGTTAAATTATTTTAAATCAATTACTTACATTTGATATATTCCTATGGCACGCCTCTTGCTTTTCTGAGGTCACACCTGAATGTGAGTTGTTATCGATATCCAAGCCCTAACATTCATGAAAGAGAGGGGAAAACATGATGCGTTTCGTAGAAAGGATCAGAGGAAAAGTTTTTCGGAGACCTCGGACGTCCGAAAAGGCCGCGGTCAACATCCAGGCTGCGGATAAGGCGGTCCAGTTGCAGCCGGCCGAAAAAAACGGCACGTTGCTGGTCATCGGGAGGGAAAGCACCTTCACCCCGGATGTCATCGATTATGCCGTCGACATGGCCGACCGGCTCTCCTATGACATCGTCGCTCTGAATACCGCACCGTTGTCCTGCGAGACCTTCAAGCTTTTTTCCTCCTCCCGGAACAAGCTCTGCGAGGATTTCCAGAGGATTTCCGAAGAAAACGCCCATGCATTCGCCGCCCGCGCCGCCGAGAAGCATATCCGGTTCGAACACGTCATCAAATTTTCGGAAACCGATCAGGCGGTCGACGAGGTGCGGCGGGAACTCGGAAAAATCGATTTCGTCATCTCCGATCTCGAGGAGGAGCAGGTCGAGGTTCAACCCGAACACGGCGTACGCCCCCACCGGGAAATTTATGTCTATTCGATGCTATGATGCATCATCGACCCGAATCGGGAGGTTGCCGCGCCTGATAGAAAATATCGAGACACGACAGCGTTGAACCGCGTATCGGTGGATGAATGGATCGTTGATGTTATTTCCGTTACAATTCCAATGCCGCCGCCGCGAGCTGCCGGCGGCCGAAAAAGCTGATGAAAAGGAGCAGGCAAGATGGATCTTCATTTCTACCAGAGTCTGGGGTTGATCGCGTTCGCTGCGATCATCTGTTTCCGGTATCGAAACCATAACCGTTGAAGCCAGACGGATCAATCCCTTTCGAGTATGCCCGGCCGCCCCGCGCAAAAAAGCGTTCCAAGGAAGCGGCATGGAGGCGTGAAGGTTTCTCGACATACGGAATAAGGAGCAGTAGATGGCCCCTCAGATGATTTTGACAATGATTGTTCTGGCTTTTGTGGTGGTTCTTTTTATTTTTGAATGGGTTCGGGTGGATGTGGTCGGCATCCTCATGATGGTGCTGCTGCCGCTGATCGGCCTCGTCTCGCCCAAGGAAGCGTTTGTCGGATTGAGCAGCAACGCCGTCTGTTCGATCATCGCCGTGATCATCATCGGCGCGGGTCTCGACAAGACCGGGGTGATGAACCATGTGGCCCGGCCGATCATCCGGTTGGCGGGCAACAGCGAGAAGCGGGTGATCACCCTGATCTCCGGCACCGTCGGCATCATCTCCAGCATGATGCAGAATATCGGCGCGGCCGCGCTGTTCATGCCGGCGGCGCAGCGGATTTCGAAGCGGATGGGAATCCCGATCTCCCAGGTGCTGATGCCGATGGGATTCTGCGCCATCATCGGGGGAACGATCACCCTGGTCGGCGCCAGCCCCACCATCCTCCTGAACGACCTGATGGTGGTGGGCGGCAACAAGCTGAAGCCGTTCGGCCTCTTCACCCAGACCCCGATCGGCATCGCTTTGTTGACCGCCGCCATCCTCTATTTCGTCTTCTTCGGCCGGCTGGTGCTGCCTTCCGGCAGCGGCGAATCCGACAAAGGCGTCACCGCTTCTCTCATGGAGGAATACAAAGGCCTCGACAACAGCTTCGAGATGCATGTTCCTGAAGGAACAGGATCCATACCCAAGACCTTGGAAGAGCTGGCGATCCGTACCAAATTTCTGGTGACGGTCGTGGCCATCAGCCATACGGCGAAAAAAGAGAAGAGTTTCGTTCCGCGGAGCACGGATATGATCGCGCCGGGCGATGACCTGGTTGTGGTGGGGAAGGAAAAGAACGCGCGCAAGCTGGCCGAGGAATACGGATGGCAGTTCAAAGACGGACTCGAGGTTTTTGCCGAAAGCCTTTCCCGGACCAATGCCGGCATGGCCGAAACCGTCGTATCGCCCCGGTCCGAGCTCATCGGCAAGAGCATGAGCGAGATCAATTTCAAGCAGCTTTACGGCCTCAATCCGGTCGTCCTGTTCAAGGGCAACAAACTCTTCTACAGCGGTCTCACCCACCTCCGGATGCAGATGGGCGACACCCTCCTGCTCCAGGGCCCGTGGGAGCGGTTCCACATCCTTAAAAACCGTCCCCAACCCAGCGCCCTTACCTTCACGACGCCGCTCGAGGGAGAGATCCTGAGGCCCCAGAAAGCGAAGCTCGCCATCGCCTGGTTCGCCCTCGCGCTGTTTCAGATCATCGCCTTTAAGATCCAGCTTTCCGTAGCCCTCCTGTCGGGCGCCCTCGGCATGATCGTGACGGGGGTTCTCTCGGTCGATGAAGCCTATCAGTCCGTCGACTGGATGACGGTGTTTCTCCTGGCGGGATTGATACCCCTGGGCATCGCGTTTGAAAAAACGGGCACCGCCAACTTCATCGCCCAGCAGGTCTTACGGCTTATCGGAACGCCCCCGCCGATCGTGATGCTCGCCGTCATCGGCATCATGACCTCTTTTTTCACGCTGGTGATTTCGAATGTCGGCGCCACCGTTCTTCTCGTTCCCCTTTGCATGAACATGGCCATCATGTCCGGCGGGGATCCGCGGATGGCGGCGCTGGTCGTGGGACTTTCGGCTTCCAATACCTTCGTTCTGCCTACCCACCAGGTCAACGCCCTGGTCATGCGGCCGGGAGGCTACCGCACCATCGACTACGCAAAAGCCGGCGCCGTCATGACGATTCTCTTCCTCGCGGTCGAGCTGCTGATGATCTATTTCTTTTACGGCGTCAAATAAACCATCTGGAATACCGTCAGACCGAAAATTCAGGTTCAACAAACATGAGCCGTCTTCCCCCGACGGAAGACGGCTGCGAAAGGAGCACCATCCATGGCCATCATCACCCTCTCCCGGGGGAGTTTTTCCCACGGCAAGGACATTGCCGAACGGGTTGCCGCGAAACTCGGATACGAATGCATCAGCAGGGAGGTTCTTGTCGAGGCGTCCCGGTTTTTCGAGGTTTCCGAAATGAGGCTCACCCGGACGATCCACGACGCCCCGAACATCCTGGAACGCATCACCCGCGGCAAGGAAAAGTATCTCAATTATATCCAGGCCGCCCTCCTCGAGCATGTCCGCAAGGATAATGTCGTCTATCACGGCCATGCCGGGCATTTCTTCCTTCCGCGGATCGCTCACGTCGTCAAGGTCCGGGTGATCGCGGATATGGACGAACGGGTGGCTTATCTCCGGAAAACGCAACCCATGACGGAAGCGGAGGCGCGGGCGTATCTGGCACGCGAGGACCGGGAGCGGATTCTCTGGACCCGGTACCTGTTTGACAAGGCCATCACCGACCCGTCCCTCTACGATATCGTGATCAACATCGGCGTGTTGAATATCGACGATGCCTGTGATATCATCTGTAAAATGGCCGGCAGCGAGAGCTTCGGGACGACGCCGGAATCGACGCGGGCGATCAACGATCTTGCCATCAGCAGCCATATCCGCGCCGCCCTGCAGGAGGAGATCGGCGACGTCGAGGTGACATCCGACAGCGGCCGCGTTCACGTTCGGGTACATGCGCCGAAAATCCGGAAATCCAGCTACGCCAGCCCCGACGTCGAAAAAAGTATCGCGGACGATATGCGGCAGAACCTCAACCGCAGGGTGCTGACCATCCTTCGCGACATTCCCGGCGTGACCGACATTACCTGCACCGTAGAAAACCCCCATTACCTTTGAGACCGCCGCCGCGTATGAAGATCAGCCTGCGCCAGAAAATTTTTCTCATGTTTTTCATTATGATGGTGATCAACGGCCTCGTCTGGTTTGCCAGCTATTATGTCGATTCGGTTCTGAAGCAGAAGCTGCAGATTATCGACAAGAAAAACATCCTGTTAAATACGATTTTAGAGGCCAGGCGATACGAGAAGAACTTTTTTCTGACCCACGATCCGGAGCATTTGCGTCAGGCGCTCGCGTATGTCGGCGAGGCCGAGGAGAAACTCGCCCGCATCATGGAGGAGCATGCCCGCTACACCCTCACCCAGAACTTCGGCGAAAAACGCGACGACATCCGGGCCTATCATGATGCCCTGGCTGCCCTGATGCCCGGCGGCGCGGGAAGGCAGGCGACGCCGGAGCATCTGAACGTCACGCAGAAACAGGTGAGTGAACTCGGCCGGAAAATCACCAACGATATCGACCAGATCGTTCAGGAGGAACGGCGGCACGTCAACCGGCTTCTGACACGATCCAAAATCGGCTTCTTCGGTTCCGTCACGGCCCTGCTCGTCATTTCCGTCATCACCGTGCTGTTCCTGGCCGTCAATGTCAACGGGCCGCTCAAGTCGATCGAAAACGCCATCGACAAGATCGCCGCCGGAGATGTGTCGAGCATTCCGGCCATTACCAGCGGCGACGAATTCGAGTCCCTGGTCGACCGGCTCAACAATATGATCGGAGAGCTCAACCGGCGGACGGAGAACCTCGTGCAGATCGAGAAGCTCGCTTCCCTGGGCACTCTCACCTCGGGCGTCGCCCATGAACTGAACAATCCGCTCAACAATATTTCGACCTCCCTCCAGATTCTCCTGGAAGAGCTCGAAGAGCCGGACCCGGCCTACCAGCGGGAACTTCTGTCCGAGGCTGAACGACAGATCGACCGGGCCCGTGACACCGTCAAGGCGCTCCTCGAATTTTCCCGACAGACCTCGTTCAGCAGGAAGCCGGTCAACCTGAGGAGTCTGGTGGAGAAGACGATCCGCATGATCCGAAGCGAATTGCCCGACAACATCGAGATTCGCGTGACGGTGCCGGAAGCCGTTGAAGCCAACCTCGACGCTCAGAGAATCCAGCAGGTGCTGATCAATTTCATTATCAACGCCGTCCATGCCATGCCGGACGGCGGCGTTCTTGACATCCGGGGGCAGACCGAACCGGAAAAAGGAACCTTTTCCCTTCAGATCGGCGATACCGGTATCGGCATTCCCGAGGAAAATCTCGCACGGATTTTCGATCCTTTTTTCACGACAAAAGAGGTGGGCAAGGGATCGGGGCTGGGACTTTCCATCAGCCACGGCATCATCGAACAGCACGGCGGCCATATCTCGGTTGAGAGCACGCCGGGCGCCGGCACGACCTTCACCCTTCAACTCCCCATTGCCGCCTGATGCGGATGATCGCGCCGACATCACCGACCGATGTAACCAGGATGACGAGCCAGAAATGACCGAACCGAAAAAGGAAACGATACTGATTGTCGAGGACGAGGATGTCGCCCGGAAAAATCTCGAGCATATCCTGAAAAAAGAAGGGTGGGAGATCGTCGGCGCCGCATCGGGGGCAAGAGCCCTTCAGCTCATAGAGACCCGCGAATTCAGCCTGGTGATCACGGACCTGAAGATGGAAAAGGTCGACGGCCGGCAGGTGCTGATGAAGTCCCGGGAGTTGCAGCCCTTCACCGAGGTGATCATGCTCACCGGATACGCGACCGTCGACTCGGCGGTTGCGGCCATGCAGGAGGGCGCCTATTCCTATATCGCCAAGCCATACAAAATCGATCATCTCCGCACCGTGGCCAGGGAAGCGCTTTTGAAGCGCAGGCTTCGCCTCGAGAATCTGGCTCTCAAAGACGAGCTCAAGCGCAGCCGGCAGATCCCCTCGATTGTGGGACGGAGCGCCGCCATGACGGCCGTCCGCAAAACCATCGCCCAGATCGCCGGTTCGGACAGCAATATCCTCGTCACCGGCGAGAGCGGCACCGGCAAGGAGCTGGTGGCCCGGGCGATCCACGAATTGAGCGCCCGGTGCGACAAGCGGTTTGTCGCCTTCAACTGCGGCTCGTTCACTGAAGAGCTGATGGCCAACGAGCTGTTCGGCCACGAAAAAGGCGCCTTCACCGGCGCGGTGCAGACCAAGCCGGGCCTGCTCGAGGCCGCCGAGGGGGGAACGGTATTCCTCGACGAGGTCGGCGACATGCCGGTCACCATGCAGGTCAAGCTGCTCCGGGTGATCCAGGAACGGGAGTTTCTCCGCGTCGGCGGCATCGATCCCATCGCTTTTGACGTCCGGTTCATTGCCGCCACCCATCGAGACCTGAAAGACGATGTGAAGACATCTCATTTCCGGCAGGATCTCTACTACCGTCTCAACGTCATCAGTATCCACTTGCCGCCCCTCAAGGACCGGGAAGGCGACATTCCGCTCCTGGCCCACCATTTTCTCGCCATCAAGGACGAAACCATGAAAAAGGGCCTGAGTGAAATCGACCGTGAGGCGATGGACCTCATGTGCCGGTACAGCTGGCCGGGAAACGTCCGGGAGCTGGAAAACGTCATCGAGCGCGCCGTGGCTTTAGGAAGCGGCCCGACCGTTACCGTGGAAGACCTGCCCGATTACATCCGCAGCCTCTCGATCGAAACCTATCGCCAGAGCGCGCATGCGATTCCCACCCTCGAGGAACAGGAAAAACGCTATATCCAGTGGGTTGTCGAAAAGAGCGACGGCAACAAGAGCCGGGCGGCCCGGATCATGGGCATCGACCGCGCCTCGCTCTGGCGGAAGATCAAGCGCTACGGGCTTGAAAATAAAAATTCCTGAAGGTTTCCGTCCGCTCTCCACGCCGGATTCATGCATGACACAACGCCGGATCGACAGCAAAGCTCCTCGCATGCAGCGGTTTTTTCATTGACTCGGGTGATCGGTTCTCATAAGAGTGATCAAAGGAAATACCAAGACCCGCGGCGTACGCAGCGCAGCCAAACGGAAGGTGAGGTGAATCCTGGCTGAAAAAGACGAACGGATTTTTGACGTCTCGGGCCCACCGGTGCCCGAGACGCCCGGGATAGGAGAACGTCCAGCCCCCTGGCGAAAGACCCGCGTCGTCGGCAAAACCCTTCCCCGGATCGATGCATATGAACGGGTAAGCGGTGCTGCGCTCTATCCCTCGGATGTGGCACCGTCCAACATGCTTCATGGGGCCATCCTTCGCTGCCCCCATCCCCACGCCCGGGTCATCCGGGTCGACACGGCACGGGCCCGGCGCATGCCCGGCGTGCATGCCGTCATCGACGGCAGCACCCCCGGGGCGGACCTGGACTGGACCTATGCCGGCACCGGAACGACCTTCCAGACAAAGATCTTCGACACCGTGTGCCGGTTCGAAGGCGAGGCCGTGGCGGCCGTGGCGGCCAAAAATCCTTACCAGACAAGCGACGCCCTGCGCGCCATCGACGTCACCTATGACGTGCTGCCCTTCACCTCCGACGAACGAACCGCTTTGGCTCCGTCTTCTCCTCCGGTCCACTCCGGCGGCAACCAGGTCGGCAAGACGGACACCTACTCGCGGGGCGACGCGGACCTGGGCTTCGCCGAAGCCGACGTGGTACTTGAAGAACATTACCGGACGGCATGCGAAATCCACACCCCCCTGGAACGTCACGGCTGTGTGGCGGAGTGGAAGGGCGACCGCCTGACCCTCTGGGAGTCGACCCAGGGGGTTTATGCCGTCCAGAAAACCATCGCCGATATTCTGGGCATGCCGCTATCAAAGGTCCGCGTCATCGGCCATTATATGGGCGGCGGGTTTGGCAGCAAGCTTCAACCCGGCAAATATACCGTCATCGCGGCCCTCCTCGCCCGGGTGACCGGGTGTCCGGTCAGGATTTTTCTCAGTCGGGAAGAGACCTTCCTGGCCGCCGGCAACCGCCCGCCGACCAACATGCGTCTCAAGGCCGGTGTCAAAAAAGACGGCACCCTGACGGCCTTCGACTTCACCTGCACCGGTTCCGGGGGCGCCTATCCCGCCGGCGGCGCTCTTGTCGTCGATTGGCTGATCCGAGACCTCTACGCCTGTCCCAATGTCCGAACCACCGCCGACGACGTCTACATCAACGCCGGTCCGGCCCGCGCCTTCCGCGCGCCGGGCCATCCCCAGGGGGCTTGGGCCCTCGAGCAGATGATGGACGCTCTGGCCGCGGCCATCGGGATGGACCCGGTCGCATTCCGTCTTATCAACATTCCGAACGTAAGCCAGGCACGAAAAGGTCATCCACCTTACGGCACCCCTGGGTTCGCGGAATGTCTGCGGCGGGGGGCCGAGGTGTTCGGCTGGAACGAGGCCCGGAAACAGTCCGGCGGCACGGGCCCCATCCGCAGGGGAGTGGGCATGGCCGGCGGCCTCTGGTCTTCGGGCGACGGCCGCCCGCCGTCGACGATCATCCTCAAGCTCTATGCCGACGGCAGCGTCAATCTCAACATGGGCGCCAGCGACATCGGGACCGGCACCAAGACCGTGATGGCCATGGTGGCGGCCGAGGAGCTCGGGATAAGGCCCCAGGCCGTCCAGATCGAGCACGCCGATACCGGTACCACCCAGTTCGCGACACCGAGCGGCGGGAGCAAGACCGTTCCCACCGAAGCCCCGGCGGTGAGAGCCGCCGCCGTCAGCGTGAAGCAGCAGCTCCTGGAAATGGCCGCCCGAAACCTCAAGACCGAACCCGCCGACCTGCGATACACCCCGGGCGTCGTCGTCAGCCGAAGCGATCCGTCCAAGCGGATCGCGGTCGATCGCATCTCGGGCCTCCGGATGGCCGGCGTTGTCGTCGGGGTAGGCTACCGGGATCCCAATCCCCCGAACCGGGTCATCAACCCCTTTGCGGCCCATTTCTGCGAGGTGGCGGTCGACATGCGGACCGGCGAGGTCCGGATTCTCCGGTTTCTCGCCGCCCATGACAGCGGCCGGGTCATGAACCGCCTCACCTACGACAATCAGGTGTTCGGGGGCATCACCATGGGGATCGGACTGGCCATGACCGAATCCCGGCTTCTGGACGGGAACCAGACCGGGAAGATGGTCAACGGCAACTGGCACGACTACAAGATTCCCACGGCCCTGGACATACCCGCCGACATGGTGTCGCTCCCCATCGAGATTCCCGACGACGAGGCCAATACCACCGGCGCCAAAGGGCTGGGCGAGCCGGTGACGATTCCCACGGCCCCGGCCGTCGCCAACGCCATTTACAATGCCACGGGACTGCGCGTCGCCGAAACCCCCATCGACCCGCTCCGGCTCTGCGGTCTGCTGGCGGCCCAGCGAAAGGAAGCATAGGAGATCCATTATGAAGAATCTCAGAATGAACTACGAAACACTGATCAAAATCACCCGATCCCTGACGAAATCGAGAAAAACGGAAGAGATCATCCAGATGACGGTCAAAAGCATCAAGTCCGCCCTCGATATCAGGGGATGCACCCTGTTTCTGTTCAACCGCGGCACAGGCGAGCTGGAGGTGGCGGCATCGACCGGACTCAGCCGGGAATATCTCAACAAGGGCGCCGTCAACGCCCTCAAATCGATTGCCGATTCCCTCGAGGACGGGCCGGTCGCGGTGTACGACGTCGGTGACGATCCCCGCATCCAGTATCCTGAAGCCGCCAAGGCCGAAGGCATCGCATCGATTCTGTCGGTACCGATTATGGTGGGAGACGAAGCCATCGGCGCCGTCCGCGTCTACACGGCGGAAAAATGGGAGTTCACTTTGGACGACGTCAATTTCGTGCAGGCCCTGGCCCAGATCGCGGGCATCATCATCGAGATGACCCGGCTATACCAGGGCCAGAGCGAATATATCGAAACGCTGGCGACGATGTGCGAATCGCCCGAACTCTAAGACGTTGGTATTGAAAGAAAAACCAAGGATTCCAAACGATCGTCATCACCGATCACATGCCGCTGCCGTTCGACAACCGTTATGCCATGAAGCCGGACCGGATCGCAGCCTATCGGGATGAGATCCGGCGGCCGCTGCCTATTCGAGTTCCTGGATCGTGGCCGAATGCATCCGCCGCGGGATTGCGCTCGTTCTATCGTCCGATGTCCACCGCCCGGAAAGCATCGGCGGAAATGTTGAAAACCTGGCAAAAATCCTCGGTTCGGTGGAAATGTTGGACCGTCCCCGGGAAGGAGACATTCTTTCCGGATCTCAATGCCGGTGTTGAAAATTGTCATTCCGGCTTATTCATGTTGGGGTTTCAGGATGTAGATATCCGAATCGATACGATTTTTCTGAAAGACCGTTCTGGCTCCCACGGCCCGGTATTTGGAAAGGCCATCGAGGATCGGTTCCACGACTTTGTTGGAAAGATAGACCATCTGCTGGGCGTCGCCTGCCTTGCCGGCCATGACGGCGAGCGACAGGCCCCACGAGAGAAGATTTTTTGCCCGGGCGGCGGCAACAGCAGGTTGAATGAAGGCAACCTGATTACCGGGTTCGGAAAGCCTCTTGCCGACGGCATCGAACAACGGCAGCCCCGCCAGGCCTGCTTGGCCCTCTT
>AMWB02111118.1_pt1 | contig 15478 bp, 13 predicted proteins | sample 200311 | NCBI WGS metagenome assembly AMWB02 (sample SAMN02737377, study PRJNA173069) | bioreactor metagenome | biome: anode biofilm in microbial fuel cells | place: USA: California | collected 2010-12-16 | reverse complement strand
TTATGCTCCCGCGCGAGAATATTCCGCTTCGTCCCGAAGGATACGAAACAGAGAGCCGTTTTATTTCAAGAATGTTATTCATACAGAAAGCACCTCACGAAATGTCCTTCTTTAATTTCTTTGAACGGAGGCTCCGTTACGCCGCACTCCTTCTTCTGCGCCGGACATCTGCCGTAGAACTTGCAGCCCGGCGGATTGTCATAAATGCTGTGAACGCTGCCGGGAATTGATTTCAGGTCATCGCCGCGCTGCTTTCCGAAAACCGGCACTGATTCAAGAAGCAGTTTTGTATAAGGGTGTAGAGGATTTAAAAAAATCTCTTTTGTTGATGAGGATTCCTGTATCTTTCCGCCGTACATAACGGCTACCCTGTCGCAGGTTCCCGCGACGACGCCAAGGTTGTGCGTGATGAGAACTATTGAGGATATCCTGTTTTGCTCTTTGAGTTTCAGCATAAGGTCGAGTATGGCAGCCTGCACGGTTACGTCCAGAGAAGTTGTCGGCTCGTCCGCTATAAGCAGGGAAGGATTTCCCGCGAGCGCCATCGCTATCATAACTCTTTGCTGCATTCCCCCGCTAAGGCTTCCGGGATATTCCTTAATTCTTTTACCCGCGTCCGGAATGCCGACCTGACTGAGAAGTTCAACGGACTTTTCATAAATCTCTTTCCCGTCCGTTTTTTCCCGCTCGTTAAAAACTTCGGCCAACTGCGACTCCACGGTCATCACAGGATTAAGTGCGGAGCCGGGTTCCTGAAAAATCATCGCTATCTCCGACCCTCTGAACTTTCTTAATTCTTCGAATGAAAGTTTCAGGAGGTCCGTTCCCTTATATATGATTTCTCCCGATTCGATTTTTCCCGGCGGCTCGGAAATCAAGCCCAGAACGGAGTACGCCGTAACCGATTTCCCCGAGCCCGATTCGCCGACAAGACCGAGAATTTCATCCTCGTAAACGTCCAGATTCATTCCGTCAACCGCATTGCCTTTTTTATCATTGGGGCGGAATGAAATTTTCAAATCTTTTATTTCAAGAATTTTCTTTTTCATTTTCTCACCATCCTGTTATATTCGCGCGGGTCAAGGGCGGCCCTAACGGCTTCGCCGATAAAAACAACCATAAGCAGAGTAAGAAACTGCGCCGCAAGAGGAAACACCGACAGCCACCAGTAATGCAGGTTTCCCATTCCCTGATTAATCATCTCACCCCAACTCGGTGTCGGCGGCGGAAGTCCGAAGCCAAGAAAGTCAAGACTAACGAGTGACATAATATTCGCGACTACGGCGAAAGGCGCGAAAGAAATAACGGATGTCAGAGAATTTGGAATTATGTGCCTGAATATAATGCTGCTGCCCTTTGCGCCTGATGAAAGCGCCGCAAGGGCGTAGTCTTTTCCTTTTTCGCGGTACACCTCGCCCCTCACGTAATAAGTAATTCCCGTCCAACTGAAAAGCGTCATAATAACGCAGAGTATGAAAAAGTTAGGACGCAGGACCGAACTTAAAATCATTATTATGAAGAGCAGAGGCAGGGTTGACCATATTTCAATTACGCGCTGACCGAAGGCGTCAGTTTTTCCGCCGAAATAGCCCAGCACGGCTCCCGCGGCTGTTCCGATTAAGAAAGAGAGCATTGCTATGACGAGTGAAAACGAAATCGAAATGTTGAATCCGTAAGCGAGTCTGGCAAGAACATCTCTTGCTCTGTCATCCGTTCCAAGTAAATGGGTTGAAGACGGAGGATGCGGCGGAGTTCCCGGTGTCTCATCTAGGAGATTCTCGTTCGGTCCATAAGGATAGAGGGGCATAAGCACAAAATTATTTCCGTCCTCACCGCTGAATTTTATTTTAAGAAGCCTGTAATTCGCTTCGCCAAATAATTTTTGTCCGAACGTTTCGGCAGGATAATTTTTGAACAGGGGGATGTAATATTGACCGTTGTACTTTACGAGCAGGGCGTCACGTCCGATGAACACCGGAAGAACAAATGAAAACAAATACAGCGCGGCGAGAAGGATAAAAGAGTAATAACCCCGTTTGAGATTTTTAAACTTATTCCACCGCCTGCGGAACGTTGTATTTTTTATTTCACTGCTCTTTAATTTCATTTCATTTGTACTTTACGCGCGGGTCAACCGCGGCGTATAAAATATCAGTGAGTATATTTCCCGTAAGCAGAATCAGGCTTTGAAAAACAAGCAGACCCATTACAACGGGATAATCCCTGTTTATCATCGAGTCATACGCGAGAAGCCCGATTCCCGGAATGTTAAAAACTTTTTCAATAAGTATGCTTCCTGTCAGCAGTATGCCGAAAAAATATCCCAGACCTGTTACGACCGGTATGAGAGAGTTCCTCAGGGCGTGAACGAAAACAACGCGTTTTTCCGAAAGCCCTTTCGCGTAAGCCGTTCTGATATAATCCTGATTAAGGCTGTCAACGACGGAATTTTTTGTCAGGATTGTAAGTGTGGCGAAACTGCCAATCAGATAAGATAAGACGGGAAGCACGGTATGTTTAATCCTGTCGAAAACCTGTCCGAAAAAAGAAAGGTTATCGAAATCATCGGAATTAAACCCGCCCAGCGGAAAGACATTCAGAAAACTTCCTCCTCCAAGCAGCACGAGAAGCAGCGCGCCGAATGCCCAGCCCGGAATAGAGTATCCGAGAAAAACCAGCACGGAGGAAACGAAGTCAAAGCGCGTGCCGCTTCGCGCGGCTTTCATTACTCCGAGCGGAACGCACACAGCGTACGTGAGTATGAATCCTATGAGTCCGAAGTAAACCGATACGGGAAACCGGGAAGCGATAACGTCGATGACGGGTTCGGAATAAACATAAGATTTGCCGAAGTTAAATCCTGCAAGGTTTTTCAGCCAGTCGAAGTACCGCGTTATTACGGGCTTGTCAAAACCGTAGAACTCTTTCATTTCCCTGAGCGCGGATTCGGGTATGTTCGATATTCCCGTTCTGCCAGTTACGGCGTTTTGAATTTCGGAGGTGTTTGAGCTGCTTCCCGACTGCAGTCTCATCAGGTATTGCTCCATCGGTCCTCCCGGCACGAACTGAAGTATAAGAAACGTGACGAGAGTAATTCCAATGAATGTTGGAACTAAGAGCAATATTCTTCTGATGAAATATCTTATCAAAGCATATCCGTTTTCATATTCACAAACTTCTTACTTTTTATATATGTTAATCCAGTAAGTATTGTCGGTTTCTCCCTGCGGCATTGTTTTTCCCGCGTCTTTAAGCGCTTCATCGTACTCGTAGGCGGTTTCGGGATTGTTGTACCAGAGCGCGGGAATAGATTCGGTGAATTTTGTCCTGTCGAGAATTCCCACGGGATACCCGAATTTATTATGAAACACAATTCTCTGATACGGCGCGTACCACATAAGTATATAACCATGGAAGTTTGCAAGAATACTGTCGATTTCCTGTACGATCTTAATTCTTTCTTTCTTATCGAAAGCAACGTTATACTTATCGCAGAGTTCGTCAATTTTTTTATCCTTAATACCGCTCCAGTTGGTTGTATTGGATTCATCGGCGAGATTGGATTTCGCGAAACTTTCGGGATTAGGAATTTCAAGTCCGACCCAGTTTATTACTATAAGCGAAAAGTTTCTTTCATTGCCGAGTTTAAATGAAGTGGCGGCATCGGTTTCCTTAAGGTTAAGTTTGATTCCCGCTTTTTTCAAATCTTCCTGATAAATCGTCAGGTATCTGTCCATTCCCTTTTGAAACGGGAGGTCGATTTCGAACACCTTACCGTTTCTTACGAGATATCCTTCGGAATTTTTGTCTTTCCATCCCGCTTCTTCGAGAAGCATTTTCGCGGAGTCGAGATTAAATCCCGTAACCGGATTTGATTTATTCTCGTACTCGGAGCCCTGAAAGTAGGAGGTTATGGGAGAATACGAATTAAAAAATAATTTTTCATTGAACTGGTTTCTGTTGAAAGCGTAAGCGAGCGCTTTCCTGACGCGCGCGTCGTCAAACGGTTTTATCCGCGTGTTTATGCATATTCCCTGCACGCCTCCGGGCAAGAAATTATACACTTTTCTTTTTAATATGAGGCCCCTCTGCACCTCTTCGAAATTATATTTATCCTGCCAGACGGACGACCTCAGAACGGGGAGCATGTCAATTTCCCCCTTCTTAAATTTTTCGTACTCAAGGGATTCGTCCTTCAAAAAAATGAATTTTATAATATCAAAATTGTACATTCCCATTGCGAAGCGTTCTTTTTCTCCCCAGTAATCGCTTCGCCTGCGGGCTGTTATAGACTGTTCCTTTGCTATGTCCTCTTCTTTAATCAGATACGGACCGCTTCCCGGAATATATTTGAACTGATATTTTTCAAGAAAGTCCCTGCCGCTTAAACCGCCGATATAATGAGCGGGAAGAATTTCCAATCCCTGGGTGAAATAGTAGAACTGCCGCCAGTTATTCTCTTTAGATTTCACCGACACGATGTACTTGCTTTCGTCGACAGGCTGTTCGAACGTATTCATCAGTATGTTTACGTACGGGTCGAGAATTCCCTCGTCAGTCAAAAGTTTCCACGTCGCGATTACGTCTTCCGAGGTCACGGGTTTTCCGTCGGCCCACCTCGCGTCGGGATTTATCCTGAACCTGAACGTTGTTTTATCGTCGGAAATTTTCCAGTGCGTCGCGAGTCTTGGGATGTAATCTCCTGTGACGGGGTCCTGTCCGAGAAGTGTCTCGTACAAAAGGTTTTTCGAAACGCTCGTAAACTCAGTATTGTTATCCTTGCCGAATATCCTCAGCGTCGGCGGATAATCCTTTACGGACATTACAAATGCTCCGCCCTTTACGGCCTTTGGATTTCCCGCAATGCTGTAGTCTTTCCGGGTTTCCCATCCGTCTCCTTTAAAACCTTTTCCGCCCGCTTCGGCTGAAACTTCGGGGTCTGCTCCGGGAGGGGTGTCGAATTGTTTAATGGAAACCGGGGCAGTGTCGAAAATCTTTACCGGCTTTGATTTTCCGCAGCCCGATATGAATAAAAAGGAAAACAAAACCGCGGAAAGCAATAAAACGTCTCTTCTGAAAACCATAGGGAATAAATTATTGTTGCAATAAAATATTATAAATATTTAATAATATCCATTCTATTTATTCTTAATTCTCTGATGCGCCGCCGTATGGAATAAAGAAAAAAAAACGGAGCGGGAATCCGCCCCGTTCATATTCGGAAGAATTGCTTCTTTATTGCGCTTTTCTGATTTTTTCCTGTTGTTTCGCGAGAAGACCCGTCTTTTCGATGAGCCACGCTTTATGCATTACATCTTTTTCGCGAAGCAGTTTATCGTGCAGATAATCCGCGGGAGGCTGCTGCTTCTTGGAAAGGCTCGACTTCAGCATTCTGTTGTAATACTTCAGGAACCTGATGTACGAGTTCTTAGTATCCTTGTTGAGCATCTTGTCGTATCTGATTACGGATTCGTAATTATGCAGAATGCTTCTTGCGGGATCGTATTCGCCGAGTTCGTAGAAGCAGAACAGCTGGTAGAATTTCAGGTCATACTTGTAGATGAACACGTCGAGATTCACCTTGTTCGCGTATTCAACCGATTCCCTGTAATTGCCCATTTTATAACTAAGCAGGGCGTTGCAGTAATTGTACATGTTCTGCGCGTGAGTCGGGTTCAGGTTGTAACTGTATTTTTCGATAAACTGTTTTGACCATCCGTATTCCTGGAGGGAGAACGCGTTCAGCAGCACCGCGCGGAACAACGTGTCCGACAGGTATTCGGTCTTGTCGGTCTTGAAAAGCTGGTTATCGAGATAACTCTTGTACAGGCTGTAGAGTTCTTTCCTGTAGTAGTCGACATTCTTATCCTCGTTAATCCTTCCGATGCAGAACGAGATTAGGCGCGTGTAGAGGAATGCGAGTTCGCTCTTGCACATTTTATTATAATGCGTTTCGATAATAGTCTTGAACCCCTTGTAGTTTTCGGTCTTTGCGGGGTCGGCGTACATCTTCAGAAGTTTGATGTAGATGTCGAGCACGTAATCGAATTTGTAACTTCCTTTAAACTCGGAAAGAATTTTTTCCAGGTTGAAAGTCGCGAGGAGCGACTTGGGAAGATTCTTGTCTTTTTGAAGATTAAATCCTGCCTGATACTCGAAAGCGTTCAGGTAATAACAAATCATGTCGGTAATATAATAGAGCGTGAGGTTCTGCGTCGCGCTGTCTATTATTTTAACCTGTTTCTTAATGCTTGTCGGGCGGTTCAGTTTGCCCGTAATCGCTTTATAGTTGAACAAGTTGGTATAGAACCTGTACAATTGAAAAACATTATCCTGCGCGTATGTTTTATCTTTTTCCACCTGCGCGTGCATAATTTTGCTGTGACGCATGAAGAGCGCGTTCAGGTTGCGTTTTCTGAGTTCATCGAGAAAAAGATTATTGCTAGCGAAGTGATTTATTTCGACGCTTTTTTGTTTTACAAAATTCTGAATTTGCTGAGTAAGGTATGAGATCAACACAATAAAAGAGGAGCGGATGATTTTGCATTTTTCGCGTACTTCGTCGAATATCTCGTCTTCGCTGCGTTCCGCATCAAATTTCGGATAATATTTCAGCAATTCCTCATAAATGTCTATCAAGACTCTTCTTGAGTTAAAATAAGGCGAGTTCAGGTATCTTTTCAATTCCCTGAGTTCCTTCTTAGAAAAAGTCCTAAGAAGATCGAAGATTACTCTTTTTTTCATGGCGGTTTTGTTAATTAAAATATAATGTATAAATTCAATCTCGGAAAAAAATAATTAAAAAGCAATAGATAATAAAATATCCTTTTTGACAAAAAAAGACAATCGTTAATAATAAAAAAAGTTAAGTTTTTTTGTTTAAAAAAGCCAGTATATTTTTGAATAAAACCCAAAACAAAAATACAATAAAAAAAGTAGAAAGGAAATTTATGAAAAAGTTCTTAATAGTATTCGCGGTATTGTTTGTAGTTTGCGCGGCAGCTCTCACGGCTACATCGGCAACAGAGGTGAAGGAGAGCGCGAATCTTCAGGCGGCTTTAGAAAACGACCCGCCCAATTCGAGCAGGGTTTATGATAACGGAGTATGGTATCTGGTGATTTACATATATGACAGCAACGGTTCGCCGATTGAGATAGTACGCACGCCCATAAGGGATTAGCATCGCTGTTTATATCCGGACGTTCTTTAAAAAGTTTAAAATCAATTTATGAAAAACACTGCATCGGTGGTTTTTAATCCCGAGCCCGAAAACACAATGATCTGGAATTTGTCGAAGAATTTAATGAGAAGTCTTGAGTTCACCTGGAGGAGGATAGGGTTCAGCAATCTGGAAATACCTGAACCTGACGAATTCGGATACAGGGGCATAAAAGTTGACTGCGAAAACGGGAACGAATACATAATACTCCATAAACACGTTATCAAGAAAGAGGAGTTCATTACAAGCATAAGGGAGGATTCAGCGGGGGCGATGGAGAACCTGTTACTGAAGTCAATGCCGGAAAACATACTGGATTATATAAAACCGTTCTTGTTCGCGAATATCGCATATAGGAAGGCTAAATAAGTTTACTTTACATCAGAAATGAATTTATTGTTTCTGAATTTCAATAAAAGTTAATTGATACATAAAAAAAAACAATGAGGTTGTTAGGGAGAACGGCAGAATTTTATTTCATGACAAAGGAAAAAAAATTGACAAAAAACTGGATTATGATGAAAGACAACAATAAAAACTCGTGCCGTATAGTTGTATATTCGGGTAATCTTGACCCCGAATGGGAAATTTCCGATAGTGATGCAAGTTATCTCGGAGAGATCTGGGACAAACTAGATTACTCGAAGCGGCCGATAAAACAACCCGTAAACCTGGGTTACAAAGGCTGTATATTCAAGAACAGCAAGGGGCAGACTTTCTACGTTTACAACGGAATAGTCACGCTAATGAACAACGGAAAATCCGAGCACAAACTCGACAGCGGAAGAAAGTTTGAGAAGCATATTATAACTCTCGCACTCGAGACGATGCTTCCTGTTCAGGCTGAAAGAACCCAAAGTATTGCGGGAGAATAAGCCTGTGCGAATAAAAATTTCTTATAAAATACGCACGGGAATTTATTCAAAAAGGTATTTCGGAAAACCTGCCTGCCGAAACACTGCGGCGGCTGTTATCTGTGCCTGTCAAGTTCCTTTTTCAATTTTGAGATTGCATTCACCGGCGTAGGGTCCACCTCGTTGAATACGGAAAGATAGTAACTTACCCAATCACCAAGATAAATCAAATCAAAAATTCTGCCGAGCCTTGTCCTGCAGTCGCTCGACAAATCAAAAACAATTCCAGCCCGTTTTCTGAATACCTTCTCCGTGATTTTCATTCTGAGTTTTATTCTTTCATTGTCGGCGGCGTCTTTAAGAAATATCACCGCGGTATTCTTAAGTACGTCTTCGTTAAGTTCCCAGCCGACGAGTTCGTTATGGTTCATTTCGGGATAAAGGTTTCCGTACGCGAGAATCTTCGCGTTCTCGGATATCTGTCCCCGCCAACGAAGGTTGACAGCGTCAAGCACGTCCGCGGACGAATACACGACGGGGAGCCTGTCTTTAAGCGCGGCGGCGATACGAAGGGCTTCGTTGAATTCGAAAGACGGATTTACGTATTCGGATAAACCCTGTTCCAGGTTTATAATCACGTCGTTTATCTCTTCGGATTTATCTTTGATGAAGCCGAGTTTCGTGAACAGTATCAAGAGTGAGAAGAAGGAATATCCGAGGGCGCATCTCGGCTGCAGGCCGCCCGGAATTTTTATTACGTCTTTTTTATGTTTTGCCGCGAGTTTTTCTATAGTCCCGCCGCTCGTCACGCAAATTATGCTGCAACCTTTTTTCAGCGCGTCGTTGAAAGCCGACACGGTCTCTTCCGTATTACCCGAATAACTCGAAAGTATTGCAAGCGTGTTTTTACCCGCGTAAGCGGGAAGAGTGTAATTTCTGTTTACCGCGACAGGTATTCTCATTTCACCCGCCGTATAACTCCTGAGTATGTCTCCGCCTATTGCCGAGCCGCCGAGACCGTTTATTATTATGTTCCTTATGCCTTTGTATTTATTCTTTAACTTCGCATTGCCCGCGATATCAACCGCATCGCAAACCTGTATCGGAAAATCAAAAAGGACACTGAACATGTCCTGCCTGTCGTACTTTTTAAGTTTTTTCCTGTCTATCATAATGTTTTCGGTTTTATTTTCATTTCGTAAAATCGCTCTACTTCCTGTCTTACTTCGCTTTCCGTGGACATTTTAAGCAGTCTTCCGGCGAGCGCTTTGGCATCCGTGAGCTTTAACGCTCTGATAGTCTGCTTCACTTCCGAGAAAACGGAAGGCAGAACGCTGAGTTCGTCAATTTCGAGTCCCACGAGCACGGGAGCCGCAAGAGGAACGGAAGCCATTTCACCGCAAAGGCTTACTTTTATTCCTTTGCTGTGTCCGCCCGCGACAATCTTCTTAAGCGCTCTTATTACGGCGGGATGAAACTGCTGGAACATACCCGATATGAGTTCGTTGCCCCTGTCAACGGCGAGTATGTACTGAATAAGGTCGTTAGTGCCTATACTGAAAAAATCAGCCTCTTCCGCGAGTTCTTCCGCGAGTATGAAAGCGGAAGGAACTTCGAGCATAATGCCGAGAGGGATTTTTTTGTCGTACGTAATTTCGTCTTTGTCCAGTTCTGCCTTCACTTCGTTCAGAATAGTTCTTGCTTTTCTCACTTCGTCAACGGATGAAATCATCGGAAGCATAATCTTAACGTTCTTTTTCACCGATGAAATCAGAAGGGCTTTCAATTGGTCCTTGAATATGTGTATCCTGTCGAGCGACACTCTTATGCCGCGCCAGCCGAGATACGGATTCATTTCCTTGTGAGTATCCTGCAGTATCTTGTCGCCGCCGAGGTCGAAAGTTCTTATCGTAACGGGTTTCGGATACGTGGCGGCGGATATCTGCGTGTACTCCTGAATCTGTTCCGCGCAGGAAGGAAAATCTCCTTTATCCATATAAAGGTGTTCCGTTCTGTAAAGCCCTATGCCGCAGTTTTTCAGGAATTCGGTTTCCTCGACGAACTCGATGTTCGCGGTAATTTCAACGTTCTTGCCGTCTTCGGTCCTGCAGGGTTTGTTTACAATTTCATACAGAAGACTTTCGTGGCGTTTAATCCTGTCAATTTTTTCTTCGTAAACGCCGAGAGTTTCTTCGGACGGATTCACTATTACGATGCCTTCGCTTCCGTCTATAATAACGTTGTCTCCGGTATCAACGAATTTCGAGATTGTTTTCATTCCAACGACGGCGGGAACGCGCAGCGCTCTTGAAATTATCGCCGCGTGAGACGTCACTCCGCCCGTATCGGTCGCGTATCCCCTGACTTTCCGCCTGCTGAAAAGAATCGTATCAGCGGGAGTGAGTTCGTGAGCGAAAATAATTGAATTCTCCTCAACCTTCGAAACGAGTTTCTCGCGCTTCATGTTTCTCAGCACCCTGTTTCTGACATCCATCAGGTCGCTGTACCGCTCTCTCATGTAATCGTTTTTGGATTTTATGAAAATCGCTCCGAGTTTTTCAATCTCGTCGTTAAAAACATAGCCCGCGGACTTTTGCTCGTTTCTAATCCGTCTTATGACTCCTTCAAGAAAAATTTTATCCTTAAGAATTTCTATCTGGGCTTCGAAAATCTTCGAGTTTTTCTCGCCTATTTTATCAATGGATATCGCGTAAATCTTGTTCAGTTCTTTCAGGGAAATGTCGATAGAATTATTTATAGCTTCGATTTCAGCGCCCTCTTCGCCCTCTTTGAGAGTTAGGGTGTTGATGTTAATCTGGCGGCGCGTGTATAGATATGCCTTTCCGATTGAGATGCCCTGCGACGCCGGTATTCCCCTGTATATTCTTTCTCTGTGCAAAATCTAAGGTTTTTTTAAAATCAAAATTAATTCAATAAAAATCAAACTATTTACGCTTGATTATTTTCTTTTTTTCGGTCGTATAGTCGATTGCTTTGCCGTACTCTTCCTTGTTTTTCAGGGAATTCCTGATTTTTCTGTTTATGTCCTTAAGTTTAAGTTTCGAAATCACGTCTTTGGCAAGCGCGAGATAATTAACCTTTTCCCTTTCAACTCTCGCCAGCACGCTGTCTTCGGGAAGGAAATCGGTTTTTGTTATTTCATACAACGGTGTCGATTCATTAAGAATAATCTTTCTGATTTCTTCGTCCTCCACTCTGGAAACAAGTTTAGAGACGTCAATCTTGTTTTCGTTGTGCCACTCGTCAAGCATCACTTCAACGGCGCTCAGAATGTTTTTATCGGTGATGTAGTCTATGTAAATATTGTCCGCTATGTAATTAATCGCGTCGTAGTTTCCCGAAAGAAAAATCTTAATAAGGTCTGTTTCCGCCTGAGAATGCTCAACCTTATCCTGCCTGGCGGGAGTTTTCTTTTCCGGCAGTGTTACGGATGTCTTAGGAAACTGTGTCTTCTTGAATTCCTTATACGCTCTCGCGAGTTCATCCCGCATGTCAGATTCGTAGAGGCGGTACGTTTCGGCAAGTTCTTTTATGTAAAAAGAAATTTTTATCTTGTCGGGGATGCGGACGATATAACTTATAATTTCCTTTACGAACGCGGTCTTGTCTTCGGGTGTGCCGAGTCTGCCTTCCTTTTTGTAAAGGGAACTTATGAAGGTTATGATAGATTTCTTTGAAGCAATCTGCTTTTCAAATTCTTCCGCGCCCTTCGAGCGCACGAACGAATCGGGGTCTTCCCCGTCGGGGAGCGTAACAATGCTTAAGTCAAGCCCCTGTTCGAGAATGAGTTCAATGCCGCGTCTCGCGGCTTTTATACCCGCGACGTCAGCGTCGTAAAGCAGTATGACGTTTTTCGTATAGCGCGAAATCAAATGCACCTGTTCGACCGTGAGAGCAGTTCCGCTGGAAGCGACTATATTTTTTATTCCCGCCTGATACAAAGAAACCACGTCCATATAACCTTCTACGAGCAGCACGCTGTCTTTCGACCTGATGCTGTCCTTCGTGAAGTTAAGCCCGTAAAGTATTTTGCTTTTTAAATAAACTTTTGTTTCAGGCGAGTTGATGTACTTCGCGGTTTCCTTGTCGTTAGTGAGAATGCGCCCTCCGAAGCCGACAACTTTCCCGCTCTCGTTAAACACGGGAAAAATCAGCCTGCCCCTGAATCTGTCGTGGTACTTCCCGTCCTTCTCCGATTTTATAAGCAGCCCCGCAAGTTCAAGTTCTTCGAGCGTGTAAGTTTCATCTTCTGTGAAATGATTCATCAACTCGTGCCAGCTGTCTTTAGCGTATCCGATTCCGAATTTTCTTATAATATCGTCGTCGAGCCCGCGGTTATCGAGATAATTCTTTACGAGTTTTTTTTCGTCGCCTTTGAGATTAACGAGGTTATCGTAGAAATATCTGGCGGCTTTCTGGTTTATGTCGAAAAGTTTCGCTATTTCGCTCGACAAATCCGGACGGCGGGAATACTGCCCGAGGTTTATGCCCGCTCTCTGCGCAAGCCTTTCCACGGCTTCCATTCCCGTTATTTTTTCGTATTCCTGAACGAATGTAATTACGTTTCCGCCCGCCTTGCAGGAGAAACAATGATAGACCTGTTTCGTCTGCGATATGTGCAGCGAAGGGTTCTTGTCGGGATGAAACGGGCAAAGAGCGATGAAGGTGCTGCCCCTTCTTTTAACGCTGATGTACGAAGAAATCACATCCACAATATCGTTCGCTCTCGTAATCTCATCAAATACTTCGTCAGGAATTCTCATAACTTAAAATAAAAATATTTTCCGACTTATAAAAAGTAATAAACAGGGTTAATGTTCGTTTCAAAGCGGGTATTCTCTGCCATCGGGGCGGCGAATAATAAAAATTACATTTTCAGGAAAGAAGAGATTTCATAACTTGCAAAATGAATATTAAAGAGAACTGGAAAATATTTTTTAAGAAGAGAAACAATGTTCGTCTTCTCGTCTGGACGTTAATCGTCCTTGTCATCTTTGTTTTTTCGCTGTCGCGTTTTTTAATATTCGCCGAGTCACGCGACGGGGCGGTATTAAAAGACCCGCTGTTCGACATTTTCAACGCCGTCGAACTTAACGTTCCCGTTTTCATACTGATATACGGCTCGCTCTTAACGTGCATAATTTACCTCGCCATAAACCATCCCGCGCGTTTAATTGTCGCGCTTCAGTCTTACTCGCTGCTCGTGCTTGTAAGGATGCTGATGATGTACGTAACGCCGCTCAATCCGCCCGCGTCAACGATAGACCTTCAGGACCCGCTTGTTTTCATCTTCGGAACGGGCTCGAAAATCACTAAGGACCTGTTTTTTTCCGGGCACACCTCGACTTTGTTTCTTCTTTTTCTTGTTACGGAAAATAAGAAATTGAAGTACGTATTTCTGGCGAATACGTTTCTCGTGGGGCTTTCAGTGATTCTGCAGAAAGCGCATTATTCGATAGATGTCTTCGTTGCACCTTTTATCGCGTACGCGGTGTTTAAATTTATATTATACATAAACGAAAACTATTTTCAGAAAGATATATTAGACAAATGAGAAAGTTACTGTTACTGCTGATTCTTTTATTACTTTTCACTTCGTTTGTTCCGGCTCAGACATTATTTCAACTTGTCGAGAGCGTTCCCGAAGAAACCGTATTAAAAGAGTCTCCCCTTCCACGCGCCGCGGATGTGTGGACGGATATGATTAAATCGGCGAAGAGGACAATCGACATCGAGATGTTCTACATCGCCAACGAAAAAGGAGAGCCTCTCGAAAAAATCGTGAACGAAATAAAGAGCGCGGCGGGAAGAGGCGTGCAGGTAAGGATAATTATAGACAACAGTTTTTTTCAGAGATACAAGAAATCCGCCGATGATTTCGCGGGCGTAAAAAACATAACCGTAAAGAAAATTCCTTTCAAGAAAATCGGGGGCGGCGTGATGCACGCGAAGTACTTCGTCGTTGACGGCGAAGACTTATTCATCGGAAGCCAGAATTTCGATTGGCGGGCGCTTAAGCACATTCACGAAATGGGTGTCAGGATAAAGCACAAAGAACTCGCGGCTATGTTTCTTTCGGTATTCGAAACGGACTGGAAACTCTGCGACGACAGCGTGAGAGAAACAGTTGAGGGAATAAAAAAGATGAAGACGGGGACGGTGTACAACAATAAAAATAAACTTACCATAACAAGCGAAGACTTCGGAAAGATTACATTATATCCTGCGTTCAGCCCAAAGGAATTCATACCCGAAGATTTCAGCGACGAGGAAAGCGAACTTCTGCGTCTGATTGAAAACGCGAAGGAGAGACTTTGTTTTCAGTTCTATTCGTACTCGCTGAAGGGTTCCGAAAAGAAGACGCTTTATACTAAGATAGACGACGCGCTACGAAATGCCGCGAAAAGAGGAGTTGACATAAAGATAATTTTCTCCGACTGGGCGATTAAGAAAGGCGCGACAGAGCAGATTCAGTCGCTTTCGCAGGTGCCCGGCATCGAGATTAAATTCAGCACCATACCGCAATACAGCGGCGGATACATTCCGTACGCGCGTGTTCAGCACTGCAAGTTTTTCATTTCGGACGATGATATGTCGTGGGTAAGCACGGCGAATCTCGAGCAGGATTATTTTTACGAGAGCAGGAACGCGTCTCTTGTATTGAAAAACGAAAAAATAAACTCGGCGCTTTATACAGTATTCGAGCGGGTGTGGAACAGTCCGTACGCGGGGAAGGTGGACGCGGAAAAGGAGTACAAAGCGGTTAAAAGGAATTGATTACTGGGGAGGCAAGCGTTTGAGACTATAAATCAAAAATAAAATATCAAAAATCAAAGATACAAATCAAATATCAAAAAGGTTTGTTGTTATAGGAAATCAACCGGATGAATCGGGGATTTTCAATAAAAATTATTTTTTAATACCGAGAGTCCCCCGATAAATCGCGGGGAGACTCTCGGATACGGTTAGGAATTAATACTTTTGATATTTCGCAATGTATGGTCAGGCATTCGCCTGACCATGCGTCAGGTGGTAACACCTGAAAAAATCAAATATAAAATATCAAATATCAAGAATATAAATCAAATATCAAAAAGGTTTGTTGTTATAGAGAGTCACACGGATACAGTCAGGAATTAAAACGTGTGGCGCCTTCCCAAGCTGGAGCACGCCCAGGCGCATCTGCGACTTGGGAAGGAGAAAAAATATAAAAAATAAAAAATCAAATATTAAAAATTCAAATCATAAATCAAATATTTTTTCCTCTTGAGAATTACCGAGGAGGAGAAAACAACAATAAAAATAAATCATTATGAAATACAGATTACTTGGAAAGTCAGGGTTAAGAGTATCCGAACTCTGTCTCGGAACGATGACATTCGG
>AMWB02006703.1_pt2 | contig 15485 bp, 9 predicted proteins | sample 200311 | NCBI WGS metagenome assembly AMWB02 (sample SAMN02737377, study PRJNA173069) | bioreactor metagenome | biome: anode biofilm in microbial fuel cells | place: USA: California | collected 2010-12-16 | reverse complement strand
TAAGTTGTTCCGCCAAAAATTTTAACACCGGGTGGATCATATCAATAATATTTAAATAATATTATATGTATAACTTAAATTTTTAATACAAATCACGTTTAACACGGATTAAACACTGTCTGATTTGATTAAGAACCGGCTTGGATGAATTGGAAGTATAAAAGTAAGCAAAATATGTCCCTGTGTCAAGTAAATCGGGGATAATAATTGCTAATAAAATGTTAAAAAAACATGAAGAGATGATTCATATAAAAAAAGGCACAATCTATTGCATTTAATATATTATTTGTTTATATTTGTTATCCCCATTACTGATTCAATTCTATCCTTTCTACCTGTTAAGCCGATCTGAAATTTCACTGCTGGTTTTTTATCAGTCACCTTGAAAAATTTAAGTTATGTGGCAAAATGATTACAATAGTTCCGTCGCTGAAGATAAAATTTTCAAGACGGAGAAACAACGTCCGGTTTTCAGAAAATTGCGTTGTTACGCTTTTGACCCGAGTTTATCATCTCAGTTGGAAACCTCTGCAATCAATTTAATAACCTGCAAAGTTGCATGGGAGGATTTGAAAAGAGGTCCGATAGGGGAATACCTGGAAGTGATCGATATTGATCCTGCGAGCGGATTATTTTACGATGGAATTGATCTTGATAATCCGTTACTCCTTGCGCAGGACGGTCTTTTCCCCAGTGAAAGCAATCCGGGCTTTCACCAGCAGATGGTCTATGCTGTAGCCATGAACACGATACAGAGCTTCGAGAAGGCGTTGGGAAGAAGGGCATTATGGTCAGGCAGGTACGATGAAAACCTCCCGGGGAAGAGAAAGGAGGAATATATTCAGCGGTTGAGGATATACCCGCATGCAATTCGGGAAGCCAACGCTTATTACAGCCCGGTTAAGAAAGCCTTGCTTTTCGGTTATTTTCCCGCCTCCACGCTTGATATCACACAGCATTTGCCGGGGGGGATGGTGTTTACATGCCTGTCGCAAGATATTATTGTTCATGAAACAACGCATGCTTTACTGGATGGCATGCACCGCCGGTTTATTGAGCCGACTCATCCTGATACGCTGGCCTTTCATGAAGCATTTGCCGATATCGTAGCATTGTTTCAACATTTTAGCATGAAGGAAGTGCTGATTCACCAGATAGCAAAGACGAAAGGTGACCTTACAAGCCAGAGCCTGCTGGGTGAATTGGCCCAGGAATTTGGGAAGGCAATCGGTAATTATGGTGCATTGAGGAGTGCAATAGGTAAAGTCAATCCGGAAACCAAAAAATGGGAACTCGCCGTACCTGATCCTGAAGGTTACAAAAAAACACTTGAACCACATGCCAGGGGAGCGATTCTTGTTTCAGCCATATTTGAAGCGTTTATTTCGATTTATAATATAAGGGTAAAAGATTTGTTCCGCATTGCTTCAGGTGGAACCGGAATCCTGCCTGAAGGTGAACTTCATCCGACATTGGTGAAATTGTTGGCTAATGAAGCCGCCAAAGCGGCAAACCATGTCCTGTCAATGTGCATCAGGGCACTCGACTATTGCCCGCCTGTCGATATAACTTTTGGCGATTACCTCCGGGCTATTATTACAGCGGATAAAGAATTGGTGGCCGAAGATCCCATGGCCTACCGGATTGCCATGATTGATGCATTCAGGCGAAGGGGAATATTGCCGGAAGGGCTTAAGACCCTGTCGGTGGAAAGCCTTATCTATCCTGAAGTCATCATAGGAAATCTTAACGCCGGAAAATTTCAATATGCTTCCGATTACCTGAGGAAATTCCAGGAAGAGTTGTCATATACCCACGACAGAAGTGTGATTTTCAGGATTACGAATGATTTTAAAGCCAGGTTGCATGATATGCTTGAAGGGAAGTTCGGTTCTTCGCAGGAATTTTCTGACCTGACGGGATTGTTGTTTTGTATGGATGACCTGAAAAGACACAGTTTAGATCAAATATTGCCGGGAACCCCTCCCTTTGAGGTTCATTCCATAAGAATGGCAAGGCGGGTTGGCCCTGATGGTAATTTGTTAAATCAGATAATCATCGGAATCACGCAGCAAATAAATCTTACATCTGACAGTCTGAAGAAGTTTGTTCCGGAACTCGATGACAGCATCAATCTGCAGCTTGCTGACAAAAATGCGACTTTTAAATTCCGTGGCGGAGCCACCATTATCATTGACCTTGACAAGCAAGCCATTAAATATAGCATCAAAAAACCCATTATCGACAGAAGCAGGCTGATCGCGCAGATTAAATACCAGGGATCCATATTCTCAGGTTCTTTACAGTCTACTTATTTTAGCCAGGCCCGGTTTAAGAATCAGCCTGAACCGCTTGCTTTGCTCCACCGGTTGTAATCGTACTATCAAATTAATTAGCCATGAAAATTCAAAAGGTAAGAATTCGCATGTATAAGGTCGGATTAGGAGATTGTTTCCTCTTATCCCTGTTCAATGAATCAGACAAGGCGCATCATATTCTGATCGATTTTGGAGTATTGTTAGGGACGGAAGATGCCAAGGTTAAAATGAAGAAAGTTTTGGAGAATATTAAAATTGAAACAGATAATAAGATTGATACATTAGTCATAACCCATGAGCATTGGGATCATCTTTCAGGATTTAGTCAAGCCAAAGATGTATTTGAAAATATGAAGATTGGGGAATTATGGCTTGCCTGGACAGAAAATCATGAAAATACCCTGGCTCAAAAACTACGCAAAGAGAGGGAAGAAAAAAAGAAAAGCCTGGCTATCGCTTTGAATAAGATCAAAGCCATTCAGCCGGAGCAGTATTTCACGACAGATAAAGAGAGAGTTGCGCAGGTTGCTTATTTTGAGGCCATGAATGAAGTGTTCTCGTTTAATGGAGAGATTGCAGCCGACGGCAGGTTCACAACAGCTGAAATTTTTGATGACGTCAAGAAAAAAGCAGGACTGAATATTCAATATTGCAAACCGTCGAATGATCCATTTACTATCAAGGATTTGGAAGGAATAAGGGTCTTTGTTCTGGGTCCTCCGGAAGATGAAAAATTGATTAAAAAAGATCTGTCAAAAAAGGAGGTTTATCAGAAAATGCATATTTCAGAAGCTGGCACTGGATTTTTCAGTGCAAACGAGTTCAGGAGTACTGGTCAACAGGATAGTCACCAGCCATTTTTAAATGTTAAGCAGGAAAAATATCTTAAGGATGAAGGATCAACCACTAAAAACGAACTTCTCCGGCGTTATCTGGATTCAGAAACATGGCGAAAAATAGATTATGACTGGCTAAATTATGCCGGTCAGCTGGCGTTGGCACTCGATAGCGATACAAACAACACCAGCCTGGTTCTTGCGTTTGAGTTGACGGATTCGGGAAAATTCCTGTTATTTCCTGGTGATGCGCAGGTTGGAAACTGGCTTTCCTGGCATAATTATGAATGGAAAGTGAAAAACAGGTGCAATGAATTGGAGACTATCAATATTAAACACATATTGGAAAGAACAGTTTTTTACAAGGTCGGTCATCACGGTAGCCATAATGCTACCTTAAAAGAACACGGGTTGGAGATGATGACCAATGATGAACTGTCTGCAATGATTCCTGTTGACAGGGAAAAAGCACAAGAAAAGGATTGGGATATGCCATATCCTCCTCTTTATACTGCATTAAAGGCAAAGACCAGGGGACGGATACTGATGGGCGATGAATTATTTAACGAAAATAAAAAGCCTTCATCATTACCGGTATGGCAATGGGAAACGTTCAAAAAGCAGGTGAGTCAGGATAAGGCAGGTTTGTACGTAGACCTGGAAATAGAATGCTAAATAACCACCCTCAGGGTATCCGTTTTCGAATACCCTGAGGGTGGTTACGGTTTGTTATTAATATCCATCGTTCTGCACAATCACTCCTCCTGAAAGATCTATTTCAGTCTGGGGAATGGGCAGGAAACCTTTGGTAGCACTATTGAAGGTATGGTCATATACGATCTGGTCGTCTATGTATAACGGACCACGAAGCCCTACGACCGTGAATTCCTGGGTAGCATAAGCCAATCCTTTTCTGAGCACATCGAAATAGCGGATGCCTTCCAGTGACAATTCAAGCCTTCTTTCTTTGTAAATATTTTCTTCGGTTGCCGGTATGCTTCCGAGTCCTACCCTGGCCCTGACTTTGTCAAGATATGCCTGTGCATTCGGGCTGCCGAGTTCTGCCGCCATCAGCAATACGTCAGAATAGCGGATCACGCGGAAATTGCAGGTCCGGTTAAGCTCAAACTGCCCGCCAGAACCCCAGTGCTCGGCATCCGAGCTGTATTTCCTTGAAAAATATCCGGTATGCTGATAACCTTTTGTAAGCACGCCATCAAGTTCATTCTCCCTTACGATGGTGTAAGCCAGTCGTGGATCATCGCCAAAGTCATCCACCAGTTTCTGGCTGACAATTCCGAAGCTCCAGCCCCGGTCCCAGTTGCTCGATCCGGCTACCCTGGGCCCTTGCATCTGTGCGGCCAGGTTGCCTTCACCACCGACAACATAGTTCCAGTCCCACCACGGCGGCGTGTCACCATGCGAAATCTCGAATACGGATTCAATGCCATTTTCACCGGCCAGTTTGAAGTTGGTCGAATAGTCAGGGAAAAGGTCATGACCGCTGTTGGTAATCACATCTTCCAGGTATTCCAGCGCTTTAGCACGATCAACAACGAGTTCACCGGCTTGCAACTCGGCGCCGTAAACCCCGTTATAAAACAGGTAAACCCTTCCCAGTAGGGATTCGGCCGCCCATTTGCTGATCCTTCCAGCTTCATCGGCAGGAATGGTTGTGGGCAGAACAGCCGCAGCCTCCACCAGGTCGAGTGCAATCTGGTCGTAAACTTCCTTCGGGGTCTCCTGGTCCTGGTTGTATTCCGAGGGTCCTTTGATCGTTGCTGTCAGCAGCGGGATGTTTTCAAAGAACCTGACGAGTTCAAAATGGTAATAAGCGCGCAAAAACTTGCACTCACCGAGCATCCTGGCTTTTTTCTCTTCAGCCATGGTGATCTGGTCCATTTTTTCCATTAACAGGTTGGACCGGTAAATGCCGACATAATTCTTCATCCAGGTGGCTTTGACGAGCAGGTTGGTGGTCGGAATGTTATAAGTATTCAGTTCATTCTCATCCATACCATCGTTGGCATCTGAACCACCGGCAAAAGAGTCGTCCGACAGCATATCGGAAACTGTGCAGAAAGGAGCCCATGAAACGCCGGGCATCTGGTCCCAGCCAAGCGCATCATATGCTGCGGTAAGTGCCATCAAGGCATCGGCTTCGGTTCTGTAGAAATTGGTGCTCACTTCAGTGTCCAGGGGCTGGCGGTCAAGAAATTCTTCGCTGCAACCCATAGCAAGCATCACGAGCACAATCAATGAAATCGGGTATAAAATATATTTTTTCATTTTTTCCTGGTTTTAAGATTAGAAAGAAATACTGGTTCCAAACCTGAAGGTCACAGCCGATGGGTAAACGCCACGGTCAATACCGATATCCAGTGAGCTTATGGCACCGATTTCGGGTTCGGCGCCGCTATATCCGGTAATGGTGACCAGGTTCTCGGCAGAAACGTAGAATCTCCACGCGGTACTTTTTATGCGTTCCAGGAACTTTTTCGGCAGCGTATACCCGATCTGAAGGTTTTTCAACCGCAGGTAATCGCCATCCTCGACATAAAGGTCAGAAACCCTGTAGTTGTTGTTACCATCAGCCCAGGTATATCGGGGTATTTCGTTGCTTGTACCCTCTCCGGTCCAGCGGTCAAGTGCAGAAACCGGGCGGTTGGTGTACGTAAGGTCCTGCCGTTGGGCACCGTTGAAGATCTGGTGGCCGAAAGCACCGGTGAACAGGAAGGAAAGGTCGAAGTTCATGTATTCAATACCGCCGTTGATACCCAGGGTCCAGTCAGGTGTCGGATTTCCAATGAAAGTCCGGTCTTCCGGGGTGATGACATTGTCACCGTTGACATCGACAAACCTGACATCACCTGGTTTGGCATTCGGCTGAAGCTGATAACCGTCGGTTCCGATATGTGCATAAACATCATTCTGAGTTTGAAAAATACCATCGGTCTTATAGCCATAAAAATAGGCGATCGGCATTCCCTCTTCGCAACGCACAATTGGTCCGGATACTGCCCAGCTTGCACCCCAGATATAGCCTTGTTCAGCCCCGATCTTGGTCATTTTATTCTTGTTGAAAGCGGTATTCACACCTGCATAGTAATAGATTTTATTCACATTATGCCTCCAGTTGACCGAAATTTCGACCCCCTGGTTCTGAACGCTGCCGATGTTGGCTACTGGCGGACTGTTGCCCACATAACCGGGAATTTCTATGGTCTCCAGCAGATCTTTCGTGTTCTTGATGTAATAATCGATAGTCGCTGTTAACCGGTTATTGAATAATCCTGCATCAAGAGCGATATCGAGCTGTTCGGATTCTTCCCATTTGATATCGGCGTTTTCAATGTAGGAAGGTGAAGCGCCCACAAGGCGTCCGCCGCCGAAAATATAGCCGCGACTTTTATCAATGGTTGAAACGTACTGATAATCTCCGATCCGGTCATTTCCGTTTATTCCCCAGGAAGCCCTTAATTTGATGAAGTCAACCGGCCCCAGTTCCGGCATGAATTTTTCTTCGGTCAGCAGCCACGAAACACCCAATGACGGAAACCATCCGTAGCGGTTGTTCGGCCCGAACCTGGATGAACCGTCACGACGGATAATCCCGGTAAATGCATACCGGCTTTTAAAGTCATAGGTGACCCTGCCAAACATCGAGAACAATGCATAAGAGGATGCACGTCCGTCGGCTTGCCACATGGTATCGGTGGCCATATGCAGGTACACATTGTCGGGATCGGTGATGGGGACATCCGAATTAAAACCGCTCAGGTTTTCCCAGTTATTTTCAAGCGCGGTGGTTCCTCCAAGTATGGAAAAGTTATGGTCCTTGATCTTTTTGCTGTAGGATAATGTGTTTTCCCACTGCCATGTGAACGAGCGCTGCATATTTTTGGAAACATCCGTTTCATCGATATTTTTCTGCGCGTCGTTCAGGTAATAAAGAGGTGTATAAGTATCCCAGTGAACATATCCAAGGTCGGTACCCAGGCTGGTCTTGAATTTCAGCCCTTCCATAAATTTAATTTCGCCATAAATATTACCGACGAACTTATCCACCCGGGTTTCACCGGTTTGCATTTCAATCAGGGCGATCGGGTTAACGACTTCAGCGCCAACATAATCTGAAATACCATAAATATCTCCTCCTCCAGTAGTCACCACCGGCATGATATCATAGGGAAAATCGTTCAGAATGGCCGTATCGGTTTCGTAAAGCGGAGTGAGCGGATCGAGGTTCAAAGCACTGCTATATGCTGTGTTGAACGACCCGTTGCTTGCAATACCCCTTCTGTACAGGTAAGAATAGGCCAGGTCGCTGCCAAATGTAAACCAGTCGGTTGCCTTGACATCACCGTTCAACCGGGCGGAAATCCGGTCAAACTGTGACTTTTCACCGCCAATGATACCCTGTTGTGAAAAGTAAGCGATCGATGACGCGTAAGTTGTTTTTTCGTTACCACCTGAAATATTGAGGTCATAATTCATGATCGGTGCATTCTTGATGAATAGAAGCTCCTGCCAGTCGGTATTGGCTTTGGTGATTTCGTTGAGGTCAAAAGGCTCGGTTTGACCCGCGTTTCTTGCCCCTTCATTCATCAGCATCCTGTACTCGTCTGCATCCAGCATATCGATGGTTTTACCCACATTCTGGATACCGTAATAGGTCGAGAAACTCAGGTTTCTCTTTCCTGCCGAGCCTGTTTTTGTAGTGATCAGGACAACCCCGTTGGCAGCCCTGGCACCGTAAATTGCGGCAGATGCGGCGTCTTTCAGCACGTCGATCGACTGGATGTCATTCGGATTCAGGTAGTCAATCCCGCTGACCGCCATTCCATCGACAATATACAAAGGGTCAGCGTTTTGGGTTGTGCCGGCTCCGCGGATACGCACCGTAGGGGCTTCACCGGGCTGACCCGACATCTGGGTAACCTGCACACCGGCCGTCTGCCCTTGCATGGCCTGCTCGACGCGCAATACCGGTATTTTTTCAATTTGTTCCGAATTTACTGTAGCAATAGCACCGGTTACCACCTTCTTTTTCTGTGTACCATAACCGATCACTACAACTTCATCAAGTTCGGTCTGATCCGGCTGAAGGATTATTTCAATCACCGTCCGGCCAACGATCGGCAGTTCAATCTTTTTGTAACCGATATAGGAAATCACCAGGGTGTCGTTAACACCGGACACAGTCAGCTGGTATTTCCCGTTCATGTCGGTGATCGTGCCGTTTGTCGTGCCTTTTTCAAGCACTGTAGCGCCAGGCACAGGTGTATTGTCCATTCCATCGGTCACGATCCCGCTGACGGCATGTTTTTGAGCCATCAAGCCGGTAGTCATCAGGATGAAAAAGACAGAAATGATTACTTTGTAAAAATTTACCTTCATATTTCTGGTTTTTAAGGGTTTTATTTTTGGAAAACACGGATATAATCCACTTTCATCTGCTGGGGGAAAATCGTTGAGGCATCAGGATTACCCGGCCAGATTCCGCCAACAGCCACATTGAAAATAAAGAAGTGCTCCGAGTGGAATTCACTTAATCCGGCTGGTGTAATATCGATCACGAAAAATTGCTGGTTATCGACGAATGAGCGGATCTGGGATTCATCCCAGATGATCGAAAAGACATGGTATTGCTGGTTGAACTTTTTACCGCTGGTGGTATAGCTCTGCCCGTAGCTGGCATGGCCGTTATCTTCCCAGTGCATGGTGCTGTGGACCGTATTTTCCCTTCCCGATCCTCCGACCATCTCCATGATGTCCATTTCCCCGCAGGCCGGCCATCCCACACTGTTGATGTTATTGCCCAGCGTCCACAGGGCCGGCCAGATTCCCTGTCCGGCGGGCAGTAATGCGCGGATATCCACACGGCCGTATTTGAATACTCTTTTATATTGAGTGATCATCCGGGCTGAAGTATAATCATGGCCGCCGTAATTTTCTTTCCGGGCCTCAATCGTCAGCGTTCCATCGGCAACCCAGGCATTCTCCGACCGATAGTACTGAAGCTCATTGTTATACCATTCTCCGCCGGTCTCAAATGTCCAGTTGGCCGGATCCACCGTGTTGCCGTTGAATTCATCCTGCCAGACCAGGTTATAGCCATTGTAACTGAGCGGGCTGAAATAACCGCTATCGAGCGGTACCGGGCCCTGCGGCTCTGGCGATATGGTAATGGTCGTAACCGATTTGATATATCTTCCCGATTCGCCATACGCTCTGACGGTAATTTCATACTGACCTTCACCTTCTCCGAAGGAATATTCAAAATAACCGGTTTCATTGATTTCGGCAGCGGTTTCAGAACTTCCGATGAAAAGCTGGTACTGAACGGTATGCTCAGCCGTGGCCTGAATGGCAACATCTCCCGTTTGATGATCAATGGAAACGATCGTCAGGCTCAAATTTGCAGGATCCTGGTCATTCGGAGGATTTTCATTCTTGTCACAAAAAACAAGCAGAAATGAAAGTATAATGGATATCATAGCGATACGTGTAAAATTAAACATCTTCATAGTTGGTTGCTTTATGGATCAAATGTACATTAAAATAATTTTGTTAACCGGCTGGCCTTTAAAATATGCATCAGGGAATCGTGTAATTCTTTAATTTTGTATGAAATGAATTTATGTACTTAATTCACTAAATCCTACCCTATGAAAAAAAGTATTTTTCTTGCACTGCTTCTTTTCCTGATGCTCGGCCTGATGACCGGTTGCAGTAAACTGGATATTACGGAAGAATTTGATATTGAAATTACCTTTGTTGCCAACTCAACCACCGCGGCATATGATGATGATGTTATTTTTGATGCCACTGAAAGCAGCGATATCATTGCGGATTATGCGAATAAGATTAAAGAGATCGAAATCCAGGAAGTTACCGTACGGCTGACTTCTTTTAATGGCCCTGCCGATCAGAAGATTGTGCTGAATACGCTTTCAGTAGCCGATGAGAATGGGGATGGTGAAGAAATTGTAGGTACGGTTGCCGATGTTCTGCTCGAACCGCTTCTTAATAATGAAATGACTGTAACAATTGACCAGGCGGGCATTGACCGTTTTTGCGAACTGATTAAGGACAGTCCGCACAAAGCGTTGGTAATGAACGTGGGAACCGCCAACAGTGCACCGATTGATTTTATTTGCGTGTTTAAATTTAGCGTGAGAATGACGGCCAATCCTTTGTAGGATAGCCGTTACCCGAGGGTCATGATTTGATAGTCGCCAGTGGTAAGGCGTGGTGCGATTTTATTATTTTTGCAGGCTCATTTAAAAAACATGTCTTCCAAACCCGATAGGGGGCATCTTTCCAGAATCACGTTTGCCGGGCTGCTGATCACCCTGGGGATTGTTTATGGCGATATCGGCACATCGCCGTTATATGTGATGAAAGCGATCATTGCCGGAGCCCGCGGGCCCATCGATGAAGGCTATATACTCGGTGCGCTTTCATGCATTGTATGGACCCTTACCCTACAGACTACGCTCAAATATGTTCTCATTACACTTAAAGCGGATAACCACGGGGAAGGAGGGATTTTTGCACTCTATGCCCTGGTCAGGAAAAAGCGGAAGTGGATCTTTATTCCGGCTGCCATTGGTGGAGCAGCATTGCTCGCCGACGGGGTCATTACGCCATCGATCACTGTGTTATCTTCAGTGGAAGGACTCAAGCTGACATCGCCGACTATTCCGGTCATTCCGATCACCCTACTGATCCTGACGGTGTTATTCATCTTCCAGCAATTCGGAACAGCGAACATCGGTAAAATGTTTGGACCGGTCATGCTCATCTGGTTCTCCATGCTTGCTTTTTTAGGACTTATTCATTTGGTGGATTACCCGGCGGTCTTTAAAGCCTTAAACCCGGTTTATGCCATACGGTTGCTGGTGGACTACCCCGGAGGTTTTATATTGCTGGGGGCGGTCTTTTTATGCACGACCGGGGCCGAAGCCCTCTATTCCGACCTGGGCCATGTTGGTTTTTTAAATATCCGGGTGACCTGGATTTTCGTCAAAACAAGCCTCTTGTTGAATTACCTGGGCCAGGGCGCATGGATCCTTCACGAATCGGGTGGAAACCTGACCGGCATTAATCCGTTCTATGGCGTCATGCCCGAGTGGTTCCTTGTGACCGGAACAATCATTTCAACGGCTGCGGCCATCATAGCCAGCCAGGCACTGATCACCGGCTCGTATACGATCATCAGTGAGGCTATCTCGCTGAATTTCTGGCCAAGGATCAAAATCAAATATCCGACCATCATCAAAGGCCAAATGTATATTCCATCCGTGAACTGGTTCTTATTCCTGGCCTGTTGTTTTGTCGTCATCTATTTCCAGGAATCTTCGAATATGGAAGCGGCTTACGGGCTGGCGATCACACTGACTATGATCATGACGAGTCTTCTGATGATCTTTTATCTGCAAAAGATCAAGCGCCCGAAAATTATGATCATCGGGTTTGTTCTCGTCTATTTCATTATTGAAGGAACCTTTCTGGTGGCCAACCTGCAAAAGTTCAGCCACGGAGGCTGGTTTACCGTTTTGCTGGCCGGATTGCTTTTCTTTGTCATGTTTGTTTGGTACCGTGGACGGATCATCAAGAAACGTTTCCTGATCTTTCAGAAAATTGCAGATTCGCATCAATTATTCATTGATCTTCAGAAGGACAAATCCATTCCGAAATATGCCACCAACCTGGTTTATCTGACCAGGGCGAACCTTCGGACCGATGTGGAATCGAAAATCCTGTATTCGATCTTTTTCCGGCAGCCCAAGCGGGCTGATCATTACTGGCTCATGCACCTGAATATTGTTGAGGAGCCTAACCGGCTGGCATACAAAGTAGAAAAGATCATTCCGGGTGTGCTGACCAAGATCGATTTCCATGTTGGTTTCAAGGTGCAACCCCGGATGAACCTTTATTTCCGCCAGGTGATCGACGATCTGCTCAGCCAGGGTGAGATCGATATTACAAGCAACTATGATTCCCTGAAAAAGCATCATCTGCCGGGCGATTTCCGTTTTATTCTGATCGACCGGATCCAGAATTATGATTTTGATTTCCCGCCATTCGATCAGTTTATCATGAATATCTACAGCATTATCAAGCGGTTTGGTATTTCTGACGTGCGTGCTTTCGGGCTCGACAGCAGTAATACCGTGGAAGAAATGGTTCCGCTTGAATCGGAGGAAATGATCAATCGATCGAAGAAGTTGTATAAGATTGACCGGGTGGAATAAAATACTTGTACTACCACTATAGTGGGACAACAAGTTTTTATTTGTACTACCACTATAGTGGGACTACCACTTTTATATAAATATTTTCAGAATCATCTTCCATGGCTTGATATTTGTTCATGTAAACATTGATTTCACATTTTCACTTCTGGTTGAACGTTTAAATTTTTTATCATGAAAACTTTAAAGCAGATTCCAAGTGGTTTACTCATCCTTTTTTATCTGTTCATTCTCCCAGGCCAAACCGCTTATTCCCAGGACCAATTCCGCCTTTCAGATTACACAAATCCCGATTACCGATGGCATCAGCTTGATGTTAACGTTGGGCTCGGTGGTGCGAATCAATTTGATTATAATGAATTTGACGATGGCACTACGGGTTCAAAAGTGAACAACTCCCAGCTTAGCAACAGCTTTAACGGAAATTACTATGGGACAAGGAATTCTTTGCATTACCAGGGATATCAGCAAGCCGGCATTTCGTTGAACTATAACCTGTCGGGATTTCATAATGAACAGCTTGACATTGACGATATGGATGATAAGAGTAAAACTTGGAATCTGGGCACCCGATTTTATGGAAATACAATCAACCGTTTTTACAATCATAAAATGATGTTCCTTGAAACTGACCTGGATGTTTCATATTTCTATTCCGGAAATAAAACTGAAAACAACGATGAGTTTCAAGCTTTACCATACACTGAAAATTCTAAGGCCCATGGAAATGTTCTGGAGGCCAGTATGCCCCTTTTAGTTGGAATGGGAAGGATCGAGCAAGTGCAGGATGCCCGGCTTGCAGTTTATATTCTCGATGACCTTTCAAGATCAGGCGACCTGTCGAGAACGGCAACCGCTGAAGAAACACTGGCTTTTGCCCAATTTATTACCAACACAAAAAATCAGCGGTTTTTCGATACACGGCTCCGGAAAATAGCAGAAATTACATCCATAGATTCATTCCTGACGGTTCGGGGATTAAAGGCAGCCTCTGATGCCAGCTATTATACCTTGATCAATGACGATTGGGATTATGCAAATGGTCCTGTCCGGGCCAGTGGAAGCAGGTTCTCAATCGGGGCAATACCGGCTTTAGCGATGAATTACCAGAAGTTAGAACAAGTGATTACAGAATACGGCGGTAATGAATGGACCGTGGTCACCAATACGTATCTCGATAAAACCGATATAATTCATCCTTCGCTTGCCCTGGTTACCATGTATACTTTTGAAATGCCGTCAAGCCTTTACTGGCAGCATTCTGTTAGCGCAAAAGGATATTATAAATTATCCCGTGAAAACTATGATTACCAAAGATTCATAGCAGACACACTGAATTATAATGACGAATATGAGATCAATTCACCGGATTTGGATCTACGGGTTGAATATACGATTGGTTTTTATCCCAATTCAAGGACAACGGTTACGCTTGGAATCCTGAGCGAATATAACAGGCAATGGGGTGAAAAGCTCATCAATGAAGATGAAGAGCATGATTTGAGCCAGACGGCCATCAGTAATGATCTTGCTTTGAATTGCTATTATTATATCTCTCCCCAGCTCAGGTTTGAACTGGGGATCATCAGCAGTTATCTTTTCAACAAAGTTGATGAATCAGACCAGGCAGAATACAATGGTATTCAGACACATCACAAGCTTAACAATATGGTGAGCGCGAGGTTCACGTATAGTATTTTCTGACCGGAACCCGGTAAGGGATTTAGAAAACAAATACGCCAGGGATAATTTGTTTAAATTCCTTCTAAATTTTTCCCATATATTGTATGGATTAATTTTGAATTTATCTTTGAAATCCTTTTACTAATAAGGATTCCTGATGATGACACTCCTTAATAAGGCACTAATACTCACTCATATGAACAGAACTATACTGATTATTGCAATTTTATTGTGCATAGGCTGTGTTGACCTTTATGCACAGGTCGTTTTAACCTCAGAAGGTAATTTGGGCGTCGGAACAGATAATCCTCTCGCGAAAATCCATGTTTACAGCGATCCCGCTGCCGCATTAACACTGCAGGGAAATGACGGCTGGATCGGCATGAACATGATGGATGGTACAGGGACCCAGGTTGGTGTACTCGGCTTTCAAAATTGCGGCAACGGAATTAAATCTTTTGACCTGCTCAATTACAAGGACCGGGGAATGTTCAGCTTCTTTATTTATAATTCGAACCTTTCCTGGCCGCAGCCTGCCAAAATGGTTATCGACAGCCTGGGACGGGTTGGCATCGGTACGTCTGAGCCCATCGAAAAGCTTGACCTGGAAGGAAATCTCGACATGAACCAGAACCAGATCATGAACATGCGGATCGAAAACCGCACCAGCGACCCGGCTGAACCGGCCGTCGGCCAGATCTGGATCAGGACCGACCTGTAACTCCAAATCTACTTCCATGAAAACAGGTTTATTCAGGGAATTTATAATTATTCCCGTAGGTTTATCATTGCTTGTTATTCTTAGTGTTCTGGGTTATAGCCTCAAAGCACAGACATCTCTGGGATATCTCATGATCAATGAGAGTTCAGGTATCACAAAACTTAGGATAGTATCCGTGGCAGATGCCCTTACTTCCGGTAATGGTGTCGTGAAGATTAAAATGGCCGATGGTGCCATTGGAGCAGCCGACCTTGTGTCTATCGACCATCCGGATGCTTCTGCCGTCAGGGTGCAAACTCCTTATGGCACCAAATCATGGCGGAAAGAAAGCCTTTTCGGATATGTTTATTATGGTGCGCTTGCAGATGGAGGAACCTCGCTTGCCAAGACCAGTGACGGTGGGTTTGCTATCGGCGGTAGTTCTAATAGCTGGGGTGCCGGACTGATGGATCATTTACTTATTAAAACTGATGCAGATGGCGTTAATACCTGGACAGGAGTATATGGGACCGCGTATGATAATTACGGAAACGACTTAATCCAGCGGTCTGATGGAGGCTATGTCCAGGTTGGTGTGATTTTTATTTCGAGCTCTTATTATATTTACCTTTCGCTGGTAAATCCGGACGGGAGCCTCCAATCCAATGGGTACTGGCTTCCGCCG
>AMWB02164812.1_pt1 | contig 15506 bp, 10 predicted proteins | sample 200311 | NCBI WGS metagenome assembly AMWB02 (sample SAMN02737377, study PRJNA173069) | bioreactor metagenome | biome: anode biofilm in microbial fuel cells | place: USA: California | collected 2010-12-16 | reverse complement strand
ATCGATTCTTTCAATCTCACCAATAACTTGATTTATTAATTCCATGTCGCATTCCATTGTCGCGGCTTTCAATTTTTCGAGTAGATCATTGGGAAGCGATTTGAACGTATCAGGGTTCAGGTGCGAGCGTACGACTTCGGGATCGACCTCTTCACCTTCAGCGTTGGCTGTCTTGGCGTAGCAATACTTCACACCTATATGTTTTGAAATAATATAAAAAAGATGGTTTTCATCGAATGGTTTACTAACAAAGTCGTCGAAGCCAGATGACATGATCAACTCCCTTTCTTTCTCGAATGCGTGAGATGTAAGAGCGATAATCGCTGGCTGCATGACATCTGTGATGCTTCGAATTTTTTTTGTTGCCTCAAAGCCGTCCATTTTCGGCATACGGATGTCCATCCAGATGAGATGTGATTGCCATTGGCGGTGAATGCGTACTGCGTCAGCACCATTTTCCGCCTCTTTGACTTCGAATCCCACGGAGGACAAAAGTTGGGTTAAGAGTTGCCTGTTGTCCATGTTGTCATCGGCGACAAGGATGCGATATTGAGGTTGACCTTGCTGCAACTTCTCCACTTTTTGATTTTGTTTTATTTTACGATCTTTAAGACATGTTTTTTTGATTGGTATTGAAAAGGAAAATGTGGAACCTTCTCCTAACCTGCTTTTAACGCTAATCTCACCGCCCATGAGTTTTACGTACTTTTGGCAGATAGCAAGACCGATTCCGGTCCCATTGATGCTCTGATTAAACCTTGTGACTTGGAAAAAAGCATTAAATATTAATTTGAGGTCGCTTGAAGGAATGCCGATTCCGGTATCTTGAACACTGAAATACAGAACTACAGCATCCTTTTGGGAAACTGTGGAGTGATCAGACTTTTCGGCTGAAACTTGCAGACATACGGTGCCCTCCCTTGTGAAATTTATGCCGTTTCCCACCAGATTTATCAGGACTTGGCGCAATTTCACGTCATCCAAATGGATAAACATGGGTACATCGGGGTCCTGCTTCAAAACCAGATTAATCCCTTTTTTTTCGGCTCGACTGCGCATCATACTCTCAATATTCTTTAACATTTGATGTAAATTTATGTTCTTTTTATTTAGCCTGCTGAATCCCGCTTCAATTTTCGACATTTCAAGGACATCGTTGATCAACGTTAGGAGATGTTTACCGTTTCTACTGATGGTTTTGATGTAACTGCTCTCGGGTTTGTTAATGTTTGCGGACCGCTCGAGAAGTTGCGTGTAACCGATGATAGAATTGAGCGGCGTCCGTAGTTCGTGACTGATGTTTGCTAAAAATTCACTTTTTGAGCTGTTTGCCTTTTCTGCTATTTCTTTGGCCATCCTCAGCTGTTTCCTTGAATTTTCTAGTTCTTTATTGGAATCTTCGAGTGTCTTTGCAATTTTTTTTAACTTGTTTTGAGTTTTCACGAGATCCTCTATATCTGTACAGGTGCCGATCCATTTTTCTATACAGCCGTCCTCGGCTTTCTGAGGCATCCCTCGAGCAATATGCCATCTATATTTTTTGGTTTTGGCGTCCTTCAAACGATATTCGACTTCATAAGTGCTGTCAGTTCTTCTTGCATTATTCCAAACCTCGATAGTTTTTTTATTATCTTTTGGATGAAGCGCACTTGCCCAGCCCCAACCTAATGCTTCATTTCGTTTCTGGCCAGTGTAGACTAGCCACTGGGAACTGAAATAATCTACATAACCGTCTGGAAGAGCAGTCCAAACCATTTGGGGCATATTATCGGTTATTATTCGAAACGATTCTTCACTTTTTCGAAGCTGCTTTTTAGTGATTTCTACTATCTGATGGGCGTCTTTCAACTCCGAGGTCCTGTCCTCCAATAGCTTTTGTATGCTTTCGTAATTGACGTCGGGTTTTTTAAATTTTCCTTTATTGGTGGTCAGTTCCCGGGCAATTGAGACAATCAGCATGCTTTTCCCAAGTGGCAATGCATGTGAACTAAGGTCTACATGAATATCGACTCCTTTTTGGGCTTTTAAAAACATTCTGATATTGGATCTACCTTTTTCTAGTAATTCTTCCAAGAAATTTGAAAGCTCTCCTTTGTTTTCTTCCTTCAAAAATTTGATCGGAGAAATGTTGACAAGCTCGCTTTTTCTGTAACCCATTATTCGACACATGAATTGATTTGCATAGATCACTTCACCGGGAAGGCCCGGACCAAATAGTTCGAAAGCGAAAATAGAAACTTGAAGATCGTCGATAAGTTTGATGACGATCTCATTTTTAATCAGGTCCCCATCACTTCGAGCCGTTTCATTGATCGGACGTTTCATGGCTCATTTCCCCCAGGTTATCCATCATTCCGTAGCGTTGAAAGTAACATCTCAACTTTTCCGACTTGTGAACTAAACCACAAGAATTGCATATAACTGCACGTAATAATTTAATAATAACTAAAAAACCTTCACTTCCGGATATATTGGTTTTTTTGGAAAACATCAACAATATCAATAATGAAGGGTGAGAATGGATATTACCAGACAGCATCAGGAGCAACAGGAAGCAAAACAGCTGCAGGGCAGAATCACTTCGTTCATTGTTGAACTGCCGGCCGAGGGAATTGTGCGTATCTAAGTGAAAAGATAGGATATACAGGTGTTTTTCAAGATGATGAAACATCACCTGAACCTTGAGAAAGAGGTCCAATCGCGTGACTATGACGGGATAGTCGCCCATACGACCATTGTCATGACGCGCAATATTTTTCTGACAATCGAGCAACGGTGTCATGATAACCAGAGAACTATCGGTGGATTATTCTTTGTCTACAGACAATTAGACTATATCAAACGGGCTCTGGCGACAATAACTATTTTGAATAGTTAAAGCATAGTTGTTTTTGGAATATTGCACATCTCCGAACAAACACCTATAAATTCTAAAAAGATAAATTATGTTCAGTTCGCTAGAAACGAATGACATTAAATGCCCTTTACAAATGATAAATGTCGGGGGGCCGTCGGAGAGGCTTTGAATGGTTAAACAAGAGGAAAATGATGGAGGTCTTTATGAAAACCTAGTTTAATGTAAGCTCATTTCGATATGTTAAATTTCGATGGTAGAACTATAACAGCAAATTTGAGCTCTAACATATTGGTTGCATTATATACCTTGAAATCAAATAATAGGGAGGAAGTATCGATGCTTAAGTTAGGTGCGGACGTTGGCGGTACTTTTACTGATCTTTACGCAGTTGATGACACGACAAATAAGGTATACATTGGGAAACGACTAACAACACCGGGCAGTACAGAAGGACTTATTAACGCTTTTAATGCCACAGGTTTAAAATGGAAGGAAGTTGACGTATTCGTATATGGCACAACAATTGCGACTAATTCCATATTAACAAGAAGTTATTATGGATGGTGGCCAAAAGCAGCCTTTATTGCTACAAAGGGATTCAGGGATACTTTAGAAATCAGGAGAGCTCGAAACATGCATGTTATAGATATGTATGCGAGAGCGGCAATACCATTGATAGGTCGGAGGTCAAGATTTGAGATTTCGGAAAAAATTGATAGAAATGGCGAAGTAATAGAGAAAGTTGATGAAACCGCCATTAAGGAACTTGCGCAAAGGCTTAAAGCATTGCAAATCGAGTCGGTAGGGATTTGTTTTAACAATGCTTATGCGAATCCGGAAAACGAAAGAAAAGCAAAAGTACTTCTTCAGAAGGAACTGCCAGGTGTTCCGATTTCCATTTCAACAGATATAGCACCAAAATTCAGAGAATTACCGCGTATGGTCACCACAGCGCTTCGTACCCTTCTGATACCAATTATATCTGATTATATGGATAAGCTTGAAAAGAATCTTGAAGAATTTGGATTTCGAGGAACACTTTTAATTGTTAAGGGCGATGGCGGTACTGCTACGGTAGAAGTAATTAAGGAATGTCCAGAATTAATCATGCAATCCGGGCCTGCTGCGGGTGCATTTGCGGGATTAGTTTGCGGGGAAACCCTAGGTGTAAAAAATGCGCTTACCCAAGATATGGGAGGGACAAGCTACGATGTGTGCATCATTGAGAATGGTAAATATCTCACAACTTCAGAATATGAAGTTGACTTTGATATGCCGTTGTCAATTCCGATGACAGACGTAAGATCTATTGGGACAGGAGGAGGGAGTATTATCTGGATTGACGAGGGAGGATCTTTGAGGGTAGGTCCTCTAAGCAGCGGTGCCAAACCCGGTCCCGTCTGCTATGGGAATGGAGGAGAACTACCTACAATCACAGATGCAAATTTGATCTTAGGACGTATTGATAAAACTCTAGGCGGAAAAACTGAATTGGATTTGGATAACGCCAGGAAAATTTTCGAAAAAAGAATAGCAGATCCATTAGGTATTAGTGTCGAAACTGCAGCTGAAGGGGCGCTTAAAGTAAGTTGCGCAAATATGGCCAGGGCAAATTCCGTGGTTACTACCTCAAGAGGCAGAGATCCAAGACAATTTATTCCTATTGTTTTTGGCGGAGCAGGATCAATGCATATATGTTCAATTGCCGAAGAGCTATCTATTAAGGAAGCAGCTATCCCTATTATGTCTGGAGTTGCTTCAGCGATGGGCGCAGTAATGATGCCTATAAGAGTGTCTTTAGAAAGAACAATGCAAATGGAGCTTAATAAAGCCGATCTTGGTAAAATAAACAGCACACTTGCAATGATGAAGAATGAAGTTCTAAGCGGCCTTAAACGTCAGGGAGTTGATATAAATAATATTAATTTATCTATTGAATTAGATATGAGGTATGTTGGCCAGAACTATGAAGTTACTGTACCGGTACAGGGTGATTCGGATTTTGACAAACAACAGTTAAAAACAATACAGAACGATTTCCACCAAATTCATAAAAAGGAATACTTTACAAATAATCCAGAATTTGGAGTGGCTATTGTGAATGTAAGGGTTATAGGAGTTGGCCAGAATGCTTCTGTAAGCTTGCCAACATTTCCTGAAGCAACATATGCAGTCAAAAAAGCAATAAAAGCAAGACGACCAGTTTATTTTGAGGGAGAATTTTTTGATACGCCTGTTTATGATGTTGAAAAACTAATGAATGGACATGAATTATCAGGACCTGCAATTATAGAAATGCCTGAATCTTGTGTCGTTGTGAATCCTCACTGGTCAGCAACTGTTGATATGTATAAAAATATCAGGCTTCTTCATGGAGGGAAATGAAATGGCAAAAATATTTGAAAGAACATTAGATCCGGTAACTTTCGAAGTCCTTAGAGGTGGATTTAACTATATCCCTGAAAGAATGTTCTATACTTTACAGAGAACTTCTTTTACTCCAATTATATATGATGTGGCAGATTTTTCAGTTTCTATTTATGATGCGGAGACGAATTTGATCGGCCAAGATGCAGGATGTCCAATTCATTTAGGAGCAATGAGTTTTAGTACTAAAGCCGCAGTAAATAATTTTAAAAAACTTGATGAGGGTGACGTTGTTCTGGTTAATGATCCCTATGCTGGCGGTACTCATACACCAGACGTGACATGTGTCGCCCCTATATATTATAAAGGAGAACTTCTAGGATATGCATGTGCACGCGCGCATTGGGTTGATATGGGAGGAGGAGGAGTAGGGAGTCAGGCGTGGGGAACACACATAGCAACAGAAGGATTTAGAATATTTCCTATTAAACTCGCGGAAAAAGGAAAGATAAACCAACAATTTGTTGAATTGGTAAAAAACCAAGTAAGAGCTCCGCAAGGTGTCGAGGGCGATTTTATGGCTCAAATCGGAGCTTGCGGAGTTGCGCAAAAAGAAATGGTAGAATTGGTTGAAAGATTTGATTTAGAAACAGTTAAAAAGGGTATGAAAGAAATCAGAGAATATACTCAAACTGTATTCCGGAGTAAGATTGAACAATTACCGAATGGTGAGTATGAATCAGAAGTATTTATGGAAAGTGACGGTGTTCGGGAGAGAAAAGATGTTAGCATCAAAACAAAAATTACCATAAATGGAGATCAACTGACCGTAGATTTTGCTGGAACCCACTCATTAGTTGAGGGGGCAATAAATTCCCCAAAGGCAAATACATTTGGCGCAGTTTTATATTCGTTAATAGGCATGTTGGCACCAGATTTGCCCATTAATCAAGGTATTTATGATTGCATTGATATTAAGTTACCGGATGATTGTTTTTTAAACGCAAGATGGCCTCACCCAACAATAGGGTGTACAACGCATACCGCAACAAAAATAGCTACATCAGTATGGATGGCATTGGCAAATGTTGACTCTGAGAAGGCGATTGCTTCCACTTATGCAGAATGCAACTGGTACATTGCTTCGGTAAAAGATCCGGTAACCGGTAAGCTGGAACTTGTATCAGATCTGCCGGCAGGTGGTTGGGGAGCCACTTCTAAACATGATGGGATTAATGCTTGTACTGATCCGCATATCGTTAACTCTTTTCTGATGGCGGCCGAAGTAGCTGAGGTAGTCCATCCTGTCTATTGGCAGCACTATGGAATGAGAAAGGATTCTGCAGGTCCGGGCAAATACAGGGGCGGTGCAGGAATGATATTTAAGTTCAAACCTCTGGGGGATATGGAATTGAGCATGGAGACAGCCTGGACGAAGATAGGTCCTCCCGGAGTAGAAGGAGGTGGAAGGGGTTCAATCCAACACATACTGAGACAATATCCTGATGGGAAATTGCAAACCGCAATGGGTAAAGATTTAGCAGATGAAGGAAAATGGCATATGAATTTGCAAGCGAATATGCGTTTTGATAAAGGAACTTCATTTGTATTATTGACTGCTGGCGGAGGGGGGTATGGGGATCCACTCGAACGAAAACCTGAGAAAGTGCTTGAAGATGTATTAGATGAGTTGGTATCCATTGAAGGGGCAAAAAGAGATTATGGAGTTATTATTAATCCCCTAACTCTCGAAATAGATTATGGAGTGACAACAGAGTTGAGGAAGCAACTCAGTAATTCTCAAGAATTTAGAGACTACATTCAGGGAATTAGAAAGGATTATTGCCCAATAGAATCCCTGCTATAAAGGTTGTGTGGTTTAGTAATATCAAGCTAAAGGGTTAAATAATAAACAAAGTGAGGCCAATCGACAGTTTTTCTTTTCTAGGTTGTGGGCCTCACTTGCCTTTGGTGATGATAAACGTATTTATTGAGAAGCAATGCTTTGTCAAGGCGCTGTTTTTCATTACGAGAATAGTTGAGATTCTCTGGATTTTTCAGAAATAACAAGCGGGTTCCTTTCAGGCTGCGATCCGGCTTGACAGCTTTAAGGCGCTATTCAAGATCTTGCTGCAGGATAGCTGGTAGACGAAGTGCGCGTACATAATTAAGAGACATGAATGCGCACGTTCTTTTTTTACCGTAAGGTAGATAACATACGTATTTTCTAGAGAGGGCATCATGGGTGAGGCAGCAACCGTACAAGAGACAGTTCCGAGAGTTCCATTTCACTGGGCGGTTACGCTCATAGTCTTGATTTCTTTGCCCATGGCACTATATCTCGGCAAATTCAACTTTCCGGTCTGGGTCTGCTTTATTGTCTGGGCGGAATATTTCGCTCTGGGCGGAACGGCGAAAACCGCCAATATAATTCTCCCTTCCCTGCCTTTCGGGGCAGTCTTCGGAGCACTATGGATGGCAACATCGGTTCTCTACACAGGCCTGGTGCAACATCCGCACAGCCTGTTTGTCGGTTTGGTCATCGGCTCATTATGGGTCACTATGCTTGTTTTTTTGATGTTCAAATCACCAATTTTCACGGCAGGATCACTCGCCGTGTTTAATGGTCTGACTCTCTTTCTGGCTGTCTATTTTACAAAAAGTATCCCGGCAATCGGGCCCATGGAAAACCCGTATTGGCCAATCGCCAACGCCTTTTTCTGGTCAATGCTCATGTCGTACATCGGCTGGTTTTTTGGCTGGCTGAATGTCGCATTGACCTTTCCCAAAGCAGCAGATTGAGATGATAGGCTGTAATTCTGCTTAGTTAAGCGTAAGATGTGTATTGAGAACTGAGAACTCAAAGTCCAAGCCACGAAAGCCATACGCTTGTTTTACCTCCCGTGGCCCGGACCCCTCGTGATTACATGCCTGTTTTATAGAATCGAAGGGCTGGGTGACTGAAATCGTCAAATCGTCTTTTATCATGATCTGTAAAGTCGAGTCGCAGGCTACCGGTCAATACAGTCTCTATTTAAGTGATTTTGGTGAGAAAATCAGTCTTGTAAAATTCGGACAGAAATTGCAATTCAACACTCGCAATGAAGAGATCGGTTTACTCGCCCGAGCAATCGGGCGAATGGAGACCAGACTTGATATGGCGGTCGGCCGGTTGAATAAATTGCGCCCCGTGGAGAAAGGATGACGGTTTCGGCAAGTATATGCCGATTCATTAATGCCATCTTGTTCTCTCCTCCCAGGAAATGCAGGGTTTTCGAAAAGTACTGAAGGAGAGACGATTATGAGACAAGTAGTCGTGGCTTTCTTTTTTATGATCCTGGCCGTCATCAACTGCTCTGCCGAATAGAAGATTTTGGCCGCCGCACCTCACTACTTCATGACAAATTACGACAGGTTGAAAAGAAGCAGCGGCGAATTTCTCCAGTCGGCGCAGAACGACCCCACGGCACTGCAGCTCTCCTCCGTGCCGACGGTAACCGATCTCATCGAAAGGACCCGGACCAATTTTCAGGATCAAAAAAAATTCTGTTTGAATAGTACGGTCAGGCACATTGAAACGATGCTTATCGACCATGCCTTGATAAAGGCAGGCTACAATATATCAAAGGCTGGAAGATTTCTCAATTTGTCGCCCCAGCCACTTCGTTATAAGATTAAAAAACTGGGGATACATATCCCCAACGAGTAAATCTTTTTCCCGGCTTTGCCCGGAAATCTCCCTTCGCCGACTCTTCTCGCCTGACCGGATGTCTTCTCGACGGCACCTCCTGTCGTTAAAAAAACCCGACGTTTTTTAAAAATATTTTTCATTTATTTTCATTTTTTTCCGACTTGGGTGCCAGCAGCATCGTCAACCTTCCACCACAACACTTTTCAATAATGTTTTTGCATCAAATTCAATAACATAAATATATGCATTCAGCGCCTGTCACCTGGCACAATAATGGCATAGAGAATGCGTAGTTCAGAAACGTGTGGATTACCTGCGGGTTGAAAAAACGACCCGACGATCCGTTACAACAACAATGCTAGGAGTCACGCAATGGCCTCGACAACGTCAAAACCCGCCTATATGGAAAGGATCAATACGCTCAGAAAGAGGGTCGTCAATGCTACGCCAACCATGGATATCGAGAACGCCCTCATCCTCACGGAGAGCTTTCGCAAAAGCGAGGCCTTTCCCCGGGAAATGAGGAAGGCGCTGGCTTTCAGGGATGTCTGTGCGAACAAGACCGTGAAAATCTGGGACAATGAACTCATCGTCGGCTGCTCGGGCAAAGTCACCCGTGGCGGTATTCTGTGCGCCGACGTCTGCTGGTCGGTGCTCGACAAGGAGTTGGAGACTATCAGTAATCGTCCGTACGATCCGTTCTATCTCTCAGAGGAAGACAAGGCAGCATTCAAAAGGGTTATCAAACCCTACTGGCAGGGCAGGTCGAATTATGAAAAATGGGAGGCTCTGGCCCCCCAGGATATCATCGAACTGCAAAAGAACGGCGTGATCTATATAGAACGCAAGGCCGTACGCGGCCCCGGGGAATTGACACCCGACTACGCCGAATTACTGCGCGAAGGTATCGAGGGCATAATTGCCTGTATCGACAAAAAGAAAGAGGATTTTTCTATCCAGAAGCCTGGCCATTATGCCAGAATCGCTTATCTCGATGCGATGCGCACGGCAGCGGAAGGCATCATCATCCTCGGCAACCGCTACAGGGCCGAGGCCCTGCGGCTGGCAGCGGAGGAACTCGATGGCAGGAGAAAAAAGGAACTGGAAAAAATTGCCGAGGTTTTCTCACGGATTCCCGCTCGCCCGGCGAGGACCTTCCAGGAGGCCCTGCAGTTTGTCTATCTCTACCATTCCTGTATCTTCATGGAACAAAATGCCGCAAGCTACAATCTCGGCCGCATCGACCAATATCTCTACCCGTACTACAAGGCTGATATCGAGGCCGGCATCCTTACGCAGGACGAGGCCCAGGAACTTCTCGACTGTGCCTGGATAAAACTTGCCGAACCATGCCTGTTCCAGGACGGAGTCACGGCGGAATACGCTAATGGCTACCCGATGTTTCAAAACGTCTGTGCCGGCGGCATAGATGCGTATGGGCAGAATGCGGTGAACGACCTTTCCCCTATGGTGATTCAGGCATCCATGGATACGATGCTGTACCAGCCGGGGCTGTCGGTTCGCTACAACCTGGCGAAAAACCCCGATTCCTTCCTGCGCAAATGCGCCGAGTGCATTGCCACCGGCAATGGTTTTCCGGCCTTTCATAACGATGAGGTCGGCATCAGAATGATGCAGAACAAGGGGGTCCCGCTGCCCGAAGCCTATGACTGGAATCCATGTGGTTGCGTGGAAACGAATCTGAACGGCAAGATCCGGGGCTACGTGTTCGCCGACGTCAATCTCGGCAGCCTGGTGGAATTCGTCCTCTTCCGCGGCGTGCACCGCAAAAGCGGCAAGGTCCTCGGCCTTGATACCGGTGATCCCGCTAAATTTACTGCCTATCGGGAATTCGCCGACGCCATCAAGAAACAGACCGACTTCATCATCGAAAAACTCGTCAAGACCAATAACATCCTCGACGAGGTCTGGGATGATCGCCCCGTGCCCTTCATTTCCCTTTCTTTCCGGAACTGTATCGACACAGCAACCGATTATGCCCACGGGGGAACAACATATCCATGCGGCAATGGCGTAATCTACGACGGAGTGGCCGATTTCATTAACTCGATCTCTTCGGTGAAAGAGTTGGTCTTTGACAAAAAGGCGGTATCGATGGGGCAGCTCGTCGAGGCCCTCGCTGCCGACTTTGTCGGCTACGAAGATATCCGAAAAAAATGCCTGGATGCGGAGAAGTATGGCAATGACCTAGAACGGCCCGATCAAGTCGCCGCGGAAATGCTGTCGTATATCGCCATCAACACCAACCGGTGCGACAGCAAATATGGCAAACTGATGTCGGGAATCCTGCCTGTAACCGCAAATGTGCCGTTTGGCCATGAGGTCGGGGCCTTGCCTTCCGGCAGGAAAGCCTGGACAACCCTTACCGACGGTCTCAGCCCCACCGGCGGGACTGATGTCAACGGCCCGAGTGCGGTCCTGAAATCGGTATCGCATATCCCTCACGATCTCTTTGCTTCAGGAACCCTCCTGAACATGAAGCTTTCACCAGAGCTGCTTGCCGAGGAGCGGGGCCTTGCCCACCTCATGTCGCTCTTGAAGACTGCCTGCTCTCTCGGGGTGTATCATGCCCAGTTTAACGTGGTGGACAGGGAAACGCTGCTCAAGGCACAGAAGTATCCGGATGACTACAAGGATCTTCTGGTAAGGGTTGCAGGCTATACCGCATATTTTGTCGAACTCTGCCCGGAAGTGCAGGATGAGATCATCAACCGGACCATGCAGGATTCATTGACAGCGGGCAGAAGCGCTGGACGTTGCTGAGTGGGTTGGCCCTCTCCATTCCGTCCGTATTCCTCGGGAGTTTGCCCCGTTGACGAACTCCCGTGAGGAAAATCCCAGCCAAGGCAGGTACTTTAATGGCAAACGCGAGAATTCTCAGAATTGAAAAAACTTCAAGTTTCGATGGCGACGGCCTGCGCACGGTCGTCTTTTTGAAGGGATGTCCGCTCCGTTGTGTCTGGTGTTCAACCCCGGAGTCCCAAAATCTTTCTTCCGACTTCGGCAACCACCGGAATAAATGTACCCACTGTTTTCGCTGCGTCGAATCGTGTCCGGAGAAGGCCATCTCGTACAACGCCGACGACGATTCCTTCATTACCGATATGAACAGCTGCACGGACTGCCGGAAATGCACGGAAGTCTGCCTGCCCGGATCGCGGATCGCCTATGGCTACACCGCTGCCGTCGCCCAGATCATGGCGGAGGCGGAGAAGGATTCCCTATTCTATTTTCACTCGAACGGCGGCGTTACGGTGAGCGGCGGCGAGCCTTTGCTCCAAACGGAATTTACCAGAGACTTGCTTAAAGGATGCGTAAACCATGGCATCAATACCGCAATCGAGACCTGTGCTTATGTTCCTTGGAAAAATTTCGAACTGGTGCTGCCCTATGTCGACACGCTGTTTATAGACGTGAAACACATGGATGACAGGATTCATAAGAAGATTACCGGCACCGGCAACCAGCTGATCCTTAAAAATATCTTGAGGGCCGATGCTTTTCCCAGGAACTTTGCCCTCATTATTCGCATGCCGGTCATCCCCATGCTCAACGATGATGACGAAAACTTCATACAGTTAGGCCGTTTTTGCAAAAAGCTCAGGAAGTTGAAAGAGATTCAGCTGCTTCCCTATCATCGCCTGGGAATCGAGACCTACAAGAGGCTATCGATCCCCTATACACTGGAACAACTTGGCGCTCCCGACAATATTGTCATGGAAAGTAAGGCTGCAATCTTGCGAGGAATGAGCTTATCGGTGAGAATCGGTGGCTGAGGATGAGTAAAATACGAACATCTTAACGTAGATGGTTAAGCCATTAGAGGTGTTCCATTATGTAATACAATGTAAACTGCCTGAACTGCCTGTATATCGTGGATTCAATTTTTACTCTCTAAATATATGGGAAGATTATTTCCCCAAATCATTACAATAACCGCAAATTGGAACAAAATTGGAACAAATTGATTTGTTCAATCAGAAAAATTAATTATAAACATATAATTAATGTAATACATGCACAGGATTCCTAATCCTGGTGTCGCGCGTTCGATTCGCGCCGAGGGTACCAATGCCAAGAAGGGATTGCGGATTATTTCTGCAATCCCTTTTCTGTTTGATTTGTCCACATCAAGTTCAGGTGATTCTGCTGGAATTGACGCGAAAAATCATGATGTTTTTCTCAGAGGCTGAGTCGAAGTCCGATTCTATTCGACAAGGGTCACTTTTCCGTCATCAAGGTCATACCTGGCAGCAACTATCTTGATCTTTTTCTCTTCTACAAGGTGATTGAGGATATTTGAATTCTTGATGAGGTTGGCAGCCACTGTTTTTGCGTTGGTATCGATTACACAATTTACAAGCTCACTTTTTTTGGTCGCAGCACAATCCTTCTCACCCTTGCAGGCTTCGCAATCGTCGGCGGCCAGACCAATGTTCGGCTCAATTTCTTTGACAATGGCATCAATGTTTTTGCTGCCGGTACTTTGCCCTTTGGCATCCACGGTAGCGGTGACGGCACCGCATCGTTCATGGCCCAACACCATAATCAAGGTCGACCCCAGATGTTCGGCGGCATATTCGATACTCCCGAGGACGATTGGATCAGGGATATTGCCGGCAACCCGAATAACAAAAATTTCGCCAAGACCTTTGTCAAAAATTATTTCTGGTGGAACTCGGGAATCGGAGCAGCTGAGGATGATGGCATATGGCTTTTGGGAGGTGGCCAGCGAGGCTCTTGTTGCAGCGTCGCTCCTTGCTGCATTTGTCAGTTTATTTGTAACGAAATGCTTATTGCCATCCATCAATTTCTGCAGGGCCTCGTCCGGTGGAACGCTTTTCCCGCCAGCAGGGCTCGATAGAGCCAAGCCAGTTGTGAACACTACTCCTAAACCAAAGGCTATTACAACTACTCTCATGACGATTTTTCGAAACATACAATGCACCTCCATTTGATGAATTATCATGCTGAAGAGCCAGCCGTACGTCTTGATACGTGAGTCCAATCAAAGAGTTTTTATCAAATTTATACCATCAATAAACGAGATTCTGTTGGTAAACGTAACAGGATTATCCGTTTAATCCATAATTTTTTATGGATGGCAGCGCAAAAAAAATGGGCGATTTGCAATCGCCCATCCAAGGTGCAGTGCATCTCTTTTATTTAAAAATCAGTAATCGTCTGTCAATGTATGTAAAAAGGCGATGATAGCATTGACCTCATCAGGCAATAAACCGAGATTTCCAACACGTGAATCGATATTGTCGTCAACATACTCTGGAATAAATCCATTTGAATTATTCACGAAATTGACCATTTCTTCTAAAGTCGGGAATGATCCATTATGTGCATATGGCGCTGACATGGCAATATTGCGCAGGGTCGGGACTTTGAACTTACCGTTTTGTAAATCATCACCTACAATTGGGCCCAGACCGAGGTCGGCAGAGTCACGCGGGACCAGCGGATTAGCCGGGACGCCGATGTTGGCGTATCGATAGTTGGTGAACAGCGGAGCGGGAGCATCGAATGCAGCAACCGTGGAATGACATCGGTCACAGTGTGCAACAAATAAAGTGAAGCCTCTTGCCTCAGCAGGGGTGAGCTGGGCCTTGTTTGCCAGATAGAGATCGAATTTAGAGTTGAATTTGGAGACATCGGCCGAACGTTCATAGGCGGCAACAGCCCTTGCAAAATTATCGTAGGCTTCATCTTCATCATCCAGCGAATTAGTGCCAAATTCCTTGTACCATAAATTGACGTAGCTGGAATTCTTAATAACCTCTATAATGGCCGCCTTGTCTGGCATTGCCATTTCCACCGGATTTAACGGCGGTCCCTGGGCCTGTTCGGCCAGGGGATCGGCGAGTGATACTGAATCGCCAGCGGCCCTGCCGTCCCAGAAAAGCCCCCCTTCATATTCGCCGTCGCCCACTTGTGCAAGAGGCGGACTGAAGCCGGCATAAGCGGAGGTTGGGGCATTGCGTCCCCCCTTGCTGACACCGTCCGATCCGGTTGATACAACGCTTGTGTAAGGATTAAGGTGGTTTTTCAGGTCGGCAAATCCGGCAAAATGATGGTGACAGGTTCGGCACGATTGGTTTTTATAAAGTGACAGATTCTTGTCATTATAAAGGCGCATGCCAAGTTTTTCCAGATTACTGGTTACGGCTGGCGGGCCGCCGGCAGCAATAACCATGGTCGTAACGGCCAAAACTCCCAGTGTGGAAAGAATCGATAGAATCATTTTTTTCATGAGCACCTCTCCTTTGTTGTGATGACTTTTGTTGTAAAGCTATAAAGCCCGATTCCTCTGCACATCCAGATTAAGGGCGGTCGCTGCTTGGAATTCCGCTCTCTTGAATATCAACGATTGCCCCATCATTAGGTTACACACGCGGGTCAATTAATTTCTACTGGTCACTTTATCGGTATGGACAGTCACGCCCGATTGAACAGGTTTCACGTAGAAAAATGTGGCGTTGATAAAGATAACGTTTTAGATACATTTTTGTGATTACCACTACAGTTCAGCTATATGGGGATATGAGGTGCCCTTTGCACGGG
>AMWB02114822.1_pt2 | contig 15518 bp, 27 predicted proteins | sample 200311 | NCBI WGS metagenome assembly AMWB02 (sample SAMN02737377, study PRJNA173069) | bioreactor metagenome | biome: anode biofilm in microbial fuel cells | place: USA: California | collected 2010-12-16 | reverse complement strand
CACTTGCTCTTTAGTCATGCGTCCAATCTCCCTTCCTTTATCAGCCGCAGTTCAAATCCCTGCAGCTCTTCCCGGATTATCATCCTGAACCGCTCATCCGTCATCTTGCAGCTTTCCAGCACGTTAATCCTGCGCTCCGTATCCTTTTTCCAGCTAAGCAGCTGCGTTACCATCAGCAGCAGCCAGGCATTCGCCAGGCCCAATAGCCCGATTATCCAGGAAGCCGTGCTCATCCTCACTCCGTTTCCGTAATGTCCACAATCAGCGACACTTCCCCCTCCAGCTTCACCATTGCCGGAAAGGGAAACACCGCCCCGATTTTCATCGCTTCAATGGTATAATCCCCGGCTCCGGCTGCGATCAGGTAATAGCCGTCCTTGTCCGTCAGATCCGCGAAGGTCGTGCCGTCCTCGTTCAAAAGGTTCACCGTGGCACCCTCTATGGGCACACCGGTCTTGTCATACACATGGCCTTCCACAATCCCCAGCTCCACCTCGGCCCAGTTCACGTCCAGCAATGCCAGGCGAATCGCCTCTCCGGCCACTGATACCTTGCATTCCCCTTTCACCGCGATCAGTAGGGCACCGCCGCTTTCCGCCACCTTTTCGATCTTCATCCGCATATAGCTCACCTGGGGCACCATATTCGGGTTACCGGTGTCATACAGCAGCACATCAGCCATCTTGTTGTGATATACGCTCCGCAGATACGCATATTCAGCCGCATCCACGCGCAGGGTAGCTGCTTCCAGGTTGATCTTCACCGTTTCGAAGAGGTTCGTGCCATTCCCCATCTCTTGCCCTTCCGGGGTGGTGGTGAATTTTGCCCCTGCTTGCAAAAGCTCCAGGCGGTCCCAGCCCGAAAGAATGTTGATCGTCTCTTGTTCGTCCATGTCCAGCAAGCCTTCGGCCGGGCGCATATATATGTCATAATGTAGTTTCATCAGTTACTCCTGGCATTTTGGGGGCCCCGGGTTAGAGCCCCCGTTATGCTTTTATTCATCAGTTAATTGTGATCAGTTGGAAGGGCAGGGTTGCCACTCCGGCGCCGTACTTGCGCTCGCCTTTCAGCGTCAGCTTGGGCTCCGCATTGCCTGTGATGTCCAGCGCCGGGGCCAGCCTAATGCCAAAGATCGCATACCCCAAGGCGGGCTGGTCTGAATCCACCAGCAGCACGTCCACTTTTATGTTCATGAAAGCGGCGCGGATGGTGGCATAGTTCTCTGCGCTGAAGTTGTTTACGGTTATCTCCAGCGGGGTCTTCTGCCCGCTCGTGTAGGTGGTGGCGCCGCCGTCTTGAGGTTCGTCGCCATCGCTTTCCACCCCGATTTTTGCTTCTGCGATGCCGCCCACCAGGGGTGTCCAGTTGGCAATCGTGTAATCGGGATAAATCCCGCCCTTGGTGAGTGTGGACACTATCGTGCTGGCCGCGCGATAATAGATTTTATTGAAGAACTTCTTCATTATTTTACTTCCTTATGTTCAGCGAACTCCGCTCAAATGCCACCTGCACCGCGGCCTCCAGGGATCCGTATTTCTTTATTAAAACGTCCCTTTGGGCATTGGTCAGCGTCGCTGCAGCGGTCTGCATCGCCAGTTGTTTCTTAATCGCGGGATCCGCGCCCTTGTTACCCAGGTCGATATTAACCAGGATGTTGATCAGCGCATTGATCGCGTCCGTTGCCAGTTGTTCATCGATGGTGATCCCCAGCTTTCTCCCCAGCTTGATCAGCAGCGGCACTCCAAAAATGGTCAGCACCACGCTGAGCAGCTGCGTAACGGGCGCTTGCCACCCGTTAAAAGTGGTGGCAGCCGGCAGCATTGCCGGCGCCATCACCAGGAGCATCAGGATCAGTAGCAGCTTCGTCCCGAAGCTGAGTAGTCTCGTATTTTTCACATTCGCTTCCAGATTATGTTAATTGCGTTTGCGCCTGTTAAGCTTTTGTATTTTATATACGTGAATCCCTCCATCACCGGGAAGGTAACTTCTTTTTCCTTGGGGATAATCAGCCAATCTGCAGCCGTAGCAGCCAGCGTTTTAGCCGGCCCAAAATACACCATTCCGGGTTGAGTAGTGAATATCACCGTGCATTCAATAGCATTATTGGGCACAGCCAAGCTGTCATACACCGCAGCTCCTTGGGCGGGAATGCTGTCTCTCACCGCGCTGAAGGTGCGTGCAAACTGTATCGGGACGCCATTCACATCTTTGGCCAGTTTCTCACCAAAGCAGGGGAGAATCACCAGGAACGCCAGCACCATCATCAGGATGATGCGGGTAAAGCCATTACAATGTTTCTTCATTTTCTGCCTCCTTTACTCGTCTCTGCGGTAGCCGATGATGAAGCTGTCATCCTGCACTTCGCCACCATACACGCTGTACAGGCTCACTACGTGTCCGGGGAGCTTAGGATCTACCGCTTCCAGGCTTTCAAATTCCTGATTGCGGGCAAAGCCAAATGCAGCCATGCTGTAGAACAAAGCCACAGGCAGGGTTCCGGCAGTTTGGCTCCAGGCACTGGTTACCTTGGGCATATCCGGCGCCATAATTACATCAAATCCCAGCAGTCTGCCGATCACACCATCTTTCATGGCGGTAGTGTCAGCAATCTTATCCCTGGAAATGAATCCCTCGATATCAAAAAGATCAGCTTCCATGTCGGGATGAATGGCACAATAGCGGCCTTTACGAGGGGCCTTGTTCACGTTCAGCTTTTTACGGGCAGCCTTGAAATCTTCCAGGCTGATCTTGTGATCAGTGGTATCGGCAATGGTGTTCTTGTACCCGCTGGTGGCTGAAAGGCCGGTGATCATGGCTGCCAGGATGAAGGCATCATAGCCATCCAGGATTGCATCAGCAGCCTGGGCGGTCAGCTCCGTCATCATGTCCACGCTGGATTGGGCTGCGGTAATGGAGCTCAGATTGAACACCACGCCCTTCTTTTGGTCGAAATCGAAGTTGATTACGCCTTCCGAGGCACTGTCCGGGGTGGTTACAGGGAAGCTCTGCAGCGTCAATCCGCTCAGCTTCGGCCCGTTATAGCTCCCCGCTTTGGCATTCAGCGTCATATTGGTGTAGTCCACCACGCTGTTTACCACTCGTTGCGTTTCTTTCAGCTCTCGCACGATGCGCTCGTAGGTTTTGTCACTCCATAGTTCTGGTACGAATCCCATCTTTAACCTCCAAAATAAGCCTTGCGCAGGCTCTCAAAACGTTGTGGGTCTTTTTCTTTCAGATCGGAAAAGGCCTTAGGGTCTTTCAGCAGCTTGGCATATTCTGCACGGCTGTCCTCGTCCTTTCCGCCGGCTTCCGGAACCTTGCCCGCATTGGTGATGTCGGGCAGCACGTTGGCGGCTATAAACTTATCGAAAGCTTCTTTGCCGCTTTTGGCTACGATCCGCGCTACTTCCTTCTGACTTGGCAGCAGCTTCTTGGCACTGATGGCTTCATCCACCATTTTATCCTGTTCGTTGTCTGCCAGCTTGGCATCGCGCTCTGCAATCTGGGTTTTTAGAGCCTCCAGCTCCGTCTTCTGCGCCGCATTTTCCTTGCTCAGCGCAGCCACTTGCTCTTCAAGTGTCATGTCTGTCTCCTTTGCGCTCTTCGGCGCAGGGTCGTTATTTTTCGGTTTCCCGTTTCGGTTGTTGATTAGTGGTTCTAAATCGTTATTAAAATAGGGGGTATTGGTTAGCGCCACGCTATGCAAAGTGCAGCCAATCCAGCTGTCAGTGTGGGGATCATGGTCATCAAAGTATATCACCGGGCTAATGTATCGAAATTGCTTGTTTTCAATGAATTGTTTGGCTTCTTCCGTCCATTCGATCTGGGAAGCCCATACTCCATTTTCCCGTTTCTCCAACCTTCCGATCCATCCCGCTGCAGGGGCAGGTTTTCCGTTGCCCACATGATTCAGGCTCTGGTGATTGTAGTCCACCACCAGCTTGATCCCAAAGCTCTCAAAATTGCGAATGATGTCATCACAATCTTCTTCCGTGATCCTGAATCCGCGTTCCTTCCATTCTCCTATCGGAACAATGTGCACCTCGCTCGGTAGCCTGTCGATCGCATTGCTCATGCTAAATACTTTCATCTCTTCTCCTGCCTTGCCTTAGAGCAGGCCGCCTTGCTTGTGCTGCCTGCCCGGCAAGCGGGTTCACTTATCATATATCAGCGCAACCCTTTCTCGGCCTCAGCATATCCGCACCTCACCTTTAGGTGATGATTTATATCGTAATTTACGATACTTTTTCTCATTTTTGCCATTCCTCCGCTAAGCTCCCCTCATGTAGAAGCTGCATCCTGCTGCTTGTTTTCATGTATTTGCAGCATCCTGCTGCTTATAGGAGTAATTAATGACCAAAAAAATGATGCAGTGGTTCCTTGATGAACTGGCCAAGCCCAGCCTGGCCTTTAACCAGGTGGAAGCATACGAAGGACAGTTCGATGATCTTGATAACGACACCACTGTCTTCCCTCCCGCTGCCTTCGTAGTCGTCGAACGCCCGGAAAATACCGGCGAAATGTCTCTATCCATGAATTACCAAATAGGCATTTACCTGGTTACCTCCCACATCCACGGCACCGGCCCGGACACCATGTTGGATATTATCGATGCCCTCATTGCCGCCCTCCATGCCAAACCCGTCCGTTATGAACTGGATCTTTCCGTTTCCACCCCGCCTGATGCCTACTTTGGCCGCTGCTTCTTCAAAACCGCAGAATGGTTTGGCATCTTCCCCGGCAAATGTGCCTATAAAATGACCTTCATCGTTAGGAGATAATTGTGTACACCACTGTTGACACTGTCAAAGCCAAACTTGGTACCTTCAAAACCCTCATCCTGGGCAATCTGGAAGATACCGATCTGGAAGACTTCATCGCCGATGCGGATAATACCATCGATGGCTATATCGCCGCCGCCGTTACCCTCCCTTTTGCCTCCGTACCGCCCCTTATCTCTACCATCAGCACCCACATCACTGTCCGCAATCTCTGGGCCATCCGCCAGGCAAAAGACCTCCCCGATCACGTTAAAACCGATTACGAAAATTCCCTCAAATTGCTGAACCAGATCTCTCGCGGATCCATCAAACTATCCGCCGCCGATCCCGAATCAAGCTCCTTTTACGATCTTAAATATGAAGCCGCTACCCGCGTGTTTGGCACCTCAATATGAAAGAACTGCTATCCGGAATAGGTATTATCCTCACCAGAGATATCAAAGCCCGCATTCGCGCTAATCAGGTTAGCCCCAGTTCCAAAAGCACAGGCACTACTCTGGTGCGTAGTGCTAAGCTGGTTAATTCAATTACATTTCGTACAGGTGATAATACTGTTTTAGTAGGCACCAACCTTCGTTACGCACGAATACTTCACGAGGGTGGGATCATTCGCCCGCGTAGCGCTCAATACCTGGCTATTCCTCTCACCAAAGAAGCTGCGGTACGTAAGCCCCGGGATTGGGATAACACCTTCATAGCGAAAGGCGTAATCTTCCATAAGGAAGGGGATAAAAACATCGCACTCTATGCCCTGAAAAAACAGGTAACAATCCCGGCCCGGCCCTACATGATTGTTACCCAGGCAAGTCGCAATAGCATTGAGTCTTTGCTAGTGTCATGGCTGCAGAAAAACATAAATAGGAGTAAATAGTGGCTTTCTCCCAAGTTCTAAAAGACCTCGCCCTCGTCCATTTCAAAGAAGGCAAATCCATGGAGCAGATTAGCCAGCTCCTCTCTGTCCCCATCAAAACCCTCTATAACTGGAAATCAAAATACGAATGGCAGCAGTACCTCCGCATCGGTAATATCGAAATCGCCTGCTCCGTAGAACAGGAACTCTATAAACTCGTTAAAAGAATGGTGGATAACGAGTCCATCGGCAATCCCGCCGAAGTAGATAAACTCGCCAAGCTTACCAAATCCCTGGAACGCCTGGCCCCCAATCGCCAAATCCTTAATAGCCTCTTCCGCATCCTGGAAGGCATCACGGATTATGTCAATCTTGCCCACGATCCCGATCTGTCAAAAGTTTGGCAAAAGCATCTCCGCCCCATCGGCGAACACCTGAAAAATGTCTTTGCCACTAGGGATGTCTGATGCATACTAAGGTTACTCCCATGTGGAGCCGGCATCTTGCCGGCCTCGTCTCTCCTACCCCAAAGGATATGTGATGGATCTCAAGGTTACTTCGCGCAACTATGATCAGCTTATCGAAAATCTGATCTCCAAAATCAAATCCTCCGCCACTCCCTTCGCAGATACTGATCCCATCTCCATCGCCCGCCGTTCTTCAAAAGCCCTGGAAGATTACGAGTTCTTTGCCTCCACCTATTTCCCCCAGCATATCAATAAACCCTTTGGTGCCTTCCACCGTTAAATATTGGCTGCCGTTAATACCCCCAAAACCATCACCGCAATCGCCGCCCCCCGTGCTCACGGAAAAACCGTAAACCTGGCCGATATCAAACCCATCTGGCACATCCTGCGTGGCGATATCCATTTCTTTGTAGCCGTCGCCGAAAATGAAGAGCTTGCCAAAGAGCGCACCGGAACCATAGCTGCGGAACTCTCCAATAATGAACGCCTCCTCATGGATTTCGGCTCTTCCCTCCCAAATGTATATGCAGATAATGATTACATCGTACGCGGCCAATGCCGTGTCCTGGCCCTGGGCTATCGTCAGCCTATCCGTGGTAAAACCTTTGGCCACTATCGCCCCGATTACATTGTGATTGACGATTTTGAGTCCCACCAGGCTACCAATCTGCGCATTGCCCGTGAAAAACTGGCCTACGTCCGGGAAGAAGCCTTCGGCGCTCTGCCCATGGAAAATGATCGTGGTATCGTTATCTGGCTCGGCAATCTCACTCATGCCGATTCTGCGCTAAACCTCTTCAAAAAAGCCTGCGATGAAGAGCCCGCCAATCCCCAAATCCGCTTTATTCTCCGCAAAGCTATCCTGGATGACGGCACCCCCCTCTGGCCTGAAGCTTTCACCCTGGAAGACCTGCGCACTATTGAGCTGGCCATCGGCTCCATCGGCTTCCAGCGCCACTACATGATGAATCCCATCGTGGAAGGTATCAAGTTTCTCACCGAGTGGTTCCGCTACTATGATCATGTTCCGGACAAGTTCGATACCATTGTCTCATACTGCGATCCCTCCCTTTCTGCCAAAGCCACCGCGGATTACAAAGCCATCATCACCCTGGGCCTTGCCTCCCAGCGTTATTACCTCCTCGATGCCTGGATTCGCAGAGCCAGCATCAATGCCATGCTCCTTTATCTATATGAGCTCGACCGCATGTTCCACTCCCGCATCTTCATGGAGTCCGTGCTCTGGCAAAAAGTCCTATGGGAGTTCATCCCCCCCCTCTCAGAGTCCCAGGGTTATCTGCTCCCCGTGGGCGGCATCGAAAACCGCCTCCCCAAAGATCAGCGCATCGAAGCCATCACCCCCATCTTCGAATGGGGTTGGCTGCTCTTCCCAAAAAACAAAACCAAAGACACCTTGATCCTGGAAGAACAGCTTTTAGGCTTCCCCTCGCATCCAAACGATGACGGCCCCGATGCCTTGGCCGGTGCCATCGATTGCCTCAAAAACTTTGGTCGGCCCCTGGAGTATCGCACCCTGGGATCAACTAACTCAAATAAATTCAAAGGATTATAATTATGAATATCTTCTCTCTTGCTAAAAAACCCGTCTCCAAACCCTCCGTTAGCGTGGTCGAGCTCCCCCAGTCCAAGTTCTCTTACCGCGCCCTCCTTTCCCCAGATGCCATTATCAGCGCCAAAAACCAGCTCCTGGCCGGAAAGCTTAGCCCCATGCTCCGCGCCTATCGCACCTTCCTGGATGAAGATGATAACGCCGCCAATGCCGTCGATATCCGCTCCGAAGCCCTAAAAGCCTCTTCTATGAGCTTCGACTATAAAAAGCTGTCCCAACCCCAAATTGACTATTTCACCTCCATAATGAAGCGCTTTGGCCCCCTGCTGGCCGATCTGCTCCTGGAACTCAAACTCACCGGCTGCCTCTTCCGCCAAATCGTCTATCGCTTCGATGCCGGCATTTACTTTCCCGTGCAGTTTCTGTCCTATCCAAATTCCGATCTGCGCCTGGTAAATGCCATCCCCACCCCCTTCGATGGCAATAATCCCATCGCTCTGTCTCCCCTCCAATCCATAGCCCTCTTCCACCCTAAAGCCGTTCTTCACAGTGCCATCAAATACAATGTCTTTTTCAGCTTTGCTCTCAATAATTGGGCCCAATTCACCGAAACCTATGGCAAGCCCCCACGCATCGCCAAATACAAACCCGGCACCACCGAAGCCGAAAAAAATCAGCTTTGGGCCATGCTCCAAAATTTCGGAACCGATCTGGCTGCCATGGTCTCCGATAATGTCGTCATCGATTTTGCCGATTTTACCGCCAAGAGCGTATCTGCAGACCTGTACAAAGACCTCGGCACCTTCTGCGATACTCATATCACCCGCCGCATCCTGGGCAATACCCTCTCCACCAATGCCGTGGGGGATGGGGGGTCCTACGCCCAGGCCAAGGTTCATAATCTTGTCCGTCAGGACATCCTGGCTGGCGACTGCCGCGATCTCTCCAACTTCATCAGCGATCTCTTTACCTTGCTTAATAAAATCAATTTCGATGGCTCTGATATCTCCGCCCAGGTAAAGCCCGCATCCGATGTAAACCTCCTGGAACGCATCCAAATCGATGAAAAACTATATAATAGCATCGGCCTGGAGTTCCCCGAAGACTATTGGTATAATACCTATAACCTCCCTCACCCGGAGTCAAAGTAATGCATAGCGAAAGTAGTGGAAGCTTCGTCTCGAAGCTTGCCCGTTTGAACGGCATCTTGCCGTTGGCCTACTCCACTTCCCGACGCTCCATCTTTGCCAAAGCCTCTGCCCATGGCTTTACAAAAGATGCCCGTGCCCTCATTGCCGCCCTGGAAGATACCCATAAAGCTATAATAAATGCTGATTCCCTGGACACTATTCCGCCATTCACCGATATCGCCGTTGCCTACGGTGCCCTCCTTACCCGCGTCGTGCTCCTCTCCTTTGTCAAGGGCCACGATAACGCCCGCAAACGCAAGTACCGCAGCAATTCTGTATCCGTGGACGACCTCTATCAGTTCTCCTGGAATCTCCAAATTACCGCTGCCCTCGCCGCCTTCTCCCGTCAGGCCTTTGTCATGGCCAGTGTCCAAACTGAAGAGCTCCGCTCCACCCTCTTTGAAGAAGCCAAAGCCGTCTTTGCCTCCGGAGGCTCCTATCGCGATTGGGCCGATACCTTCTCCCTCCACGGCTTTGAACCCGATAATCCCTTCCACCTCCGCACTAATTACGACACCGCGGCCAATGCCGCCTATTCTGCCGGGCAGTGGCAGCAAATTGAAGAAAATAAAGCCCTCTTCCCTTACCTCCGCTATGTAACCATGCAAGACAATAAAGTCCGCGATGAACATGTCGCGTTAAATGGTCTCGTCTTCCCCGTGGATGATCCCTTCTGGGATACCTATATGCCTCCCAACGACTGGAATTGCCGCTGCTCTGTAGAACAGCTTATGCAATCTGAATTGCCCGATACTCCGCAGCCCAACCTGGCAGACTACCCCCTGCCCATTAATCCCCAGTTTCAAAACAATCCAGGCAAAACCAACCTCCTGAATATCTATGCGCAAGCTCTTGGCGCTCCGCAAACATCGTGGGATAATGCTGGGTTCCCTGCTTTTTCCTCCTATCCCAAATCAGACCCTATCAATCCCCTAAAATCTGATAATCTTTCCCCAGATGAGCTTCTGCATACTTATTATAATGCCCTGCAAAATCGTGTTATTCTCGATGTTAATAATGTGCCCGTTATCATCGATCCCTCCAAAGCCAGTAAACTTGATAATTACTCCTCCGCTGCCCTCCGCTCCAGGATCAAATATGTCAATTGCCTGGACGACCTCATCTCTCATCCCCAGGAAGCATGGCTTAATCCAGATACCCGAAGAATCTACTATCTAAAACGCTATGACAAGGATATTGTCGCCATCGCCGAGATCGAGTCTGATAATGTCCTGCGCTACTTCAATATCATGACCTCAACAAACATCACCGCCTCCATTCGCTCAGGTATCCCCCTCTTTAAACAGTAAGAGCTGCTTTCGCAGCTCTTACTTTTTGGTTATCGGCCCGCTTATCCTGCTTGCGCGATAGTCCCCATCCTTCTCAGTGGGCAGGCACTCCAGATGGTTCACACGTTATATCCTAATCCACTTTCTCTTATTTCCAAGCTCGGCTTTCACTTGTAGCTACGGCATCCTGCCGTCTCACTTCGCATGTATCACTTCCGCCGCTTGTCATATACTACGTCCCGCACCGTTGCTTCGCTTAAAAAGTATCGCTCCGCCACCATGCTGATTGCCAGCTTCATTTGAAAGCCATGCCCTACTAACTTCCCGATCTCTGTCCGTATCTTGTCATTCCGCCGCTTCGCATTGTTAGCTTTGCTTGAGTCCATCCAGCATCCTCTTCATTCGCTCCCTGGTCTTTCCCGTTGCTTGTTCCATGTTGATCTTCAGCATATTCACCCGCCACAGGTAGTTCTTCCGCAGCGCGCAGATCTTCATCCGCACCTGGTCGCACTGCTTTGCCTGGCAAACATTCACTTCACAGCCCAGCTTCTCATGCCACGGGTTCATAGTTCTATATCCATCTGATTCTTATTCGGCCTATGTTTCACCACGTGATTCGCTTTGTTTTTATACCTGGTGCAGATCGGATTTCTGGTCTCATCGTCATAGATCAGCTCCGGCTGCTCACCGCACCCCAGCGCCATTGCCAGTATCCGGCACTTATTCTCTCCCCGGTAGCACGTCCGGCACCACCGTTCAACCCATTCTTCTCCCATGCTGCTGTTCATTGCCCCAAGATCAAATGGTTTTGGCATCTTTACGCCCCTGATGTGTCGCAGACATCAAAACTAAGCCCGGTTACCAACGCTACGGATTGCCCTGCGGTCAATGTCCCTTCATACGGTACGGGATTATGGGGGAGACAATAGCTTACAGTTCTGATCATCTTATTGGGTACCTGCAATATCCCGTAAGCAAGCATAAGCACTTCATCATAAGTGATATTCTTCTTTGTAACCATATGGAAATCGCCATTTACAGTTATACCATATTTTCTCGGGGATTCGATCTTTCTTACCGATAATTCCCAGTCCCCGATTGCAACCCCCTTTCTCATGGCATTGGTGATCTTTTGCTCCATCTTGTTGGCATTACTCATCACCGCCAAGTTAATCAGTACTGAAGCGGCTGCTATCATTACTGATGGAGCTGGGCTCTCTGTGTCCTTTGCCATCCCAAGCTGATAAGCAACATATTTAGTAGCCTTTCCCAAAGCCACTTCATCCGCATCCGCCCAGGTTGATTTCCGTTCTTCTTCTGTTAATATTAGTTCCGCCATCTCTCTTTTCCTCTTTTACTCTTTGTTAATCTTTTCTCTGCTTTTCTCGGTGTTGAAGATACTCATTCTCCGCCCAGTCCGGGCTTTGCCCCTTTAGCACCTTCATCACCATCCCCGGCGCGGTTCTCATCTTCCTTATCCGCTCCGGCATCTCATATTTCGCCAGGCTCTGCGCGTCCGGGAACTGCACCGTCCACTTCATGAAGTCCGCCCAGCTCTCGAACTCCCACCACCGTTTTGCCAAAAGTTTGGCAATCGTCCCATTCTTCGCTTCCTCTGCTTTTCTCTGCTTTTCTCTGCTTTCCTCTGTGTTAAAAGAAGTCCCGGGCTTTACTGCTGGTTTTTGCGCCTCTTGTTTCCCTTGCCAGGCGTACCACTCAGCGTGATATTCCCCAAAGTGGCTCTTCCGGTATAGTGTGGATGGTCTCAAATTGTCTTCAAAGCTCTCTTTGCCAAGCCACTTAGCGCACTTTACTTCATGCACCTTGATAAAATCCTCCAGCATCCAGCCTTCTCTCATCCTTTCGCGGATCATGGCCAGGGTGGTGTCGTTCATCCTAAACTTGCTTTTTGTGCGCTTATTAAGATCTTCCAGTATCGATGCAGCCTCATTAAGAAAAAGCGCGTCATTCGAGAGATTTGCCCCCTTGGCGCGCTCTTTTTTGATCAGGCCTGTTATCCAGAGCCGGAACCGGCGGGAGAGTTCTTCCTCTCCCACCAGCTCGATTGCCTGTTGCTTCAGCTCTGCATTTGTCATTTTAGTACGGACACTCCATCGTGGCAACGTCATCTTGACGTTGGGATACTCCCCTCTCACCTGCCGCAGGCATCTCACAGCCCGCTCTCACAGCTTCGCTCTCACATGGCTCTGCCATCTCACCATCATTGTCCTTCACTTCCTGGATCCCGCTGATCTGGCTGAACGGCCCCGGATCCCCAAAGATCAGCACCGGCTCATCCACCTTCTTCTCTGCCTGGTGTTTTTCATAGGCTTCCCGCAGCTCCCGGATCCTGGTGCTCAGTGTGGCCACATCGTGCAACGCCTTCTCGTTATCAGCTTTCAGGCACGCGTTGCTCTGTTCCAGCAGCTTTATCATCTGCTGGTCATTCTTTGCAGCCTGGATCAGCCTCAGGTACTCGGCTTTGTACCACTCCGGCGTCTTGGCATCCTTGCTTTCGTCATACAACTTTTTATAGTGGGTAAGCCAGGATTCTGCCTGCTTGGAGCTTTTTTCCATGTCCCGCAGCTTCTTTTCCAGCTCGTTTAGCTCCGCATCCTTATCCAGCACCAGCGCTTCCGCTGCGGCCTGATCATCCTGGGCTTCACGGAGCTGGTTCTTTAGTGATGTAATCCTGCGTTCCTTGACCACCAGCGCCATACTCTTTTGCGCGCACAGCCATTCGAAGTGCTCACTATCGGTGTAGTAATCCCATGCTTTGAACAGCGCTGCGATTGCCACCAGCACTACCGCCACGAAGATCATTCCAAACCAGAACATCCGTCCACCTCCGGGCCGTCATTCCGGCGCAGGCCGGAATCCAGTTCTTTTTGCTCTGTGTCCTTCGTGTTCTCTGTGGTTCCGCCGCTTTTGGGCAGCGGGCAGGCATCCGGGATCAGCCCGACAGGCACTTTCAGACCGCAGTCCGTACGATTGCAATCTTCACACTTGTTTATTATCAGGTATCTCTTCATCTTCCCCTCCGCTTTTCTCTGCTTTTCTCTGCTTTTCCTCTGTGTTAAAAATCCCATCTTGGCACCTCAGAACTTACTAAAGTCCACCGGGATCGCTTCCAGCTTGCCGGTCTCGGGATCCGCTTTCTTGAATCGGATATACCGCTTGGTGCCCACCACTCTCTCGCTGGCGCCGATCAGTTCCATCGCTTCCTGCCATTCCGGCTCCCCGCTGAATTCGAATTTCTTCAGCTGGATCAGCTTCTTCTGGTCCACATTGCCTTTGTGGTCGATCCGCAGCGCTGTCTTGGCGATCTGGCTCACCTGCTCAAATACCTTCCGGGCTCCAGGCTCTTTCACCATGTCCAGCTTCCGGTCGATCCAGTTGCTGATCTTTTCTGAGGCCACCTGCAGGCGCTCATCATAGCTCTTTTGCAGCTGCACATCGATCTCCACGCTCAGCTTGCCATCGTAACTTTTCAGGATGGTGTTGCCCTTCCAGGTCTCGCCATAGGCTTCCGCGGTTTCCTCCAGGAAGTCCTGCACCTTGCCGAAGATCAGGTTGTTATAGTGGCCGGATAGCTCGCTAAGCTTTTCTGCCAGCGCCACCACTTCACGCACCAGCGCGTCACCCTTCACGATCTGAGGATGCAGAATGTGCGCCGGAAGTTGTTCCCCGTTGGGGCCTGTGATCATTTTGTTTGTCTTTCTTGCCATTGTCTTATTCTCCGTTTTTGATTTTGGTTATGATGCTTTCCATCAGTCCAGCGCCATCACAGCGCAGCTCTCACATGCCAAAGGCATCTCACGCCCTCCGGCCTCAATCTGTTCCATCAGCTGCCGGTTATCATCCTGCAGCGTTTTCACCTGCCTCTCCAGCGCCACGAAGCCGGCACAAATGCTCCCGAACTCACCTCGTGTTAAGTGCACCCCGTTTAAAGGTTTCTGCTGGGCTGCGGCAATCGCTTCCCGGGCTTCCTGGATGTCTCTCATCGTTATGCTGTTATTGCTCATTTATCCCTCTGCTCCTTTTGTGTTTATCTCTTTTCCTCTTTTACTCTTTTCCTCTTTGTTATATCCCTCTGCCTTTCTCTGTTCCCCTCTGCTTTTCTCTGTGTTGGAGATCTTTTGTGGTTCCAGAGCCTTGGTCACCGCCTTACCGCATTCTATCAGCTCCGGCATACTCAGCTTTCTCAGGCTGTCCCCGTATCCCCAGGTTACCATCATCTCATGCAGCCATTCCACGGTATGCCCGTGCCTGGCTACCATGGCCATGATGCTCTGCCTGATCTTCTTGCCCACGTTATCGCGGTTCTTATTCGCATAGCTCCGCATCATGTTGATCGCCGCCCGGCGCTGATCTACCGATAGCGCATTCCAGTGTGTGGCTGCAAAGCGCTTCACCAGCAGATTGTTTACCTTCGTTTGGCTCCATCCGGCTTGCTTCACCAGGCTGTGAAAATACATCCCTTGCTTATCGTACGGTGCTTTTGGCATTCAGCACCTCCCTGCCCTGGGCAGTTAAGGTATAGGCACTCTCAGAAGCGTCTCCTAACCTCGTGTTATACTCTATCCACCCTTTCTTATCCATCCTTTCCATCGTCCGGTAATACCCCACCGGCTCCTTCCCCTGGCTCACCAGTTCCAGCACTTTGTACTCATTATCCGTAGCCCGCAGCTCCTTGGGCAGCATGAAAGGCCGCAGCTTCTGATAAACCGCTTCCTTGCTCACTCCGCGTTCCCTGGCTATCTGCTGCACTGGTTTGATGGCAGCCTCCGCAATCAGCTTTTCGCTTTCACCTGTTTGCCGGTAGTACACCCGTCTGCCCACGCGCTTGCTGCCCCTGGTGATCTCACCATTCAGTTCCATCAGCCTCAGCACGTTGCGCACCGTTTGTGGGCACACCCCTGTGGCGCGGATCACTTCCACGGCGCTGAATTGCATCCTGTCCGGCATCGCCACATAGTTCCGAATGATCTGGGTATTACTTTGATCCTGAAGTGCCTGCATTATCTATTTCCTTCATGTCGCGTGAATTTAGGGTTACTGCCTGCTGGTTACTTATCTTCGCTTCAAATAGCATGATCGTCTTGATCAGCCGTCTGAATTGCCCGCTGCACACCTTGTACGCGGTTTCCACCAGCTTCGGGCTCAGTTCATATTCACATACCTGCTTGCAGATGCTGTCCACGTCATCCAAAGTCAGCGGGGTGAATTCACAGAAGAAGTTGCTCCGGTCAAAAAAGTGGGGATTGGTGCGCTCCAGCTTTTCCCGCACTCCGCGCATCCCCACCAGGATCACCGTGGCGAATGTCTGATCCACAATGTCTCTGATCGTCTCGCGCAGCTCCCGGTTTGG
>AMWB02008710.1_pt1 | contig 15529 bp, 11 predicted proteins | sample 200311 | NCBI WGS metagenome assembly AMWB02 (sample SAMN02737377, study PRJNA173069) | bioreactor metagenome | biome: anode biofilm in microbial fuel cells | place: USA: California | collected 2010-12-16 | reverse complement strand
CCCGCCCCGAGGAATTCCGCGGCTGGCGGGTGCCGGATGTGCTCTTATCGGGGAACCATGCATTAATTGCCAGGTGGCGCAAGGAACAATCCATTCTTCGAACCAAGAAACAACGTCCTGATCTATTGGACGATAAGAGATGAAGCCAATAACATCAATGTAATAAGGAGAGGAATATGGAGAAAACAAAGTTTCCATGGGGTCGGACATTTCTGGTTGGTTTTGGCTTTTTCGGTATCAGCATCCTCTGGCCGGTCTTCAATCAATGGGTACCCCTGATTCTGCAAGCGGGCAACCCGGAATTTTCAACGTCGGTCACCAACTTTGTTGGATTCGGTTTAGGCCCAGCGCTGGCGATGTTCATCATGACCTGGGACAACATCATCAACATTTTTGTTCAACCGTGGGTGGGCAACCGCAGCGACCATACCTGGAACCGGTTTGGCAGAAGGAAACCCTGGATATTGCTCGGGTTGCCAATTGCATTAGTCGGTTTCATCTCAATCCCTTTGGCTAAATCGGTAATTGCAGTTGCGGTGTTTATTCTTGTAACCAACCTGGGCATGGCGCTCTTTCGCTCTCCAGTCGTTTCGTGGTTAGGGGACCTCTTCCAGCCGGAGCAACGCAGCAAAGCAAACGGTGTGATCAACCTGATGGGGGGAGCTGCAGGGGTCCTTTCTTACGTCCTCGGTGGACTGATCTTTAATGCATTTGGCCGGTCAGGTCCATTTATCGCCGGGGCGATCGCGATGATCGTTGCGCTGGCTGCGGTGTTGATTTGGGTGAAAGAACCAAAGGAACGCCTGGGGAATCACAACGACCCCGCCGGTTCGAAGGATGATAGTATCAAAGGTCTGATCCCAAATCTAAAGGCGGTTTTCACCAACAAGGATAAATCCGCGCTTTTCATCCTCCTGGCAATCTTCTGCTGGTTCACAGGATTCAATGCCATTGAAACCGGGCTTTCTTCCTTCGCAGTTTTTGATCTCGGCATAAAACCCGGAACTGCTTCCATTGTTGCATCGGTCGCGAATCTTTCCTTCCTGGCCTTCTGTATCCCTTCAGGTATCCTAGCTGGAAAACTGGGCAGACGAAAAACGATCATTTATGGTGTTCTTGCGCTGACGGTCATCTTCCTGGTCAGCTTCTTCCTCGTGAAGGGACTGATCTCCTTCATCATCATTCTGGTACTGGTGGGATTCTTCTGGTCCTGGGTGAATGTGAACAGCCTGCCATTGGTCTATGATCATGGTGATGAAAAACGAATCGGTGCTTACACCGGGCTTTATTACTTCTTCTCGCAAACAGCGGCAGTACTGGGGCCTACTTTGGGCGGTGTGCTGGTGGAAAATGCGAACTACAACTATAAGATTCTGTTTATTTTCGGCACGATCTTCATGTTCCTGGCATTTCTCTCCATGCTCAAGGTAAGAGACCGAGCTCATGAAGCCAAACTTAAGTTGGATGCTGAAGCCAACGCATCCTCCTGATTGTTACAAAAAACCAGGCACCAATGGTAAATAGATGGAAAACGTGGTGGTAATAAACTCTTGCAACTCACCGCAAATGTCGTTATACTAAATTAGTGTACGGGAATATTCCCGGAAAATCAATCTCTCTGTAGGAGGAGAAACAATGTCAAAGAAATTGTTTGCTGTAATGTCAGTACTCTTGATCGCTGTTTTCCTGCTGAGCGCTTGCGCTCAGCCCACGGAAGTAGCGAAATTCAAGGCGTGCGAAGTCACCGACACCGGTGGTGTTGATGACAAATCCTTCAACGCGACCGCGTGGAAGGGTGCCCAGGATGCCCAGGCTCAACTTGATATCGAAGCCAAGTACCTGGAATCAAAGGAAGTCGCTGATTTCGAAAAGAATATCAATGCTTTCATTGCAGAGAAATGCGACATCATCATCACCGTTGGTTTCCTCCTTGGCGATGCGACCAAAGCTGCTGCCGAGGCTAACCCGGACGTCAAGTTCTCAATTGTTGACGTTGGTTACTCACCGGTCATCCCCAACGTTGTCGGACAGGCTTTCCAGACTGACGAAGCCGCCTTCCTGGCTGGCTATCTCTCTGCTGGCGTGACCAAGACCGGAAAGGTTGGTACTTTCGGTGGCATGAACATCCCGACCGTATCCATCTTCATGGATGGGTATGCCCGCGGCGTTGCCTACTACAATGAAGTTCACGGCACCGCAGTGGAAACCCTGGGATGGGACGTAGTGGCGAAGGAAGGTCTCTTCACCAATGACTTCAGCGATCAGCAGAAGGGTCGCGAGATGGCCATCACCCTCATGGATGAGGGCGCTGACATCATCGTCCCGGTTGCCGGACCTGTTGGCCTGGGTGCTGCTGCTGCAGTGAAAGAACGTGGCAATGCCTACATCATCGGTGTTGACTCTGACTGGTTCCTGACTGCCCCCGATTACGCTGATGTTACCCTCACCTCCATCATGAAGTTGATGGATGTGACCACCTTCCAGGTGATCAAAGCCGCCAAGGAAGGTACATTCGCTGGTGGTTCAGTCGTGGGTAACCTTTCCAATGGTGGTGTCGCGCTTGCGCCGTTCCACAACCTTGATGGCATGGTTCCCGCCGAACTTAAGGCTGAACTTGACACCCTCAAGGCTGACATTATATCCGGCAAAGTTACAATGAACCCGGATTACAAACAGTAAATCGCTGGCATTTACCGCGAAAAGGCTGGAGTGACATGCTCCAGCCTTTTTTGTTACCCATTCGCCGATGCATCATTTTTTGCTGCCTATGATACAATATTTCAGAATTTCAATTTATTCGCAAATGGAGTAAATATGGCTCCGATTCTTCAGCTTAAAGGAATAACCAAGAGATTCCCCGGAGTGCTGGCGAATGATCACATCGACCTGACACTCAATCAGGGAGAGATATTGGCTTTGCTCGGTGAAAACGGCGCGGGTAAAACAACGTTGATGAACATCCTTTATGGTCTCTACCAGCCGGATGAAGGGGAAATCCTGGTTAATGAGCAAAAGGTGATAATCAATTCGCCCACCGATGCAATAAATACCGGGATTGGAATGGTACATCAACATTTTATGTTGATCCCGGTGTTCACAGTAACTGAAAACGTGATGCTGGGTTCAGAACCGGTCAAGATGGGAGATTTCCTGGATCGTCCCAAAACTTCCGCTAGAATTCACGAGATCTCTCAGCAGTACAAGCTTGAGGTCAACCCGAATGATTACGTGAAGGACTTGCCGGTCGGTGTTCAGCAACGCGTTGAGATCATCAAGCTGTTGTACCGCGAAGCGAACATCCTGATCTTTGACGAACCAACCGCCGTGCTCACACCGCAGGAAGCTGATGACCTTTTCAGTATCATGCGCTCGCTGGTAAAACAGGGCAAATCGATCATTTTTATCACCCACAAATTGCGTGAAGTGCTTGATGTAGCTGACCGCATCATGGTCATCCGCCGCGGTGCGGTGGTCGGTGAGGCTGATCCAAAAATTGCAGATAAGAATAAACTGGCAGAGATGATGGTTGGCCGCGAGGTAAACCTGGTGGTCGAGAAAGAGTTCAAGGAACCTGGCGAGGTTGTGCTCTCGGTCAAAGACCTTGTCGTTGCCAACCAATTTAAACAAGTTATGGTAGATCATGTTTCCTTCGATGTGCACGCCGGGCAGATCCTGGGAATTGCAGGTGTTCAGGGGAACGGACAAACAGAGCTGGTCGAAGCGATCACCGGATTGGACAAAAGCGCGTCCGGCAAAATTCTCTTCAAGAACGAGGACATTACGAACTGCACTCCCCGCAAGATCACTGAAGTCGGTTCAGCCCACGTTCCGGAAGACCGGCAGGCGGATGGCCTGGTACTGACGTTCCCGGTGGCAGAAAACCTTGTTCTGTGTACTTATTACAAAGAACCTTTTGCCAAAGGGGTTGTGCTGCAATACGACAAGATTCTGGAAAATTCTAAAAAACTGATATCCGATTTTGACATACGCACACCGAGTTCTTTGACTCCGGTGGGAAGCTTGTCAGGCGGCAATCAACAGAAGGTCATTATTGCGCGGGAACTTTCACGACCGATCCAATTGCTCGTCGCCTCCCAACCCACACGTGGTCTTGATGTAGGATCGATCGAATATATCCACAAAAGGATCGTCCAAAAACGGGATGAGGGTTGCGCAGTTCTATTGGTTTCGCCTGAACTGGATGAAGTGATCGAATTATCGGACCGCATTGCCGTGATGTACCGGGGAAAGATCATCGCCATTGTCGATGCCGGGAATGTCACAAAAGAAACACTCGGGTTGCTGATGGCTGGCATCATCCCTGAAAAGATCGAAAAAGAGCAGGGTGAAAAAGTCGTCGAAATCACTTTCTAGAGAGGTGCACCCTTGAGAAAAAAAGATTTGGAAAAAAAAGATCTACTAAAAACAGTAATTGAAGAACTCAATGGGGGTGAACCAGCCAAGCCGAAAAAGAAGCGTGGCTTCTGGAAAGTGATCCAAATCCCCGCACTGGCAATCCTAACTGGGTTGATCCTTGGTGCCATTCTCATCGCTGCAACCAGTTTCACTGTTTACGACGCATTCAAGGTGGGTTTTTTTAATGGCATCGGTACAGCCTTCGCAGAAGTTGGCAAAGCGTACCTGGGTCTCCTTACAGGCTCATTGGGCAACCCGGTGGAGATTATCTCCGCACTGATCTACGGTGATGCGCAGGACGTGCGCAACGCTATAAATCCGATTCTTGAAAGCCTGGTGCAGGCGACACCGTACATTTTTGCCGGTCTGGCGTGCGCCCTTGCATTTCGGGCTGGATTATTTAACATCGGTGTTGAAGGTCAATTATTCATGGGCGCAGCAGCTGCGACCTTTGTTGGATATTCACTGACTGGCCTGCCTGCAATCATTCACATGCCCCTCGCCTTTCTCGCTGGCGCACTAGGCGGCGCACTTTGGGGAATGGTTCCAGGTCTATTAAAAGCGACCACGGGCGGTAATGAGGTGATCAACTGTATCATGATGAATTACATTGCCTACCGGGTCACTACGTGGCTGCTCACCGGTCCGATGACCAGGCCGGGAACCGGAGGAATGCCGATCAGTCCGATCATTGAAAAATCCGCGCAGATCCCGCAATTCTTTAAAACCCCGATCCGTTTTCATCTTGGTTTCTTTATCGCGCTGGCGTTTGCCGCGCTTGTTTGGTGGATCCTGTTCAAAACCACGTGGGGGTTAAACCTGCGCATGGTCGGGGTTAACCCTCGCGCGGCAAAATATGCCGGATTAAATATCACCCAGGTCACCATCATTGGTATGGCACTTTCAGGCGCACTCGCCGGAATGGCTGGCGGCAATGAGATCCTTGCGATCAATCGCAGCATGGCCATTGGTCTTTCGGCAGGGTATGGTTTTGATAGTATCGCACTAGCGTTGCTGGGGAATAACCATCCGGTGGGAGTGATCTTTGCTGCCCTCCTCTTTGGCGTATTGAAGAACGGGGCAACCAAGATGATGGTAGTCTCGGGCACGCCGATCGACATCGTAACAATTCTCCAGGCAGTGATTCTCATCTTCGTCGCCGCTCCAGCGATCATCCGGGCGATCTATCGCATGCGGCAGCCATTAAAAGAAGAAACCGCAGCAGCCTCGTTTACCTTAAGCGGTTGGGGAGGAGGCAAATAATGACTACAACTACTGCCCCATCCACAGCTGTCATTCAACGTGCTCGAATTTCTGATATATCGCGCACCCGCCGCATCTCCACCGGGGTGATCGAAATCCTGGTCGCAGTGTTCATTGCTTTTGTTTTTGCCAGAACATTGCAACCGGATATGTTCACCAAGTTTGTGATGACTCCGGGCGGGATCACGGTTGGCTCGATGGGCGACTGGGTGATACGGTCCCAGTTCACCCTGTACCTGTTGGCTGCGCTGTGCGTGGTCATAGGAGCATTCCAGCTAATCAAAGGGTTTGGGAAATTTACCAATTTAATGGTCGGTTTTGTTTTCCTCTTCCTCATCTTCAGCTTCCTGACCTGGCAGGCTGCCGGAAAATCATTGAACCTGGCTGGCATGCTCTCCAGCTCGGTGCAACTGGCAGTTCCCATCACCCTGGGCGCGTTTTCGGGCATCCTGTGTGAACGGGCTGGCGTGGTGAACATCGCCATCGAAGGAATGATGTTAATGTCAGCCATGGTCGGAGCGTTGATGGGCAGTATTACGGACAGCGCCTGGTTGGGGTTGTTTTTTGGAGTATTATCTTCGGTTTTGCTTGCCGCGCTTCACGCTGTGCTTTCCATCAAGTACAAGATTGACCAGATCATCTCCGGAACAGTGATCAACATGTTCTCTGCGGGTATGACCGCGTTCCTGTCACAGAAGTTCCTGCAAACTCGACAGGAATTAAACAATCCCGCCATGTTCACCAGGGTCGAGATTCCAGGGCTGGCAGAGATTCCACTGTTAGGTCCGATCTTTTTCAATACCAATTTCTTCGTGTACCTGATGTTCGCACTGTTGATCGTCATCCAGGTGGCCCTTTTCTCCACCCGGTGGGGACTACGCATGCGCAGCGTGGGAGAACATCCCAAGGCTGCTGATACACTCGGGATCAATGTGATTAAAACCCGTTATATGGCAGTTTTGTTGGGAGGTCTGGTTGCAGGGTTAGGCGGCGCCTTCTTCACCCTCGGTTCAGTCGGGCGCTTTGATGAAGGCATGACTGCTGGAAAAGGGTTCATTGGTCTGGCAGCCATGATCTTTGGCAACTACACCCCTGTCGGGGCCCTGGGTGCTGGTATCCTTTTTGGCTTCGCTGATTCTATCGGCTCCAAGCTGTCATTACTGGGTAGCACAATCCCATCCACGTTGATGTCAACTGCACCGTACATCATCACTATGATCGTCCTGGCCGGTTTTGTTGGGAAAGGCCACGTACCCGCCGCAGATGGGGTAGCTTACACCAAAGAATAGCTGATACTGAAACCTTGAAGCAGCCTCCAGCGTATACAAATGGAGGCTGTTTAACTATGAAAGGATCAATATGTCCACAATCGTTGTAGATAAGATCTCAAAATCCTTTGGGTCCGTCAAGGCGGTCAAGAACGTCTCGTTTGAAGTCGATCCCGGAGAAATATTTGGTTTGCTGGGACCGAACGGAGCCGGAAAAACCACTTCCATCCGGATCATCCTGGATATCTTCAAACCGGATACCGGTTCTGTGAGCATACTGGGTGGTCCGATGAGCGAGAGTAAAAAAGACCGCATTGGATACCTGCCTGAAGAACGCGGCTTATACCAGGATATACCGCTTGAACGCTGCCTGGTGTACCTTGCCACCTTAAAAGGACTTGAGGAGAGCACTGCACATGTACGCGTCAGCGAATTCCTGGAAAGATTTGATCTGGCCAATTCTCGCCGGAAAAAGGTCAAGGAGCTCAGCAAGGGTATGCAGCAAAAAGCCCAGCTGATCAATACCCTGGTGCACGAACCTGAAGTGATCATCATCGATGAGCCTTTCACTGCGCTGGATCCGGTGAACACGCAGATGGTAAAAGACCTATTACGGGAAAAACGGGACGAAGGAAAGACGATCATCATGTGCACGCACCAAATGCACCAGGTGGAAGAACTGGCTGACCGCATCGCCCTGATTGATCAGGGAGAAACTGTTCTTTACGGTAACCTGGCCGAAATCCGTCGAAAATATTCCTCCGATGGGGTACTTGTTCGCACTCTGAGTGAACTACCTGCATCCCTGCCCGGTGTGCATGAGATCCTCGACCACAACAGCAGCAAATTACTTAAGATAGAATCTGGCAAGACTGCCCAGGACGTACTAACCACGCTGGTGGAGAAAGGGATCATTCTCGAGCAATTCGAGATCGCATTGCCCACTTTAGATGAGATCTTCATACAGGTGGTAAGCAACACCAGGGGTGTTGAATGAAAAAGACCTGGTTAATTTTAGTCAATGAATATAAACGGCACGTCATGAAGAAAAGCTTCATTTTTGGAATCCTGAGCATGCCTTTATTGGTCGCGTTAATGATCTTCATCGGGTTATTAACGGTTTGGTTGGACTATAACAAAGCGCCAATCGGTTTTGTTGACCCCTACCAGGTGATCAAGACAGATCTTCAGGCTCCTCCAGAGAAGATGGAGATTTTCCCAAATGCACAGGTGAGCCGTTTTCCAGATGAAGACAGCGCTATGAAAGCCATGGAATCGCACACCATACAGGCGTATTTTGTGCTTACGGAGAACTACCTGTCCACGGGCGAAGTGATGTTCATCAAAGACGAAAAAACCAGTGAAAACGCCAGCAGTGACTTTGGAGATTTTCTCGTTCAAAACCTGCTGCAGGACAAACCAGAGCAGATCAGTACCAGGTTAACTGAAGGAGACAACGTAATTATCAGGTCATTGGATGGATCGCGCGAAATGGGCGAAGATAACTGGTTAAACATCATGTTGACGGTATTGGCCGGTATACTGTTCTTGATCGCGGTCAATGTCAGTGGTGGTTACCTGCTTCAAGCGGTCGTTGAAGAGAAAGAAAACCGCACCATGGAAATACTGGTAACCTCAGTTTCGCCAAACCAATTGATAACAGGAAAGATATTGGGTGATCTGCTGGTCGGCCTGACGCAACTGGTGGTGTGGATCGTCTTTGCAGTGATCGCACTTCTATTCGTGCCGGTGTTTATCCCGATTGGAGAGATACCCAAGATCGACTTTTCTTACCTGTTGTTAATAACAGCCACCATGTTGCCTTCTTTCGTAATGATTGCAGCTGCGATGGGTGCGATCGGTGCAACTGCTACAGAGAGCCGGGAAGCACAACAGGTCGCCGGATGGTTCACGCTTCCGATCATGATCCCTTTATGGTTTATTACCTCGATCATGTTCAATCCAAACGGTCCGCTTGCTGTCGGGATGAGTCTCTTTCCGTTAACAGCTCCGATCGCCCTGCCCTTGCGAGCGATGTTCACCCCAGTACCAGCCTGGCAGATCATACTGGCGCTCGTGGTACTGATCCTGCTGGCCATTTTTTCATTATGGCTTTCCGGCAGAGTGTTCCGACTTGGCATGTTGCGTTACGGCAAACGTGTAAGGCTACGCGAAGCCTTTGAACGGGTGAAATGAGGACATCATGAAAAAGATCATGCTCGTTCTAAAAAATGAATTTCTTGCCGTGGTAACTCGAAAGTCATTCCTGTTGACTTTGATCCTGATCCCCCTTACCAGCTTCATTGTCCTGATGGTTATAACGGGAATCCAGAAAAAAACCGGTGCGGATGCCGGCGCAGCTCTGGAAAACCTGTTTATGCCAGAATCACAAGAGACTGTGGAAGGATTTGTTGATCAGAGCGGCCTGATGAAATCGATACCCACAGGTTATGAAGATAAATTGATCCCGTTTTCGGCCGAATCAGATGCTATCGAAGCGATCAATGAAGGAAAAGTCGATGCTTATTATTTGATCCCACAGGATTACCTGGAAACCGGTAATATCATCTATGTCAGACCCGATTTTAATCCGATGGGTGGTTCCAACCAATCAAGCACCATCAAAGCCCTTACAGCGTATAACCTGGCAGATGGAGATGAGTCACTGGCACACAGAATTCAAAATCCGATTAATGCCAATGAACTCAATCTCAGCGCATCTCAACGGGATGAGACCAATTGGCTGACATTTTTCATGCCTTATGTGATCACTTTCCTGTTCTACATCGTCATCCTCACATCCTCATCACTGATGCTGAACAGCATCGCCAACGAAAAAGTGAACCGGGTTATGGAGATCCTGATGACCTCCATCACTCCCCGCCAGATGCTCACCGGAAAGATCATTGCCCTGGGCCTGGCCGGCTTGTTGCAAACCGTGGTGTGGCTCGGCGCAGGAATGCTATTATTGAAAATATCCGGCAGGAGCTTCCCGCTCGCAGCAGCGATCCAACTGCCAGGCACAATCCTCATTTGGGGAATCCTGTTCTTCCTGTTCGGTTACGCGGTTTACGCCAGCCTGATGGCAGGTATCGGCGCCCTCGTACCCAACTTACGGGAGGGATCGCAATTAACCACCGTGGTGATCATGCCAATGGTTGTGCCATTAATGTTCGTTAGCACCCTATTAAACTCCCCCGACAGCCCGCTGGCAGTATTTTTAAGCCTGTTCCCACTTACTTCTCCAGTGACCATGATGATGCGGATCGCAGCCACCAGTGTACCCATCTGGCAGATTGGACTGGCACTTGTGCTGCTAGCCGGCACTGCCTGGCTGCTGGTACGGGCATGCGCGAGGTTGTTTAAAGCACAAAACCTATTAACCGGGCAATCAGTAAACATATTGGGGTTCGTGAAAGCATTGGCAGGACGGTAGAAGAATTCTGCAGCGCGCTTAGCCTTTAATTGAACCTAACGGATTGAGCGTCACGACAATCTGAACAAGATCATGCTGCAGCCCCATCACTTCGTCAATGTCTTTGTAAGCCCCCGGGGCTTCGTCCAGCTCATTGCGGGTTCGCAAGCCGTGTAGAATCCCGTGCATCTTATCCTGTTCTTCAGCGAGATTGAGTGAACGGATCGCCTGCTTGCGTCCCATTCGCCGCCCTGCGCCGTGTGCACAGGACTCAAAGCTTTCAGGGTTCCCTAGACCTTGAACAATGTAACTATTAGTTCCCATTGAGCCGGGGATGATGCCTACCGTATCACGTGATGCCCTTGTCGCCCCCTTGCGGTGCACCAGTACCTCACGCCCGAAATGTAATTCAAGTGCCGCGTAGTTGTGGTGAATATTGACAATGTCGAGGATTGTCGCCCCGGTTGTACACAAAAAAACCTCGCTGATTTTCTCCATCATCAGCGCACGATTAGCGCGCGCAAAATCACAGCAGTAATTCATTGCGGCGAAGTACTCCTCTCCTTCCCGCGTCTCCATGGGTAGGAATGCCAGGTCACGGTCGGGTAGGCTGTACCCCTTCCGGGCACACAATGCCTGGGCAGTTTTGTGATAATAGTTGGCTGCCTTGAGCCCAAAATTGCGGCTGCCGGAGTGGACCATGATCCAGATAAAGCCATCATCTCCCTTCTGGATCTCGATGAAATGGTTGCCGCTGCCCAGCGTGCCCAATTGCCGGCGGGCTGAGACGAGTTCCTGCTGAATGATGGGAAGGTCAGGGGCGTTTTTAAAACCCTCCCAGGGCTGGTCCGTGTGCTGATGCTCAAACCCGACCGGCACCTGCTGCCGGATCTCCGACATGATCTGCCGTAAAGCATCCGCAGGAATTTCCTGCAGGCCTGTGCGGGCAGCGAGCATTCCACAGCCAATATCCACACCGACTGCATTGGGGACAATCACGTCCTGTGCCGCCAACACCCCGCCAATGGGCATGCCAAAACCCTCGTGGCTGTCTGGCATGATCGCGATCCATTTGTAGGCAAAAGGAAGATTGGCCAGGTTGCGTGCCTGTTTGAGGGCTCCTTCTTCGATGTTGTCCAGCCAGAGTTTGATCGGGATGCGTTCAGTGGTGATAACTTTTTGCATAATTTTATTGTAACAAATCTGCCAAGGGGTGGAGCGATTAGGGTATAATTTTTGCGTAGCCCCCGTAGCTCAATTGGACAGAGTGCCTGACTTCGAATCAGTAGGTTGCGCGTTCGAGCCGCGCCGGGGGCGCCAATATATAGGGGTTGCAAGGTAGTCGGACGGCATATATGGTGGTTTATGCCGTCCGATCGCTATATTTGGGCAAAAAAACGTGCAAAAAACGTGCAAAACTTTTTGATATCCTCTCAACTTTTCTTAAGATTTACAAATCATTTTTTAAGATTCGAGACTGAGAGAAACTCCACAGGCAACGGACTGGGTTGAGTTTGCGGTTGAAGTTGGGGTTGATCAAAGATGTCATCCACCAGACAGGCCGCTTGCAGTTCCATGGCGCTAAACTGATGACCATACATGTTAAGTGTGGTTGAAGGTTGTGAGTGCCCAAGGATGTAAGAGACTGTCAGAAGTTGGATGCCATGATTGAGCATGATCGAAGCGGCGATGTGGCGCAAGTCGTGAAACCGGATGTGTTTCAGTCCTGCCGCCTTCTGAATCTCTCCATATTGTTTCAGAACGTTGCTTTGATTCAGCGGAGTGCCAGTGCTGGAAGGAAAGACCAGATCGTTTTCCTGCCAGCGATTTTTCGCCAGCGCTTTCTTCTGTTGAACCACTCTTTTTTGAGCCCTAAGCGCATTGAGAGTCTTCTCACCAACCATGATCTTGCGGTCACTGGTTGCAGTTTTGGGAGTGCTGAAGGTGCGTACCTGTTTGCCCTCCCGAAGGACGCGCTGCAAATTGCGCTGGATGTGAATCTGCTGTGTCTCCCATAGAACGTCTTCCCACTTCAGGGCGAACAACTCACCTTGCCGCATGCCTGTCTTGAGAGCCAAGTGGATTAACACTTCCAGAGGGGTTCCCATCGCCTGGTTCATCAAGAGAATGCTTTGCTCCTCATTCAACGGGCAATAAACTCGATGGATGCGTTGCTTCTTGGGTGCCTTGGCCCCTTCGCATGGGTTGAAGGTCAGTATTCGGTCATCGACCGCGTCCTGCAGTGCTTTGTGAAGAATGCGATGGATGTAACGGATTTGTGTGTCACCAACCGGTATCCTTCGCAGGTTGGTATAGAAAGAGTCAAACACCGACCGGTGCAGCGTATTCAAAACCACCTCCCCCAGTGCCGGTAGGATGTACTTGTGAATGATGATCTTGTAATCGCAGCGGGTGGATTCTTTCAACTGCGAGGAATGGTTTTCAAACCACCCCATCATGTACTCTCCGAGTGTCTTCTCCGCATCGAGTGCTTCTTCTGCTTCTATCATCTTCTGCTGTAACCAGTCACGAGCTTCAGGTTTGGTAGGAAGTGTCTTACTGATCCTCTTCCCGGATTTCAACGTTACCCAAGCCCGCCAGGTTCCATTGGGAGTTGGGCGAACACTTCCCTCGTTGTGTCCACGATGCCTGGTTTTGCTTTTTCTGGATTGCTGAGTCATTGTTTCCTCCTGTTGCGAAACATCTGGCAGCAATCCACGTTTTTCTCGATATTCATTTATTAAGGTGCGGTTGTTACAAATCATTGTAGCATCCTTTCTTGAAATTGGAACATCAGTTCTGTCTATTACGTCCAGCAATTAGGCTGTTTTGTCCCAAATTCCTGGCAATGAATTCCTCCAGATCTGCCGGCCGCACTCGAACACTGCGTCCGATCTTGACTGTTGGAATGATCCGTTGGCGCATGAGTTGATAAGCATACGCACGCGAAACATGCAGAATTTTGGCTATCTCCTCGCCAGTGAGCAAATTGGTAAATTGGGTCGTTCCTTCTTCCATTCATAATCCTTTCAGTATGAGTGATTGAGACCCGCCAGCCATGCCACATGCTTAAGGGTTTGGCGTGGCTGGCGTATGTATTTCATCTTTCAAATGATTTTTTCCGAAAACCACCTCCTCTCTGTTGTAGAAAACAAAACGACCTGCCAAAAATTACTGGCAAGGTCGCTCCAACGATAATAAGAAAGTCCAAACGATTTCAGCGACGATTAATCTGTGTTGATTTTTTGGTCTTATTGTACAAAGTGTAAGGGCGTGATCCTAGGGGGACAATGAAAATTCGTTTTCAAAGTATTGAGAGCTTTGTAAATTTTTAAGCAAATATTTTCAAAGCATACTCACTTATGCAATTTTCATGTAAGATAATTACTGTGAAGAAGCAAAAATGTACTTGTGAAATCGCACAGAGAAAAATGTAAACAATGGCAGATAATCCACCCCCGCGAGAAGGCGAAATAATTTTTTACACCACCCCTGAGGGAATAACCAAAGTTGAAGTGGTTTTTCAAGATGAGACATTTTGGTTAAGTCAACGTCGCATGGCAGAACTTTTTGACGTGGAAGTAAACACTATTAACTATCACTTAAAAGAAATTTTCAAATCCAATGAATTGAGAGAAGAGGCAACTATTCGGAAATTTCGAATAGTTCAAACAGAAGGAGAACGAACGGTAGCACGAGATTTAGATCTTTATAATTTAGATGCCATTATTGCTGTTGGCTACCGAGCGAACAGCCTTAAGGCAACCCAGTTCCGTATTTGGGTTACACAAACACTGCGCGAGTTCATTGTCAAAGGATTCGTTCTCGATGACGAACGCCTTAAGTTGAATAAACGCTTTGGACCAGATTACTTCAATGAACTGCTCGAACGGATTCGTGAGATCCGTACCAGTGATCGTTGCTTCTATTTGAAGATCACTGATATCTACGAACAGTGCAGTATTGATTACTCCCCCACTGCCGAAATTACGAAAACCTTTTTCCAGACCGTTCAGAATAAGCTCCATTGGGCAATCACAGGCAAGACTGCAGCGGAGATCATTGCCGAACGGGCTAAAGCTTCACTTCCGAATATGGGCTTGACCACATGGAAAAACGCTCCTAATGGTAAGATCCTCAAATCAGATTTGGCTATTACTAAGAACTACATGACGGAAAAAGAAATAAAAAGTCTCGAACGTATTGTGACAATGTATCTTGATTATGCCGAAAACCAAGCCGAGCGAGCCATCCCAATGCACATGCAGGATTGGGTGCAAAAGCTGGATGCTTTTCTCGAATTCAATGAATACGATATTCTTCACAACCCAGGAAAAGTATCCCATGAAGTTGCGACCCGTTTGGCTCAAGAAGAATACGACCATTTCCGCATCGAACAGGATCGGAACTACATGAGTGATTTTGAAAAAGAAGCGAAACGCATTGTGAAGGGGAAGAAATGAGAAGATCTGGAAAAACGGTTAATTAAACTTACAGATATTCCATTGCAGCAACTTATCAGTATTGCTAATTTTCAACAATAAATTTAATTCGTCATATATTGATCAAGTGGATGACCAATCTGCCTTGGTTGGTAAAGCAACCTTACTTCAGTTATACGAATTCAAAGAAGTTTTAAATATACATTTTTCTATCTTTGCTATAATAATTGGAGTATCTGTGATAATTATTAGTTACTGAGAGTGAGGGAAAATGGCCGACACGGATGAGTTCTGGACAGCAGAAGAAGTCTCGAATTACTTACGTATTCCGCAATCGACCATCTACAAGCTCGCCCAAGACAGTGTATTGCCAGGTTTCAAGGTGGGAAAGCACTGGCGGTTTCGCCGGGAAACAATTCTTAAATGGATTGATGACAGCGAAAATAAAAAATCAACTCCAACATCCGGTAACCTATAATAAAACCTTCGATGATTACAAACACTACTAATTCCATCCCTGAAATCGGACAAATCGTCACCGTACGTCAACGTCGATATGTTGTATCTGACATACAGCAGAGTACAATCCCTCTTGAAGTCCTTTCGAAAAATGGGGATAAACCACAGCACCTGATTTCCCTAAGCTCAATTGAAGATGATGCACTGGGAGAGACGCTTCAGGTTATTTGGGAGATCGAACCGGACGCCAGAATAAATGAAAAGTC
>AMWB02092975.1_pt2 | contig 15540 bp, 18 predicted proteins | sample 200311 | NCBI WGS metagenome assembly AMWB02 (sample SAMN02737377, study PRJNA173069) | bioreactor metagenome | biome: anode biofilm in microbial fuel cells | place: USA: California | collected 2010-12-16 | reverse complement strand
CGCGCCAAGCCTTCGGCGATCGCCGTCTTGCCCACGCCGGCCTCGCCCACCAGCAAGGGATTGTTCTTGCGCCGGCGGCACAGGGTCTGGATCACCCGTTCGAGTTCCCGGTCGCGCCCGATCAGCGGATCGATCTTGCCTGCCAGCGCCTGCACGTTGAGATTCTGCGCGAAACTGTCGAGTGGCGACGTGGCCGGCGCCTCGGCCGGCGCCTCGGGCGCCTCTTCGGAGCGCGCCGGCTCGCTCTGCGGCGCCTTGGTGATGCCGTGGGAGATGAAATTGACGATGTCGAGCCGGGTCACGCCCTGCTGGGTGAGGAAATATACGGCGTGGGAATCCTTTTCGCCGAACACCGCCACCAGCACGTTGGCGCCGGTTACTTCCTTCTTGCCCGACGACTGCACATGCAGGATCGCGCGCTGGATCACGCGCTGGAAACCCAGTGTTGGCTGGGTGTCCACTTCGGTGTCGCCCGCGACCCTGGGCGTATGCTCGTCGACGAACCGGCTCACCTGGTCGCGCAGCGCATCGAGATTGGCGCCGCAGGCGCGCAGCACCTCGGATGCGGAGGGGTTGTCCAGCATCGCCAGCAACAGATGCTCGACCGAGATGAACTCGTGGCGCTTCTGCCGCGCATCCATGAACGCCATGTGCAGCGTGACTTCGAGTTCCTGGGCAATCATCTCAAGTTTCCTCCATCGTACATTGCAGCGGATGCTGGTGCCGGCGCGCGAAATCCGCCACCTGCTCAACCTTGGTGTGGGCAATGTCCCGCGTGAACACCCCGCACACCCCCACGCCCTCAGTATGCACTTTGAGCATGATTTGGGTAGCGCGTTCGTGATCGATGCCAAAAAACTTCTGCAGCACGTGCACCACGAACTCCATCGGCGTGTAGTCGTCGTTGAGCAGCAACACCTTGTACAGCGGTGGCGGCTTCGTTCTTACCGCGGATGGTTCAAGTAGGGTAGCCCCTTCTCGCTTGCTTGCCATAGCCGGAAAAACACTGGATTTACAGCTTTATTTTGAGGGGATGCACGGATTTTTCAAGCCTGCCCTGGGTAGGGACAAACCGCGTGGCCAATTGTGCCACGATGTCACTGCAAGATTCCGGACGAGCGCGGGCGGGTGCCTGTCCGCGACGACGGCCGCGCCGCGAATTCCCGATCCGGGCGTGGCGCTTGGGAGAGACTTTCCCTTGTTTTCAGGGGTCTGTGCGACAGTGGCGGAGAGGGTGGGATTCGAACCCACGGTAGGTTTCCCTACGCCTGATTTCGAGTCAGGTACATTCGACCACTCTGCCACCTCTCCGTGGCGGCGGATTATAGCGTATGGCGCGCGGCCTTCGCATGGCACAATGCGCCATCCTTGCCGCGGGAGCGTCGATGTTTCGCAAGTTGGTGCCGCTCTGCGGCCTGATCGCACTCGTTATCCAGCTGGCCGGCTGCGGACTCCCTGCCGCTCCCCCGCCGTTGCCGGGCCCGCAACAGCCCCTGATCGTCGGCCTGCCGGCCGATCCGGTATTCCATCAGGTCGCTGCGCCGAGCGAGGGCATGGAAGGTTTCAGTCGCGACCTGACCGCGCTGTTCGCCAGGCAGTTGAACGCCGAGGTTCGTTACATCACTGCGCCCGACTATCCCGCCCTGCTCGCGCTGGTGCGCGAAGGCAAGGTGCATTTCGCCGCAGGCGTCCCCGCCTTTCTCGGCGACCCGCAGCTGCGCTACAGCCAGCCGCTGCGGACGGCATGGCAGCTGATCGTCGGCCATGGCGGCGCGCTGCGTCTCGACGATCCGGCCAGACTCGCCGGCCGCGAGATCGCGGTGATGCCGGGAGCGCCGCAAATCGAGGCGATCCGCCGGCTGTCGATCGATCCCGCGCCGGTCATCCGTGAGTTCCGCGGCGGCGACGAACTCGAATTGCTCGCCACGGTGGCGCGCCGCCGTCACGACCTGGCTGCGACCGACGAACTTCACTTCGCCATCGCCGCGAACCTCGATCCCGAACTCGACATCGCGCTCGAACTGCCGGAATTGACCGCCTATGTCTGGGCATTCCACATCGACAACGAATCGCTGCGCGAACCGGCGGTCAACTTCATCGAGGAGGCCAGCCGCGCCGGCACGCTGCGTTTGCTCGACGACCGCTATTTCGGCCACATCCATCGCCTGGACACACGCGACATCGAAGAGTTTCTCGACAAGGTGCGCGCGCGTCTGCCGCATTTCCGCGAGCACTTTCAGGAAGCGCAGGAGATCACCGGCATCGACTGGCGACTGCTGGCGGCGCTGGCCTACCAGGAATCGCAGTGGGATCCCCTGGCGACCTCGCCGACGGGAGTGCGCGGCATGATGATGCTCACCGAGGAAACCGCCGACCGCATGAAGGTCGCCAACCGCCTCGACGCCCGGGAAAGCATCCTGGCCGGCGCGAAGTATCTGCTGCTTCTGATGGACAGCCTTCCCGAGGAGACCGGCCAGCCCGACCGCCTCTGGTTCGCGCTGGCCGCTTACAACCTCGGCATGGGGCACCTCAATGGCGCGCGACGCTTCGCGCCCGGCCTCAAGCGCGACCCGAACCTGTGGGTGGACATGAAGCAGGTGCTGCCGCTGATGGCGCGGCCTGAGTACTACCAGCGCCTCAAGAGCGGGCGGGCGCGCGGCGGCGAGGCCGTCATCCTCGTCGAGAACGTCCGCAACTACTTCGACATCCTTGCCCGTCTCGAACCGGTCTGGACGCCGCCGAGCCTCGGCAAACGCGTGGCCGGACCCCGCTCCTCAACGCGGCGGGGTTAGCAACTCCAGCCCGCCCATATATCCACGCAGCGCCTCGGGCACGACGATACCGCCGTCGGTGCGCTGGTAGTTCTCCAGCACCGCGACCAGCGTGCGGCCCACCGCGAGGCCGGAACCGTTGAGCGTATGTACCGGACGCGGTTTTCCCCCTTTGTCCCGGCAGCGCGCCTGCATGCGCCGCGCCTGGAAGGCCTCGAAGTTCGAGCAGGAGGAAATCTCGCGATAAGTGTTCTGCGCCGGGAGCCAGACCTCGAGATCGTAGGTCTTGGCGGCCGAGAAGCCCATGTCGCCAGCGCACAGCGCCATCTTGCGGTAGGGCAGGCCGAGCCTTTGCAGGATCGTCTCGGCGTGGCCGGTCAGTTCTTCCAGCGCCTGCCAGGAGGCTTCCGGCGGGACGACCTGCACCAGTTCCACCTTGTCGAACTGGTGCTGGCGGATCATGCCGCGCGTGTCCTTGCCGTAGCTGCCGGCCTCGGAGCGGAAGCAGGGCGTATGACAGACGTATTTCAGGGGCAGCTTCTCGGCCTCGAGGATTTCGCCGCGCACGATGTTGGTCACCGGCACCTCGGCAGTAGGGATGAGGTAGAGCCGGCTGCCGTCAGAACGCTCGACGCGGAACAGATCCTCTTCGAACTTCGGCAGCTGGCCGGTGCCGAACATGCTGTCGGGATTGACGAGGTAGGGTGCGTAGATCTCCGTATAGCCGTGCTCCGTGGTGTGCACATCGAGCATGAACTGGGCGAGCGCGCGGTGCAGGCGCGCGATCTCACCCTTCATCAGCGTGAAGCGGCTGCCGGCGATCTTCACGCCGCGCTCGAAATCGAGCCCGCCGAGTGACTCGCCGAGCTCGACGTGATCCCTGACCGCGCAGTCGAAGGCCGGCGGCACTCCCCAGCGGGCGATCTCGACGTTGCCGGTCTCGTCCCGGCCTTCCGGCACGCTCTCGTGCGGCAGATTGGGAATGCGGGCGACGAAGGCATCCAGCTCGGCGAGCAGCACCGCGAGCTTTTCCTCGTTGGTCTTGAGCGCGTCGCCCAGCCCGGCCACCTCGGCCATCACCGGTGCGATGTCCTCGCCTTTCGCCTTGAGTTGACCGATCTGCTTGGAAAGCGCGTTGCGCTTCGCCTGCAGATCCTGCGTCTGCGTCTGCACCTGCTTGCGCTGGGCTTCGAGCGCCTCGAACGGGGCAAGATCGATCGCCGCGCCGCGCCGGGCGAGGGCGGCGGCGACGCTGTCGGGCTGGGTGCGCAGCAACTGGATGTCGAGCATGGATGATCCTTGGAGCCAGATTTGAACAAGCCGGGTTAACAGGCCGCCACAAGCTGTTGTTTCGTCAGCCGCAAGCGACCCATAACCCCATGAAGGATGCAGATTTTATACTGAAAAATCAGCAAGTTGTTATTGACTTGGCGCCGCACGCAATTAAGATTGGAAAAGAACTTCGTGCAGAGGAGAGACCCATGATTTCCATCAAGGACTGCCTCGACTACAGCGACCTGACCGAAGACGAAGTCGCCGCGATCGCCGAACACGAGCACCTGCCTTATGCCAGCGCGGCGCAATTGGCCTGCGGGCTGGCGCAGACGGACGAAGGCACCGAGCTCCTGCGTTGCCTGTTGAAGAATGCCGTTTGCGATGCGGAGAATTGCACGCATGCCGAGGCGCTCCGGATCGCGCAGCGCGCCTACGCGCAGTTCATCGAGAACCATCCGGAACACTGGACCGGCTGATCAGTCCTTCTTGCGCTTCCTGTACTGCGTGTCGAGCGCGCGCAGATGTGCGAGTTTGTCGGAGATTTTCTGCTCCAGGCCGCGCGGCGTCGGCCGGTACCATTCCACCTGCGGCATGCCTTCGGGAAGGTAGTTCTCCCCCGCCGCATAGGCTTCCGGCTCGTCGTGGGCGTAGCGGTATTCCCGGCCGAAACCCAGTTCCTTCATCAGCCTGGTCGGCGCGTTGCGCAGATGCTCTGGCACGGGCCGGCTCTGGTCCTTGCTGACGAACCTGCGCGCCGCGCCGTAGGCCAGATAGCCCGCGTTCGACTTCGGCGCGACGGCCATGTAGATCACCGCGTTGGCCAGTGCCAGTTCGCCTTCCGGCGAGCCGAGCCGCTCGTAGGTCTGCACCGCCTCGAGCGCGATCGTCAGTGCACGCGGGTCGGCCAGGCCGATGTCCTCGCTGGCCATGCGGATGATGCGTCGCGCGAGGTAGAGCGGATCGGCGCCGCCGTCGAGCATGCGGCAGAACCAGTAAAGCGAGGCATCGGGGTTCGAGCCTCGCACCGACTTGTGCAGCGCCGAGATCTGGTCGTAGAAGGCGTCACCGCCCTTGTCGAAGCGCCGCAGGTCGGAAGCCAGCGCCTCGGCGAGAAACTCGGCGCTGACGAGGCGGCGCCCGGCGGCGTGGGCAGCCGTGCGCAGCGTTTCCAGTACGTTGAGCAGCCGGCGCGCATCGCCGTCGGCATAGCCGACGATGCGTTCCACCGCATCCGGCTCGAAGTCGAGATCGGGGAAGGCGCGCGCCTTGGCGCGCTCGAACAGGACCCGCAACTCCTCGGCGGCGAGCGGCTTGAGCACATACACCGCGGCGCGCGAGAGAAGCGCCGAATTGACCTCGAACGAGGGGTTCTCGGTAGTCGCGCCGATGAAGGTCAGCAGCCCCTGCTCGACGAAAGGCAGGAATGCATCCTGCTGCGCCTTGTTGAAGCGGTGCACCTCGTCGACGAACAGCAGCGTGCGCCGGCCGGTCTGGGCGAGCGTGAGCTGTGCCTGCTCGACGGCGGCGCGGATGTCCTTGACGCCGGAGAACACCGCCGAGAGCGCGATGAACTCGGCGTCGAAAGCGTCCGCCATCAGCCGCGCCAGCGTGGTCTTGCCGACGCCCGGCGGCCCCCAGAGAATCATCGAGTGCGGCGTCTTCGACTCGAACGCCAGGCGCAGCGGCTTGCCCGGCCCGAGCAGGTGCTGCTGGCCGATCACCTCGTCGAGTGTCGTCGGGCGCAGCGCCTCGGCCAATGGAGCATGGGGAATGTGTTCCTTGAACAGGTCATCGGACATGATGCGCCAATGATAAACCCGCGCCCTGTGACGCCCCGCCGGAGCTCAGGTAAAGTTCATTCGGTACCCCTCCCTGTTCGGACCGTCTCCATGCAAGAACCCAGCGCCATCGTCGGCGTCTCGTACGTCATCCAGCTCGCGGTGGCGCCGGTATTCCTGCTGACCGGCGTCGGCGCGATCCTGTCCGTGCTCATCAACCGTCTCGCGCGCGTCGTGGACCGCTTTCGCACCCTCGAAGGCGAGCTGCCGAAGGTCAGCGATATCACGCTGGCGTCGATCCAGGGCGAAATGAAGGTGCTCTCCCGCCGCGCCCGCATGATCCACTGGGCCATCGGCCTCTGCACCAGTTGCGCGCTGCTGGTCTGTATCGTCATCGCCCTGCTGTTCGTCGGCTCGGCAACCGCCATCGATCTCTCGACCGTCATTTCCCTGCTCTTCATCTTCGCGATGCTCGCCCTAGTCGCGGGCCTGCTGTGCTTCCTGCGCGAAATCACACTCGCCCGCAGCAGCATCCACGTAGTGCCGCGCTGAACATCATGTTCGACATCCAGCACTACGCCAGCTTTCTGCTCGCCATCCTGGTCTTCCAGCTCGTGCCCGGTCCGGGAACAATCGCGATCCTCAACGCGACCGCGCGCAACGGCATCGGCGCGGGCTTCGGTGCGGTGCTCGGCACGCTGCTCGGCGACTTCATCTACATGGTCGCCGCAGTACTGGGGCTGGCGGCCGTGATGCAGAGCAATCCGATGTTCTTCGAGGCGCTGCAGTGGTTCGGTGCGGCCTATCTGGCCTGGATGGGCATCCGGCTGCTGCGGGCGCGCTTCGCCGACGAGAACGGAGCGCCGCAACCGCTGCGCACGGGCCGGGCATATTTTCGGCAGGCCTGCGCGGTCAGCCTGACGAACCCCAAGGTCATGCTGTTCTTCGTCGCCTTCTTCCCGCTGTTTCTGCGCCCCGGCGCCACGGCCGGCACGCTGGCCGCGCTGATGCTGCACGTCACGCTGCTGAGCTTTCTCTACCAGGCCGGGCTGGTGCTCGCCGGCAATGCGGTGGCGCGGCGACTGAAGGCCTACCCCTTCGCGCGCCGGCTGGCGGCGCAACTGGCGGGCATCGCGCTGGTCGGCTTCGGCCTCAAGCTGGCGGCCAGCAACCGTTAGAACTTCCCGCCGCCCTTGCCATTGCCTCCCGCACTGCTGCCGGCTGCGCCACCGGCCTTGATTCCACTGATCTTGATTCCACCAGCATTGACGACCCCACCAGCGGCGTGGCCATAGGCGTGCCCCAATCCGGTCGTCACCTTACCGGCACCACCAGCAGCATTCGTCACGCCGGACTTGCCTGCAGAGACGCTTCCTGCCGGACTCCCACTCGCTGTCACCACGCCCTTGCGTGTCTGCCCGGCGTTGGTGGATACCACGGTCCCGGTCGCAGTTGTCGTGGTCCCACTCGCCGCGGCCGTGGCAATAGTCTGCTTGCCGCTCATCACGGCGCCGAGCTTGAATCCCATCGAATTTGCGATCTGCCCCCAGCCCATGCCGGAAGAGCGCATCTGCAGAACCCCCTGCGTCATCCCGTCCTGCGTACCGACGAGCGCCCCCTGCAACTCCGCCGTCGTCGGATTGGTGATGCCTTGGCTCGTCAGTTGCGCACGTGCCAGCGAAAGAGCGATACGAATATTTCCGTAACCCATCGGCTTGGTGGTCGGATTGAATGTCGTGGTCGCCGCCGTACCCGAGGGACTGGGTTCGATCAGGGTGATCGGCATACCCGTCCGCAAGCCATTGACAAGGGCGGTCGAGTTTTCCCGCGACCCGGCCCAACTGGAAAACTCCGTTGTGAGCTTGCCAGCGGTAACGGTCGATGTTGCCGGCGCTGGCGTCGTGGTAGTAGTGGTGGTAGCGGTCGTTTGCGCTCCGGCCAGCGAAGCCGTCAGCAACAGGCTCAGCACGCAAAGCTTCAGTGCTTTCATGACTTTCTCCTTTTCAGCCGGGACCGACGACCCTTTCGGTCTGGGTGATGATCTCGACTGCGGTTGCCGAATCCATGATTATGCCGCCATCCCGGCGTACCGCGACACGGATGCGTGTCACCTTGGCGGTCAGCGACTCGAGTTCCACCTCCACCTGCCGGTCACCTACGCGGGCAAGAATACGCTCACCCAGATCGATCTTCTCTGTGGTACCCGGCTTGATATCCATGCGCTTGAAGGCTTCAAGCACTGCCCCTCTTACCCGCGGCAACGGCTCGGTAAAGGTTCGGTAAGCCAGGCCTCCCATTTGATGGGACGCTGCCACGCCTCCGCCGACGCCTGCGGCGGTCAGGGCCAATCCCGCGCAACCGGACAACAAGCCGACGGAGGTAAGGACTAGAAGGAGCGCTTTCATAAGATTCAATCGACTCAGGGTTCGACAATAGTAACTTACTCCCCCACCACATCGGCGCCCTTGGGCGGGAGGAAACGGAAGGCATCCTTCGGCAGCACCGGGTTCGGCTTGAACTCGGTGAACAGCAAGGTCGTGGTCTGGCCGAAGTTGTCGCGCACCTCCATGAGGCGCGGCAGGTTGTCGGACATCCCGATGCGCACGCGCGCGAAGGCGCTGTCGGCAGACTTCGGCTCGGCGTCGACGATCTCGAGTCCGTCGGCGACGCCGGCCTCGGTGAGCGTGAAGTGCCGGTCGAGCTCTTCGCCGGTCAACAGCGCGGCGGGGGTCGCGCCGAGAGCCTTGTCCATCTTGCCGACCGTCACCTGATTGAGGTCAGGGTCCCAGGTCCACAGCTTCTCGCCGTCGGCGACGAGCAGCAGCTTCATCGGCTTGTCGTAGGCCCAGCGCAGCTTGCCGGGACGCGCCATCAGGAAATGGCCCACCGAGTTCTGCGGCTTGCGGCCCGACTTGGCGGCCACGGATTGTGCGAAGCTTCCCTGCGCGGCATGGGTGTTCGACCAGAAGGCCTTGAGCTGGTCAATGCCGCCCGCGAAGGCAGCAGCGGAGTGGAGCAGGCAGCAGAGGAGGATGACGTTGCGCATCGGCGCATTATCGCCGATCCCGCCAGCGTGCCGCCGCCCCGCCGGAACCGAGTTTGTTGCGGCGTATTGCTACTCAGTCTGCTCGGGGGCGAGCACTTCGCGGCCGCCGGCGCCGTTCATCGGCGTGACGAGGCCGGCGCGCTCCATCGCCTCGATCATGCGCGCGGCACGGTTGTAGCCGATGCGCAGATGGCGCTGGACGAGGGAGATCGAGGGACGGCGCGTCTTCAGCACGATCTGCACGGCCTGGTCGTACATCGGATCGCTCTCCATGTCCTCGGCGTCGCCGCCGCCCGCGTCGCCGCTCTCGGCCGGCGGCGCCGCCAGGATGTCGGCGAAGAACTCGGGCTTGCCGACCTTGCGCAGGTGCTCGACGACGCGATGCACTTCGTCGTCGGCGACGAAGGCGCCATGCACGCGCGTCGGCAGGCCGGTGCCCGGCGCCAGGTAGAGCATGTCGCCCTGGCCGAGCAGCGCCTCGGCGCCCATCTGGTCGAGGATGGTGCGCGAGTCGATCTTGCTCGACACCTGGAAGGCGATGCGCGTCGGAATGTTGGCCTTGATCAGGCCGGTGATCACGTCGACGCTCGGCCGTTGCGTGGCGAGGATCAGGTGGATGCCCGCGGCGCGCGCCTTCTGGGCGAGCCGGGCGATCAGCTCCTCGACCTTCTTGCCGGCCACCATCATCAGGTCGGCCAGCTCGTCGATGACCACGACGATGTAGGGCAGCGCGGTCAGCGAAGGTGCGCCGGCCTCGGCGTCGCCGGGCAATGCCAGCGGATCGGGAATGCGTTCGCCGGCCTTCTCGGCCTCCTTGATCTTGGCGTTGAAGCCGGACAGGTTGCGCACGCCGAGCGCGCTCATCAGCTTGTAGCGGCGCTCCATCTCGCCGACGCACCAGTGCAGCGCGTTGGCGGCCTTGTTCATGTCGGTGACCACCGGCGCGAGCAGGTGCGGGATGCCCTCGTAGACGGACAGCTCGAGCATCTTCGGATCGACCAGGATCAGGCGCACGTCCTTCGGCTCGGACTTGTAGAGCAGCGAGAGGATCATCGCGTTGATGCCGACGGATTTGCCGGACCCGGTCGTCCCCGCGACCAGCAGGTGCGGCATCTTGGCGAGGTCGGTCACCACCGGCTGCCCGGAAATGTCCTTGCCGAGCGCCAGCGCGATATGCGAATGCATGTCATGGTAGACCTTGGCGCCGAGGATCTCGGTGAGGCGTACGGTCTGGCGGCGCGGATTGGGCAGTTCGAGCGCCATGCAGCTCTTGCCGGGCACGGTCTCGACGACGCGGATGCTGACCAGCGACAGCGCGCGCGCCAGATCCTTGGCCAGACCGACAATGGTCGCGCCTTTGACGCCGGTGGCCGGCTCGATCTCGTAGCGCGTCACCACCGGTCCGGGATGGGCGGACATCACCTGCACCTGGACGCCGAAGTCGGCGAGCTTGCGCTCGATCAGCCGCGAGGTGAACTCGAGCGTCTCGGCGCCCGGCAGGTCCTCGTTGCTGTGGCTCGCCTCGTCGAGCAGGTGCAGCGGCGGCAGCGCACCGCCCGGCACGTCGAAGAACAACGGCGCCTGGCGCTCCTTCTCGATGCGCGCCTCGGCCTTCTTCGCCAGCGGAATCTCCAGCGCCACCGGCTCGATCTTCACCGGCGGCGGCGGACTCGCTTCGATCTTCTTGCGCTCCTCGTCGACCGCCGCTTCACGCCGTTCGGCCAGGACGCGGCCGTAGCGGCGATCCTGCCAGCGCTCCCAGACGCCGAAGGCGCCGAGCCAGGCGATTTCGAGCAGGCCGCCGAGTTTCTCCAGGAAGCGGATCCAGGACATGCCGCTGGCCAGGCTCCAGCCGGCCATCATCAGCACCATCAGGATCAGCGTGCCGCCGGTGAAGCCAAGGTAGGTCGCCGCCAGGCGGCCGACCTCATGGCCGAGCATGCCGCCCGGAGCGAGCGGCAGGGGCCTGGCGATGCTCCAGAAGCGCAACGCCTCGAGACCGCAGCTGGCGGTCAGCAGCAACAGGAAGCCTGCGAGCGCGATGAAGAGCGGCCGGCGGTCGTCGCCGCCGAAGAGGTGGCTGACGCGGTGATAACCATAGGCGACCAGCAGGAAGAGCAGCAGCACCCACCACCAGGCAGAGACGCCGAACAGATAGAGCATCAGGTCGGCGAACCAGGCGCCGAAGCGCCCGCCGGGATTGGCGATCGCATCGACGGCCGCGGCCTGCGACCAGCCGGGATCGGCCTTGTCGTAGCCGAACAGGATCAACGCGAGATAGAGACCGACGGCGGCCACCGCGAGCCAGCGCGCCTCGTGCACCAGTGAGGCGATGCGCTCGGGCAGCGGCTGGGCGGCCTGGTTGGACTTCTGGAACATGGAAAGTGATGCGTAGGCCATGGGCGTTTTTTCCGGACGCTTTGAGGACAAATTAGCGTCCCGATTTTCTCGCCGCGTCTGGCGGCGGATCGCCGGAACAAGCGAACATTCCCGCTTTAGACCCGGCGAATCGGCCCCGATATAATCGGCGCACCCGATCAGAAAGGATTCCCACATGTCCGCACGTCACTGCAACTTGTTGATTCTAGGCTCCGGCCCGGCCGGCTACACCGCCGCCGTCTATGCCGCACGCGCCAATCTGAAGCCCGTGATCATCACCGGCATGGCCCAGGGCGGCCAGCTGATGACCACCACCGAGGTGGACAACTGGCCGGCCGACGCCGACGGCGTGATGGGTCCCGACCTGATGGCGCGCTTCGAGAAGCACGCCCAGCGCTTCGGCACCGACATCATCTTCGATCACATCCACACCGCCAAGCTGGCCGAGAAGCCGATCCGCCTGATCGGCGACAGCGGCGAATACACCTGCGACGCGCTGATCATCGCCACCGGCGCCTCCGCCCAGTACCTCGGCCTGCCCTCCGAGCAGGCCTTCTCCGGCAAGGGCGTCTCGGCCTGCGCCACCTGCGACGGCTTCTTCTACCGTGATCAGCCGGTCGCCGTGATCGGCGGCGGCAACACGGCCGTCGAGGAGGCGCTCTACCTGGCCAACATCGCCAGCCATGTCACGGTCGTCCATCGCCGCGACAAGTTCCGCGCCGAGAAGATCATGCAGGACCACCTGTTCGAGAAAGAAGCCGCCGGCAAGGTCACGATCAAGTGGGACAGCGTCCTCGATGAAGTGCTCGGCGACAAGACCGGCGTGACCGGCATGCGCATCAAGAACGTCAAAACCGGTGCGACGGAAGATATTCCCCTGATGGGCGTGTTCATCGCCATCGGCCACAAGCCCAACACCGACATCTTCGCCGGCCAGCTCGAGATGCAGAACGGCTACATCGTCACCAAGGCAGGCCGCGACGGCAATGCGACCGCGACCTCGATCCCGGGCGTGTTCGCCGCCGGCGACGTGCAGGACATGATCTACAAGCAGGCGGTGACCAGCGCCGCGACCGGCTGCCAGGCGGCGCTCGACGCCGAGAAGTTCCTCGACGCCCTGGGGAAATAAGTCGTGCCGAACAGGACGCTCGATGACGCATCGCGCGCCCTGTTCCGGGAGGCGGTCGGCGATGCCGTGCCGCTCGCCTTCGACCGCGTGCACCACGAACCGCTTCCGCCCCCGGCGATCCCGCGCAGCCGACAACGCGACGAGCATGCCGCCCTCGGCGAATCGCTCGCCGACCTCGACCCGCTGGCTCTCGCCCTCGAAGGCGGCGACGAAGCCATCTACCTGAAACCCGGCATGGCGCCCAAGGTGCTCAAGGACCTGCGGCGCGGCCGCTGGGTCGTGCAGGCCTGGCTCGACCTGCACGGCATGCAGCGCGACGAAGCCCGCCACCACGTCGCCACCTTCCTCGCCGAATGCCTGGCCCAGCGCCACCGCTGCGTGCGCATCGTGCACGGCAAGGGCCATGGCTCGCCCGGCCGCGTGCCGGTGCTCAAGCGCCTGGTGCTCGGCTGGCTGGCGCAGCGCCAGGAAGTGCTCGCTTACTGCCAGGCCCGCACCGTCGAGGGCGGCGCCGGCGCGGTCATCGTGCTGCTGCAGGACGGGCGCTGACGATGCGGCAGGTGCGACAATCTGCCGCATTCCCCTGCGACCTTTGTGGGCGTACATTGGCTGCGACAACTGACCGCATGAGGAGTCTCCGCCATGAGCCAACCGCAAACCGCCAACCAGCCCGAAATGGCCTCGTTGCTGCTGGGCGCCGGCTTCGCCCTGGCTTCCCTGATCGTGCTGCCTGCCGTCGCGCAGCGCATCGGCATGGGGTCGAGCCTGACGATCGCCCTGCGCGGCGCCCTGATGCGCGCCGCGAACCGCTTCTAGCCACTGCCCGTTTTCCAACCGATCCCGGACGGTGCGCCCGCGTGGCGGGGGCACCGTTTTGTTTTTGATGCGCCCATCCAACCGCGCCCTGCTGCTGCTCGTCCTCGCCGCCATCGGCTTCGCGCTCACCTTCGTCGATGCCGCGCGCCTGCGCGTCGCGGGCGCGGCAAGGGTCGCGGAGACCGCAGCGCTGGTCGAGCAGCTCGGCCTCACCGATCCGGTGCTGTTCACCGAGGCGCGCTACACGCGCCATCTCTCGCAAGCCGACCTGCAATCGGCCTTCCAGGACCATCCGGTCGCCCTCGAACACTTCCCGAGCGGATCGCTCGTGCCGCCGCCGGCCGGCATACTCCAAGCCTATGAACATCTGGATCGAAAAACAGCGTCACCTGATTGACTTCACGCTCGCCTCGCTGGCAAGGCGAAAAGGCAAGAACCTCGGCCTGCTCTTCATCTATGCGCTGCTGGTGTTCGTCCTCGCCTCCGTGTCGCTCTACACCCACGCCCTGCGCACCGAAGCGCAGAAGGTGCTGGCCGGCAGCCCGGAGATCGTGCTGCAGCGGCTCGTCGCCGGCCGCCACGACCTGATCCCGCCCGGCTACATCGAGAAAATTGGCCGGATTCGCGGCGTGCAGAAGAAGGAAGGACGGCTCTGGGGCTACTACTACGACAGCGTGGTGAAGGCCAACTACACCTTCATGGCGCCGCGCGGCCTGCAGATCAACCGCGGCGAGATCATCGTCGGCCCGGCGCTCGAGCGCTCGCGCGGCATCGCGGCCGGCAACGGCATCTCCTTCCGCTCCTATTCCGGCGAGCTGCACACCTTCATCGTCGCCGACGTCCTGTCGCAGAACTCCGAACTGGTCAGCGCCGACCTGGTGCTGATGCACGAGGAGGACTTCCGCGCGTTCTTCAAGTATCCGCAGGGGCATTACACCGATATCGCGCTGTCAGTCGCCAACCCCCAGGAAATCAAGAACGTCGCGCTCAAGCTGATGGACGCCCTGCCCGACTCGCGGCCGATCCTGCGCGATGAAGTGCTGCGCACCTACGCCTCGATCTTCGACTGGCGCGAGGGCATCATGCTCGCGCTGCTCTCGGCGGCGATCCTCGCCTTCGGCATCTTCGCCTGGGAGAAGGCCGCCGGCCTGTCGGCCGAGGAAAAGCGCGAGATCGGCATCCTCAAGGCGATCGGCTGGGAGACCGGCGACGTCATCAAGATGAAGTTCTGGGAGGGACTGCTGATCTCGCTGACCGCCTTCCTGTGCGGCTACGTCGCTGCCTACCTGCACGTCTTCCATCTGAACGCGAACCTGTTCGAGGCGGTGCTGCAAGGCTGGGCGGTGCTCTATCCGAGCTTCACGCTGACGCCGCACATCGACGGCCTGCAGATCGCGACGCTGTTCTTCTTCACCGTGTTCCCCTACACGGCGGCGGTGCTGGTGCCGATCTGGCGCGCGGCGACGACGGATCCCGACACCGTCATGAGAGGCTAGGCCATGCTCGAGCTGACCAACATCCGCAAGGCCTTCAACCAGGGCAAGCACAACGAATACTGGGCGCTCGCCGGCATCGACCTGACGATCCCCGCGAAAAAGGTCACGGCCCTGCGGGGCCCGTCGGGCTCGGGCAAAACGACGCTGCTGACCATCCTTGGCTGCCTCGCCCGTCCGACCGAAGGCCGCGTGCGCCTCAAGGGCGAGGACATTTCCGGCCTGCCCGAGCGCTTCCTCACCGAGATCCGCCGTCAGACCTTCGGCTTCATCTTCCAGCAGTTCAACCTGGTCCGCGGCCTGTCGGCGATCGAGAACGTCGTGCTGCCCGCCTACCCGACCGGCCGACCGCGCAAGGAACTGCTCGAGAAGGCCGAGGGACTGCTCGCCGGCGTCAACCTCGGCCACCGCCGCGACGCCAAGGTCGAATGGCTTTCCGGCGGCGAACAGCAGCGCGTCGCCATCTGCCGCGCGCTGATCAACGATCCCGAGATTCTCATCGCCGACGAACCGACCGCGAATCTCGACACCAAGCTGTCGCAGGAATTCCTCGCCATCCTCGAACGCCTCGCCGGCAGCGGCCGCACCATCATCCTGACCAGCCACGACCCGCTGGTGGTCGAATCGGCCGTGGTGGATCACGTCGTCACCCTGCGTGACGGCAAGATCGTGGACGAAAAGTAGCCGCCCCGCCAGCGCCGAGTTTCGACAGATGATCTTCCAGCCCGCCATCATCGCCCTGCTGCTCGCCGCCGGCCTCAGCCTGTTCATGCTGCTGGCCGCCGCGCCGTTCGCGGTGCAGGTGATCCGCCACTGGGACATCGCGAGCGGCAGCGAGCGGCAGCTGCGGCTC
>AMWB02154571.1_pt1 | contig 15544 bp, 11 predicted proteins | sample 200311 | NCBI WGS metagenome assembly AMWB02 (sample SAMN02737377, study PRJNA173069) | bioreactor metagenome | biome: anode biofilm in microbial fuel cells | place: USA: California | collected 2010-12-16 | reverse complement strand
CGTCGCCGGGCCTCTCCGCCGGTGTCCGCCGCCGATCGTCCTGATTGCTCTGATGGATATGATCGCTCCGGACACCGCTTTCCCGTCCCTGCTGCTTCTCGTAAATGATGCGCAGCCCCTCGAGGGTCAGGTCGCCGTCGACCACGCGGATGGTTTCGCTCACGCCGGCCATGAGCGGCGCAAGGCCGCCGGTGGCGATCACCATGGGTGTTGCGTCCATCTCGGCCGCCATGCGGCGGACCATGCCGTCGACGAGCCCGGCGTAGCCGAAGATGATGCCCGATTGGATGCTGCCGGCGGTGTCCTTGCCGATCACCCGCTCCGGGGCGGTGAAAATCTCGACCCGCGGCAGCTTCGAGGCCTTCATGAAGAGAGCCTCCGACGCGATCATGATGCCCGGGCTGATGGCGCCGCCCAGGTAGGCGCCGTCAGCGGAAACGGCGTCGAAGGTGGTGGCCGTCCCGAAGTCGATGATGATCAGGCTGGTGGGATACTTGGCATACGCGCCCACCGCGTTGACGATCCGGTCGGCCCCGACTTCCCGGGGATTGCCGTAAAGAATGGGCATGCCGGCCGCCGTCCTGGCATCGACCCATACGGGGGCGTGCTTCAGATATTTCCGGCAGAAGGCGTCGAGAATGTTGACCATGGGCGGCACCACGCTCGAGATGATGGTGTCGTTCACCTGCGCCGCATCGATCCCGTCCCGGGCAAACAGACCCGATACCAGAAAGTTGAACTCGTCCTCGGTCGTATTCTTCTCGGTCCGAATCCGCCAGTCCCGCACCAGCCGACGGCCGTCGTAGATACCCATAACGGTGTTGGTGTTGCCGACATCGATCACCAAGAGCATGACATATCATCTCCTTTAAGAACTCAGGTAAAGACACGGGCCGAGGGCCCCGGGGTGCACCATAGGTCGTTGCATCATGGAGGCCGGATGGCCCTTTATCCTGGGCCCTCGGCCCTCGGCCCTGGGCCCTTATTAAACAACCGCGCGATTTCGTCCGTTTCGAACCTGGGCCAGTCCACCGGCCCGCCCTCGAAGACCGCACGGATCCCCTGACCGGGATCGAGCACCGTACCGATGACCGTCACCTGGATGCCGGCGGCGTGGATCTCTTGAATCAGGGAACGGCACCCCGAAGCCCGGCAGACGATCAGCAGACTGCCGGAACCGATCAGGCCCAAGGGTGCGATATCGAAGAGTTCGCAGATTTTTTGGGTCTGCGGGAAGACCGGGATATTTTCGACGACCACCCGGATTTCGTGGCCGCCGGCGATCGACAGCTCTTCCAGGGCGGTGGAGAGGCCGCCTTCGGTCACGTCGTGCATGGCGCTGATGCTCCCGGAAGCCGCCGCGATCCGGGCCTCTTCGAGGATACTGATCTCGTCGAGGAATTCGCGGCAGGACGCCAGTTCCTCATCCCCCATGCCCTTTGCCCTCAGTTCGTCTCCGAATTCCCGGGCGATGATACTCGTTCCCTCCACGGCCACGGCCTTGGTGAGCATGACGACGTCGCCGGGCCGCATCCGGCGCTTGTCGATCAGATCCTTTTTGGCCACGGTGCCGGCAAGCATGCCCGTCACCACCGGCCGGGTCACCGCGTCGGTGATTTCGGTATGTCCGCCGCACAGGGTGATCCGCCACCGGCGGCAGGTCGTCTCGAGATCGTTCAACACCTCGAAAATCCGGGCCGGCGTGATGCCGATGGGAAACATCAGGGTCGTCAAGAGCCACCGGGGAACGGCGCCCGAGGTGGCGATGTCGTTGGCATTGACCAGCACCGCGTACCGGCCGATGGCGTCGGTGGCAAAGGTGATCGGATCGGACTTCAGGATGAGCACCTCTTCGTCCTCCACCGTCACCGCGGCGATGTCTTCACCGATGCCCGGATGAACGATGACGGACGGGTCCTGAAAATCGAAGGCGTCGAGATATTTCTTCAACAGGTCATTGGGGAACTTGCCGCCGGAAAGCGGAAGATAGAGTCGGAGCACGTCCCGCACCTCATCCAGATCGGCCACCCGGTGGTCGCTCACGTCGGGAAAAGACCGCGAAACCGGCGCCGATGCCCCCGTTCCATGGTCGACCCATACGGTCGTTGCCCCCGCGCCGTTTCCCGCCTGTATATCGAAGAGAAAATCCCCCACGACCACCATCTCCGAAGGCGCCACGCCGAAACGTTTTGCCGCGGCCAGGACGCCTCCGGGATGCGGTTTGGGAAAATGAGGATCCTCCCGTGATATGATGAACGCGAAATCCTTCTCGCCGACCCCGGTGAAATTCTCCAGGGCCCGCAGCACCGATGCCCGCAGGTTACGGGTAAGAATGCCCAGAAGCAGACCCCGCTCGCGGCACCACCGCACGAGGCGCTCGACCCCGACATTGGGCGCGGAGGCTTCGGCCGCGGCCATTTCAAAATCTCTCAGCAATCGGTGCGCCGCAACCACGGCCGCCGGGTCGGACATCGCCTCGATATATTCCAAAACGGGCTGATCCAAAGGGCAGCCGACCGCCCGCTTGATCCGGGCGAAATCGAGCGCGCCGGGGCGTGTCAGCGTCCCGTCGAAATCGAACAAAACCGCTTTGACCACTTTATTTTTCATATTTTTATATCTTCAGGGACGAATACAGTCCGTCCGTCATTGCTCCGTCATCTGTTTTTCCGACACCTGAAATTTCATGTCCGGCCCCCGCAGAAAGGCGACGACAATCCCCGCCGCGCCCAAAACGACGCCCGACATCATGGCGTACCGGAACGCCGTCATAAAGATGGGTTGCAGCGCAGGGGTATAGACCTTCAGGAGGCGGCCGCCGCTCAGGGCATGGAAGACCGTGTTGAATATGGTGCCCGACAGGGCGATCCCTATGACCATGCCCAGATTGCGGAGCGTGGCCACGGTTCCGGCGGCCACCCCCATGTATCTGGGCGGCACCGCGCTCATGGCCGCGGCGTTGTTGGGGGCAATGAATATCGCCACCCCGATGCCGGAGACGGCCAGGCGCCAGGCGATCTGAAGCTTCGAAAAATCGGGCGAGAGACGTGAGAGCAGAACAAAGGCCGTCGTCAGGATCACCATCCCCAGGGTACAGAGCCACCGGGATCCGAACCGGTCGGAGAGGGCGCCGGAGACCGGGGCGAACAGAAACAGGAAAACAAACGGCGTCACCATGAGCAGGCCGGTTTCCCGGGCGGAAAATCCGCATGGCTCCATCAGAAAAAACGGCATCAGAAAAATGATGGTGAACAGCCCCGCAAAGAGAATCATCACGGCCAGCACCGGCAGGGTGAAGAGCCGGATCCGCAACAGCGAAGGCGATATCAGCGGATACCGGCTTCGCCTTTCCTGGCGGACGAGCGCGGCCCCCGAAGCCAGGCTCAGCCCCGTCAGGGACAGAAACAACGCGCTGCCGTAGCCCCAGTCATACCCATGCGTCACGGCGGCAAGAAGCGATGCCGTAGAGACGGCAAGGAGCAGCGCCCCCCATCCGTCGAAGGACTCCCGCCGCACCGTATCGACCCTGCCGCTTTTCAGCAGACGGTTCGCGACCAGGGCCGTGACGATGCCGATGGGGATGTTGACCCAGAAAATGAACGGCCAGGATGCGATGTGCAGAATCCAGCCGCCCAAGGGCGGGCCCACCATGAGGCCGGAGGCGACCACCGCCCCGAGCGTTCCCAGGGCCTTTCCCCGCTCCGATTCCGGAAACGCGTCGACGATAATGGCCTGGGTGCACGACATCACCATGGCGGCCCCCACCCCCTGAAACGCCCGGGAGACGATCAGCCACAGGGCGCTCCGGGCCACGGCGCAGCAGAGCGATCCGGCCGCAAAGACCGCAAGGCCCCGGGTATAGGTCCAGCGACGCCCCCGAATGTCGCTGAGCCGCCCGAAGCTGAGCAGAAGGGAAGAGACGGTGAGAAGATAGATCATCATCACCCATTGCACCGTCGACAGCGGCACCCCCAGGTCCCGCATGATCGCCGGCAGGGCGATATTGACGATGCTGCCGTCGAGGGTGGACATGAAAACCCCGACGCCCACGACCATGAAAATCGCCCATTTATCAGATTTTTCCGCCATGAAATCTCTCCGATGAAAATGAAACCGCTGATATATAAAGGATGGCGGGATAAAGATCAATCTTAGTTTTCCACCGGCCTGGAGTTCAAGATCTAGACACGAAGACCCACCGAAACGAAGCTCATCTGAAAAATTCAAGGCCCTCAAATTTCTCTTAATATAATGATTTACCATATTTACCTTAAAACACCTATAACTTTAATTTCAAAATATCAATTTCATAGTTGACACGGCTGCTGTGAAATCTATATAAGATCGGTAATAAGTCGTAGACGTCGATATTCTTTTTCCGAATGAGAACTCTAACTTGAAGACCCTAGGCGGCATGCCTCTACCCCGAGGCACGACGATATATAACGAGAACAACTCTATAACCCGAAAAAATTATTTAAGAGGAAGACGATGAAAAAATGTTGTTTCTGGCTTGTGCTGGCGATCAGTCTGGTCTCGACGCCGATGATGGTTGGAGCGGAAAACCTGGTATTCAATCTCGAGCCTCTCATCTATGCGGACGAAACCGATATTTCCAACGCCAACCTCAGTGTGGAGGCCAAAGGATCCAACCGATTGGAGCCGACCCTCTCGCTTGCGTACCGGACGGAAAGCAATTTCTATCTGGTGGACAGCAATTATTTCGATGAGCGTCGGGTAGACACATTCCTGGTTCAACCGGGGATCACTTTCGGATACCGATCCGGCAAGAGCCGGATCGACCTGGAATACACCCTGAACATCTTCTCTTACGACGACCAAGACGACCTTCAGCCGGGTCAGAGGGCCGCGGACGATTTCGATTATGTCGGACATACCCTGAATGTCAATGTCGTCACGCAGCCCACCGCGAGATTCGAACTCGGCCTGAGGGAATATTTCACCAAGACCCGGGATCAGTCCGAAGCCGATCATACGACCGGCCTTGTCGGTATTCAGGAAAAATACAACTACAATCTGATCGAACCCTGGCTCAATTACCGTTTCGGCGAACGCCTCTCTTCCCGCATCGCCTACCGGAACACCCTGGTCAGCTACAAAGAGAGCAACCCCGAGGACGCCACGGAAAACCGGGGCCTGTTCGATATGCGGTACCATTTTTCACCCCGGGATTCTCTTGCCGTGGACTACCAGGTCTGGAAAAGAGACTATGACGAGAACAATGCGGATTACACCTCCAACCGGGTCGGCCTCATTTACCGAAGAAACGCCAAATTCATTTACGGCGAAGCGGGCATCGGGTACCATCACCGCAGCTTCAGCGACAACAGAGACAGCAAAAGCACCCCGTCGTTCCTTCTGGCCGTCACCGCCCAGAGCTCGGGCCTCGATGAAATCGGCCGCCCCAAGAGTTATGCCACCCTCTCGTTCGACAAGGATTTCAACAGTTCGGGCGTGAACAGCAACTTCATCGATATGCGGGAGGTTTCCCTGACCGGCGGCTACACCTTTCTCGACAGAATCCTTGCCGATGTCAAAGGCTATTACCGCATGTATGATTATGAAGATGCCTATGGCGTGACCCCCGGCGGCAGCATTGAAAGCCGTGACGACGACCGTTACGGCCTCATCGGCAGCGTCGGATACAAGCTCGGCCGCTGGCTCGTCTTCAGCGTCAGGGGCGGATATGAAAGCCGCAACTCCAACCTGCGGGCCTTTGACTACGACAACACATATGTCATGGCGCGGCTGGATTCCTCGTACGATTTCAACCTGAAATAGCCATAGGGAAATCCTGAGCCGTGAACAGACACCGCGCCCGCTTGCCAACACCGGCGCATCCTTGTTCACGGCTCCTCTTGTTTCATAATTTTTTTAACCGGACGGCGTTGTTTTGAATATGCTCTCTCTTAAAGCCCTGACGATAAAAAATGCGTTGGTTGTTTGTCTGATTACCGCCCTTCTCCTTTTCTCGGGCAAGATCGCCCGTGCTCAGGAAGAGGGCTATCGCATCGGCCCGAAAGACGTCCTTTCCCTCACGATCTACGCCGGCGGGGAAGAACAGCAGTCGGTCCAGCTGACCGTGAGCCCCCAGGGAAACATCAACGTTCCGTTTGTCGGCGCGGTGACGGCGGCGGGCCTGACGGTGGCCGAACTGCGGGAAGCCATCCTGGCGCCGCTCGCCGCGGAATATTTCGTGGATCCCGAGCTCAACCTGTATGTCAAGGAGTTCCAGAGTCTTCAGTATTACATCACCGGCGCCGTAACGAACCCGGGTCTTTACACCACCGATTCACGTCAAACCCTTCTGACGCTCATCGCCAAGGCCGGCGGCGTATTGGAAAATCGCGGTAATGTCGCGTACATCATGCGGGATTCGGCCAAAAAGCTTCAGCAGGGTGAAGATCCGGAAATGCTCATCTCGAAAAACACGAGCCGGAAAGCGGATTTGGACGCACTGCTCGAACAGGGAGACATGAGCCAGAATACGCCGCTTCGCTCGGGCGACGTCATCTATATCCCGCTTGAAAACAAACTGGATGTCGCCCAGTCGAGCATCTACCTGGAAGGAGAGATCCGAAAGCCCGGCATTTATCCTTATCAACCCGGTCTCACCGCTTTGAACGCGTGCCTCATGGCCGGCGGATTCAAAACCTACGCCGCCCCGAATCGCACCCGCATCATCCGAAAAGGCGATACCAAAAAAGAGGTGATCAAGATCGACCTGAACGACGTCAAAGCCGGCAGGATTGTAGACATTCCCCTGAAACCGGGAGATCTGATCAATGTACCCGAAAGCTGGTTCTAACGGATGGGGCCGCGTTTTTCATATGAATCTCCTATACCATGTGAATCCTTTAAAAAATGACAAATAATATGAACGACACCACTCTTTCTTCACAGGAGCCAGAGGAATTCGTCGACCTGACGGAATATCTGCACGTCCTCAAAAAATTCAAAGGCCTGATCATTCTCTGCGTCATCCTTGTCACGGCAGCGACCATTCTCTTTGCGTTCTGGATGCGCCCGGTATACGAATCGACCGCCACGATCGTGGTCGAAAACGAGAAAACGCCGCTCCCCTTCGGCAACGATATGGGCGGCTACGGCGGGTACATTTCCCAAGAGGTCATGTTCAAGACCCACAAGGAGCTTCTGACTTCCCGGCCGGTCATCGAAAAGGTGATTCAGTCGCTGCACCTCGACCGGCTAGAGGCCCAAAACGATCTTGACGTCAGCCCGATCCGGGCGCTGATCACCCGATACAAAAAAAACCTGCGCCTGCTCTTTCAGGAGGAAAAAATTCTTACGCCCGAGGAAAAAGAGCTGGCGCTGATCGAGAAGGTTCTCGACAAGATTACCGTAAGCGATATCCGCGATACCCGTCTTCTGAAAATCAAGGTCCAGGATCACGATCCGGAAATTGCGGCGAAGATGGCCAATGCCCTGGCCAACGCCTACATCGAATTCAATCTGGCCAACCGTCTGGAATATTCCCAAAATACCATGGGATGGATGACCGAGCAGCTCTATGACGTTCAGAAAAAGCTCGAGGATGCCGAAGCCGATTTCCTGGCATACAAGCGTAAAACAAAGCTGTTCTCCGTCGAGGGCCGCCAGGGGATGATCACCAACAAGATGAACGAATTCAACGACACTTACCTGGCGACGCGAAACCAGCGGATGGAACTCGAGGCCAAGCTCGCCGAACTGAAGCGCCTGGGCGGAAGCTCCAACCGGAGAAATATCGTTCATATCCGCTCCCTCATCGAAAACCCGCTGATCGACAATCTCTACAACCAGCTCATCGAAGCCGAGGTGGAGTACTCACGGGCCGGAAAGATCTACAAGGGCAAACACCCGAAACTGACCCAGATACAGACCCAGATCGAAAATACCCGGGCCAAGCTCAACGGAGAGGTGCAAAAGGAACTCGAAAGCATGAAGGCCCAGCAGGCGGTCCTCGCCGCCAGGGAACAGGTCATCCTCAAGACCATCGATGATTTTGAAAACGAGGCCATGGAGACCAATAAAAAAGAGCTGGAGTACACCATCCTTCAGAGAAACATGGAAACCCAGCAGAAGATGCACGATATTCTCCTCTCCAAACTGAAGGAGACCAATATCAGCAGCAATGTGGATGTCTCCAACATCCGCATCACCGAATCGGCGGTCCCTGAGAACATCCCCGTCAAGCCCAGAAAAGTCCGCAACATCATCCTGGGCCTCATTCTCGGCCTCATGATGGGCGTGGGTCTCGCGTTCCTGCGCGAATATATGGACCAGACCGTCCGGACGGAAGAGGATATTCAACGCTATCTGGGACTCCCGGTACTTTCCATCGTCCCCATCGCATCGAAGAAATGAACGGAAAAGGACCCACACGTGAAAACCCAGGCCAAACAAAAAACCTATAAAAACGTCGTTCTAAACGGCGACAAACAGAAATCCCGATTTGCCGAGTCATACCGGACGCTCAGGACCAACCTCCATTTTTCCTTCATGGACCGGGCCTTCCGCTCGCTCGTGGTGACGAGCACCGGAGAATCGGAAGGAAAGACCGTCACGGCCTATAATCTGGGGTATTCCCTGGCGCAGACCGGAAAAACGGTCCTTCTGGTGGATGCGGACCTAAGAAAACCGATGCTGAGCCGAATCACGCCGGAAATGGAAACATTGTCCGCCAAAAACGCCACCGGTCTGACCGGGCTTCTGGCGAACGCCTTCCACGCGCCCGTGGCGAGCGGCCGGCTCGACCAGATCGGCATCCACGATCTTTTCAAGATACTCTCGGTGCAAAAAAAGACCGGCGTGCTGGCGGTTGAAAACGGCCTGGACGCCGTCGAGGTCATCTTCTCCAACGGCATCCCGTCGGCCATCACCTGGGAGAACCGGCCGGAGGAGAAAAAGCTGGCGAGCGTCCTCGTCAACAACGGGCTGCTCTCGAAGGAAAACGCCCAGCTCGCCCTGCAGCGAAAAGCCGACTCCGGCCATAAACTGGGGTTTATCCTCTCGCATATGGGGCTTTGCCGGGAAACGGACCTCAAGGGGGCGCTCTTCGTCCATCTGACCGAGTCGTTTCGCGTTCTGATGCAGATGAAGTCCGGCACGTTCAGCTTCCTCGACCGTCCCAACAGCTATTTTCAGCGGGCGCAATTCGATATCGTCGACCTGAACGAGATTCAACAGCAGATGAGGCATGACGACGAGAATTTTCCCTACCTCAACGCCCTCATCGACGACAACGTTCAGGCGACGGCCGAAGCGGGCCTTTCCATGCTTCCCTCGGGCGTCATCCCGCCCAATCCCTCCGAGCTGTTCTCGTCGACGCAGGTCGATTTTCTGCTGGGCCTGCTGACCAGAAAATTCGATGTGGTCGTTTTCGACACGCCGCCCATCCTTCCGGCGACGGACGCCCTGCTGCTCGCGCCCAAGACAGACGGCGTTCTTCTGGTGGTCAAGGCGGGTCATCTCCGGCGAAACCTCATCAATAAATGCACCGATCAGATCCGGCACAGCCAGGCCAATCTTGTCGGCGTCGTTTTGAATCAGGTGGATGTCCGGAAGGAGGGGTATTACAACTACTACAACAAATACTACACCGGTTATTACGGAAAATCGTGATCCGGGCGGCGCAACATGATCCGGCACCGGCCGGCCGATTCACGGCAAGACCCTATATCCGCTGCCTGGAGGCGGTGCTCGTCCTGTGCATCGCCTGCGGCGGGGTGTATCTCCTCTCGATGCGGCTGACCTCCCAGCTCATCCGGCTGCGCGGTGAACATCTCTTTTTTGCCGGAAATTTCAGCGGGGCCGCGGAATACTTTTCGGAAGCGGCCGCCCGCCCCTTTCGGGATCCCGACGTTCTCCGGCAATGGGGCGATGCCTGTTTCAAGGCGGCCGCAAACCATTCCGATCCAACCGCCATGCGCATCAGGGCCCGGGACGCCTTTGTCGCATCCGCGACGCTCAATCCGCTGGATGCGCGGAGCTTTTTCGGCGCCGCCGAATGCGAAGCACTCCTTGCGCAGGATTATAAAACCCGGCATCCCTACGCCCCCCGGACGCCTTTCGATCCCCTTCCCTGGTTTGAAACGGCGGTGACGCTGCGTCCGAACGGCATCAGCTATCAATACGCCATGGCCCGGTACCTGGCCGGAACCTCCGACGTCGCCCGTCTGGCATCGACCGTGCGCCGCCTGGCATCCATCTATCCACCGGTTTATTTCCGTCTGACAAAGGAAAAATTCTGGTCGGAAGCACTCGCCTCCGCGTGCATCGCCGGACTGAATGAGGCGATCGCCAACGTCACGATGCCCAGAGAAGCCCACACGGCGGTTTCAGCCCTCCTGGCCGAGCGGAACCTCTGGTCGGATGCAATTTCACATTATGAGCGCGCCCTCGAATTCAAAACATTCCAGAATACCCCCGCAAATGATTTTCATCTGGGATATCTGTATCTTAAAAACGGCACTTCCCCAGCGGCCCGGGAGGCCTTTCTCAAAGGGCTCCTGCGGAGCCGGGAGAGGGATCGTGATTTAAGCCGTATCTTCGGATATTACCGACGAGAAAAAGACGACGCCGGCTTCATCACATTCCATCGCGCCGCCGCCGCCAAGATGACATTCTCTCCCGAAACAGCGCTTTTGACCGTTCAATCCCTGCTGTCGCAGCAACAATATGACACCGCCAGGGAAGCGCTGGCATCCCTGATCCGGGAAAGACCCCTGCCCCAAGCCTATTACTGGCTCGCCAGAACCGCGGAACACCAGGAAGACTGGGACGCCATGGAGCTGGCGGCCCAGAAAGCCACGATTCTGGAGGAGAACAACAGCGCATACCACGCCCTCTTCTCCCGCGTCCTCTACCGCCTGAAAAAATACGACCGCGCCGAACAGGCCGCGGGCCTCGCCATCCAATACGCCAAAAAGCCCTCTGCCTGGCTCTACAACCAGCGCGCCGGCATCCGCTACCAGAAAAAGGATTATGAAGGCGCATTGTCGGACTGGCGGGCGGCCCTCGCCCTGAAGCCGGATTACGAACCGTTCAAAAAGCGCATCGGGGAGATGGAAGGCAAAAGGGACAAGGAAAAGAAGTTCATTGATTGAGCGAAACCCGGTATAGACGTTCAGATCAAGATTCCGGCAAGAAAGAGCAAGGCACATGCAATACCATTTAACCACCACAACCCGTTACATCCTGTCCGCCGTCCTGATCTTCGCCCCCCTGGCCCGCGCTTCGGTCAAACCCTGGGCGGTGTCGATCATCGAGATAGCCGTTCTCATTGCGGCAACGCTTTTTCTTTTGCATAACATCATGGATCCTTCGAAAGAACGCATTCACACCGCTCTCGATCGACCCCTGGCCGCCCTGACGGGGCTCGTTCTGCTGTCTTGTCTGTTTTCGCTCAACCGCGCGGCCGGCTTCTGGGCTTTTTTGGAGTTCTTATCTTATATCGCGGTGTTTTATCTGGCGGTTCATACGCTCCGGACCCGGAATCAGGTCAGGGGGCTGGTCGCCCTCCTGGCCGGCATGGGAACGTTCCTGTCTGTCTTCGGCCTGTTCAAGCTTTGGGGGTCGAACCCGTTTCCGTGGTGGGAATACAGCGATCTCGGTGCCACAGGCGCACGGCTGGACGCTACCTTCGGCAGCCCCGATCATCTTGCCGGTTATATGGAAATGGTCGCTGCCCTGACGCTCGGTTACCTCTTCACCGGCATCGCCACCGAACGGAAGATACTTTTTGCATCACTGCTCATGCTCTTTTTCACTGCGCTGATCCTTTCTCTTTCACGCGGCGGATGGATCGGTCTGGGCGCCGGCCTTTTTTTCATGACGGGCCTGCTGCTCACCCAGGAACGGTTCGGAAAGTATCGTTGGACGGCCGCCGTCACGGTCGGCGTTCTCATTATCATGCTCATCGTTCTCTCGTCCACGCCGGCGGTCAAGCGCATCCTCACCATTCAGCAGGGCGAGGATATGCTTGCCGGAAGAATGGAGGCCTGGCAGGGCATTCTTGTCATGATCGGAGACCATCCGCTGCTGGGCACCGGGCCCGCCACCTTCACCGATGTTTTCACGCAGTACCAACCGCCGGGGTTGAGCCGTCAATTCACGATGGCCCACAACGACTATCTTCACTTTATTGCCGAAAACGGCCTGCCGCTCTTGCCGATTATCGTGTGGCTTCTGGCGGCCCTTTACCGCACCGGCCTGAAAAAGATCCGCCATCCCAGCCGGCTGGTTCGGGGAACCGCTCTGGGGGCTTTGGCCGGTATCACCGCCCTTGCGGTTCACAGCGTCTGCGACTTCAACCTCCATATTCCCGCCAACGCCCTTCTGTTCACGGTGCTGGCGGCGATGATCTGCGCGCCGACGCCCTCGGGAATACCGGCCGCCTCGGCATTCAACTTCAACCGGTCGGGAAAAACCGCCGATCCCATGCCCATGAGGCTTGACGTATCATCCTTCGGGAAATAGTATCTGTAGACTTTCAGATAAAGATCATCTAAAGATCATCTGCCGCCGGAAACAACGCCACGGAGTTACGCCCCCATGCAATTTATCGACCTCAAAGCCCAGCAGACCAAAATCCGCTCCCGGATTGAACAGAACATTCACGCCGTGCTCGACCACGGACAGTATGTGATGGGGCCGGAAATCTTCGCACTCGAAAAACGACTGGCCGCGTATGCGGGCGTCAAACACGCCGTGTCGTGCGCCTCGGGCACCGACGCGCTCCTGATGATCCTCATGGCCCACGATGTCGGGCCGAAAGACGCGGTTTTCACCACCCCGTTCACCTTTATCGCCACGGCCGAGGTCATCCGGCTGCTGGGCGCCGTCCCCGTCTTTGTCGACATCGACCCCGTCACCTTCAATATCGATCCTGAAAAGCTTGCGGCGGCCGTCTCGAATGTCAGGGCGGATGGATCGAAACTCACCCCCCGGGCCATCATCCCCGTCGATCTGTTCGGCCTGCCCGCCGACTACGACGCCGTCAACGCCATCGCCCGGAAACACGATCTCTTCGTCCTTGAAGACGCGGCCCAGTCTTTCGGCGCCGAATACCGGGGCAAAAAAGCGGGCGCTCTGGGGCAGGCGGCGGCCACATCGTTCTTCCCGGCCAAACCCCTCGGCGGATACGGCGACGGCGGCATGTGCTTCACCGACGACGACCGCCTGGCCGACACCCTGACCTCCATCCGGATCCACGGCATGGGCGCCGACAAATACGACAACGTCAGAATCGGCATCAACGGCCGGATGGATACCATCCAGGCCGCCGTTCTCATGGCCAAATTCGATATCTTCCCCGAAGAGATCGCCCTCAGGCAGACCGTGGCCGGGCGCTACACCGAAGCCCTCACCGGCGTTGTCACCCCCACCGTCCCCGACGGCCGCCTTTCCGCATGGGCGCAGTATTCGGTGCTCGCCGCCAATGCCAAGCACCGGAAAGAGCTGCAAAACCGGCTCTCGGCGGCAGAAATCCCGACCGCCGTCTACTACCCCATCCCCCTGCACCTGCAGACGGCCTTCATATCCCTGGGCCACCGAAAAGGCGACTTCCCGATCGCCGAGGATTGCGCCGACCGGATTTTCAGCCTCCCGATGCATCCCTATCTCACCCGAGAAGATCAGGACAAGATCATCAGGTTGATGAACAGGTAAGGACCTGAAACAAAATAAACCTACCAATCCTGCTTGTCTTCTGACCGTCTTCCGCGTTGCGCCAAAGGCCCTATACGCAAAGTATGCGACCGTTGACGCGCCTTGAAGACGACCCAACATCCGGCGCGATCTTTGTCAACTTTATGTCGTTTCAGGTCCTTATTCTTTTAATAACTTTTGCTATATATTTAACTTGACACATACCCTTTTTCATGCCATTAAGTTCAATTATTGAACATATCCATCGTTCAAACTCTAAAAAAACCAGTTACGAATTCAATATCGCTTCATTTGCATTCTTGCAGCCAACGGCGAAGGGAATTGACCATGCGGAGCTATCTTCGCACCTTGAACGCAAGGCCAACATCAGCGTCCGTTCCTTGCCCCTTTGCGTAAAACGTCCCCATGCATCCCTATACCATCACCCATTTAGGCGCCGAGAATAGCGTTACCGGTTCGTGTCATCTTCTGCAATGCGGGGAGGTCAACATCCTCGTCGACTGCGGACTGACGCAGGGATCCGACACCGCGGCCCCCATGAACGCGTGGCCCGTCGCTCCCAAAGAGATCGATTTCCTCTTTCTCACCCACGCACACATCGACCACATCGGGCGGATCCCTGCGCTGATCCGTGAAGGATTTGCGGGCGAAATTCTCTGTACCCACGGCACCAAAGCCCTGCTTGCACCGATGCTGGAAGACGCGCTGGGCTTTACCCGGCTCTCCCGAAATAAAAAAGAAGCGCTTCTGTGCAATATCGATGAACTCTCGTGGGGGTTTGAGTATCAAACATCTTTCGTCCTCCGGCGGGGCATCCGCTTCACGCTGGGGCGCGCGGGCCATATTCTGGGCTCCTGCTGGATCCGGTTCGACCTGCCCGGCGGCGACAGTATCGTCTTTTCCGGCGATCTCGGCGCCCGAAACACTCCGATCCTCCCCGATCCGGACATCCCGGACCCCTGCGACTTGCTTGTCATGGAATCGACCTACGGCGATCGCCGCCACGAAGACCGAACCCACCGGGTCCGGCAACTGGGCAGCATCCTGGAACGCGCGCTGTCGGATAACGGCAAGGTCCTGATCCCGGCATTCGCCCTCGGCCGCACCCAGGAGCTGATCTATGAAATCGACCGCCTCTATTCAGACCCGGAAGAAAGTTCGCAGGCATCCGTCAACAAGGTTCCCGTCTTCATCGACACCCCTTTAGGCCTGGCGATCACCCGGATCTATGCCGACCTGTCGGCATACTGGGACAACGAAGCCAAAGCGCTGCAGCGACAAAGCGACCACCCGATTGATTTCGATCAGCTATACGCCGTGGACAACCACAAAGATCACCGGCAACTCCTCGACCTTGAAGGCCCCGCCGTCATCATCGCCGGCAGCGGAATGTGCACCGGCGGCAGAATCATCGATCATTTGAAGGCCGGCCTGGGCGATCCCGCCGTCGATATCCTCTTCGTCGGATACCAGGCCGAGGGAACGCCGGGCCGGAATATCCTCACATATGCGCACGAAACCAACGGCTACGTAAAGCTCGACGGCACATCCTATCCCATCCAAGCCGCCGTCCACCAGTTAAGCGGTTACTCCGCCCACGCCGACCAGACGGAGCTGCTTGATTGGGCAACAGCGGCACACCCCAAACAGGTAAAACTCGTCCACGGCGAAGCCGCGGCAAAACACGCGCTCAAAAACCGGCTTCAACAACGCGGGATCTCGATATGAGGGCGACAGGAGACATCTCATGATGGCAATAGGCGATATCTCATGCTTGAAGGGGGGTTTAGGGCCCAGGGGAAGAGGTAAGGGCCGAGGGCCGAGGGCCCAGGGGTAAAAGATAAGGGGTAAG
>AMWB02144149.1_pt1 | contig 15552 bp, 13 predicted proteins | sample 200311 | NCBI WGS metagenome assembly AMWB02 (sample SAMN02737377, study PRJNA173069) | bioreactor metagenome | biome: anode biofilm in microbial fuel cells | place: USA: California | collected 2010-12-16 | reverse complement strand
GGGGATGACCTGAGGGGATCGGCAGGCTGCCGGTGGGTGGTTCGCCGAGCCACTCGATCGGCTGCGGCGCATATTTCTCGGTGAAGTGCCGACGAATTCCGGCCAGCAGGACCACCAGATCAAACGACTCGGGGGGTTCGCCGGAGAGCAGGGCACCATCGGCTTTGGCAAACGCCAGATAGCCGGTGACGATGCCATTGAGGCGGTCCGTCTCCTCTATTATATAGCGGCTCTCTTCGGCGCTGCTCTTCTTGTGCAGGCGCTCGGCGGAGGCGCGGATGATCATGAGGGGATTGCGGATTTCGTGGGCCACCACGGCCACCATCCGACCGAGATACCCGTGCGTCTGGGCCAGAAACAGCTGCTGTTCGGCGTGGTTGAGGGAGCGCTGCAAAAAAAGAAACAGCAGTCCGAGCACGAATCCGGCCGTCAGCGACATGATGGTCGCGTAGGCCAGATTCCGTTTGAGCGCGGCCAGCGAATCGAAATAGTCGACCGGCGCCTCGACACCTAACACCGCCACCGGGATGCCGGAGCTGTCTGCCAGAGGCGCGAATGCCGACTTCAGGTACAAGTCGCCGGTCCGGTAGCTGGGAGTGACAACGGCGGTGCGGGCAGTTCCGAAAAACAGGGAGTCGATATACGGCTCATTGAGCCGCGCCAGAAAATAGACGGAGTCCGGTTCCTGAAGGCTGGTGGCGAGATAGCGGAAGTTCTCGTCCAGAATGAACAGCTCGGCCAGCGAGTCGGCGCTCCGAATTCCCTCCAGATACCGACCGATCGCCAGATATGATTCCAGGTCACCGTCGGTTAGTTTCGCCAGTGATTCTCCGGAGATCCCGGCTCCGCAGGCCTGCGCGACCGATTTCAATCGATGGCTAAGTTGCTGCTCCAGCAACGTCTCGGTCCGCTGGTAGTAGTACCACCAGGCCAGGTTCACCAGCAGCACCAGGAGAACGGTGAACAGGGCGACCGCGACGAACCGTTTGGACCGATTGAGCATGCGGCAAGTAAGCGGGGAACGGCTGGCGGAGTCAACCATTTGGATTGAGGGCGATTGAGGGGCGAACCGGTATCGACCGGAAAAACAGCCTGTAGTCCGGCTTGACTTATTTGGCGGAACGCATATTTTGGGGGGCTGTTATAGCGTCTACTTTGATGACCCTATCGTCTAGTGGCCTAGGACACCGCCCTTTCACGGCGGTAACACGGGTTCGACTCCCGTTGGGGTCAGTGACTAAGTCACTCTTATTCTGACGTGTAAAGAGGGATGGTGAGGATTTTGCAGAGAGTCCCTGACAAGGCCTAACAAATCCTCGGCAACTGCTCCCCGACCGGCATGTCGAGTATCCGCCAGCCTCCCACGCGCGTTTTTACCGTCACCCGCGCCACGGATTCCAAGGCGACGACCTCCCCGATAATTGCCGCTTCGCGCCCCAGCGGGTGCGCCCGCATCACCGCCAGCACCGGTTCCACGCGCTCGGGGGACACCGAGGCAATCAGCTTCCCCTCGTTCGCTACGTAGAACGGATCGAGCCCCAGCATTTCACATGCCCCGGCTACCGCCGGATGAACCGGCACTCTGGACTCGTGAATCTGAATCCCGACGCGGGAGTTTTCGGCGAACTCGTTTAGGGTGGCCGAAACGCCGCCCCTGGTCGGGTCCCGCATGGCGTGGATGGCGCCTTGTCCCGCTTTGAGCATCACTTGCACCAGCTCGGCCAACGATGCGGTATCGCTTTGGACTGTCGTTTCAAAAGCCAGTCCCTCTCGCTTGGAGAGGACGGCGACACCGTGATCGGCCACCGAGCCGCTCAGGATGATCTTATCCCCCACCTGCACGTTCCGGGATGAGATATTCCACCCATGTTCCACCACCCCCACTCCACTCGTATTGATAAACAGCTTGTCGGCTTTCCCCTTCGGCACCACTTTGGTGTCGCCGGTGACGATGGAGACCCCCGCGATCTGCGCCGCGTGCTTCATGGAAAGAACGATCTGCTTCAGATCCTCGAGCGGCAGCCCCTCCTCGATAATGAACCCCGCGCTCAAATAGAGCGGCCGCGCCCCGCACATGACGACATCGTTGACCGTGCCGTTCACCGCCAGATCACCGATATCGCCACCGGGGAAGAAGATCGGGTCGACCACGAACGAGTCGGTGCTGTAGGCCAGCTTGCCGGGCGGTAGCTCCAGCACCGCCTGGTCATCGAGGTTTCCCAGTGTCGGATTGTCGAATGCCCAGATGAAGAGCCGGGCGATCAGGTCATTCATCATCCGCCCGCCGGAGCCATGCCCCATCTGGACGGTATCATGGGCGCCGATCGGCAGCGGGCAGTTGGCGAAATCCTCCGGGTTGATGGCTCTGGTCATGACACGATCACGCGGCTACTTCGCGGCTCCGATCCGGTTCTTGTCCGACACCAGCTTCTTGAGCCAGGCGAACCAAACGTCCAGTCCGAGCCCGGTGCGGCAGGAGGTTTCGAAGATCGTGAGCTGCCCGTTGATCTGCAGCGCGTTTTGCTTCACCCGCGCCAGCTCGAAATCCGAGGTCCCCAGCAAGTCCATCTTGTTCACCACCATCGCCGACGAGCGACGGAACATCCCGGGGTACTTGAGCGGCTTGTCGTCCCCTTCGGTCGTGCTCAGGAGCACCACTTTCATGTCTTCACCGAGGTCATAACTCGAGGGGCAGACCAGGTTGCCGACATTTTCGATAAACAGGAGATCGAGCCCCTCCAACTCCACCTCCTCCAGCGCCCGAGTCACCATCCGAGCATCCAAGTGGCACGCCCCGCCGGTCACGATCGGCCGGACGATCTTTCCGCCCGCTTTCTCGAGCCGCTTGGCGTCGTTGTCGGTCTGGACATCGCCGGCAATCAGCGCGATCTTCAAATGCTCGTTCAGCGCTCCGAGGGTTTTCTCCAGAAGACTGGTCTTGCCGGAGCCGGGGGAACTGACCAGGTTCAGGGTCACGATTCGATGTTTGACCAGTTCCTGTCGCAGTTCGGCCGCCAGCTTGTCGTTTTCGGATAGGACTTTTTGTTCGATAGCTATCTTTTCAGTCATGTCACCTCTTTACCGATTCTTACAGTAGGAAAAGTACACATCACGGTCGGATGATGGTAGCGAAAACTCAGGGGGAAACGAAACGGGGCGGCCGTGCGGCCACCCCGAAAATCGCAAGTCGATGTATGGTGATGCTATAGCCCGTTCAGGCCGGTGGTGTCGTGGAAACTGCCGGACACCTGCTTGAGGATCTTGATGCGGGTCAGTTTCTGATCCGCCTCCATTCCCCAGCCGGTCACCACATCGCCATTCTTGGTGATCTTCACGAAGGCATCGGTCTGAATCTTCTTGATATCCGGATTCCAGTGCAGGTAATCGGTTTCGAGGCGCGTGCTGTTTTCAACCACGACCACCACGACATTGCCATACACCCACAGATGCCCGCTGTTCTCGCGGGTCAGACTGGAGTCTCCGACCAGTGTGGAAATCTTCTCGCCGAGGGAATCGAAGAAGTCGGCATCGACCACGTACCCCATAGTGGAATCCTTCGCCTCGAACTTCAGGAGTTTCTGGGCATGGATTTCGGTGGTGACCCGTCCCTTGTCGTAGAGCGATATGCGCGCCCCTTTGACCTCGGCGTCCGGGCGCCCGGCGCTGTCGGTGGAGATTTCGGTTCGAGTCGAGTTCTTTTGCTGTTCGCAGCCGACTGCAAGGAGCAGCAGCGCCAGCATACCTATCACGGTCAAATATCTCACAAGCTCTCTCTTTCTCGGCGTCATCGTCTCCCCCGCCGTTAACAAACAGGACGGCCCGTCCCAAACGATAGACGGCCGTCCATGCCAAATATCGGCACGGAAGATGGAAAAAAGAAAGGGGCTGTCAAGGGGTATCGGGCGGTTTTGTTCGCCAGCGGCGGTGCATCCAGATCCACTGGTCCGGATATTGCCGAATCAGGTCGTCTAATGCTTTGCTGCACAACGACGTAACATTTCTTGTGTCGGTCTCCGGGTCGCCGGATATTTCGCACTGAAGCGGCGGCTTGACGATGATCTTGTAGCGATTTCCGGGGGTCCGGACACAAGCCATGGGCAAAAAGGCCGAACCGGCCCGAAGGCCGATCATGGTCTGCCCGACCGGCGTATTGGCTAATCGCCCGAACGAGGGGATCATCATGGAGCGGACGCGATGCGAATCCGTGTCGATTAATACACCGAGCGCTTTTCCATCTTTGAGCCACGAGAGGTACTTTTTCGGGGAGTCGGTGGTGGCGAGGTTGGTCAACCCCATGGCAGTTCGGTTCTCCACGAGCAAGGCGTCGAGGCGCGGATCATACAGCTCCCGTCCGATGGCGGCGATCTGGTAGCCGAGCGAGGCCATGTGCACCGCCAGTAGTTCGAAATTCCCCAGGTGTCCGGTGATCCCGATCAGCCCGTTGCCGGCCTTGTACGCCTGATCGAAATACTCCAGTCCCTCCACCGTGACGAGCGGCTTGATCTGCCGCGTGTAGTGCCGCCTGAAGCGCACGACATCCACCATGTTTCTGCCGGAATTGATGAAGAAGTTGCGGCCGATCCGACGGCGCTGGGCGTGGGTCAGTTCATCGCCGAAGGCGAGCTTGAGGTGGCGGTCGATTTTGTAGCGGTCCGGCTTGTCGAGCATCCAGACACCCAGCCCGAGCCAGGCGCCGATGCCGATGCCGATCTTGCGCGGCACGTTATTGAAGAAGGCGATGATACCCCGGATGGTGTAGTACACCACGGACCGCTTGAACTGCTTGAGCGCCATGCCGCCAAGGAACAAATATCGGGGAAGGGAGTCAATGGGGGGGCTCCGCCCCCATCGTAGGAGGACGGCAACTGACCAGAGCCTCCGGCCACCGCTAGCGGTGAGGCCCCCCGCCCTGTTTCCAGTCGACCCTGGGGTGTTCCCTCAGAAAAATGACTACGGGCAGTTCGGCAGTGTGCCTCCGAAGAAAAGAAAATCGACCAACATCGAAAGGTCGGAAATGTCAACGGAACCCGATATATCTACGTCGTTTTCTGAAGGGCAGGACGAGATAGCCCCACCGAAGAACAAGAAATCGACCATGGCGGACAGGTCCGAAATGTCCGTTATATCGCCCGGATCGCCATCCACATTGCCGGTGGTTCCGACACACACGCACGGAAGAACAAGGACAAACGGAGAGAGTGACTCCACTTGACCGCAAATCAAATCGGCATCGGTATCAAGTGAAACCGTCACATCCTGCCAGACCGGGGGAGTACCACTATAGTGGTATAACCTGAGATCTTCCTCAAGACCGCTCAATTCAATTGGGTTATATCCAAAACACAGGGTTATGGGTGCAGCGAACGTTGCGTTTGTAACAACATCGTATTGAACAGGAACCGTGAGCGGCTGGATCTGGAAGCCGCTTGGTGCCGAGCCAGACGGCGCATTTGCTCTGACCTCAGTTACGCCGGTACTTCCGATTTCTTCGAAGGTAATGGTCACCTGATCTATCGGATGCACCGTCACATCTTCGCCCACAGGAGTTAGAACAGCTGTCCCCTCACATATATCCCCCACTGAATTGCCATTCACGTCTGCCTGTCCATAGTTCGCAGTCAATGGGCAATTGTCACACGCGTCGCCACGCCTGTCGTTATCGCTGTCTCTTTGATCGAGATTGGCTACCATAGGACAGTTGTCAGAACGGTCGAAGCGGCTGTCAGCGTCAGTATCCGATGTAGGGTTGTTAGGGTTACTCGTGCGGCAGAACTTGAAATCAAATGCTTCCATGTACGGTTCTGTCCTAAATGCACCAACCACATAGAACACGTTAAGCTCCCCGGCTTGCTCCAGTAGGTATTCACAGCTCTGAATCCACCGATCAATGCCGTCAGAACTCTGCACCTGACAGACTACTTCGTTGCTTCCTAGTGCTGAAGTGTGGATGATCGACTGATCTCCAGTTGCTCCGGATGCGAACACAGAGTGCCATACGATACCGTCCATTTGCGAAGATGGCTCAATAGGGCAATCGGCGAAACCAGCGACATCGGTCGGTGTTGACCATGTTCCTCCGATGTTATCAACTGTTTTGTACCCCCCATGCAGACACTGCATTCCGGCTAAGGTTTTCCATTTGTAGAGCAGAACAACGTCGTCCAGAGGGCCACGCATCACATCGGTCACGTTCAGCGAAGTTCCTGGAGGCGCAGAGACAACCACCTCTCCTGCAGCATCTTGTGATTGGTGAATCAATTGTACATCACCCCCTTGACCTGGATCGCGCGTATAGAAGACGTGCCAGCGTCCATGAGAATCAACATCCCAATGAAGTGAATTGGGCTGTGCGTCGGAGGGCAAAGCAAGATCGATAAGGTCACCCTCTGACATGCCGTGCATTTCAGTCAGGCGTCTGAATATCGTGGTCTGAGGATTCGAACCGGAGTACGTGGTGACAGCCACAAACACCTGAAGTTGATTGTCAGGGTCAACGACAACTCCGGAGACAATGAAATGCTCATTGATGTCGCTTGAGTTCACCCAGTTCCTTTGGAAGATCGAGTAAGCCCCCGTGCTCGAATAATGAACGAGTGGCCTGGTTATGACGAAGTTCCATTCGTCCCGGCTCTCGGGTGTAGCAAACCAATGCCAGTTACCGTCAAGATCAACAGTAGCCCTGCCCCAGCCGAATGGGCCAAGGCTGGGGTTGGGGATGGAAAACAGCTCTTGCGGCACAGACCAGTCTTCGGCCGATGATATGCATGGCAGGGTCAACGAGAATGCAGCCGTGACGATGAGAAACCGCAAACACGCCTGCAGCCAGCTCCCGATACTGCTGTCTGACTTATCAAAAGTGCCATCAATAATCATTCTGCGCTCCTCGTACATGTCCGGCCTTTCGGCCCTTGTAGTTCAATTGTGAGGCTAAGCTGCTGATCTAACGTAAGTACCTGATACCTGATTTGAACTCGCTTTCAAGACACAATGACCTGAAGTGCGCATGTTCACGCGATCCCAGCCAGCATGGGCCTATCACCCTGAACCTGGATATGGGGCATGGTCAATAGACAAGAAAAGACTATAGCCCCTCGTGTGAAATATTGACCCAAGATGGTCCAAACATCGATAGAAGTATACACAAATCCTGGGGCTTTGGCAATAGCAAAAGGCGGATGAGAGATGAGCTGCACGCGCCCGCTGCCCACCCGCTAGCGGCGGGTAGAAATCTGACATCAACATGAACTACGCAATCGCGCCAAGTTCCTTTAGGACACCGGAAGCTTGCTCGCGGAGGTAATCGTCAGAGTCTCTGTGCGCAAGAACTTCTCGAAGGCACTGAATAGCCTCGGCATGCAGTCCCTGGCCCCTGAGCGCGATCGCCAGCCAGAAGCGGGGAAGGGGGTCGTCTGCGTCTGCCACGCCGTCGTCAAAGCATTTGCCATATTCTTCAACCGCGAGTGAGAAATCCTCTCTTAGTATTGCCAGTCGCATTAGAGTGTAGTGATAGTGCGGTAGGTGCGTCCTGTCCAGTTTGTCAGGATCGACTCGGTTAAGATGCTCAAGTGCTTTGTCGACATCTTGCTCCAAAACGTAGACTCTGCCAATCTCGTAATCAAGAAGATTCTGTCTCACTAGCTCCTCTGGATCGGTTGAAGCGCGATCAAGTTCCTGTGCGCTGAGGCCGAACTCCCGCAGAGCCTCCTGTCGCTGGACCAGATACAGATGACAACGCCCCTTGCCTAGGTGGTACAGGTAACGGGCAACGCGCCAATCTTTGCCGGCATAGTAGCGCAGGTAACTCTCAGCCTCATCGAAGTAGACCATTGATTGCTTGTAGTCCTCAAGCATTCTGTGGGCCTCGGCTAAGACGTCGAGAATGTGCATGATATTGAGACCGTTCTCTTCTATACGCTCGACGCTCAACCGAGCCCGTTCAAGATGAAATACAGCGCTCAAGTAGTCATTCGCATAGTACAGGGATTCGCCCAAATACTCACGGATGTTCCATTCGGGAAGGCTGTCCGTATGATGCTTAAGCAAGTGCTCGAGAATCTTCTGGGCTTCTTGCAGCCGAAAGTCCTCTATAAGCTGTATTGCTTCATCCAAAAGCTGCCCAGCGCCTTTATCGTCATGTTCGAAGCAACTCATGAATACCCTTTACTCTTGCACTCTAGAATCCAAGAGTCAAACTGCCTCTCGCCGGTGCGAAGACGTGGGTTTGATTCAGGTCAGATTCGGGAATCTATTGCCTCAACTGGGAGTCGGGGGCCGGTTTGCCGGCAAAACCGATCGTAAAGATCTCCACTGCTCCTCCACCTTGTTTCCGAACAGATCCTGCTGTTCCCGCTGCGGATTGGCGGCCCGATCCGCCGCACAGACCTCATCGTACGACTGCAGGGCGCCATCCCCGCGAATGTGCGACAGTTCGATCCCCTGCTCCCTGAGGACGCGCGCGATGAGCAGGTGACGGTGACACACCGCCGGATTCTCCTCGCTGCACATGATTGTCAGGCGGACAGACGCCGCGCGCGCGATCAGCCACTCGAGGGCATCCGTAAACGTCCGCGACTGTGCCATCCTGCCATACAGCGCGTGTCCCTCGGCATCGTAGAACTCCGGCGCACCGGGGCGTCCGCCGAGCTGATCCCCCATGTACAGATATTTGATGGCGTGTTGCGGGAGGTTCATGTGCAGTTCGGCGCGGTCGAATTGGGGGGCAAATCGGGAGGCCGGCGATGAACGCACATCGACCAATTCCGCAATCTGATGCTGGGCGAGAAGCCGAAGGAACTGGTCAAACGACTGATTCGAATGACCGATCGTGTACAGCATATCCTAACGATACGGGACAGGGGCGGGGTACTGCAATACCATTCTGGCAAGTCCGCCATGGGCAATATCACATTCCCGGTGTTCCCAAAGCTCCCCTGGTCGGGCAGATGCTTGAAGGTCACGGCGCGAGAATCTGCACCCAGTTGCGGTTGAGGTCCCACTCCAGGCTCGGCGTCCCTTTGCGGAGAAGGGTCATCCCCTTCCCCTTGATATACGCCACGCTATCCTCTGAAATCCGATCGACGCGGAGTTCGATCAGCCAGATACGGTAGAGGGACTGCTCCTGCTCGGCGTGCAGGTGTATCAGTGCCTGCCCGAGCCCCGGGATCGGCCAGTGATATGTCTTGAACCAGCCCTCCAGTTGCTGCTCGTAGTAGGGGTCCACCAATGTATAATAGTTCGCCGATTGGTTGCAGCGCGCCAGGATTTCCCGGATGAGTTGCCACTGCTCTTCTCTGGTCCGATGCACCGGTGACGGGCGCTTGACACTGCTGTCGGCCAGCAGAGGGGCGAGTTTCCCTTCGGACTGGCCGACTTTCACTACCAGGCTATCGCGTATGATCCTGGCCGGCAGGATCGTGCCGGAGGCGGCCTGAGATATGTAGTCTCCCAGTTCGTATGATTCGGGCAGCCTGGGGACACTGTCGATCGGCAACTTGGCTCTGTCGCTCGCCAAACCAAATGCGCAAAGCAGTAACCAAATGACCAAGGTTCTCATACGACGGTCTCCATGGCCTGTTCATCCCCCTCCAGCCATAATCAAGACGCCTGAGCTGGGTACTTCGTTTATTTCACCAGCAGCATTTTGCGGCACTGGGTCTGGTCGCCGGAGCGGAGGCGATACAAGTAGACGCCGGTCGCAACCTCGGCGCCGGAATCATCGCAGCCGTTCCATTCCACACGATGGTCGCCCGCCGCCTGCGATTCGTTCACCAACGTGCGCACCTTCTGGCCAAGAAGGTTGAACAGTTCAATAGTGACATCGGAGCGCGCAGTGAGACTATAGGCCAGCGTGGTGGTTGGGTTAAACGGGTTCGGGTAGTTCGGTTCCAGCACAATCTCATTGGGGACAGAGCCGGGGTGATCTGGGTCATCAACCCCAGTACGCGAGTCCTGCCACCCCGCCAGATAGGCCGCCACGCCTTCGCCGGCCGCCGAGAACGCGCCGCCAACTGCCAACCGCGAACCGTACGAACAGAGCGCCAGTACCTGATCGTTGGTGCCCGTACCGAGTGGGCTCCAGACAGAATCCTGCCACTCGGCTACGTTTATTGCGCTCACGCTCCCTGCTCCGGTGAACTCACCGCCGATGTAAAGCCGATCTGAACTGACCGCGACCGCCTGCACTGGACCTTCTATGTCACCCCCCAGAGGATTCCAGGAACTGCCATTCCAGATAGCCAGATAATTCGCTGGTGCGCCGTTGCTGGTCCGAAACATACCTCCGGCGACAAGCAAGCCGTGGTATTCTGCAATATCGAGGACGGGGAATCCCAGGCCGATTCCCAGAGGAGACCATTCAGTGCCGTCCCACAGAGCAACGCAGTTTGTGTGCTGGCTCCCCGAAGTAGTAAACCAGCCCCCGGCGACCAGTGAATCACCCCACCGCGCCAATGCCAGCACCGGGCCATTCACTCCTGAACCAAGCGCCGACCACGTGTGGCCATCCCATTCGGCAAGGAACTCAATTGAGTCCTCGCCGGCCGCCTCAAAGAACCCGCCGGCGACAATTTTGTTGTCGAACACCTGGAGCGCATAGACGCGGAAATCCACGCCGACCCCGAGAGCCGACCAACTGGTTCCGTCCCAGCAGGCAACACTGTTGGCTTCAATAGCACCGGTGGTGCGGAAATCCCCGCCCACATAGAGCTTGTCGTCCAGAACAACCATTGAGCGGACAACACTGTCGGTTCCCAACCCAAGCGCCGACCAGGAAATTCCATCCCACGCGGCGATGTTGTGAGCGCTGACACCACCGATAGAAGTAAACCCTCCGCCTGCGATGAGCCGGCCGTTGTACTCGACGAGTGAATACACGAAGCCGTCGGTACCCGTTCCGAAGGCGGACCAGTTTTCCCCATCCCACAAAGCGATGTACCGACTAGGTACGTCTGCAACTTCGGGGAAAATTCCACCAACGGCTAACTTGTTGTCGTAGACGGCCAGAGTCGTGACCGGGCGATCAGTCCCGTCACCGACCAATTCCCACTCTGATCCGTCCCATGATGCCAGGTTGCCACGGCTGGCCGTTTGGCCGATCTGGAAGAACCCACCCGCCACAAGTCGACCGCCGTAAGTCGTCAGAACATAAATTGCACCGAGCGATTGCAGGCCCATCGGATTCCACCCTGTGCCATCCCATGCCAGAAGAGCCTCAGAGCTCTCCTCGTCATCCGATTTGAACCCCCCGCCAGCTACGAGGGTTCCACCAAAGACCTCAAGTGCCTGTACGAGTCCATTCACCCCGGTCCCGATCGGCAACCACTCCGTCCCGCTCCACTCGGCCACGTTGTGCAGAACATTGGTCCCTGAGATGTCGAACCGCCCTCCGGCGATCAGCTTCCCGTCATAGGAGGCGAGTGCTGTCACGATGGATCCATCACCGAAGATGTCACTTGCTCCCAACCCCGGCCCCAACTGCGACCAAGATGTGCCATCCCAGGCAGCAATGTTCATGACCTCCACCTCGCCTGCAAATCCGAAGATTCCCCCGGCTATCAGTTTGCTGTCGAAAACTGCTAGGGCGAGTACCTCACCACCATCGTCAACCATCCCTTGTCCCAGTGGGGACCACGAGATGCCATCCCACGATGCTATCTGGTGGGCAGTTATGCCTCCGGCAGTCGTGAAGGCACCTCCGGCAATGAGCTTGCCTTCGTACACTGCGAGCGAGCTGACTCGTCTGTCCATCCCGGTTCCCAACGGAGCCCAGTTCGTTCCGTCCCAAACGGCAATTCGGTTCACCACAATTCCGCCGGCCGCGACAAACTCGCCTCCCACGATAAGGCGGCCGTTGAACACGACGGCGGCCTTCACCTGCCCGTCCACTCCGGCTACTGATGGAGACAAGTCACTCACCCAGGTCCCGCCGCTCAAAATATCTGCGGACTGCCGTGAACCGGTCGCTGAAACCAGACTACCCTCCACACGCTTGTCGCGCCTAGAGTCACTTTGTGGCAGGTCGAGATAACCGCTTGAGCGCAGGCGATCCATGTCTATGCGCCCGTCGGGCCCGACATACGAGTCAATCCGCTGTCCGGAGGAGGCAGTGCTGTTTTCTCCCTGTACGTTTGTCACGGAGCCGCCGAGGCCTATGGCAAGGGCAAGAGCCAGGGCAGCTATCAAAGTTGACCATGTCCGTTTCATCTTACACTCCCGGTCATGTCCGCAAGATCGTCCTATCAAAGTTCCCGCCACTCCTCTTCCAAAACGGCATAAATGTAATCATCGGCCCACTCCCCTTTCCACCAGATGCTGGATTTGAAATGCGCTTCGCGGCGGAACCCGAGCCGCTCCACCAGCGCCACCGAGGCGTGGTTGCGCGGATCGATGGAGGCAAAGACACGGTGTTTGCCCAAGGTGTCGAACAGGTACCCTATGACCGCGCGCATAGCCTCCGAGGCGTACCCCTGGCCGTGGTACGGCAGGCCGAGACCGATGCCGAGTTCGGCCTGCCAGGTCTCTTTCTCGGGGAAGCGGGCGCCGATATCGCCGACCAGCAGATTGTCCTCGCGACGCACGATCGCCATGCCGAGCCAGGTGCCGGGCGTGTTCGGTTCGACCGTCACCAACTGCGACAGAAAGTCGCGCACTTCCTCGATCGTCTTGCGCTCCACCGGCTGCCAGCGGAGGACCTCGGGCGTCGAGCGATTGACCAGAATAGCGGGAGCGTCATCCATCCGCAGTTGTCGCAGAAGCAGCCGCTCGGTCGTGATCTCGGTGAAGGGCATGATGAATCACCGGCTCCTTATTACACGCGGTAGGTGTCGGCGCGCCAGTTTTTGACGGCTTTCTTGATGTCATCCTCGGAGAGGTTCTCCTCGGCGGCTCGTTTGGCCAGCGCCACAAACTCTTCATCGGAGGCGAAGCGCAGACCGATCACCTGGCGGATGGTGAGGCGCGGATCGAGCAGCTTGCCGGTAAGGGCGAAATGCCGCAGGTTTTCCTCCGCTCGGATGGCCCGGTCCTGAGCTTTAAGGGCGAAGACTCGCATGTACAAAAATACCAGCGAGAGGCAGACGAAGACGACGACCAGAAGCGACGCGCTGTAGAGCCGCTGGTGGTCACACCAGGACATGACGAGGTTGACGATCGAACCGATCAGGCTCAGGACAATGAGCAGGAACAGCACGACGTGATACATGGGGACGAACTGGCGGTGATTGGCGTAGGTTTGAGTCGCCATTGACTCCTCCTTGTGGTTTCGAGAGAGCATAATCCGACCGCGGGCCGAACACAAGATTTAACGGCGAAGAGCCACCGCCGCCGGTGGCTCTTCATCTGTTCGCTCTTTTCGACCTGCCCCAGACTATGGACAGGGCTGAAGGGTGGGAAGAAGATCGAACAAGTAGTCAAGGAGATCACTGAGATCACCGATGTCGAGGGAGCTATCGCTGTTGATGTCGGCCTCGCCGGGGCAAGGCAGGGCCGGGGCGTACTGCCCACAGAACAGCCAGTCGACGAGATAAGAGATATCGGAGATGTCGACGAGATCATCCAGATCGAAGTCGACATTGCCGGTCAGATTGACGCAGCAGCCGGTCTGGCATCCTTCAGTAGGGCGGATCATGGTATAATCGGTCTGGACGAGCACCGGTTTGTGTGAGGGATTGCGAAGGTCATATCCGGCCGATAGACCGCGGCAGTAGTCGGCGGCAGGAATACTGATGGTGACCTTGGCCACATCGCTATACCCCGCTATCAGATCGCAGGAGCTGCCGAGGATCGAGACGGAAGTATCACTGAAGCGATAGACGCCCGACGAAAAATAGGAGAATTCCGGCGTCAGCGTGACATCGGTGATCTGGGCGGCAACGCCGTTGACCAGGATTCTGAGCGGGACTTCGTACGCCCTCAGATCGCCGGAGTGACGGAGGCGAAGCGTGACCTCGCGTTCTGTTTGGCCGGTAGCCAGAATGCGCTCCGGGATGTCCCAGCAGTTACCCGGCAACTCGGGTGGTTCGTTCGGCTGCAGAGGGTTGCAAATGAGGGTCGGATGGCCGAGCATGCATGGATCGAAGAGGTAATCTTCGAGGTAGATCAGGTCGCTGATAGTAACCCCGAGGTAACCATCCATGTCGGCGCCGGCCGGATTGGGGATTGTTCCGCCGTGATAAATGTAGCCCACCATGAGACTGAAGTCGCTGATATCGATGAGCCCATTGCCCGAGGCATCGCCACACACCGGCTCCTCCACGATCGTGAAGCAGTATGGTCCGCCCCAGGCGGGGTTGCGGAAGCTGCCGCATCCGGAGACCCATTTCCAGCTACTCGAGGGGGGGAACCAACTCGAGTCGAGGCAAATGGTCTTGCCAACATCGGCCGCATCGAAGGAGCCGATGCGAATAGCATAGGGAATGTCATCGAACTGTCCGGGCAGCCCGCCGAAACCATTAGACAAGCCGGTGATACCGATGGTGTCGTCATCGATCGGAGCGCCTTCATCGAAGATCTGGGTCTGGAAGCGAAGCGTCCAAGCGGAACGTGGGATCTTGCCGGTGAGGGTGTCGACGGTCACCGGACCGCTCCAGGTGGCGCCATCGGGCGAGTAGACACGGTAGCCATTGCTGATATCGTATGGCTCCGGGGCCGGGTTCGAATAGCGGAGGTGGAAGGCGACCGGGCGGTTAATGGCGACAGTCGAGGCGGTGACGCGTCCCTCGACCCAGTCGACAGTGACCGATTGCGGCCCAAGAGAGTCGACCGCCAGGGCTGTGCCGCAAGCCGGCAAGGTGCCGCCATAGTAGAGATAACAGATGAGGGCCTTAACGTCGGCGATGTCGATGACATCGCGGCCGTCGACATTCGCTTCGTCATAGCACGGAAGGGGGGTGTGACTAATGTAGAGATAGTCGATGAGTTGGACCAGGTCGCCGACATCGACAGTCTCCGAAGGATCACCATTGACATTGCCGGTGACGCCGGTGCAGCAGCCCTGACCAAAGGCCATTCGGCAGGGGAGGAAGGCCAGAACGAGCGACAGAATGAGGAGACCTCTGACAGCGTGGAACAGTTTCTTCATAACAGAACTCCATAATCTGTGTCATGGTGGCGAGGTACCGTCCCCCGGATCGGGAGTCCTACTGCCGATGATGGTGCGCGTCCGAGGACGATTCAGGATCGTTGGGTGGCTCGCCGCACTGGGCGAAGCCACAAAAGCGAAGTAATTGCAGCTACCTCCTTGGGTTGTGATCGCCCGGTTATGCGATTCCAGTTCCTATAGACGGTGGTTTGAGTGACAGTCGAACGGATGACGGGCACATCGGAAACAGGTCCCCGCCTCCAATAAACATAGTCTCGCCCCGGCCTCGACGCAAGAGCAAAATGGACAATTCAATCTGCGCTAATGAATCGGGGTGGGAGGAAGGGGGGCGTGTTTGCCGCCGGTCACGTTGCCGGGTGTGAGGGACCGGGCGGGGGGGGGCGCTTCAGCCGGCTGCGCACGGCCATGGCGACCGGCAGCGCTGCCAGCAAGATATTGCCCCAGAAGCCGATGCC
>AMWB02021525.1_pt1 | contig 15557 bp, 9 predicted proteins | sample 200311 | NCBI WGS metagenome assembly AMWB02 (sample SAMN02737377, study PRJNA173069) | bioreactor metagenome | biome: anode biofilm in microbial fuel cells | place: USA: California | collected 2010-12-16 | reverse complement strand
AGATATATTCTAAAATGCATTTGATTTGGCAAGTTATGAGGTAGTATGTCTGCACTATGATAGGCACAAAGAGGCTTCAAGTTCTGAAGATGACTTCCTTAATATGATGTATTTCAATGAAGAATGAGTTGTCGAAAACAGATATTTATCTGTAAAGATCAACAGTAGAGCAGATGTACGGTAATTACACCAAAATTGGGACATTGCCTAGCCTGAGCAGCGTATCTAAAATGCTGTAAAATATGATAGGAAGATTAAGGACATGCAGAGGTACAGGGAATTTACAGCGAAAGTGGGACACTTTTATTACTTTTAACTGAAATAGTTTGGTAGCTACTATATACAGTTACGGATGAAAATGCATGAATCATAATGGAACTACGTTGCCGCTCACATATGGACTGCGGCCAACGAATTGCTGCTGCCCGAAATCATCTCCTGTGAGATGGATGTGTCGTAGCTGGGCATTGCTGTCCCGAGGAGAGTAACAAAGTATGAGTGAAACCGTATTTACCAAGGTTGACTACGATCTAGGCTCGCTGGTTAAATACATAGGACTGGGCGAGATTGGGCTGCCGGATATTCAGCGGCCTTTTGTCTGGAAGAACGCTAAAGTTCGCGATCTCTTCGATTCCATGTACAAAGGCTATCCGGTGGGCTATTATCTGTTCTGGCAAAACGCTCTGGTCGATGCTACCCGCACCATCGGTACTGAAAACAAGCAGAAGCCTCCCCGCCTGATGATCGTGGACGGACAGCAACGCCTTACTTCCTTGTATGCTGTTATTAAAAATGTTACCGTGGTTCGGGAAAACTTTGAACGCGAACATATCCAGATTGCCTTTAATCCACTGGAAGAGAGATTTGAAGTAGCTGACGCAGCTATATGCCGTGACAAGGCCTTCATTCCTGATATTTCCTTGCTTTGGAATGATAAGACTGACTTATTTGAGGTGGTAGAGAACTATCTGGGAGGGCTGAGCTCTTCCCGCGATGTTACAGTGGAAGAGAGCAAGGCAATCAAGAAATCCATCAGCAAACTTCAAGGGCTTTTGAGCTTCCCGTTCACAGCTCTTGAGTTGGCATCGGATATTGACGAGGAGGCAGTGTCAGATGTGTTCGTACGCATCAACAGCAAGGGTACACCGCTGAATCAGTCCGACTTTATTTTGACCCTGATGTCGGTATTCTGGGATGAAGGACGTGCTGCCTTGGAGAGCTTCTGCCGTGAATCCCGCAAACCCTCTAAAGGCAATGCATCACCGTTTAATTATTTTATTGAGCCTTCACCGGATCAGTTGTTGCGGGTTGCTGTGGGCGTGGCATTCAAACGCGCCCGTCTGAAGTATGTATATTCAATTTTGCGCGGCAAGGATTTAGAAACAGAAAAATTTAGTGATGAGCGTCGGGAAAAGCAATTTGAACTACTCAAGAACGCCCAGCAACGGGTGCTGAATCTGCAGTACTGGCACGACTTCATGATTTGTATTCGTCAGGCCGGGTTCCGCAGTGGGAAGATGATTAGCTCGCAGAACAATCTGCTGTTTTCCTACATGCTCTACTTGATAGGCCGCACCGAGTACAAGGTGCCAGAGTTCGACCTGCGTCGGGTGATAGCTCGCTGGTTTTTCATGTCAGCGGTTACTGGCCGCTTTACCGGTTCACCGGAATCAGCCATGGAGTTTGATTTAGCCGGGTTGCGTGACATTGACACAGCCGAAGGTTTTGTGAAGACGCTTAGTCAAATCTGCGATATCACGCTCACTACTGATTTCTGGGCGGTGTCACTGCCCAATGACCTGGCAACTTCATCACCACGCAGCCCCTCGTTATTTGCCTACCATGCGGCTCTGGTGCTTCTGGATGCGCGGGCGCTATTCTCAAAGATAAAAGTAGCTGATTTGCTGGATCCTTCCACACATGCCAGTCGTGCTGCTGTAGAGCGCCATCACCTATTCCCTAAGGGCTTTTTGAGCAAGCAAGGTATTACTGCCATCCGTGAGACCAACCAAATAGGCAACTACGCCTTGGTGGAATGGGGTGACAATACAAACATTTCCGATAAGGCACCAGTGGATTATTTGTCCATAATAAAGGCACGTTTCGGCCAGGAGGAACTTGAGCGAATGTATCGGTTACACTCTCTGCCAGCAAACTGGGAGCATATGAATTACCAGGAGTTTCTGGAGAAACGCCGTGAACTGATGGCTCAGGTTATTGCCGAAGGCTACGCTACGCTCATGGCTGGAGAAATTGAGGAATGTTGGGCAACAACAGAGTTTAATCTGTCAAAGTTGGTTATGACCGGCGAATCCGAAGCTGTGGAGTTCAAGTCCACCCTGCGCACCAACCTGCACACCGGCAACAAAGACCCACGCATGGAGTTGGCCGTGCTCAAGACACTGGCCGGTTTTTTGAACACCAACGGCGGCACGCTGGTTATAGGCGTTTCCGATGATGGCAGTCCGGTGGGTCTTCAGGCTGATGGATTTGAGAATGAAGACAAGATGAACCTACATCTAGTGAATATTGTAAATTCTCGCTTGGGAATATCGGCTATGATTAATCTACATGTCCATTTTGATGACCATGACAACAGCCGAGTCATGGTTGTTAAATGCCAAAAAGCTCCCACTCCGGTGTTTGTAAAGGATGGTGACATGGAACATTTTTATATCCGCACCGGTCCATCCACTACCGAGTTGAGCCCCAGCCAGACTCAGGACTACATCAAACAGAGGTTTAAATCATGAGCCCACCGGCTACAGCGAAGACACTCTGGTCGAACAACCGACCATCGCCCTGCTTAGGGAGCTATGAGGTTGCCTGCAACCACTATGAGAAGTACAATGAGTCTTTCAAGTTCTAAAAGGTATTTATCTATGGAAGATTAAGAGTACAAGAGGTACAGGAGAATTTACAGCAAAATTGGGATACTGCCACAGATTATAGAGATTCATGATTCTGTACCTTCCTAGTTGTTCAGAATATTCTAATAAGGTACAGGACTATTACATTTTATGACATTTTAGGTACATTGCCTACTGTTCCAGCAATATATGTTAATTTATCACTCTGTTTTGAATTGTACACCCATTTATCAGTTAAAATCATAAATTGAGGAATAAAAGAAATGGCCATTAAAAAATCTGAACTTTATAGTTCCATCTGGAAAAGCTGCGACAAGTTGAGGGGTGGTATGGACGCTTCACAGTACAAAGACTATGTGCTGACCCTGCTTTTCGTCAAATATGTCTCCGATAAATATGCTGGTAAGCCCGATGCATTGATCGAGATTCCAACAGATGGTAGTTTTGATTACATGGTTTCCCTCAAAGGTGATCCAAAAATCGGGGAAAAGATGAACACGGCTATTGGTCGTCTTGCTGAAGCCAATAAACTTGTAGGTCTAATAGGATTAGCTGATTTTGACGATGAGAACAAGTTGGGCAAAAACAAGGAAATGATTGACAGGCTGAGCGATCTAATTAGCATATTTCAGAATCATGACCTTGATTTTAGCAGTAATCGTGCCGAGGATGATGACATCCTGGGTGATGCTTATGAGTATCTCATGAGGCATTTCGCCACGGAATCAGGAAAGAGTAAGGGGCAGTTCTACACTCCTGCAGAGGTTTCCCGTGTTATTGCAAAAATTGTTGGGATTAACAGAGATACCCGACAGGACCAAGCGATTTACGATCCTACATGTGGTTCAGGATCATTACTGCTCAAAGCAGCTGACGAGGCCCCACGGGGTATTAGTATCTATGGGCAGGAAAAAGACAATTCTACAGCTGGTCTTGCCCGTATGAACATGATCCTTCATGATAATCCCACGGCAGAGATATGGCAGGACAACACCCTGTCTGCACCTCATTTCACAAATAAGGATGATGATAGTATCAGAACCTTTGATTTTGTGGTGGCAAATCCTCCTTTTTCTGATAAGGCATGGAGTACAGGTATAAAGCCGTCAGAAGACAAGTTCAAACGTTTTGAAGACGGAGTACCGCCTGCCAAGAATGGGGACTATGCCTACCTGCTGCATATCCTCAAATCTATGAAAAGCAAGGGAAAAGGGGCGATTATCCTGCCCCATGGAGTCCTTTTCCGGGGCAATGCTGAAGCAGACATTAGAACGAATCTTATTAAAAAAGGTGTTATCAAAGGCATCATTGGTTTGCCTGCTAACCTCTTTTATGGAACTGGTATCCCTGCCTGCATAATAGTATTGGATAAGGAGTTCGCGGCTGAACGCAAAGGCATTTTCCTTCTGGATGCTTCCAGGGGTTTCATGAAAGATGGTAACAAAAACCGTCTGCGTGATCGGGATATTCATAAGATCGTTGACGTTTTCAATAAGCAGCTGGAGATTGAACGCTATTCTCGCATGGTGAGCCTGGATGAGATCAAAAAGAACGACTACAATCTCAATATTCCACGTTATATAGACAGTACTGAGCCAGAGGACCTACAGGACATTGATGGTCACCTTAAAGGTGGCATTCCTAATAGGGATATAGACGGCCTATCCGCTTACTGGAATGTTTGTCCTACTCTAAAGGACATTTTGTTTAAACCTGCTGGACGCCTAGGTTACAGTGTTCTTAAGATAAAAGAATCAGACATCAAGTCCACTATCTTCTCTAATTCTGAGTTTAAGGCATATGCCAAGACTGTTCAAGAGTTGTTCGATCATTGGCGTGACAGTAATACTGCTCTGCTTAAGAATATCGGTATGGATGATCATCCCAGAGAGCTGATAGAGATCATCTCTGAAGACCTTCTCAGAGTATTCACTAATGTTTCGCTTATCGATAAATATGACGTATATCAGCATCTGATGACTTACTGGTCTGATACAATGAAGGATGATGTCTACATGATAACCGGTGATGGCTGGCTTAATGCCTGTCAGTTGCGCGAGATCATTTATGAAAAAGATGACAAGAAAAAAGAAGTAGCTGATCTTGTGATTGGAAAACGGAAGTATAAGGCTGATCTTATTCCGCCAGTTCTCGTGATAGCACGGTATTTCAGTGATGAAAAGGTTGCCATCGAAAAAATAGAATCAGGGTTGGAAGATCTGGCTCGGCAGATGGAAGAAATGAAGGAAGAACATGGTGGAGATGAAGGTCTGCTCAATGATGTAATGGATGAGAAGAAGAATATTACTAAAAAAGAAATCACTGCCCGGCTGAAAGAGCTGCAGAAAGATCCAGAAGGGGATGATGAGTGCACTGTGCTTGAAAAGTACCTTGAGTTTCTCGAAAAGGAATCGGCTCTCAATAAACAGCTAAAAGATGCAAATGAGGCACTGAATGTGCAGGTTATTAAAAAATACTCGAAGCTTACAGAAGCTGAGGTCATAACACTTGTAGTTGATGACAAATGGTTCACCACTCTCTGTTCTGATGTGAAGACTGAACTCGACCGTGTTTCCCAGGTGCTCACAGGTCGTGGCAGGCAGTTATCTGAACGCTATGCTATGCCTATGCCCGTCCTCTATGTTGAAGTAGATAAATTAAGTGCTAAAGTGGATGAACACCTGAAGAAGATGGGGTTTGTATGGAACTAAGGCCAGGCTACAAGCAGACTGATATGGGGGTTATACCGGAGGATTGGAGTGTGAGCAGTCTTGATGATGTTTGTAACTCAATTGTCGATGGTACTCATTACACTCCGATTTATGTCAATGACGGTGTTCCTTTTTATAGTGTTGAAAATGTTACAGCTGACGATTTCAAGAATACAAAATTTATATCTTCTGAAGAACACAAGGAGCTAATAAAAAGATGTAAACCTGAAAAGGGTGACATTCTACTGACTCGGATTGGTTCTATTGGTGATACTAAACTTCTGAATTGGGACGTTAATGCTAGTATCTACGTGAGTTTGGCATTATTGAAAGTGGATGAAGAGGCCATTGTCACAAAATATCTATATCAATATTCAAAATCCACACAATTTGTTAGAGATATTGAGAAGCGTTCTCTAATTAATGCTACACCAAAAAAAATCAATATGAATAATATTGGTAATGTTCCAATACCATTACCATCGAAACAAGAGCAACAAGCCATCGCCGAGGTGCTTTTCGATGGGGATGCCCTCATCGAATCACTGGAGCAGCTCATCGCCAAGAAACACCAGATCAAACAAGGCGCCATGCAGGAATTGCTGACAGGGAAGAGGCGACTGCCAGGATTTAGTGGTGAGTGGAAAGTGAAATTACTTGGTGAACTTTTCTATTTCAGTGGTGGACTTTCAGCTTCTCGAGGTCAGCTTTCCACGGAGGGATACTGTTACCTGCATTATGGAGATATCCACACATCGAAAAAAAACTTTATTGATGTTCAGTCTGAACAACAGGACATCCCAAAACTCGGAATCCCTTTGAAAAAGGTGTCTTCTACCTCATTGATTGAGGATGGAGACATTGTCTTTGTAGATGCATCCGAAGATGACGAAGGAACAAGTAAACATGTTGTAGTTTTCAACCGGGACAAAATTCCTTTCATTTCTGGCCTGCACACTATCGTTGCAAAAAGCAAGACGAACGAGTTGAATTGCCAGTATAGGCGCTACTGTTTTCAAACTGCTGACGTAAAAAAACAGTTCTACTTCTTTGCTGTTGGAACCAAGGTTTCTGGGATTAGCAAAACAAACATAGCAAAAATCACACTTCCAGTTCCATCTCTCCCTGAGCAAGAAGCTATCGCCTCTATACTCTCCGATATGGATGCGGAGATTACCGCTCTGGAGGAAAAGTTTACCAAGACCCGCCAGCTCAAGCAGGGGATGATGCAGGAACTGCTCACTGGGAGGATTCGATTAATATGAATGCTAGGTGCCAGTTAGTTCGATCAGGTTACACTTTCACCAAGGTGGGTCACAATGGATAAGAAAACGCTCCGGGACCTTTTCTCAAAAAACCTCTTTAAGATACCGGACTACCAGCGAGGTTATGCATGGGAGAAAAAGCAATTAGATGACTTTGTCGAGGACATTGATGCTCTTGTATATGATGAGAAAGTCAAAAGTCATTATACTGGCACTGTGGTAACCTACCAGGACAAACACAAGCCTCCTGTGGATTATGGCACTGATAAACTGGAAATCGTCGATGTGGTGGATGGTCAGCAGCGGCTTACAACTTCATGTCTCTATGTATCAATTATCCTCAGAAGATTAATTGAGAACGGGGAGTCTGATTACGGACAAAAGATTCCCCTCTTTTTGTATTCAGGCACAACATGTAAAGTTACTCTTAACAATGATACCGGAAACTTCTTTTACGATGTGCTTAAAACCGGACATTCAAACACTAATTCGAATTCCACACATGAAAAACGCCTGCAAGATGCCTGCCAGCGTCTGCAGGAACACATAGAAAAGCAGCTTATTGCCAAAGATGGGGATGGAGTTCAATATCTAAAAGACCTGTATGATGCCATCAGCCGCAAATTGGCTTTCACTGTATATACCATCGAGGAAGAATGCGAGATTGGTATGACATTTGAGTTAATGAACTCAAGAGGCAAAGAACTCTCTGTTTTAGAGTTGCTCAAGAACTATTTCATGCACTGGGTTTCACGCAACGGGAACGATGAAGTGGAACGCAACTCATTGACAAGTCTGATCAACAAGAATTGGAAAGATGCCTATACTAACATCGGATCATGTGGCAGTAATGAAGATCAGTGTCTCAGGATTGCCTGGACGCTATATTGCACTCACACGCCTAAGAACTGGAAAGGTTATGATGGTTTTAAGCAAGATGCTTATGTTCCTTTGCGTAATTTCAACAGTAACAGTAAATCTAAGGAAGATACTAAGCTATTCCTTGAAGATTTTTCAAACGGCCTGGCTGATGTTTCCAAACATTATGCCCGTATTATCAGTCCCAGGGATGAAAACACCTTTTCAAAGGAAGAGTTTACTCTGCTAATGAAGATCCATCATACAGGAAATATCGCTAATTTCCTTCCCCTGATGGTAGCTGCACGTATACAATGTGAAAGCCATAGAATTTCAGACTCCGATTACTGCGATCTGCTTAAAGCACTTGAACGTTATGCATATCGTGTTTTTTTATTTGAAGGTAAACGCAGCAATTCTGGAATGTCGAATTTCTATCGCTGGGCAAGTGAAATCTTCAGAAAGGAATCATCCATCCAGAATGTCGTTAAATGGATTAACCCATTGATCAACTACTATGCCAGCGAAGAGTCGTTCATAGAGAAAGTCTCAAAGCCCTTTGATTGGTACTCTCGCAGAAATCTACTAAGATATACTCTGTTTGAATATGAACTGTATCTCTTGTCTTCAGAAGGAAAAGGCAAAGAACCACACCTCAAATGGGAAGAAATTAAAGATTCTACCATTGAGCACATTTTGCCTCAAACCCCGGAAAACTCTCCTTGGGATCAAATCTGGAGTAAGGAAGACATCAAAACTTATACGCATGATATTGGAAACCTTGTGCTCACACAAAATAATTCCAACTACTCGAATTATGATTTCACGCGCAAGAGGGGGAAGCCCGGCATTAGTCCCAGTTACAGTGATTCAGATATAAGGCAGGAAAGAAAGATTGCAAGCTTTGATGAATGGGGACCTGAAGATTTCAAAAAGAGGAGAACTGAGATTATCGACTGGATAATTCAACGCTGGAAAATCCCAGATCATCAGTCCTTATCTGCTGAAAAGATCGATGTACAGGAAGACCTGGATGAAGTTGATGTCATTCAGTGCACTATCCGGGAGCTATAACCATGGGCACGGAGCAGCAACCAATTGCAGTTGATCAAGCTTACAAAATACTGGATGATAAGTTCCGGCATAAAGACTGCAATTATGCTGAACCAGTGTTGTATCCTGATAGTGAAGAGGTACTCTGCATTGGATTGGACATCGCATGGTTTGGTGGATCTGTAAACGATAAGGATTCACAATACGACAATATTGGAGTAGTACTCATTTCACCCCATGCTGAGCAACCTAAGTTTCCTCTCACAAGAGTTCGCCTCAAAAATCGTGATTCGAATGCAGTGCAGTTATTGACAGCTGTTGATAGTTTGCTCCAAGAATATCAGGAGATAAGACGGGTAGTATTTGCAGTGGATGCTCCAATTCAGGCTGTTGACCGTGAGTTACCTGCTCGCTCTCCTAATCCGTTAAAAGGCACAGTGGAACGACGTGCATGTGAAAATCATCTAGATGAACAACGCAAGCATCTTGAAAAAGCCAAATGGAGAAGTGATGACTGGAGCCCGAAAATACAGCCAGGTGCACCACTTGCTCCTCGGGTGCTCTCTCTGTTGGATGGACTGCAACATCGTGGTTTTACTTTATGGACACATAAGGATCAGCGTGCTGAGAGGCTTGTAATAGAATGCTTTCCTGCTGAAGCGATTTGGTCAATAAGGCAATTGGGATATTATCCAACTTCGGCTAAAGTAACATGTGTAAAAGCTTACAAGGCTCAAAAAGGCATTTTACTCTCTTCTGAGCAAGTTAAGTGTCTTGTTCATGATGTACTGGATGCTTTCGCTCCAGTTACAGGGAACACTGCACATTGGCAAGCCTTGGTCGGTCATACAATTGACCAGCTGCTAAGTAATCCCACATGGCAGGTCAATGGATATTATCGCGGTGGAAAGTTTTTTGATGATGTTGTTGACACTATTATATGTCTTGCTACATCACTTAGCTATGTACACAACAACGCACATGTCTGGAATGATCCACAGCATGTCAGTGATGGTCACATTATCGGCCCAGGTTTTTCAAGCGATGGTGTATGGACCACTGCATGTGATGATTACATGGGGAGCAATCGAGTATGAATACTGTCGGACAAAAAGAACGTGAAACCCAGGAAAGGGTCATAAAACTCTTCCACGATACCCTGCGTTATGATTATCTGGGAAACTGGCATGAGCGGGAGAACAATCGTAACATTGAAGAATGCTACTTACGTCCTTTTTTGCGTGACGAACAAGGTTACAATGATTCTTTGATCACCCAAGCTCTTTATGAGCTGAAGATGGTCGTAGGTGATCAGAGCCGTAGCCTCTATGATGCTAACAAAGATGTCTATGGTCTGCTGCGCTACGGTGTGAAGGTTAAACCGGAGATCGGTGAGAAAACTGTTACTGTGTGGCTTATTGATTGGAAGAATCCAGAGCGTAATCATTTTGCAATAGCTGAAGAAGTGACCATAGTAGGTGAACACACAAAACGTCCCGACATTGTACTTTATGTGAATGGCATCGCTCTTGGTGTACTGGAACTCAAGCGTTCTATTATATCTGTAAGTGAGGGCATTCGACAGAACCTAGGCAACCAGAATAGCACTTTTATCCGTTCTTTCTTCTCTACCATGCAGCTCATAATGGTGGGCAATGGCACCCAGGGAGTGCGTTATGGCACCATTGAGACTACTGAAAAGTATTACCTCACCTGGAAAGAAGAAAGTACTGTGGAAAATATACTCTACCGACACCTAATACAATTGTGTGAAAAAGAACGTTTGCTGGAGATCATCCACAACTTCATAGTTTTTGATGCTGGTGTAAAAAAAGTATGTCGGCCCAACCAGTACTTTGGTGTCAAGGCAGCACAGGCTTTCATCCACAGACGAGAAGGAGGCATCATTTGGCATACACAGGGTAGCGGCAAGAGCCTGACTATGGTGTGGCTGGCAAAATGGATTCGAGAGAATATGAGAGACACCAGAGTAGTATTGGTCACTGATCGCATCGAGTTAGATGATCAGATAGAAGGGATATTCAAGGGTGTAAGCGAAAAAATTTATCAAACTAAGAGCGGCCAGGATCTTATTTACAGGCTCAATGATACTCTCCCATGGCTTATGTGTTCACTCATCCACAAATTTGGTGGCAAAGGAAAAGAGATGGATGAAACAGATGTCGACAGTTTCGTTGAAGAAATGAGCGAATCACTTCCCACTAATTTCGAGGCAAAGGGAAATATCTATGTTTTTGTTGATGAATGTCATCGTACCCAATCAGCCAAGCTGCACAATGCTATGAAAAGGATTTTGCCCCAAGCTCTGTTCATTGGTTTCACAGGCACACCTTTGCTCAAAAAGGACAAGAAAAGCAGTATAGAAATATTTGGCCGCTATATCCACACCTACAAGTATGATGAGGCTGTAGCGGACGGTGTGGTTCTTGATCTGCGTTATGAGGCGCGCGATATTGACCAGACCATTACTTCACAGTCTAAAATAGACCAGTGGTTTGAGGCGAAAACCAGAGGACTCAACGATATTGCAAAGGCTCAACTCAAGAAACGCTGGGGAACCATGCAAAAGGTACTTTCCAGTCAATCTCGGTTAGAGAAGATAGTTGCTGACATCCTGCTTGATATGGAGACAAAAGACCGTCTGCAAAGCGGGCGTGGGAATGCAATGCTGGTAACAAGCAGTATCTACGAAGCATGCAAGTGCTATGAGTTATTTGCCAGGACCGATCTGCTTGGAAAATGTGCTATAATCACCTCTTACAAACCTTCACCCGCAGATATCAAAGGAGAGCATAGTGGGGAAGGATTAACCGAAAAACTGAGACAGTACGATATTTATCGCAGGATGCTGGCAGATTGGTTCCACGAGTCTGAAGAAACTGCAATGTACAAAGTAGAGGAATTCGAAAAAGCAGTGAAGCAAAAGTTTATCGAGGAACCTGGACAGATGAAGCTGCTTCTTGTAGTGGATAAATTACTAACCGGTTTTGATGCTCCACCTGCCACATATCTCTACATAGACAAGCAGATGCGTGATCATGGACTGTTCCAGGCCATTTGTCGTGTAAACCGGCTTGATGGTGAAGATAAGGAATACGGTTACATAATAGACTATAAGGATTTGTTCAAAAGCTTGAAAACTGCTATAGATGATTACACCTCCGAAGCCTTCGATGGATTCGAAAAGGAAGATGTTGAGGGACTGCTCAGTAATCGCTTGGACAAAGCTCGTGAGCGTCTGGAAGAAACTCTTGAGGTGGTGAGAGCTCTCTGCGAGCAGGTGACCACTCGCGAGACAACTGCTTATTTACATTATTTCTGTGCCAGTGATACAAGTGACGGGGATGCTCTTAAGGAAAACGAACCAAAACGATTGGCTTTATACAAAGCAGTCGCTGCACTTCTGCGTGCATACTCAAATATTGCAGGTGACATAGCAGAGGCAGGCTACAAACCAGAAGAAGCAGAAAGAATTAGGCGGGATGTCGAGCACTATGAAATGGTGCGTAACGAAGTGAAGCTAGGAAGCGGTGACTACATAGATCTTAAGATGTATGAGCCAGCAATGCGTCATCTTATTGATACTTATATCCGTGCCGAGGATAGTGAAAAGATCTCTGCTTTTGACGATATGTCACTTATACAGCTTGTCGTGGAGAGGGGCGTAGATGCGGTAGAGAAATTGCCCGGTGGCATTAGCAAAAGCCATGAAGCTGTAGCTGAAACTATTGAGAATAACGTTCGCAGGCTCATAATTGATGAATCGCCTATTAATCCTAAGTACTATGAGAAGATGTCTGAGTTGCTGGATGCATTGATCCGGGAACGCAAAGCACAGGTAATTGAATATAAAGAGTATTTGGAAAAGATTGTCGAGCTAACCAAACTTGTGTATAATCCTACGAGCAGTTCCAGTTATCCCAAAACCCTTAACACTCCGGCCAAAAGAGCCCTATACGACAATTTGGGACAGGATGAGGAACTGGCTCTAAAGATTGACAAAGCTATACTCTCAAGTAAACAGGATGATTGGAAAAACAACCATTTCAAAATCAAGCTTGTGCGCAATGCTATTCAAAAATTGCTCTCGGAAGAACAGCAGATAGAAGTTGTTATGGATCTAGTGAAGAATCAGGTAGAGTATCAATAATAAATGCACCAGATTACCATAGGCGGACTGGTGGTCGATGTGGTCCGCAAGAACATTAAGAATTTGCATCTGGGTGTCTATCCACCGGAAGGCCGGGTGCGTGTGGCTGCTCCACTGCTTGTGAATGATGAAGCTGTCAAATTAGCTGTAATATCCAAACTGTCTTGGATAAAGCGGCAACAAAGCCAATTTAAGACCCAGGAACGCCAGTCAGTTCGCGAGTATATTTCTCGTGAAAGTCACTATTACCTTGGAAGTCGCTATCTGCTAAATGTAATATATCATAAAGGTCTAGGACATGTCACGATACGTAACAAAAGAACACTTGATCTCTATGTTCCCGAGGGTGCTGATACTGCACAAAGGGAGAAAGTAATGCTTGCCTGGTATAGAAATCAGATCAAGATACTAATTCCCCCTCTAATCGAGAAGTGGGAACCGATAGTCGGTGTAAAGGTGGATTCATGGGGTGTCAAGAAAATGAAAACCAAATGGGGTAGTTGCAACAGAGAAGCATCACGTATTTGGCTTAATCTGGAGCTCATAAAAAAGCCACCACAATGCCTTGAATACATCGTTGCACACGAGATAATGCATTTGCTGGAAAGGAATCATACAGATCGTTTTATGGCTTTGATGGACCAGTTCCTGCCACAGTGGCGTTTGTACAAGGATGAACTCAATCACAGGCCATTAGCACACGAGACTTGGAAATACTGAAAACTGTTAAGGTTCAATTTCATCGGGTGCATAGTAGAACCCGACCTTCCGCAGATGTTAGGGAATTTTGCCAATTATGTGAATTGAGGCAGTCCATTCTTGCAAAACGTTCTCAGGAGAACTTGTGCCAACAGAGGCTGAGATTGCCAGACAGGAAGGCAAGGATTATTAGTCTGCTGAGGAGCTTCTGGAGAGAAAAAAAAGAGAAGGAAAAAGTGGTAAAAAGTAATGTTCATGGCTGCTGTTGAAGACATGAAAAAAAAGAGGAATCAATATTGAGTGATGAAATCATCGATAATGATATCGAAACCATTCTAGGTTATCGTTTCAATAACAGAGAACTGTTAGAACAGGCACTCACAACTAAAGCCTATTCCAATGAACATCATGGTAAAGACCAAAATGAATTTCGAACCATTGGAGATGCGGTTTTGAAGCTCGTTTTAACAGAATTGCTAATGGAAAAAGGCCACAAAACAGGAGGAACAATCACTCCTGAAAGGGTCAAGCAGGAGAAAGAGGAAGGGCTTGCTGAAACTGCCAGAAGATTTGGGATTGGTTCTTATCTAAAGCTTGGAAACGGACAAAAAGAGCAAAATCATGGAGATAGCGATCATGTCTTAGCTGAGACACTGGAGGCAATTGCTGGTGCTATGTATTATGATGGAGGGTTTGATAAAATCAAGGGTGCAATGAAAGAGTGGTTTAAGCTATAGATCTCCTATAAAGGGTGCTTTTGTTAAAAACAGTACCCGTAAAATAGAGTATGGTAACATACAGAAGACTAGGAATTGCTCTTCGAGCAATCAGATATGATCTATGCGTGTTGGAATGATCATTGAGTTAGACGAGAGGATGGGGAAAACAATAGATTAAGAGGTTAAGACGATGAACATGGAAGGTCAGTATCATGATTATTCAAAAAATGATTTCGAAATAAGTATCGTTGAGAAAGCCACGCGTTTGGCTGTGGTAGCGCACAAGAACCAAAAAAGAAAGATTGACGGCTTACCATACATTATTCATCCGTTTATGGTAGCTTTGAAGCTTTCAAAATATGGCTTTTCCGACCATGTGATAGCTGCTGCTCTTACACATGACGTTCTTGAAGATACTAAATGTACCGACGAACAACTCAAGGCCGAACTTGGAAAAGAGGTATATGAGATCGTCAAAGCCGTAACCAATGATGACAGTCTTTCGTGGGAAGAAAAGAAACAGAAGTATGTAGAAACGGTCAGAAATGGTCCCGAAGGGGCAAAGGCCATAGCAGTAGCGGACAAAATTCACAATATCGAAAGTTTATTCCTTGCCCATGCCAAACAAGGACCAGATATATGGAAAAAATTCAATCGAGGAAAAGAACAGAAATTATGGTTTGAAAATGAAGTGTTAAAGATGCTCAGAGAAACATGGGATCATCCGTTGATAGACGAATATGAAGAATTTCTTGAAATAGAGGAAAAATTAGAGTGAAACCCCAACCTGCCTTCACTTCCAACACAAAAGCTTTCATATCCTCTAAGAAATACCCATAATAAATAATAAGAAACTGCTCCTTTGAACAATTGCCAATTGAGTTAAAAGCAGCACACGTGGGGATAGGGTATAGTTACTAATTCAATGTAATGATTCCATAAACCATGGAGATTTTAAATAAACATTTCACAATCAGTATCTCATTTTATCCAATAGCATAGGTAAGTTCAAGGTGAAGAGACCTCTACCTGGTGTTCTAATGACATTCTTTATGTGAGCCATGCAACACTAACCCCCTTTTTTAAACAAAAAACTCCCTCTGTGCAGGACGAGATTTTGTTTTAAAAATCATGGATAAAGTGTTAGCATGATAGATGACCAAACCATCCAGATTTTGCAGTATGAGAAGGAGAGATGCCCGCCAGGGTTT
>AMWB02011888.1_pt2 | contig 15567 bp, 10 predicted proteins | sample 200311 | NCBI WGS metagenome assembly AMWB02 (sample SAMN02737377, study PRJNA173069) | bioreactor metagenome | biome: anode biofilm in microbial fuel cells | place: USA: California | collected 2010-12-16 | reverse complement strand
GGATGGGTTTATGGCGTCCCGTGAAAAGGTTGCCTTATATCCCTGTATTGCTCAGTTTTAGTAGTAAAAAGTTTAACAGGTGTGCGAAAAGCACACGATGTTAATCGCTCGTCACTAATCCCGCCTAAAAAAATTGCGGGACTCTTTTCAATGCCCCTTGCGGGTACTCTTTTTAGTCCTCGCTTGACGGGGACTCTTTTCAGTACCCCCTTGAGGGGTGTAAGTTCATTTACGAAATAATTTTTTGAAAAGAAAAAAAATTATTTCTAATTCACTAATAATTCAATCATAGCATTATAAACATCGCGTAAATAGATAACCCCGACAACCTTGCCGTCACTGCGCGTAACGGGCAGGCGTCTGAGCTGTTCCGTAAGCAATATATCGGCACAGCGCAGGAGGGTTTCCTCGGCCGCAATAACTCTGACATCTTCCGTCATAAGTTGGCTGACATTGATGGATTGGATGGCGGCACTTTTTTCATTGCGAATGGCCTCCCATGAAATGTGATCATGGTCTTCGTCAAAATAAACATGAGAAGGAATGAGGATGCGCAGGATATCAATAGTCGAGACAATGCCAACGAGGTTCATAGCCTCATCAAGCACGACGATACCGTTTACGGATAAGCCATGACCGCGTTTGGTTGATTTCATGACCCTGATCGCCTCGCGCAGAGACATGTCAGGGGTCAGCCAGTTTTTAATCGGTTCCATCAGGTCTTTGACTCGCATCATTTCTCCTTTTGGTTAATGAACAGATGATTTTACTGGACTGTTTCTTGCTCGATATAATGGAATTGTAATAAGTTGCCGCTGTTGCACTGCTAACTGTACTCTACCATATAAAAGCTCCATTGATCAATAAAGCATATGGAAAAAATAAGTAAAACAAATACTCCGGTGGTTGTATCCATCCTCGCTATTTTTTGTCGAGCTCGCTCCGTACGGCGACACCTAATTTTTCCATGGAATAGGGTTTCTGAACATAGTCTCCAGCGCCAAGCTGCAGCAACTTTTTGACCCGTATCGATTCGGAGAAGCCACTGGTAATAAGTGCTTTCTGCTGGGGATATAGTTGAATAATTTTTTGATACGTCTCCAGGCCGTCAAGCCCTCCAGGCATAATCATATCCAGGATGACGAGATCAACTGGATACTGTTTGATAATGGCCAGAGCCTGCAGCCCACTCGTTGCAGTGTGGACGGTATATCCCAGTCTCGTAAGCATATTTTTTGCAATATCGAGCTGTTCCTGGATGTCATCAACGACGAGAATGGTTTCGCTGCCAAGATAGTCGTCCAGCACAATTCTGTCTTGCTGGCAGGTAAGGCTCTGGCGAGTGATCGGCAGATAAAACCTGAAAGTTGATCCTTGTCCCTCTTCGCTTTGTATGTCGATATAGCCATGGTGATCCTTGACAGTCGCCCAGATGACGGTCATGCCAAGACCGGTCCCACTGTAATGCATTGATTTTTTCGTATAAAAAGGCTCAAAAATACGGGAGAGATCCTCCTGGGATATGCCCACGCCGGTATCGGAGATTGAGGTGCAGACATAGTCACCCGGAGGAATATTCTCATAGCCGGTGAGCATCGTGTCAATGCTGACATTGGCCGTTGAGATGACGATTTTACCACCGGCGGGCATGGCCTCCAGACCATTATGGAGAATATTCATGATGGCCTTGGATAAATGAGCAGCAGATCCCTGGACATTGAGGAGGTTGTCCTCGAGGTCGGTTTCGATGACGGTATCGTGGTGTCTTTCCCGGACGAGTTCGAATTCGGCCGAATGGAGATATTCGGAAATGATATTATTGAGGTTGCAGGTTTCACTTATAGTGATACTTCGTCTGGCAAGGGAGAGAAGATCCTGTACGATAATGGCCGCCTTTTTCCCTGATTTCTGGATAATTTGTATTTTTTTATGCAGTGGATCCTCTTCGGCTATCTCCAGCAGAAGAAGGTCGGGGTAACTGACAATACCGCTGAGGATATTATTGAGGTCATGGGCAATTCCAGCGGCGAGTTTACCGATAACTTCCATTTTCTGTGCCTGAATCAGTTGCTGTTCGAGTCGTTTTCTGTCGTTAATATCCTTGACGATGCCCTGGGTGCCAAGGAAGCGACTCGGGCCGTTCTCTCGCGATTCGTAGATGCCTTCGGCAGATAAACTGAAATATCTTTTCGCTGGACGTACCTCATTTTTTTCTTTGGTGAGAAGGAGACATATCTCCATGTCGGTTGTCGCCCTGTCTCCTGTTCGTCTTTCATTCAGGCGGTATTGAACTTTGTCGAGATCCTCTGGCGTAACCAGCTCAAAAATCGGTCGTCCCACCATGGATTCCGGGGATCGTGAATATTTTGTAATCGCGGGGCTGATAAAAGTAATGTTGCCGTCAGCGTCCAGGCGAAAGACAATATCCGGAATGGTTTTCAGGATAGATTGCAGACTCGTCTCGCTCGATCTTAAGAGAAGAGCAGTATCTCCAGTCTCAGCTTTGGCCTGTTGCTGGAAATAGTAGAATTTAAGCGTAAACAGCAGGCAGGAACTCAGGATTACGGAAATAGTCGGCAGCAGGGGAGAGAAGAGATAGCCGCTGATCTGGTACGTTATTATTGCGACAAACCAGCCCAAACCGCCGCCCAGCAAACAACATATGAGCGCCCAGCCTGTCGTGAAATGCGCGATGCATGCGGTGAGGAGCAGGCAGAGCAGCAGGCTGAAGAATATCTCACAGACAGGGAACAGGTTCGTTCGGATGGTATGCAGACCGGAAATGAGCGACTCAAGGGAGTACCGGTGAATGTCAAGCGAACTTCTCGCCGTACCGATCGGGGTTGGATATTCCTGTGATAATCCAGCTGCCGTCAAACCGACCAGAACGATTTTATCTTTGAAAAGGTTCGGGTCAATTTTACCCGACAAAATTTTGGTGGCAGAGTATTGGGGAGATTGTGCATGTCTGGCCGGGCCCAGAAGGAAATTTCCCCGTTCATCAACCGGGATGTGATAGTCCCCCGCTGAATACACAGGGACCAGATACTTCCTGGATAAAACGCTTTGGGTATTGAGGGGCTGGATTTGCAGCAAAACCGCAAGAGCAAATGATGGGTAGAAGGTGTCCTGGTATTCGATGAGGAGTGGTAATCGGCGTAAGATACCGTCAGGGTCAGGAGTTCCGTTGAGAAAACCTGAAGCCGGGGCCGCCTTGGCCAGCACATCGTAATTACAGATAACTCCGTCTGCGCGATGGAAATAAACGACGGACGCGACCGAATCATTATTTCCCCGGCGAGTGAGGGGGATCGGGTGGAGGGAACAGTTTTGCGGGGTGGATGGGCTGTTGTTAAACAGAAAGGTATACCCCAGCACATAGGGCCCTTTGGTGAGGATCTTGGCAAGATACGTGTCGTGATCAAAAATTTCAGAGGGAAAATCCGACGTGTCGGTGCGAGAGCCGATATCGTCGGTTAGATTTTCGCGTTGAAGCACGGGAGAGGTTCTGTCTCTCTCCGCAAAAATGATATCGATACCGATCGCCTTTGCCCTCCCACGGGCTATTCTTTCGAAAAGTTGGCCTAATCGATATCGCGGCCATGGCCATTGGCCATATTTTTCGACACTCGTTTCGTCAATGGCGACGGTGACGATCTCATGCTGGGACTCAGGCGCTTTGGCAGACGTGAGAATAAGGTCGGTGACCTTGAGATTGATATTCTCAATGAATCTGGGCTGGAAAAGATAGATTCCGGACAGGAAAAAAGTCAGCAGCAGGCAGCCGACTAAAAGGATCCGGTAGAGATAAGGCCCCTTACTTGACAACAACTTCCACCCTTCTGTTTTTGGGCTCATTAACGTTGTCCGCCGTTTTTACCAGTGGGTTTTCCTCGCCATGAGATGTTGATGTAATAAAAGTCGAAGCAACACCTTGCTGCACCAGTAGACGGCGGATGGCTTCGGCTCTTTCCTGTGACAGTTGCAGATTATATTGGTTGTCGCCTACAGTGTCAGAATGACCGATGACGCTTATATGCTGTGATTTTCGATTGTTAATCGATTCAAGGATTGCCGGTAGTGTTTGCCGGGATTCTGCGGTCAGGTTAGTTGAACCTCCCTCGAAATAAAGGATAAAATGGACCGGTTGGCTGGGCAGCATTGTCAGAACCCGGGAAAAATCGGCATTGATTGCATCTGACGAGAGAATTTTCGGGGAGGTCGGCAGGGATTCACGTCCTTTGACTGTCGTTGCCTCTCTTGCCTGGGTAATGTCTGTCGAACCAACGTCGGTGCTCACTGTTACATGGCCTACCTTGCCGTCGGGGTCGGGGAGCAGGACGACGGTGGTCTTTGCGGCACATCCGGATAAAAGAAACAGGAGCGCTAAAAAGATCAGGAGCAGAATATTTTTGCTCCATTGTGCACGAATCATAAGGTGGTCTCCGGCGGTAATACTTTGACGTATGTTGTTTTGTACACCTGGTACTGCTGAACAGTTATGGAAAATGAACCCCGTCAAACTGGTGATGAGCGCAAGTTCGTTCATTTGTATTGTGCTGGGGATCTCTAATCCCGCCTAAAAGATTTGCGGGATAAGTTCCGTCACGAAATTCTCTCGAACAGCACGAGAGAATTTCTACGTCACTAATCGACCTTAACCAGAAATTTAGTGCCGCGAACCCCCAAGGTTGCGTCGGGAGTTTGCAGCACTACTTTTTGGGGGGCGAGTTTGGCAATCTGGCCGCTGATAAACGAAAAGGTGCCGCGGATAAGTCTGGTTACAAAAGAAAGTTGTTTTTCCGCCGGGTTGAACAGAAAATTTTCGATGGCTATCTCACTGTTTGGCCCGAGAGCCACCACGGTGTCATCATCAAAGATCAAGCCGACGCTGCCGTTTGGCCCGGTTTGTATAGAATCGCCCTGGCTGAGGCGCATATTGGCAACCGCCTTGGCGGTCGTCTGTGAACTGGTGATATAGACATCACCTGCAACGGTTTTGACAAATCCGGCGGAGTCCTGTTGGGCACCGGCATAGCTTGGCGCAAAAACAAGGAAAAAAATGCATACCAGCACACCATAGATACTTTTCATACGCTCTGCCCCACACTCGGTCTCGTCTGCAAAAAACAACATGGAAAATCTGTTTGCGAGAAGTTGGCCCGGAAATATCGACATCAATTGAATAATTCTAACATAATCAGGGCAAAAATGAGAAACAAAAATGGCGTCTGTGGGATACCAGTCGATTTGACAAATAATTGTATATACTCATTGCCCCAAATCGGGTTGTCCCTGGCCTGCAAACAGGCTGTCCGTATAGTGTTAAGACTTCACGTAGAGATGGGCGGGAACGCTTTTCGCTTTCGTCCGATAGGACAAATTACTTGCTTTTTTTCCAGATGTTTTTAAAACAGGAAGTCACGTAGGTTTCACGGAAAATTAGCTGATTTTAAAAGTATGTGCGTAGAAATCCGCTCCCCGAATGTGGTAACTTCCTGAAAAAACAATAGTGTTGAGCAATGTCGACGACTGCTCAACCCATAGCGGCCTTATTTAATCATTTCCAGGAGTCAATTATGAGCGTGCATGTCGCGGATCACCCACTCATCAAGCATAAGCTTGGCCTTATGCGTCAACATGATATTTCGACCAAAGATTTCCGTGATCTCTCCTCGGAAGTTGCCCGGCTTTTGACCTATGAGGCGACTAAAGATCTGCAGACCCAGAGGAAAACCATTCAGGGCTGGGCGGGAACTGTAGAGGTTGATGAGCTTAAAGGCAAAAAAATAACGATCGTGCCCATTTTGCGGGCAGGTCTTGGCATGATGGATGGAGTCATCGACCTCATTCCTTCCGCCAAGGTCAGTGTCGTCGGGTATTATCGCAACGAAGAGACCCTCGAGCCGGTTGAGTACTATGTCAAAACGGCAAACGATATTGAAGAGCGGGTGGCCCTGATTCTTGATCCGATGCTGGCCACCGGGGGCACCCTGCTGGCCACTATTGCCACCCTGAAAAAAGCTGGCTGCAAAACGATTAAAGGCCTTTTTCTTGTCGCTGCACCCGAGGGGATAAAGAAGGTAACCGAGGCCCATCCCGATGTGGAGATTTATGTTGCCGCAGTCGATGAACGGCTCAACGAAGTGGGCTACATCCTGCCTGGTCTTGGAGATGCCGGGGATAAGATCTTCGGCACCAAGTAGAGACCTGGTGGCGTTGTAAAAACTACGCTTTGTACCCAAGGGCACTTCCTCTGGGGGCAGAGTAGACTTTTTACCTAACCATCTCTCTGGACCACTTTCACTTTTCATGAGTTCGCTGATTTTTCTCTTTTTTGTTGAGGAGGTTGTTGTAATGCCCGAAGATTCACCAGATTCATCCTATCGCTTCCGCCTGTGCGACAGTCTTCTCGGCGCACAGATGTTGTTTGTCGCCTTTGGAGCTTTAGTCCTGGTCCCCATTTTAACAGGTCTTGACCCTAATGTGGCGCTCTTTACCGCCGGTATCGGAACGCTTGTTTTCCAAGTCATCACCAAAGGGAAGGTGCCTGTTTTTCTTGCCTCCTCTTTTGCCTTTATCGCCCCGATAATTTACGGGGTACAGACCTGGGGCATTCCGGCGACCCTCTGTGGCCTGGCGGCAGCCGGGCTGCTGTATGTGTTGATGAGTTTTGCCATTCGCTATTTTGGCGCCGGCATATTGCATAAATATCTTCCGGCGGTGGTCACCGGACCTGTCATCATGGTCATCGGCCTGGTGCTGGCTCCGGTTGCTGTGCATATGGCCATGGGCCGGACAGGCGATGGGTCGGCATGGCTGGTACCAGAAAAAACGGCGATGATTATCGCCGGGGTTTCCCTGGTGACCACTGCGCTTGTCGCCCTGCTTGGCAAAGGCTGGCTGCGGCTGCTGCCTATTTTGTGCGGTATCTGTGCCGGATACATGACTGCATTTGTCCTTGATCTCTCCGGATACACCCAGCTGGTGCAGGGCTCCTTTGATCCTGCCAGCCTCAAGAACTGGACCGCACCGGTTTTGATTTCCTTTGCACCGGTTGTTGAAAAAGCTTGGTTTGCGATGCCCGCCTTTGTGTTTCCCGAATGGAAATGGGAGGCGGTCCTGTTCATCGTGCCGGTGGCTATTGCCCCGGCTATTGAGCATTTCGGCGACGTGCTGGCGATCGGTTCGATTACCGGCAAGGATTATGTCGACGATCCGGGAATTCAAAATACTATGCTCGGCGACGGGATCGCCACATCTATAGCCTCGATGCTGGGCGGACCTCCGAACACAACATATTCGGAAGTGAGTGGCGCTGTGGCGCTGACCAAGGCCTACAACCCGGCAATTATGACCTGGGCTGCTCTTACGGCGATTGTTCTTTCTTTTGTCGGTAAAATCGGTGCGCTGCTGGCGACTATTCCTTCTCCGGTCATGGGTGGAATTATGATCCTGCTCTTTGGCATGATTACCGTAGTCGGCATCAACACCCTGGTCAAATCCGGCCAGGACCTGATGAGCCCCAGAAACCTGATCATCGTCGCGGTGATTCTGGTGTGCGGTATCGGCGGAATGAAATTCAGTGCCGGTTCTTTTGCCATCGAAAAAATTGGTCTGGCCGGGGTATTGGGGCTGCTGCTTAACGTGATTCTGCCTGCGGAAAGGGAGCAGTCTTCCTGATGGAGGTCTTGTGTTGGCAGGCCTCTGTGTCGAAAATTTTAAAATTTAGTATTTCATTATATGAAAGGCTCGGTGATGAGCCAACTGGAGGAATCAATGGATTTTCCGATAAATTTAAGTGAATATGTCGCCCAGAAATATGATCTGCAACAGACTCGGCTGACAGATGCCCAGCGTCAGGTGCTGCTGAACAATATCCAGATAGTTCGTGACAGCCTGGTTTTTTTTACCGCTCTTGCTAATGTCAAAGGGCTTGGCGGACATACCGGCGGGGCATTTGATATCGTGCCGGAGCTGTTGATTGTCGATGGCTTTATGAAAGGATCAGATACCATACATCCGGTCTATTTTGATGAAGCAGGGCACCGGGTGGCTATCCAGTATATGATGGCGGTACTGAACGGATATCAGAAGCCGGAATCTCTTCTGCATTATCGGGAGTATGATAAGGGATATTACGGTCATCCCGAGCGCGATGAAAAAAACGGCATATTTTTTTCGTCGGGCAGGCTTGGTCATTTATGGAGTTATGTCAACGGAGTTGCCGAAGCTCATCCCCGCAAAACTGTGGTCATGTTCGGCAGCGACGGTTCTCAGATGGAGGGCGACGATGCGGAGGCAGCCCGCTATGCGGTGGCCAGAAACCTGAAAGTGAAAATTCTGGTTGATGATAACAATGTTACTATTGCCGGTCATCCAGGCACCTATATGCAAGGCTATGATGTGGCCAAAACCTTGCAGGGCCATGGACTATCGGCCAATGTCGGCGACGGCGAAGACATCGACGCACTGTATGCGCGCATTCAGCAGGCGCTGGTTGCCGATGGTCCTGTCGCCCTGATCAATAAACGACTCATGGCGGTAGGCGTTGCCGGTATCGAGGGATCGCCCAAGGGCCATGATGTCATTGCGGTGAAGCTGGCGGTTGACTACCTTAATAAAAAGGGTCTGACCAAGGCCGTTGACGTGCTCCAGAATTTTCCAGTTACCAAAGAGAAAGTCACCTATCTGGGCAGTACTCCGGAAATGGGCAAAGTTCGCGATGATTTTGGCAAAGTTGTGTGTGAAATTCTTGATACCATGGAGAGCACGGCTGACAAAGTTCTGGTCGTTGACTCAGATCTCGAGGGATCCTGCGGCTTGCATCATATCCGTAAAAACCATCCCGAGGTGTACGTGCACGGCGGTATCATGGAACGCAATAATTATTCCGTTGCCGCCGGTTTTGGTTCCGAGGCCGGGCGCCAGGGAATTTTCGGCACCTTTGCCGCTTTTCTGGAAATGGTTGTCTCGGAAATTACCATGGCCCGTCTCAACAACGCCAATGTTCTCGCCCATTTTTCCCATTCCGGCATCGACGATATGGCGGATAACACCTGTCATTTCGGCATTAATAACTTCTTTGCCGATAATGCGGTCGCCGAAAATGACCTGACCCGGCTTTATTTTCCGGCAGATGTCCTGCAGCTCCGGGCCATGCTGAAGAAGATATTTTATGATCAGGGGCTGCGTTTTGTTTTTTCCACTCGTTCGGCAACACCCACGCTGCTGGACGATCAGGGAAAAGCGCTGTTTGGCGATGGGTATAATTTCCAGCCGGGAAAAGACGAGATAATCCGTGAAGGAAATGACGGTTATATTGTCAGTTACGGGGAGATGACCTACCGATGTCTTGATGCGGTGCTTCAATTAAGGGAGCAGGGATTGAACGTTGGTTTGATAAATAAATCGACCTTAAATGTTATTGACGAAGAGATGCTCGTAACAGCAGGTCGCAGTCCTTTTGTCCTGGTGGTGGAGAGTCAGAATACCAAGACCGGACTCGGGGTGCGGTATGGCACCTGGCTTTTGGAAAGAGGGCTTGCGCCAAAATATTCATGCATGGGAACCAGTAAGATTGGTCATGGCGGGATAGTCGAGCAGTTGCCGCATCAGGGACTTGCGGTCGCCGATATTAAAAGGAAGATTGTGGCGATGCACGGCTGAGCGGATGTGCTGGTAGTTGAAAAAATCTATCAATCGGAAAACCGCTGTTTATTACTGACAAGAGAGCTTTAACAAAAAAGAGGATGTTCAGTATTCTGAACATCCTCTTTTTGCAAAAAATTTGTTTTTAGATTTGCTCGTTGATCACCTGCCGTATGACATCATAATCCGAATCTTTGGCCGTTTTAAAACCATCCAGCTCCATAGCCTGCATTACTCTATCCTCATTGTTCAATTTGCGAAGGGCTGTGCGCAGAGCTTCTTTTTCCTCTATCGGTAAATTCCTGTTGACGAATACAGCCCAGTTAGGCTGCCTAGCGGTCTTGGCAATGATTTTAATTGGACCCGGAGCGATGAACTCATCCGCTTCATGAAAGGCTGATCCTCGGATAAAACCAGCGTCAACTTCGCCGATGCTGACCGCAATTATTACGTTTTCCTGTTGATTGGCAGTTGCCTCGACCAGCTGACAGTCCTGATTTACAGCAAGTCCCAATTTCGGACAACTCACTTTTTGAGATAAAAATCCGCCGGCTGAGGTTGCGTTGACTGACAGTGCCCAGTCAGGCAACGATTCAGGTGCGTCGCAGGAAAAAATGTGTGCCACTCCCCTCGAGTTGATGCAGGTTATGACGCTGTCTTTTTTTATCAACAATAACAATGATATTAATGCGGTAGATGTGAGAGATAAGATGGGTGGTATTAGGAGAAATTCCTGGTGCATTGTTTGGCAATCAGGCAGCAAATACAGGTTTGCTGGCAGCAAAAGTGTGGGCTTCAATAAGATTATTTGCGGGGTAAAAAAAAAATTTGCAATAGCCGGTCAATTTACGATAGCCTATAAATAATTTTCAATAATAACGATAAATAGATGGGGTGGTAAGGCAGGATCAGAATCGGCGACATGAGGGCAATGAAAATGTCCACCGAGGACAGTAATAATAATTATGGAGATGTGATGGACGAGACGAATAAAGAGCCTGAAATATACGATAATATTGTTTTTACGAAAGCTAGAGGCAGGAAGGGGAAGATTCGCAGCAGGCTTCTGTGGTCGTTTATGACGCTTATCGCTCTTACCCTTGTGGTAATCGCCATCACAATCATCTCTCAGACGTATGCGCAAAAAACCATTAACGAATTGGTTCGGGTTCAGGGCAAAATTGCCCGGTTGAGTCTGGAAACAGATAAAACCCTCCGGATAATGCAGGGGTACGAAAAAGATTTTCTGCTCAATCAGGAACGGATAGGCATCCGAAAGGCAAAAGAACTCTACCTCAATCCCTTTGTCAAAGCCGGAGGGGAGGCGTATCAGACCCTGTATCAGATCCAGCAACTGGCGACTGCGACCCAGGATATTGACGCGGTACAGCTGGCCATGGATTCCATCAATGAATATCTCACGGCCTTTGTTGGCACGGTCGATATTCTTGAAAAGCGGGTGGATAAGGAATTTGGTGAGCTGGTTAAATTACGGCAGAGTCTGGACATTCTTGGTACCACCGCGGCCACCGTTAATTCTCTTGCTGTCAATACAGCATTTTCCAGCCTGAAAGCCAGCCTGCAAGATTATTTAGCCACGCCGAACAGAGAAAGCCTTGCCAGGGTTAATGAGAGCACAACGGCGTTGCACAAGCTCATCGATGTGTTGATTCTCATTCCGACAACAAAAGACCTTTTAAAGGAACAATTGGTCGATTTCGATAAATGGCTGGTCGAAGTAGCAAACACGGATAGCATAATTGCTGCCCGAATCAGTGGGTATCAGGAGGCTGCCAAGCGCGCCGAACCGGCTATTAAATCGGTTCTCGATTATGCGGTGGAAAATGAGGCTGTGGCAACGGCAGCTATGGAAAATTCCGCTTCCCTGGTAATGAAGGTTGTCCTGGTAGTCGGTATTGTTTCCATCCTGCTCGGCGTGTTTATTGCGATCAGGCTATCCAGGGGCTTAACCAGTCAGGTTAACCACATAATGGCACTATTGGATGAAATCGGCCTGGGTAATTATCAGGCTCGTACCGCGGTGGTGAGTAACGATGAACTTGGTGTCATGGCAACAACCCTGAATGCAATGCTGGATAATATCACCACCCTTATTCAGAGCCAGGAAGAAAGAGACAGCATCCAGGATTCAATCATGAGACTTCTTGAGGATATCAGTGCACTCTCTGATGGTGATTTTACCGCGCGGGCTGAGGTGACCGAGGATATGACGGGGGCGATTGCCGACTCCTTCAACGCCATGGCCGATCAGTTCACCGACATCATCAGTAAGGTCAAGGCAGCAACGGAATCGGTAGATATTACCTCCGAACAGGTTGCCAACCAGACCATGGGGCTTGCCGAAAAGACCATTGAACAGGCAAAGGGCGTCGCTGATGCGGTTGAGGCCATCGAAGAGATGGTCAAGTCGATACGGGAGGTCGCCAACAATGCCCTTCAGTCAGCCTCGGTGTCCAAAACGTCGAGATTAAATGCCCAGGAGGGTGCCCTGGCAGTTAGCGAAACCAGTACGGCGATGGTGGAGATCCGGGAACAGATTAACGAGACGGCGCGTTCAATTAAACGACTTGGAGAAAGTTCGCTGGAAATCGGCAACATCGTTCAGATAATCGATGATATTGCTGACAGGACCTCTATTCTCGCTCTGAATGCATCCATCCAGGCTGCCATGGCCGGCGACGCCGGCCACGGTTTTGCCGTGGTCGCGGATGAGGTTCAGCGCCTCGCGGACAGTTCGAGTAACTCGACTAAGCAGATCGAGCTTCTGGTAAAGAGTATCCAGATGGAGATCAAAGATGTAACCAACCGAATAGATGAAAGTATCGGTAAGGTCGTCCAGGGGACGAAACTTGCAGACGGGGCCCATAACAAGCTGCAGGAGATTGAAAATGTTGCCAGCCAGCTGTCCGAACTCATTGAGGCGATTACCACTGCCACGACAAGCCAGGTGAAGATGTCGGAGACGATTTCCAGGACAATGGAAGGTGTCGGGGAGGTCAGTCGGGAATCTTCGCTGTCCTCTCAGGATACAGCTATCTCGATGAGCCATCTCATCAGAACAGCTCGAGATCTGCGGTCGGCGGTGGACGTCTTCCAGATCGAAGAACAACAGCCGGCTTAATCGCCGGGGAAGCATTACTTTTCATCCGCTAAAAGAGGAAAAAGAATGAAGAAGGTGAGCAGTATAATCTTTTTAAGCCTTGTCTTAACAGTTGCCGGGCAGCAAAATCTCCTGGCCGATAATGGCACTATCCGGATTGGCGTGAACCTGCCTTTGACCGGAATGTTTGAGCTCGTCGGCAACAACTCCAAGAATGCAGTGGAACTGGTAAAAAAAGATCTTGATGCGGCCGGGGGGATTGAAGTCGGTGGCAAAAAATATAAGATCGAACTTGTATATGGCGATAATCAATCTAATCCGACGAAGGCGTCGAGTTTGACGGTCAGCCAGATCAGCCGGGAAAACGTGCTCGGTATTGTCGGCGGGCTGAGCAGCCAGCAGGCGATTCCTATGGGGCAGATGGCTCAAGCCTTCTCAACCCCAATGATTTCTCCCTGGTCCACATCACCGGTCACTACCCTGGACCGTCCGTATGTTTTTCGCAGCTGCTTTGTTTTTACCATTCAGGGGCCGGCGATCACTAAATTTGCCGCCAGTGAATTCAACGCCACCAAGGCAGCAGTGCTGTACGATATCACCAGTGCGTATCCGCGCGGAATGGCAAAGACTTTTAAGGAGGCTTTTGAGGCCGCCAACGGTGCCGGTTCGGTCGTCGCCTTTGAAGAATTTCGGACCGGCGATGTCGATTTCAGTAAACAGCTCGAACACATCAAGAATTCCGGTGCGGATTTTCTCTTCACGCCGCAGCATTATAATGAGGTCCCTCTGATAGTACGGCAGGCTAAGAAAATGGGATTGACCATGCCGATTATGGGGAGCAATTCCTGGGCCGGCGGAGATCTCATGGGGGAGTGCGGTGCCGATTGTAATGGTTTGTTTTTTACCGCGAATTATGCTCCGGGAAACGCCACAGGACTGAATAAGGAATTCGTCGATGCATATATGAAGGCCTACGGACACAATCCAGACGCCCCTGCGGCACTGACCTGGGACGCTCTTCGGGTAATGCTTGAGGCGATCAAAAAAACCGGAGGACTATCCGGCAATCTTGTGCGCGACCGTACGCTTGTCAAAGATGCCTTGGTCAAAATCCGAGGCTTTGCCGGTGCAACAGGGACATTGAGTTTCAACGTCACCGGTAACCCCGATAAATGCGTGGTCGTTGTGAAAATCGATGAGAGTGGTGTGTTCACTTCCCATGATACCCTCTGTCCATGATTTCGGGATTTTCCTTATTTCTCCAGCCAGGGACCTGTTATGATCGCTTCACCATTTTCTTCTACGGCGACACAGCGAAATACTGTCGATTACCTCAAATCTGTCCGCTTTCTCCAAGGAGATCTTGATGTTGAAGTAAAAAGCCAGAGCAGGAGTGGCATGCTGCATGTCCGACAGGGGCAGGTTCTTGGGGCCCAGTGTGGTAAATTGCAGGGCAACGGGGCCTTGCTCACCCTGGCTGCGATTGGCATTGCCGATATTCATAGCGTGCAATCTGTCGGGCCGGTTGAAAAAAACGTGTCGGTGACTGTCAGCCAGATTGAACGTTTTTTTGCCAGATTGCCAGGCCTTGCGCAGGCTGAGAGCCAATGCGAGGAAGACCGAACTTTTGCTCATGCCCTCCGGCTCTTTTTTCAGTTCAGGCGCAAGGAGGCGGGGGCAAAACTGGTTGAGGTATTGCGCAGCAACCGCTTCTATTATCCGGCATGGCTGTGGTATTCACGGCTGATGACTCAGGAGAATACGATTAAAAAGGCACTGAACGAGGCCAGGCAGTGGGGCAATTCCGATCTGTCCGTACAAAGAGAAGCAAAGAAAATTGCAACACAATTAACCGGTTCAACTGAGGCGGTGAAGCGCTGTATCTTCTGCTGGTCCTTGCTGCAGGCTGGCGAAGAACGGTGTTTTTCCTGCGGAGGATTCCAGAGAATTTCAAAAAACAGCCATGATCGGGAGCAGACAAGCGGAGACCTGCAGGAAATTCTGCCGCTTTATGATGCTGAATTTAAGAAAAATCCCCGGAATGCGCGGATTGCCTATTGTCTCTGCCTGGGATTTTATTCTCTTGGCAACCTTGATCGAGCCAGCGAGCTTATTACTCAAGCACTGCAGATTTCGCCCCGGGAGCCTCTTTTCATCAGGACCTCTGCTTTACTGCAACCCGTGGTGCCTGAAGTTCGCCAGCAGGCAGCAGCAGCGATGCCCGTACCGCAGCGGACGGCATCTGGCAAAGAATCGACTGTACCGACGGCAGCAGCAGTCGACAACAAGCCAAAATGTTCAGACAGGACCGTGCTGGTGGTTGAAGACAGTAAAACTGCCAGGAGAGTGATAACGTCTGTTCTTGATCGCAAAGGTTACCGTATAATCGAAGCGGCAAGCGGTACCGAAGCCCTGCTGGCCATCGAAGGGATGGTTCCCGATCTCGTCCTTCTGGATGTAATGCTGCCGGACATGACCGGCTATGATATTCTGGCAGTCATGCGAAAAAACAGCAGATTCTCGGATGTTCCCGTGGTCATGCTGACCGGTAAAAGCGGTGCTGTTGATCGGCAGAAAGGAATAAGCGGCGGCTCGAATGAATATCTGACGAAACCATTTGAGCCGGCCAAACTTCTGGCAGTACTGGCCAGATATCTGGAATCATCGGTTCAGAATCCGCCAAGCCGGCACCCTCTGCCTGCTCTTGAAAAGGCTGAGACCGTGGTGGAACCCGCTGTTGTTCAACCGGCGGCCACGAGACCGCCTGCGGTCCCCCCAGCGGCTATGGTGGCGCC
>AMWB02059303.1_pt1 | contig 15588 bp, 19 predicted proteins | sample 200311 | NCBI WGS metagenome assembly AMWB02 (sample SAMN02737377, study PRJNA173069) | bioreactor metagenome | biome: anode biofilm in microbial fuel cells | place: USA: California | collected 2010-12-16 | reverse complement strand
GAGCCTCTCGGGGTGGCGGCGATCAAAACCGGAACCGCATCGGTAAACGATGTGGCGCTTGCCCTGCGAGCCCAGGAGCGGATAAAGGGCTCCAAACAATTTGTGGAAACTTCGGTTCGGGTCAGTACGGATCGCCTGGACCGATTGATTGACATGGTCGGCGAAATGGTCATTGCCCATTCCATGGTGGCTCAGGACAATGTGGTGATACATGCCGCCAACTATGAACTTCTGAAAAAAGTGAATCATACCAGCAAGATCGTTCGAGGGCTTCAGGATCTGTCGATGTCCATGCGGATGGTGCCGCTGAAAGCCACATTCCAGAAGATGGCGCGCCTGGTTCGGGATGTGGCCCGAAAAGTGGGGAAAAATGTTACTTTTGTGACGGAAGGGGAAGATACCGAAATTGACAGAAATCTTGTGGATGTCATCAATGATCCCCTGGTTCACATGGTCAGAAACGCCGTGGATCATGGCATCGAGTCGCCGGAAGTGCGGAAGAAAAACGGTAAATCACCCAACGGAACCGTGAAGCTGTCTGCTTTCCATTCAGCCGGCAGCGTGGTGGTTCAAATTATTGATGATGGCAAGGGATTGGATCGAAACGCCATTCTGGCCAAAGCTTTGGAAAAGGGGATGATTACAGACCCCGCTTCCGTCTGCGATCGTGATGTATGCAATCTGATTCTGGAGCCCGGATTTTCAACGGCTGAAGTGGTTACCGATGTGTCCGGCCGGGGAGTCGGCATGGATGTGGTGAAAAAGAATATCGAATCCCTTCGCGGTCAGGTCGAGATACAGTCCGAGCCGGGCAAGGGATCCGTTTTTCGCATGAGCCTTCCGCTGACCCTGGCGATCATTGACGGCATGGTGCTGCGAGCCGGTCATGAAACATACGTCATTCCGACGGTCTCGATTGTACGATCCATCAAGCCGGACCCCAGGGACGTGTCAACGGTTTTCAACCGGGGGCGTGTGCTGAGCCTTCAGGGGAAACTGATTCCCCTGTATCGCATGACCCGTCTTTATGAAATTGATGATGACGGCAATGATCATGAGGAGCTGGTGGTCGTCATTGAAGACGACGGCAATCAGGCCGGGCTGGTCATCGATGAATTGGTCGGCAGGCAGCAGGTGGTGATAAAAACCCTTGGCGAAACCATGCAAAAGATTCCGGGTATTTCCGGCGGGGCCATCATGCCGAACGGAAGGGTCGGTCTGATTGTGGATATTCCCGGGTTGATGAAGCTGACAACTGCGGATATGACCGACAAGAAGGAAGATAAATTCGAGAGAGTCCGGCCATGATGCAAGCATCCCATGAGCTGAACGAGATGCAGTTCCGGAAAATATCGGAGCTGGTATACCGGCATTGCGGCATCAATCTCAAGGACGGCAAGGAAGCATTGGTGAAGGCAAGACTGATGAAGCGGTTTCGCGCCATCGGCATGAATTCCGTGGAATCCTATCTGGAACTCATCGAAAGCAAAGCCGGTGATCATGAGCTGGATCAAATGATTGATGCCATGACCACAAATAAGACCAGCTTTTTCAGAGAATTTGAACATTTCAACTTTTTACGGGAAATGGTGCTGCCGCAAATCAACGAAAAACGGATGCGGTTCTGGAGCGCGGCGTGCTCATCGGGTGAGGAGCCTTATTCCCTGGCCATGCTGCTCAGAGAACACCTTTCGGACATTGATCGCAAAGACGTGCTGATTCTGGCCACCGATATTTCCAGAAGAATGCTTGAAAAAGGCGCAAAAGCCTTATATCCTGAAGAAACGCTGAGGGACCTTCCGGCATCGTATCTTCAAAAGTATTTTGTCAAGTTGCGAAATGCCGCCAACACCTATCAGGTTTCAGGTGCTGTCCGTTCCATGGTGCGTCTGGGCCGCCTGAACCTGATGGGTCCCTGGCCGATGAAAGGGCCGTTTCATGTGATTTTCTGTCGCAATGTGATGATTTATTTTGACCGTGCCACACAGCAGCAGTTGATTAACCGTTTTTGGGACCTTCTTGAGCCCGGCGGTTATCTCTTAGTGGGGCACTCCGAAGGATTATCGGCGATTACGCACAAATTCAAGTACGTGCGGCCTGCAACTTACCGGAAATAAAACCCGATGACTCACGGCAGAACCTTTAATTTTCTGCCGTGAGTCTGTTTTTCAATCTGAACGGATCATACAGGAAAACACTGACAGGTAACGATGAATCATGTAGTAGGCGTTGGCGATATGAAAACAGGATGCAGGGAGGATTTGATCGTCACCCATGCGCTTGGAAGCTGTCTGGGCCTGATGGTATATGATCCCGCTGCGCAGGTCGGCGGTCTTCTTCACGCCATGCTGCCGCTTTCAAAAATCAATTTGCAAAAAGCCGCTGAAAACCCCTTTATGTTCGTCGATACGGGGGTTTCGGAGCTTTTTCGGGAATTGTATGATTTGGGGGGGCAGAAAAACCGCATGGTGATTAAAGTTGCCGGATGCGGACAGCCTTTGGGAAACAGCGAAATGTTTAAAATCGGGGAACGCAATTATACCATTCTGAAAAAACTGCTCTGGAAAAATAATATTTTGATCGAAGCTGAAGATGTGGGAGGAATAGCCAGCCGAACGGTTTATTTTGACCTGTCAACGGGCCAGGTGACTATCAGCAGTAAAGGAGTCAAAAAAGAGCTGTGAACCAAAAAGAACTGAAAGCAATTCTGGACGATGTGAAGTCTTTTCCCAGCATGCCTGCCGCTGCGCTGAAGTTGCTGACGCTGCTCAAAGATGAAAACACATCCAATGCGCAGATCGAGCAGATCTTAAGGTATGAGCCCGGTTTGACCGCCAATATCCTCAAATTGACCAATTCTGCCTTTTTCGGCATTCCCACAAAGATTGGATCCATCCGGCAGGCGATTCTGATCATCGGGTGGAAAAAACTAATTCAGATTGTTCTGGCATCCTGCGTCAGCGCCATCATAGATAAGCCGGTCCAGGGGTATGATTTGTCCGCTGGAGACCTGTGGCGGCACTCCGTGGCCGTTTCCGTGGCCTCGGAAATTCTGGTGAAAGAACTGAAGCTATCGGTTTCCGAAGAGGTATTTACATCAGCGCTGCTTCATGATGTCGGAAAAATGGTACTGGGAAGATATGTCAAAGAGGACATTACCGCGATCGATGGAGAGGACATGCAGAACGTGCCTTTCGAGCAGGTTGAGCGTGCCATGTTCGGAACAGATCATGCTGAAGTCGGCGCCAATATTCTGAGAAGATGGTCCTTCCCACCGTCAATGATCAGCGCGGTGCGATGGCACCATGATCCGGATGCTGCGCCAAAACCAAACCACCTGATAGATGTGGTCCATGTGGCGGATGTATTGTGTTTGATGTCTGGGATTGGTGTGGGCAGGGAGGGACTTCAATATCGGCCCTCACCAACGGCCTGCGAGCGGATTGGTCTGACCGAGGAACACCTTGAAAGGGTGGCAAGCCAGACACTGCAATGGGCAAACGAGCTGGCGGTATCCCTTCAGGCGGATGCCTGAGCCGGAGGCATCGGCTGGGAGGGCTGTGGCTGTATTCAATTGTAAAAAGGCAGATGAAAAACCGGGAGCGTTGAGTTATGGGGATTAACATCCTTATTGTGGATGACAGCAGCGTCATGCGAGCAATGATTCTGAAAACACTGCGAATGAGCGGACTTTCTCTGGGTGATATCTATGGGGCTTCCAATGGCGCTGAAGGCTTGGAAATCCTCGGTCGGCAGTGGATGGATCTGGTGATTCTGGATATCAACATGCCGGTGATGAATGGCGAAGACATGATGATACGCATGCGGGAAAATCCCGAAACACGGGAGATTCCCGTGATTGTCATATCCACCGAGGGCAGCAAGACACGCATTGAAAATCTGGTGAAAATGGGCGCCACTTTCATCCGTAAACCCTTCACCCCTGAAATTATCCGGGATGCCATCAACCAGAGTCTCGGTACTGGAGAAAAGCATGCGTGATTCCCGAAAAATGTCGCTGGGCAAAATCGTCAGTGATGCCATGGAAAAACTGGCCTTTATGTTTTTTACTCCGGATGCGAACCGGGAACCGATTCCATTTCAGAATGCCATAACGGCTGAAGTATCGTTTACAGGTATTTTCTCGGGCCGTCTTGCCATGGTGATTACCGAACCCGCCCTAACCGAACTGGCGGCAAACATGCTGGGGATTGAAGGTGAAGATGTCGAGCAGAGCCATCTGCATGATGCATTGAAGGAAACGGTCAACATCATCTGTGGAAACTGGCTTCCGATTGAAGGCGGAGATATGGCGGTGTTTCATATCGCTCCGCCGAAAATACTGGAACCATCGGAGGCCGAAGCCGCATTGACCGGCCAATCGCTGTCTGTTCTGGAAAAAATGAATGTCGATGAGGAGCCCTGCGATATTTATTTTTTCAGGGATGATATTGACCGAATGGCATGATTCTGGCATGTTAAAATGACAGGGAATTTAAAGGGCAAGATAAACTTCTGAGGAAGCGATTGAACAGGTCACAATGATAAGGGTACTGATTGTTGACGATTCGGCCGTTGTGCGAAAAATATTAACCGAAGAACTGTCCAGATATAAAGACATTGAAATTGTCGGAACAGCGGTTGATCCTTATGTGGCAAGGGATAAAATCGTCAAACTTCAACCGGATGTGGTGACATTGGATCTGGAAATGCCGCGTATGGACGGTCTGTCATTTCTGGCCAAATTGATGAAATATTATCCTATCCCGGTGGTGGTGTTAAGTTCTCTGACCCCCAGAAACAGCGAAATGGCGTTAAAGGCATTGGAACTCGGGGCTGTTGAGGTACTGGGGAAGCCGGGGACGGCCTATTCAACACAGAACATCTCGGAGCATCTGGTTCGCGCTATTCGTGGGGCGGCGTCAGCGCGGGTTCAGCGAACACCTGAAAAAATCGAGGCTGCAGAACAACCTTTGGCCGGCTTAGGCGGGCTTTTGACCCATACAACCCATAAAATCATTGCCATTGGGGCTTCAACCGGCGGAACCAAAGCGATTGAAACGGTCCTTTGCGGGCTGCCTGTTTCTTCTCCGGGAACCGTCATCGTTCAGCACATGCCGGAAACATTTACCGCGTCATTTGCAAAACGATTGAATGAACTGAGCCAGATGGAAGTTCGTGAAGCCAGAGACAACGACCCTGTTATCCCCGGGATCGCCCTGATTGCACCGGGGAACCATCATATGCTCCTTCACAGAAGCGGCGGAAACTACCTGGTCAAAATCAAGGATGGTCCCATGGTGCATTACCAGCGCCCCAGTGTGGATGTCCTCTTTCAGTCTGTTGCAACCAGCGCTGGTAAAAATGCCGTTGGGGTGATTCTGACGGGCATGGGCGCGGACGGCGCCAAGGGACTTTTGGCAATGAAGCAGAGCGGGGCTTATACCCTGGCCCAGAACGAAGAAAGCTGTGTGGTCTTCGGCATGCCCAAGGAAGCCATTAAAATCGGGGCAGTGGATAAAATCGTCGGACTTGCGGAGGTGTCCCGTTCCATTATTCTGGCGCTGCAAAAGGAAAGTTCCTGAACCGTTTGTTAACAAGCAGGCGTTAATCGGCAACCCGAAAAGATATTGATTTTTTTTTCGCTTGCCTTCATCAAAAGGTCGTTTGCCATGGTAACCATCAATTCAGCGTTATATATCGGAAGAGATTCTTTAATGGCCCATCAGATGGCAATTTCCGTAACCGGACAAAATATTGCCAACGTCAATACTACCGGGTATTCCCGGCAACGGGTGAATCTGGAGAGCACGGTCATTCTTTCCTCCGAGGGGCCCGTGGGAACCGGTGTGAAGGCAACGGGGATTGAACGGATCTATGACCGGTTTTTGAATGCGCATACCAATGAAGAGATTCAGCAGAAAGGCAGATGGGATGCCGAGAGTCAGTCGTTGCAACAGACGGAGATCATTTTCGACCAGTCTTCCGGTGACGGCCTGAATGAGCACATGAGCCTGTTCTGGAATTCATGGCAGGACCTGACGCTTATTCCATCGGGTTACTCGGAACGCAAAGCGCTTTTGACTGCAAGCGAGGACATGGTTTCCAATTTTCATGAAAAATATGATTATCTCAGCCAGATACAAGAGGATATGGATGCCTCTATCACCTCGGCGACAGATGAAATCAATTCCATGGCATCGCAGATTACAGATCTGAATGACAAAATCGTAATGATGGAAATGAATGGCGGCGCCGCCAACGATTTCAGAGATCAGCGGGATGTGCTGATGAATCGGCTTTCTGAAAAAATTAATTTTTCAACCAGTGAAGATCCGGCGGGGCGGGTGGTGATCACGCTGGGAGATGGCAATACGTTGGTGGGTTACCCGCCGTTTGGGAAACTGACCACCGCCGTGAACGCTTCTTCCGGATTCAAGGACGTCGTCTGGGATTCGGCGCCGTCAAACGCGATCAACGACAGTATCTCCTCCGGAAATATAAAAGGATGGATGGAGGTTCGGGACTCTCTGGTTCCGGAGTACAAGGACCGTCTGGATACACTCGCCCGGCAAATCATTGAGGAAGTCAACACGGTTCACGCCGCCGGGCAGGGACTGGATGGTTCTACCGGAACCGATTTTTTTACCGGCAATTCTGCTTCAACCATCCAGGTGAATCCGGATGTTCTGAATGACGTCAATAAAATAGCTGCCGCAGGGACTGTTTCATCCGATTTGATAAAGGGGGACAATACCCAGGCCATTACCATTGCCGAACTACAGAATAAACTGACGATGGATGGTCATTCAGCAACATTTGATACTTATTTCAACGCACTGATCTCCAGGGCCGGCAGCGATACGCGGAATGCTGCCCTGAATCTTGATCACCATACCATGACGGTTGAAGAAATGGAGAATTACCGGGAGTCCGTGGCAGGGGTTTCTCTGGATGAGGAAATGGTTAATCTGATTAAATTCCAGCAGGGATATTCTGCCGCGGCAAAACTGGTCGATACCGTCAAACAGATGATGGACACCGTCATCAATATGGTGTGACGGTAACGGATAGTTAGCTTTTGTTGAAATCCTGTACCGATCTATGGATCAACCCGGTTTTCGGTTTTTTGCCGGATAAATGAGAATAATATGAATGCCCAGCCGGTTGAACAACAGTCCTCTTTACGTGTTGAAGATGTTCTATTACTTTCTTTAAAAAAAATTGAAGAGATTTCCCGTACCAAAGCCAGGACTTATTCCGGTTTCTATTCCGGGATCGGCCTGTCTGTGTTAGAAGAAGATCTGCCGGATGAAACCATAAATCCCAGATTATGGAAAAAATTGATTTCCATGGACGCGAAATTGAATTCAATCCTGGAAAAGCTTATTCAAAACAGTGACGGATTCAATCAGGCAAACAACCGGCAAGTATCGTTGAGCGAAGAAGATATTCAAATTTTGACACCGGACGTTTTTAATGCGGGCGACTTTGTCGAAATCAAAATGCTGTTGCCCGTTAATTCGCCGGTGTGGATAATCCTGTACGGCACGGTTTTGCGCTTCAAAATATTGACGCCGGAAGAAAACGAAGTACAGATTCGGTTTTCAGAAACGGCCGATGATGTTAGACAGATAATGGGATATTACCTGTTCAACCGCCAGCGGGAAATTGTCCGAAAATTGAGGTCCGCTTCCGAAAAATAGCCATCAGGACCGGTTAAACGTAAATTGCGGGGCAGCCGGTCTTAACCGCTTCTTGGTGACGGTTTAAATAAAAACAGGACGTTCATAATCCATGTATGTTGCAATCGGGATCATTGTTGTAATCGCTTCCATCAGTCTGGGCTATGTGATGGAGCATGGACATTTCAGCGTCCTGTTCCAGCCTGCGGAACTGCTCATCATCGGCGGGGCGGCGCTGGGCGCGTTTATTATATCATCTCCCAAGAAAGTCATTTCCCTGACATTCAAGGCAGTCAGCAAGATATTCGGCGGGCATGAAACTGATAAACATGCCTATGTAGAACTGCTGCTGCTGTTGAATGAAATATTTTTTAAAGTCAAGCGGGAAGGGTTTTTGGCCATTGAGGCGGATATCGACCATCCGGATGAGAGTGAGGTGTTCAAGAAATTTCCCACCGTTGCATCAAGCGTTTCAACGGTGAATTTTATCTGTGATAATTTCCGGACCATTATTTCTTCCAACATGACGCCCCATGAACTGGAAAATTTAATGGAAATCGATATGGCGGCCCAGGAACATGATGCAATGATTCCATCTGCCGCACTGACAAAAGTATCGGACGGTCTGCCGGCGCTGGGCATTGTTGCGGCGGTTCTGGGGATTGTTTTGACGATGGGCAAGATCAGTGAACCGCCTGAAGTTCTGGGGCACAGCATCGGTGCGGCCCTGGTAGGGACTTTTCTGGGGATTCTTCTCAGTTACGGATTCATCGGGCCCATGGCAACCAATATCGAGAATAAAGCCAAGGAGCATGAAGCCTATTTGAATGTTATTAAAACAGCGATTGTGGCGATGGCCGGCGGCGCGGCCCCCCAGGCAGCCGTGGAGTCCGCCAGAAGGGCCATTCCGATCGCGGATCGACCTGAATTTGAAGAACTCAATGAGGAAATTAAGAATTGGAAGGGCAAACAGTAATCATCAAGAAGGTGGGGAAGAAAGCTCATGGCGGCGGACACGGTGGGGCCTGGAAGGTGGCTTACGCCGATTTTGTAACCGGCCTGATGGCTTTTTTTCTGCTCATGTGGCTGCTTGCCATGGTTTCCCCAGAGAAGCGTGCCGGGGTTTCCGCTTATTTCAAGCACTTCAATATATTTGATAAAAGCGGGTTGTCGTTTGTCGATACCAAAATAGCGCCTAAAGTCAACATGATGGATGATCAGGCCATTGGCAAACCCGAGATGTCGGACCAGATCGAGGAAGAGGAAGAGAAGGCTCTGAAAAGCGCCGAAGCGTTAAGCGAGCATCTGAAAAAGGAAATTGAGGCCAAACTTTCGGATGTTAAGGATCAGATCATCATCGATACGTTTGAAGGCTCTGTTCGGATTGAGATTCTGGACAAGGAAACCGGGACCATGTTTCCACTGGGCAGCGCCGAGATCTCGGCAAACGGCAAACGGATTCTGAAAATAATTTCTCCCGCCGTTATCACCAGTGATCGCAAGATAGCCATTGAAGGCCATACGGATGCGTTGGTTTATGCGACTTCCCATAAATACAGTAACTGGGAACTTTCCACCGAACGGGCATCCGCGGCCCGAAGAGAGATGGAGCGAAACGGCCTGCCGCCAGAGATGCTGATACGGGTCACCGGATATGCGGCAACCGAACCCCTCATTAAAAACAATCTCTATGACCCGAGGAATCGAAGAATCAGCATCCTGATGTTTTATCAATATAAAATTAAAGAACAGGGATCTATCAAGGATATTAAATGAGGAGGTTGCCGGATGCGGATTACACAGCAAATGATGAGCAACAAGGTCAACAGAAGTTTATCGAAAAATACCGAAAAACTCATGAAAACTCAAACCCAGATTTCATCCGGGAAACAGTTTATCAAGGCATCGGAAGATCCGGTCGGCATGGCAAAGGCGCTGGACTACCGCAAAACCCTGGATTCCGTGGATCAGTATGTCCGAAACGTATCTCATGCCCGGTCCGGCCTGGAAACCGGGGAATCGACGCTGGCGGATATCGGTGAATTGCTGAATCGGGCCAAGGAACTGGCCCTGTCGCAGACAACGGGAACCGCAAGTCCGGAAACCCGCCAAATTGCAGCCGGAGAAGCCAAGCAGCTTCGGGATCAACTCATCCAATTGGCCAATACCAAACAGGATGACCGATATATGTTCGGGGGCCGTAAAACCGATACCCCGCCTTACGATCCTCTGAATCCGGATCTGGGATTTCAGGGAGACGCCGGCGGATTTCCGGTAATCGTCAGTGCCGGCGTCACGATGGATGCGGCGGTTAGCGGGCAACAGGCCTTCGGCAGTCCCGCGGATCCGGTTCTGGTTTTAACGGATCTTATCACAGGATTGGAGGCCAACGACCCATCCGCCATTTCCGGCCAGTTGGATACCCTGGATCAATCCCTTGCACAGATCGTGAATGTGCGGGCGGATGTCGGCTCCAAACTGAACCGGCTGGATGCGACCGAAACCCACTGGGACAACTTTAAAACCAACATTGAGCAGATGCTTTCAAATACGGAAGATCTGGACTTGACTCAGGCCGTTACGGATTTAACGGTTCAGCAATCCGCATTCCAGGCCTCACTGGCATCGGCTTCCAAAATCATTCAACCCAGTCTTCTGGATTATCTGAGGTAGTTCGGTGAACAGAACCTTATGGACAATCTTGTGGATTTTGCTGGTATCTGTTGGGACGGGTTGGGGGATCAGCGGTGAAGACATCCTTAGGCTCAATAAGGCGGGTATCGGCAGTGATACCATCGACCTCATCATCCGGGAAAAAATCATTGAAACCTGTGCGTTCAGCGTCCAGGAATTGATTGATCTCAAGACCAGGGGCAGGCTTTCGGATAAAACCCTGCAGGTCCTGATCGCCGAGGGATCGTTTCTCAAGGACCGCTCCCCGGTGGTATATGGCCAGGATGTCAAGCCGGTCAGTTTGGCGACGGTCTCGGATATCATCGAACTGAAGCAGGCCGGCGTCAGCGATGATATTATTCAGGCCATCCTTATCTCCGGATCAAGCTCCCGAAACGCGTCGGACCGGGATAAAGCATGGCAGATGCTGAATAACATGGGAATTGTTGTCGATACCCGAATAAAACCATGAACGATTCTTCTCAAGCATTAACACCGACCAATTATTTTCTGGAACCCGGATTTGTGGTCACGCCTTCAAGTCCGACGGTTATTTCCGCGGTTCTGGGCTCGGGGGTTTCGGTCTGTCTGTTTGACCGTAAACGCAAAGTGGGCGGGATGAACAATTTTCAATTGCCGTTGATCCGCGAAAGAGGAAAGACAACGACCCGGTATGGCAATGTGGCTGTCAGGACATTGATTCGCATGATGGTGGAAGATGGTTCCAAAATCAAGAATCTTGAGGCACAGATCTTAGGGGGAGCACACAATCCGGAGCTGTCGCATCAGAATATGGGGCAGGAAAACATCAGGGTCGCCCGCAGAATACTGGCAAGGGAAAAAATTACCGTGACATCCGAGGACACGGGCGGCAGCAAGGGTAGAAAAATCGTATTTTCCACCCATAACAATGAAATTGCCGTGCTCAAAGTAGAAAAACTCCGAAAGTCAGACTGGTATCCTTATGAGGATGACAGAAAACCATGACGGTTGGTAACTGTCAGCGCTGCAGGCATTATTATGTCACATGGGATAAGCTTCAACCCCATGGATGCAAGGCGTTCGGGTTTAAAAGCCTGGAAATTCCCGCCAGGATCGTGGCGCGCAATTCCGCTGGAAAAACCTGCCAGCTGTTTGTTGAAAAGGGTCAACAACCGCCGGTAGCGCGTTGACCGCCTTCTTTTCCCGGTGGGTGCTGTGGCTCTTTGCGCCCACAGGATCAGAATAAACACTTCGACTGCCTTTTCCCCTGGATTTTCGAATGGAGAACCCAAAAAACATCATCCGCTATTGATTTGTATAGCAACTGGTGAGAAGTCATTGCCATTTTTCTGTCATAACGCTTTTTATTGACGGCTGTTGGTTTGGAAAGTGAAGACGCTTCTCTGCGATCCGCGCTGTCCAGAAAAAATATCACGTTTAAATTGGGTTTCATCAAGACCTCCATGTCTTTTTTTGGAAAATTGCCTGCAGGTATTCGTGTCCGGCCTGTAAGCATTTTGTTTTACTGCTTCCGGATTGTCTATCGTTTCAAATGCCGGTTATGAAGAGCCTTTTTCAAGCGTCACCAGATCCTGAGCACTCAATACCTTGTCAATATCCAGGAGGATCTTGACGCTGCTTCCCATTTTTGCCATGCCCAGAATATAATCGGTATTGACGCGGGTTCCAAAGGCCGGTGTGTTCTCAATATCATCTCCTTTGATATTAAGGACCTCGGAAACCGCATCCACGACAATGCCGATTTTGATGGCGCCGGTTTGGCCGGAAATCTCCACCACGATAATGCACGTTCGCTCCGTATAGTCGATTGCCGGTATGCCGAATTTCAAACGCAGGTCCACAACCGGAATAACCTTTCCCCGCAAATTGACCACTCCTTTGACAAAGGAAGGTGTCTGAGGAACCGATGTGATCGGCATCATTCCAATGATTTCCTTGATTTTCAGTATGCCGATGCCATAGTCTTCATTGGCCAGTGTAAAAGTCAGATACTTGCCTTCGCGATCGGTTAAGGCTGATACTGCCCCATCCAACGATTTTTTCGCCTCATCTTTCATGCATGATTCTCCCAATTTTTATAAACTCGTAAAAGTCAAAATATGGACGCATCCCGGACTTGAAATGCCATTTTCCCTTCTGCCTGAAAATTTGTAACTGGTATTACCAAAAAATTATATGTTCGCATCAAAACATTTCCATGTCAAACGCTTTGCGGATGGGCATCCGGAGGATGCATCCGTTTTTCTGCGATGATAGGGAAAAAAATCTGAAATGTGGTTCCCTGGTCTTTTTTGCTGTGACACAGAATATAGCCGTTATGTTTTTTTACAATGCTGTAAACCATCGCCAGGCCCAGACCGGTCCTGTTGATGTCATTGGGGGCGGTGTAAAACGGTTCGAAAATATGATCCAGCATGTCGCTGTCGATGCCGGTTCCCGTATCCGAAATGGCCAAAAGAACATAACGCCCGGCAGGAACCCCGTTGAGGGTATTGCATGACTGATCATCCAGGAAAACATTTCGTGTAGAAATTGTCAGCTCTCCACCTCCCGGCATGGCCTCTCGTGCATTCGCGCAAACGGTCATCATGATCTGCTCAAGCTGAACCTTATCGGCATGGATGATATCTATGGGATCTTCCAGATCCAGTTTGATACGAACCGATTTGGGAAAAACGTTTTCCAGGTTGCCGCATGCCTGATAAACTTCCGAATTGATGTTCGACGGCAATAACATACTTTCATGTTTTTGGCTGAAAGTCATCAGACGTTTGATCAATTCGCTGCCCCGCTGCGCGGCTTGAAGAATCATCGACAGTTTTCGAAAGTCAGGGTCCGAATGGGATTTATTCATGGCCAGAATCTGAGCGTATCCGGATATGGCCTGAAGAATATTGTTAAAGTCATGCGCAATACCGCCCGCCAGGTTTCCAACGGCTTCCATTTTCCGGGTTTGAAGCAGTTGCGCCTCCAATCGCTTTTGCTCTGAAATATCCTGTAAGCGGGTGAATGTGGCAGGGTTGCCCTCCCATTCGGTCCGGGCGGAATTGGCTGTCATAATGATCCTCTCTGGATGTAAGTGAGGTAACGCAGTCCAGGGCTCCTTTATCTGAATATTCAAGGTTTTTTGGGTAATTGAATGAATATTAAAAATCCTTGTATTCCTTTTCATCAAAGGGAATGATTTCGTCCGGATGCACTTCTTCTTTTTTCATGGGAAACCGGCTTTGTTTGAATGGAAGGTTTTTACTGCGGACCGGCAAACGGATCGGATTCGGTGATTTCGGCGCACGGGTCCTGGTCTGGCTGATCGATGTTGCGGTATTGCCGCTGATCAGGGAAACCAGATCGTTCACAATGCCTTTCATCTGTTCCGCCTGTGCGCTCATTTCTTCAGAAGCGGAGGCGGACTCCTCGGCGGTGGCGGCGTTTTGCTGAACAACCTTTTCCATTTCAACAACGGCAATATTGACCTGTTCGATTCCCTTGGCCTGTTCGCTGGAAGCGGCTGCGATCTCACTGATCAGGTCGCTGATTTTGGAAGTGCTTTCCGCAACCCGGGAGAAGACGGCATTGCTCCGGGTGACATGTTCCGAGCCTTCCCGGACTTTTTTGGAAGTTCCCTCGATGAGGGCTGCGGTGGTTTTGGCGGCTTCGGCTGCCCGCAGGGCCAGATTTCGCACCTCATCTGCCACAACGGCGAATCCAGCTCCGGCTTCTCCGGCCCTGGCTGCTTCAACCGCGGCATTCAGGGCCAGAAGGTTGGTCTGGAATGCGATTTCATCGATGGTCTTGATGATTTTCGAAGTTTCATCGCTGGCTTTCAGGATATCGGACATGGAGGATGTCAGTTCGGTCATCGAGGTTGATGCGGTTTGAACACTGGCAGAGGCTTCCTTCATCAGCGCATGAGCCTGTCCGGAGTTGTCTGCGTTCTGCTTGGTCATGGAAGACATCTCTTCCAGGGAAGCGGATGTTTCCTCGATGGAGGCCGCCTGTTCCGAAGAGCCTTCCGCCAGGGACTGGCTGGCGGAAGACACCTCGCCGGCCGCTGAGGCAACCTGGTCGGCGCCTTCATTGAGTCCTTCAATGATCCGCTGAATGGGTTTTGAAATGGTGCGGCTGAAAAACCAGATGGCTCCCAGGGCGATTCCCAGAAAAACGATGGATACCAGAATCATGGCCTTTCGCAGAGCAATAACGGAACCCATATATTCACTCACCGGCTGGGTAATGCCAACGCTCCACCCGGTTAAATCGACCGGGGCAAACCCGGCTATTTTTTCGACACCTTCGAAGGTATACGTTTCAACGTCGGTCTGATGCGCTATCATTTTATCCGCAAAAGACTTCATGTCCTTATGGGCCTTCAGATCGAGGGTAAGAATGTGTTTGGGGTTGGGATGGACGATGATGATGCCATCTCGATTCACCATGAAAGTATATCCGGTCTTTCCAACCTTAACGGTCAGTATCTTTTCTGCCAGAAAATCAATTTTCAGGATAATTGCCAGAGCGCCCGTGAATTGCCCCGAAGGAGACAGAATCGGTACACAAATAGGGACTACCGGATTGCCGGTTTTTTTGGATTTTACAGGAGACGAAATATCTATCTTGTTGGCTTTGGCATCTTGAAAATATTGTCGATCCTTAACTACTATCCCTTTATTGCTTCCGCCAACACTGTCGGCATAAACGACTCCTTCCGGATCGCAGACGACAATGCTTTCATAATTTTCTCCGATCTGCTTCATGGTGTTGATCAGTTTCTGTTCCAGTCGTTGAATTTCGGTGGCGGAGCCGGCAATGCCGGCTTCAGCAACCTTGGCAGCCACTTCGATGGTAGTGTTGCCGACAGCCAGATCCTTGGCGAGCTTGATTTCCTCCTGCAGCGCCATCTGTGTAAAAGCGGACAGGCTTTTGGTAATGTTGATGATGTTCTGTTGATTCGTAGCCTTCATGTCCTTGGATAACTGGATGTCCGAAAAAATGGCAAATGCCAGAAGCGGTAGCAGCACGCACAAAGTTCCGCCGGCGAGTAGTTTGAAATTGAGACTTCTTTTTTTCATGATACGATGCTCCTTGTTCAAAATATTATAATAATATCTATAATAATAGCATGTTATATTTAATTGATGCGTGTCACGTCGCCGCTTTGTCCTGGCGACCCGAAGCCTGCTTGATATGGGTATCGGCAGTCCGGACAAAAACTTTAGAAAAAAAAATC
>AMWB02165381.1_pt1 | contig 15596 bp, 10 predicted proteins | sample 200311 | NCBI WGS metagenome assembly AMWB02 (sample SAMN02737377, study PRJNA173069) | bioreactor metagenome | biome: anode biofilm in microbial fuel cells | place: USA: California | collected 2010-12-16 | reverse complement strand
GCGCGCCTGTGGTCAGGCGTGCGCCCGCTTCGTTTCCTCTACCTACTTCGACAGAGCCAGGTCGCCCAGGTTCACGTCTTTCTCGGTGCTGATGGCGTCCACCGTCAGCGGTTGGAACCCGGCGGCGGCGACAGTCAGTTTGTACGTGTCATCCGCCAAACCGTGGAACCAGAAATCGCCGAAGTCGTCGGTCTTCGTGGTGAAGGCCTGCCCACCACCGACAGACTGCAGCGTGCAGGTCGCGCCGATGACCACTTCGTCCTCGACGGGGTCGTAGAGCGTGCCGCCCACGAACTTCTTTGGCATGTTCAGGTAGTAGACCCGAGGCTTGGTCCCTGCTTCGGGTTGTAGAACCTCAGCGCTCGCAATCTTATCGGCGAAGTCGGATTCTTCACCGAACTTGATGGCGCCGGTCGGGCAGACGTCTACGCAACGCGGCTCGGTCCATCCATTATCGAGCAGGTGCGCACAACCGGTACACTTCTGTGCGATGTTGAGATCCTCGTTGAAGAAGATGGCGTTATAGGGGCAGACGTCCGCGCAGGCCTTGCAGCCGCTGCACTTCTCGGGGTCGATGATGACCAGCCCATCCTCGCGCCGATAGATCGCACCCTCGATGGGGCACGCAGGCATGCAGGGAGCGTCTTTGCAGTGCTGGCAGAGCCGGGGCACGTAATGCATCTTCACTTTGGGAACGGTACCCTTGATGTGCTCGGTGAGACGCATCCAGAACTGGCCCGTATCGGGCTGAGGCTTAGCTATGGGCGTCCAGTCATTCCCTACGTGTTCGTCTTTGCAGGCTATCTGACAGGCGTAGCACCCGTTGCAGAGAGCGATGTCAACAATGAAAGTTTTCATCTAAGCTTTCCCTCCTTCGATCCAGGCGTCCATACGGAGCCCAGCAGCATGGTCGTAGGGACGGGCGAAGGCCTCGGGATACTCCCGACGCCACGTGTCCCACTCTTCGCCCGACACCGGCTGAACGTCTACGAGGAAGCCACTGGTGGCCTGGCCACAGGCGTTCTTCGAGGTCAGTCCGTGCGGCGTGATGGCGTTGATAGCGCCACCCCGATCGATCCTCGGGCCGATGGGATCATGACGAGCACCGTGGTCGACATAGACCACACCGGGGCTCATGCGTTCCCACACGCGCGCGCCCACGAGCACGATACCCCGCTCGTTGAAAGCCTTCACGATGTCGCCATCCTTGATGCCGCGAGCCTCGGCATCCTTGGGATTGATCCAGCAGGGCTCGTATTTGTAGCCATCGAAACCGAGCACCTTGCAGGTGGGAATCTCGCGGGTCCAAGTGATGTCGTCGCACTGGGCGTGTGTACGCCAACGACCGTGGTTGGACATCATGAGCAGCGGGAACATGTCGGCCCGCTCGCTGGAGACACGCTCGTCGTGAGTGATGGTCCGCTCCAGCCACTGTGGGTACGGTGGCCGCTCCAGGTCGAGCGGGAAGAACTTAGCCAGCTTCTCGGAGTAGAACTCCAGCTTGCCGGTGGGAGTGTCCAGCGGATGGTTCTCCGGGTCTTCATAGAAACCGCGGATGCCGATGGGATCCTGCTCCCAGTCCTCTGCGGTGGGGAAGATGAGGTACTTCTTCTCGCAGAACTCGTCGAAGCTCATGAAGTGGTCGCCTTCCATGGCGTCAAACACTTCCTTTTCGAGTTCGCGCAGGTCCTTGCCCTCGGTGAACTGCTGCTCCATACCCAGCTTCTTGGCGATCTCGACCACTACCTCGTAGTCGCTCTTGGACTCGCCGATGGGCTGCATGGCCTGCTCCTGGATCCACATGCTCTGGAAATGCGGGCCCTGGCGGGTGTTGGTGACGATATCCTCGACCTCAAGGGTGGTGTTTGCAGGCAGGATGAGGTCGGCGTACAGGCTGTCGTTCTCGAGCCAGGGGTGCTGGACGATATAGGTCTCGATCTTGGGCGAGCGGTACGAGTCGATGGTCCAGTTGCCGTGGTTCCAGCAGGTGATACGGCAGGGCGTGTCGCTCCAGATCATATGGAATTCTGTGCCGCCCTCTTCCTTGATCGGATAGTCATAGCGGATGAATTGGTCCTCGGTGAGCGATTCCTGGCCGCCGGAGCCATGGAACACCGCCTTGCCCTCGAAGATCGCTTCCTGGATCATCGTCTTGGGAATGAGCTGCTTGCCCCAGGCATCGGAGCTGGTACGGGTCGGGGTCCTGATGCGATCAGGCATGGCCGGGTTAAAGAAGCGGTTGCTCTTGATGCCCTCGGCGCGCGGCATACCCGCGTAGCTGATCTGCCACTGCCACACACCTGGTTTGCCCAAGCCCTGCATACCGAGAAGGACGCACTCCAGCCGGCCGGGCTCATGCGAGAACGGACCGCGAACCATGGAGCCGCCGAAGTAATGGATGATGGACGTGACCTGCTTGGCGAATTTACGCGCCAGCGCTTTGATGGTGTAGGAAGGAACACCGCACTTGCCTTCGGCCCACTTGGGAGTCTTGGGAACGCCGTCGACTTCGCCGAGGGCATAGGCCTCGATCTTGTCCATACCCACGGCATGCGTGGCCACGTATTCCTTGTCCCAGGTGCCTTCCTTCAGCCAGGTGTAGATGATGCCAAGCTGCAGCGCGGCATCGGTGTTGGGCTTCACGGGGATCCACTTGTCGGCGTGGATGGCGGCACCGTAGTTGAGTTCCGGACAGATATACACGGCTTGAATGCCGGCCCGGCGCCAGAACTGGCAGATGCGGGTGGCGTACTGTCCGGTGAAGCCCCAGGGGGTGGTTTCCGGGTCGCAGCCCCAGAAAAGGGTCAACTCGGTGTGCTCGCTGATGTCCTTCAGCAGGTTGCCGTTGGGCGCCAACATGCCCTGGAAACCCTGGCCCCAGACGTGCTTGGAGCCCCAGTACCAACCTTCCCAGCTGTCGGGCTGGCGCACCTGCTGGGTGAATCCACCCATCATGTCGAGAAGTCGGGCGCTGTGGCCGTGGGGTGTATGGATGGTCTGGCACTCACCGTGACCGTCACCCTGTACCAGGATACCCAGTGGTCCATAGGTGTCGTGGATCCTGCGGATCTCGGCCGCTATGATGTCGGTGGCCTTATCCCAGGAGATGCGCTCGTACTTGCTGATACCGCGGTTCTGGGGGTTGCGCTCCCCGTTGGGGTCCCAGTCCACGCGCTTCATGGGATACTTGATGCGGTTGGGGGAATAGGTGCGCTTCTTGTAGGCCAGGGAAAAGGTGCCCGGCAGAGACTTCATGAGTGGTTCCAGCGTCTCGCCATTACGTTTGATCTTCCACGGCCGGAACGACGCCCCGTCGTACTTCCAGTCGTAGTGGAAAGGTCTGATGCGAAGAACCTTTCCGTTCTTCAAATCCAGGGCGCATTCACCGCCCCCACCCAGCATGCCGCCCAAAGCCAAAGCCCTCATGACGGTCTTTTCTGGCTGGGCGTCTACTTTCCTCTGTTTATTGGTCATTTTCGATTGCTCTCCTTTTTTGCTTGAGACGGCAGACCGGTAATTACCCGGTTGAGCTGCCAGCCTGGACAATCAAAGACTCAAAGATAGGAACTTGCTTTTTCTGGGAGTTGGTATGCCAAAGCGGTAATTGTGTGTCAATGAAAAAAAATATGTTATTTTACATCATAATAAAACGGACCTGTAACCAAGACTCCGGTTAACCCAATTTAGAATATGATTTCTACGAGTTACTTTGATGACCAACGCAAAAATATTCAGCGAAACCTGTCAAATTGAAAGCCCCCTGCGGTTAGCCTCTGTTTGGGTTATAGTTCCGAAAAAGATGGGAACTCGCTTTTTCTGGGAGTTGCTGTGCCAGAGCGATGATTGTATGTGAACGGCGGTGCCCATACAGGGCAGGGTATGGCGAAAAACTCTTGACGCTATTATCCGACTAAGCTACACGTCAGTCAATTTGACGTTTTTTAGAATTCATTTTCTCTTTTCTATACTGTGTGCCTATTATAAAAGGCCTTCTTGCCTTTTTTTAGGGTGGTTGGAGTGCCTGAAGCAATGTCACAACACCGAAGGGTGACAACGGATAAAGTTTTTTCAGTTTTTTTTTAATCCAGAGGCCTTTCGGCTGTTGTGACATGCGTTCTACTTCACCTGCCAGCTGGAAAATCATCACCAGCCCCATGTCAGACTTAACTTATTTATCAGTTTTGACGGCTTCGTAAAATGGGCGATATCTGCGTTACGCTATATCCTTCGCCACTGCGGCGTACCATAAGTACGCTTCATTCCTGACGGATTGGCAAGCCTTGATCTTGTCTTCTAAAGCGTCCGCCACCCTCGTCCTGGCCAATCATCGTCCGGAAATCATACCCATTGCCCAGCGCTTGATGGCCGCCTGCGACACGGTCATTCTGGAGGAGCCGGCCGATGACCGATTCGCGACAATGCTCGACGGCAAGCTCTCCATCGACGACTATCTTGAAGACCAGGACCTGGAATACCCGGCGTTCAGCCGTCGCATGGCCAGAATTCTGCGTGAACGCCATCGGGCCGGAACCCGGCTGCTTCAGATCGAACCGTTCATCGACCTGCTTCTGGCCATTCACGACCGGTTTGCCGATGGCGAAGGGCCGCAGGATCTGCCTGAGGGAACGGATCTGCATCGGGTGTACCTGGTCGAACGTCGGGCGACCGCGGCCCTGCTCGAATTTTACGGTGCCGCCGCCCAAAGCGGTTTCGAAACAACGGTCGAAGCGGTCAAACGCTTCGCCCGGGCCGACGCCCATCGCTTCGCCCTGCGCGACCATATGCGGGCTCAGGCTATATCGGCGCAGCTTTCCGGAACGGGCAGAACCTACATCGAGGCCGGCCCGATGCATTACCCGCTATGGCGGGAACTCAGACAGCGCCTGCCGCGCGGCTTCCCGTTGCGCGTCCATTTTCTCATGGCCGATAGTGCGCACGGTCTGGGTCACCGCGGCCATTTGTATGGCCCCGGGGACGTGCTGACCTTGTATTACCGGTTTCATCCCCAAGGCCGCTTCCCGGCCGAAGAGCTTCTCGCGGCGCGCGCCCTGATCTACAACAAACTGATTCTCAAAGAAGAAATAGAGGCTGACGAAAATACATGCCCGCACACCCGCGATGAGATCGACGTCGGAAGGGCCACCTCCAGACTGTCGCTGAGCGACTGCCGCCGTCTTTATCCGCTGGTTCGGCGGGCATCAACGACCGCGTCGCGAGACATCGTCAATCGATACCTGGGGCAACCGTGGCCGCTGCCCCTGCATGGATGAAAGCATTTGCCATCCGCATCACACGGCAAGCCCCCTGCAGCGCCGATCCGCCGAAGCCGCTCGCGCTACTAGGCCAGATGACGTTCACAGCTCCTCCAGCGCGGCCTGGTACGCTTCGGCCTGGGCCAGCACGTCTTCCCGTTTGCGGGCCTGCATCCGATCCCAGGTCCGGACCATCATCGCCACGCGGGGATTGCCGGCAAGCAACCGCCGGTGGCGATGGACAAAGGCCCAGTACAAGCTGTTGAAGGGGCATGCCCGCTCCCCCGCCGGTTTTTGCCAGTGGTAGTGACACGCATCGCAGTAGTCGCTCATTTTGTGGATGTAGTTGGCCGAAGAGATGTAGGGCTTGGTGGCCACCAGCCCCCCATCGGCATACTGGCTCATGCCCCGGGTGTTGACGATTTCGACCCACTGGACCGCGTCCATGTACACGCCCAGATACCACCGATCGACGTCGTCGGGATGGATGCCCGCCAGGAGGGCGAAATTGCCCGTGACCATGAGCCGCTGAATGTGGTGCGCGTAGGCATGCTCGAGCGATTGGCAGATGACTCTGCGCAGGCAGTTCATGCGCGTGTCGCCGCTCCAGTAAAATCCTGGCAGGCCGGTTCTGTGGCCGAAATGGTTCATGGATGCATAGGCGGGCATGTGGGCCCAGTAAATGCCGCGCATGTACTCGCGCCACCCGAGAATCTGGCGCACAAACCCCTCCAGCTGTTCGATCCCCACGGGTTCCCCGGAATTCGATCCGCCCCGGTCAATGGCCGCCTGAATCACCTCCAGGGGGTGGAGCATCTTGGTGTTGAGCGCAAAAGAGAGCAGAGAATGGAACAGAAACCCGTTTTGGGCCGTCATGGCATCCTGATAGGTACCGAAGTGGCGCAACCGGTGATCGACGAAAGCGTGCAACTGGCGCAGGGCCTGATCCCGGGTCACCGGCCAGATCAGTTTTTTGGGGTCGATCCGGCCGAAGGTCGGCACCCGGCAGCGATGAATCATCGCGACGATATCGGAGACATCGTTGTCAAAGGCGGGAATTTCGGGCAGAGGCACTTTGCCGTCGTAGCGGCGGCGGTTGCTTTGATCGTAATTCCATTTGCCTCCCGCGGGCGCGCCGTTGTCCATTAAAATGTCGTGCCGCCGGCGCATCTGGCGATAGAACGATTCCATCAGGTAGCGCTGTTTGCCCCGGAAGTGCCGGGCCACCTGGTCGCGCGTGGTCAAAAAATGCTCGGTGTCCGCGACGGCCGAAGGGACGGACAGGCGCGAAGCCAGCCGGGCCAGCTGAACGTCCAGGCGGTAGTCGTCCGGCTGCATGTACTCAAATCGCGTGATGGCCAGTTCCCGGATCAGGCGGATCAAATTGTCATCGAAGGATTGCTCGTTGTGCGGATCGTCCAGGCGCAGGTAGAGCACGCGATGCCCCTTGCGGGCCAGGTCGTCGGCGAAATGGCGCATTGCGCTGAAAAACCCCGCCACTTTCTGAATGTGCGGTGTGACGACATCGGTTTCCTGCCGGACTTCCATCAATGTGTAGACAATGTCTTGGCTGACCCGCCGAAACCAGCTGTGCAGGCTGTTCAGCTGATCGCCGAGGATCAGCCGGAGGGTGATGCCGTTTTGCATGGGCTGGGGTCCTTTTCAAGGCATGGGTGGCCGTTATCCAGGTTTGACGGCTTGTTTGTGTGGGCTTCGTCCCGCTGTCGTTATCCCTGGGTTTTTGTAAATACTTCGAAGATACATTAAAAAATCGAATTCCTCCAGATGCTCAACTGCACGCACGCTGTTTTGCAATCAACGGACGACGTCTGGTTCAACCCGCCCGAATGCTGCAATTTCGCCAGGCTGCCGCCGGCCGGCTTCGGCAGGTGAACCTGGATGCGGACCGGAGCAGTCAAGAATCCCTATTGGGGAAAGCCAGCTTTCAATAATTCCAAGGCACTGCATTGTTAGTTGTTGACAAAGCCGATCCCTTTGCGGTTGCATGCGTACATGACACGAATGGATAGCGCAATAGCGCTGGAACAATGCGATCAGCAAAGCTGGCGGTTCGGCCGCTGGAAATCTTCGGAGCCAGACAGGACCTGACGCAAGTGGCCGAACGGCCGTCAGGATGCCGCGCAAGTGTTTGCGCCGGGGCAAGGAGAGACAATATTGTTTCAAACCACCACGGCATTGCCCCGGAACGATTATCGGGAAAGCCGCGAGAGGCCAACGCTGGCTGAGACAAAATACTGTATGGAAAAAGGGAAAAAGGAGACCGTATGGATCTGACGACCAGCTATTTGGGGCTGACGCTGCCGACGCCCATTATCGCCGGCAGCTCGGGATTGACCGGATCGGTAAATCAGGTCAAGGCGCTGGCCGATTATGGCGCCGGCGCGGTGGTGCTCAAATCGATCTTCGAAGAGGAGGTGGCCAATGAGTACGCCGATTTCATCCAGACCGCCAGGACGAAATACGGCGATCCGCAATACTTTGACTACAACGGTCAGCGCAGCCCGATCGAATACTACGACTATGTACTTCGCGAGGAAAACCTCAAAAAATACATCGAGCTGACCGAAGGGTGCAAAGCGGCGGTCAATATCCCGGTGATCGCCAGCATCAACTGTTTTTTTTATTCCGTGGAATGGCTCTCCTACGCGGTGAACCTGCAAAGGGCGGGGGCGGACGCTCTGGAACTGAACATGTTTTTCCCGCCCACCGATTTCAAGCACTCGAAAGAAGAGAAAGAAGCGCTTTATTTTAAAATAGCCGAAAAGGTGACCCAGGCCGTCTCGATTCCGGTGGCCCTGAAGATCAGCCCCTATTTCACCGATCTGGGCCCCATGATTCAGCGCCTGTCCGAAACCGGCATCAAGGGCCTGGTGTTGTTCAACCGCTTTTTCAGCCCCGATTTCGACATTGAAAAGCTGGAAGTCAAACCCTCCTTCGTGTTCAGCTCCCCTTCCGACTTGGCGCTGTCGCTGCGCTGGGTGGCCGTGATGGCCAACAAGGTGAACTGCGACCTGGCGGCCTCCACCGGTGTTCACGACGCCGCGGCGGTCGTTAAACAGCTGCTGGCCGGGGCCGATGCCGTCCAGGTGGCGTCGTGCCTGTACAAAAACGGCGCGCAGTACCTGAAAGAACTGCTCGACGGTCTGGAGGCGTGGATGAAAACCAAAAAATACAGCAGCCTTGCCGATTTTAGAGGCAAGCTGAGCCAGGAACGCAGCGCTGACCCGGCTGTTTACGAACGGGCGCAGTTCATGCGCTACTTTGGAGGCAAAAAGAACGTGACCCTTTGATGCCAAATCGCCATCCGGATCTGAACGGAGCGGTTGCGCAAAAGCACAAGAAAATGGATATTCAATCGAAGCGTGTGTATGACCCGGCCGAAAAGGAAGATGGGATCCGCGTCCTGGTAGACCGCGTGTGGCCCCGGGGGATGACCAAAGAAAATGTGCAAGCGGATCTGTGGCTCAAGGATGCGGCGCCGAGCACAGCGCTTCGAAAATGGTTCGGTCATGATCGCGCCAGATGGGAGGCGTTCAAGAGCCGCTATTTTTCCGAACTGGCTGAAAAGCCAGAGACGGTGAATCGCCTGCATGAACTTGCGACGAAGGGGCGCGTCACCCTTCTTTTTTCGGCGCGCGACACCCAGTGCAACCAGGCGGTTGCGCTTAAAGCGTATTTGATGTCAGCAGCGAAATAAAATGTTGCCTTTGCAAACCACAACCTTAAGAAAAGCGATGCCATTACGATGGCGCAGCCGAAGCAGCGGAGGGCCTCACATGAAAGCGACGGACGAACTGAAAAACGAACACGAAGGAATAAAAATCATGCTGGGGGTTTTGCAGGCCGTGGCCGACAAAGTAAAAAGCGGCGAGCGCGTTGACACGCAGCATCTCGATGGGATTCTGGAATTTCTGACGGTTTTCGTCGACAAATGCCATCACGGCAAGGAAGAGGAATTTCTCTTTCCGGCCTTGGAGGCCGTGGGCGTGCCACGGCAGGGCGGCCCCATCGGGGTCATGCTGAGCGAGCACGAACAAGGTCGGAAACTGGTCGCCAAACTCACAGAGGCCGTGACCCGCTACAAATCCGGGGACATTGCAGACGCTTCAAGCGTCCAGCTGATCATCAACGACTATGTGGCACTGCTCGCCCAGCACATTGCCAAGGAGAACACGGTCCTTTTTGCGATGGCCGATGCCGAACTGGATGCAAAGACAGACACCGGGCTTTTCGAGGCGTTCGAGCAGCTTGAGCGCGAGCGCATCGGCATTGGCAAACACGATGAGTTCCACAAGCTTTTGGATCATCTGCAAAAGACATACCGTGTAGGACCGGTGGGGAACAACGGTTGAATCCGGGGACACCACACCTATTTACGGTTACGCGTGCTCACTGACGGCAATAGCCGCAAGGTGCGGCATGGCGATGAACACCCCGAAATGACGACATGGCCCTGGACTACGCCACATTAGAGCTGCTCCGCCAGAACCATCCGGCCTGGCGACTGCTGTGCGCCCATCACGCGCCGCTGGTGGCCGGTTTTCTGCACCGGGTGTTCATCGCGCCCAATGTGCGCCATCTGCCGCAGGCCGACCTGGTCGAGGCCTTGGAGGACGAACTCTTCGCGCTGCGCGAACAGTTGGGGGCGGACACTTTTCCCGGCACCGCGCAGAGCTACCTCAACGAGTGGGCCGAAAACGACAAGGGCTGGCTGCGCAAATTTTACCCGGCCGGGACGGACGAACCGCACTTCGACCTGACCCCGGCAACGGAAAAGGCGCTGGCCTGGCTGGAGAGTTTGACCGCGCGGGCCTTTGTCGGCACCGAGTCGCGGCTGCTCACCTTGTTTGCACTGCTGCGGCAGATGAGCGAGGGGAGCCAGACCGATCCGCAGGCGCGGATCGCCGAACTGCACAAACGCCGGGACGATATCGACGCGGAAATCGCCCGTATTCTAACGGGGGACATTCCGCTCCTGGACGACACGGCGCTGAAAGACCGTTTTCAGCAGTTTTTGCAACTGGCGCGGGAACTGCTGGCCGACTTTCGCGAGGTGGAGCACAACTTCCGCGCGCTCGACCGGCGGGTGCGCGAGCGCATTGCCCTCTGGGAGGGGGCCAAGGGGGCGCTGCTCGAAGAGATCATGGGCGAACGCGACGCCATCGCCGATTCGGATCAGGGCAAAAGCTTCCGTGCTTTCTGGGATTTTCTGATGTCCCAATCCCGGCAGGAAGAGCTGAGCCGGTTACTGGAACAGGTGTTGTCCCTGCCGCCGGTCCAGGCCATGCAGCCCGAACCGCGCCTGCAGCGCGTGCATTACGACTGGCTGGAGGCCGGTGAACACACCCAGCGCACGGTGGCCAGACTCTCCGCGCAGTTGCGCCGGTTTCTCGACGACCAGGCCTGGCTGGAAAACCGCCGCATCATGGAAATCCTGCACAGCATCGAAACGCATGCGCTGGCGTTGCGTGAAACGTTTCCCTCAGGGAATTTTATGCCCCTGGCCGAGACCTGCGCGACGGTCGAGATTCCCCTGGAGCGACCGTTGTACCGGCCACCGTTCAAGCCTCTGATTGCCGGATTGGTGGTGGATGAGGGAGACGCGGATGTGGACACGGCGGCCCTCTATGCGCACGTCGTGGTGGACCGGGCCGAGCTGACCCGGAATATCCGTCTGGAACTCCAGGGCCGCGGCCAGATCACGCTTGCCGAAGTGATTGCGCGCCATCCGCTGCGCCATGGTCTTTCCGAACTGGTGGCCTACCTGCAGTTGGCCGGAGCGTGGCCCAAAACGGCCGTGGATGAAGACGTCCAGGAACAGGTGAGCTGGTCGTCCGACACCGGCGTGACTCGCCGGGCGACCTTGCCCCGCATAATCCTGCTGAGGAACTGATGATGCATTTGACCGATGCCGAACCTGGCCGTTCGCCGACGCCGACCCAGGATCTCTCGTCCGTGGTGGTGCCTCTGCTCAAGGGCGTTTTGTATCAGGAGGAAAACCCGAACTTATGGGGTTTGCTTCTGAACCTGCAGGCCAGTGTCCGGGATTATGTGGCCGTGCTCGGCCTGGAATTGATGCTCGACGAGGCGGAAGGATATGCATTCCTGCGTTCTCGTCCGGACCCCGAAGAAGACGGTGCAACAGCCATCCCGCGTCTGGTGGCCCGGCGGCAGCTTTCCTACCCGGTCAGTCTGCTGCTCGCGCTGCTGCGCAAAAAACTGGCCGAGTTCGACGCCGGTGGCGGCGATACGCGCCTGATTCTTTCCCGGGACGACGTCGTGGAGCTGATCCGGATTTTTCTTCCGGCCGGCAGCAACGAGGTCAAGCTGATCGATCAGGTCGACACCACCTTGAACAAGATCGCCGAACTGGGATTCGTCCGCCGCTTGCGGGGACAAAGCCAGATGATCGAGGTGGGGCGCATCATCAAGGCCTTTGTCGACGCGCAATGGCTGGCGGATTTTAACGCGCGTCTGGCGGAATACCGGCAACAGCTGACCGGGGCCGACAGTGGAGACGAAAATGGCTGAGCAGCTCGACCTGGAATTTATCGCCGATGACCGGCTGGCCGGATTTCGTCTGCAACGGCTCGAGGTCTTGAACTGGGGGACCTTCGACGGCCGGGTCTGGACGTTGCGCCTGGAGGGAAAAAACAGTCTTCTCACCGGCGACATCGGCTCCGGAAAATCGACCCTGGTCGATGCGGTCACCACGTTGCTGGTGCCGAGTCATCGCGTGGCCTACAACAAGGCGGCGGGCGCCGACAGCCGCGAACGGTCGCTCAAGTCCTACGTGCTCGGCTATTACAAATCGGAACGACAGGAAACTCTCGGTAGCGCCAAGCCGGTCGCGCTGCGCGATGTCCACAGCTATTCGGCGATCCTCGGTGTTTTCCACAACGCCGGATACGACAAAACAGTCACCCTGGCGCAGGTTTTCTGGATCAAGGAAGCCAACGCGCAACCTGCCCGCCTGTATGTGGCTTGCGAACGCGATCTTTCCATCGCGGCTGACTTTTCCGGATTCGGCAGCGAAATGGTCGGCCTTCGCAAGCGGCTGCGCGCAAGCGGTGTCGAACTGTTCGACAGCTTTCCTCCCTACGGTTCGTGGTTTCGCCGCCGCTTCGGCATCGATAACGAACAGGCGCTGGACCTGTTTCACCAGACGGTGTCGCTCAAATCGGTCGGGAACCTGACCGACTTCGTGCGCAGCCACATGCTCGAGCCTTTCGACGTCGCGCCGCGCATATCCGCGCTGATCGGGCACTTCGAGGATCTCAACCGCGCACACGAAGCGGTACTCAAGGCCAAACGGCAGGCCGACATGCTGGAACCTCTGGTGGCCGATTGTGAACGCCACCAGGAGATGACGCAGACGGCGGAGCATCTGCGGGCCTGCCGCGATGCCTTACGCCCCTGGTTCGCCAGCCTGAAACTGGAACTGCTGGATAAACGTCTTGCCGCGCTGAACGAGGAGTTGACCCGGCACCAAGTCGCCGTCGAGCGGCTGGAAGAAAAGCGTCGTGACCAACAGGGCCAGGAGCGCGAGCTGCGCCGCACCATCGCGGAAAACGGCGGAGACCGGATCGAGCGTATCGGTTCGGAAATCCGGCAACAACAAGATGCGTTGGCGCGTCGCAAGCTGAAGGCCTCCAGATATGAGGAGTTAGTGCGCTCCCTGGGCCAGCAGCCCGCCGCGACCGAGGCGGAATTTTTGCGGCAGCGGTCTGAAACCGCGAATTGGCGTGAAACGGCCGAAGAAGCTGAAGCCAAGGCGCAGAATGACCGCACCCAGACCGAAGTCGAGTTCGCCCAGGGGCGTCAAGAATACGATCAGCTGCAGACTGAAATCAACGGCTTGAAAGCCCGCGTCAGCAACATCGACGAAAAACAGGTCGCCCTGCGGCGGTCGCTCTGCCAGGCGCTGAATTTGGCCGCAGAAGAGATGCCGTTTGCCGGTGAGTTGCTGCAGGTCCGCGAGGACGAGCGCGACTGGGAAGGCGCCATCGAACGGCTGCTCCGCGGTTTCGGTCTGTCGCTTCTGGTTCCGGATCGGTATTACGCCAAAGTGGCCGAATGGGTGGACCTCACCCATCTGCGCGGCCGGCTGGTCTACTTCCGAGTGCGCGAAGGGGGGCGTGGCGAGCTGCCGTCACTTCTTCCCGATTCCCTGGCGCGCAAGCTGCAGGTTAAACCCGACTCGCCCTTTTACGACTGGGTCGAACGCGAGGTGGCGCACCGTTTCGATCTGGCCTGCTGTTTGTCTCAGGAACAGTTCCGCCGCGAAACAAAGGCCATCACCCGGGCCGGGCAGATCAAAGCCCCGGGGGAGCGGCATGAAAAAGATGACCGGCATCGTCTCGATGATCGTCGGCGCTATGTTCTGGGGTGGCGCAACGCCGAAAAAATCGCGGCCCTGGAAAAGGACGCCAAACAGCAGGAAACCCACCTGGCCGAACTCGCCGGCCGCATCAGTGCGTTGCAGAAGGAACAGTCCATCGTCAAGGAGCGCCTTTCGATTCTCTCGAAGCTGGGCGAATACACGGACTTCCGCGACCTCGACTGGAAACCCGTCGCGCTTGCCATCTCCAGGCTGGAAGCCGAGAAGCTTGAGCTTGAAGCCACATCCGATCTGCTCAAAACCTTTGGGGCACAGCTGGCCGCGCTCGAAAGTGAGCTGCGGGAAACTGAGCGTCAGCTCAAGGAACGCAACGACAAACGCGCCAAAACCGAGCAGAAAATCAGTGACGCGATAGATCTGCGGCAACAGGCGCAAACCCTGTTGGCTGAGACCAAAGAGGAGACTGCCCGGAGATTTGCCATGCTGGAAGACATGCGCACGGAGGCCCTCGGCGGCCAGGTGCTGACAATAGAGTCCTGCGACAATCGTGAGCATGACATGCGCGATTGGCTGAAGGTTAAAATTGATACGGAAGACAAAAAGATAGCCAGGCTGAGTGAAAAAATCATCAAAGCAATGGCCGAGTATAAAAAGGACTGGCCATTGGAGACCCGGGATGTGGATGTCCATATCGCCGCCGGACCTGAGTTCAAATCGATGCTGGATCAACTCCAGGCGGACGACCTGCCCCGCTTTGAAGGCCGTTTCAAGGCGCTCCTGAATGAGAACACTATCCGGGAGGTGGCGAATTTCCAATCCCAGCTGGCCCGCGAACGCGAGACCATCAAGGAGCGCATTGCCCGGATCAACGAATCACTCACCCAGATCGACTACAACCCCGGCCGCTACATCCGTCTGGAAGCGCAGACGACTATCGACGCCGACATCCGCGACTTCCAGACCGAGCTGCGCGCCTGTACGGAGGGAGCGCTCACCGGCTCGGAGGATGCGCAGTATTCGGAAGCGAAATTTCTGCAGGTCAAACGCATCATCGAACGGTTTCGCGGCCGGGAGGAACACGCCGATCTGGATCGGCGCTGGACATCCAAGGTGACCGATGTGCGCAACTGGTTCGTTTTCGCCGCCAGCGAGCGCTGGCGCGAAGACGACAGCGAATACGAACATTACGCGGATTCCGGAGGGAAATCGGGCGGGCAGAAGGAAAAGCTGGCCTACACCGTGCTTGCCGCCAGCCTCGCCTATCAGTTCGGCCTGGAATGGGGGGCGGTGCGCTCGCGCTCTTTCCGCTTCGTGGTGATCGACGAGGCGTTCGGACGCGGTTCGGATGAGTCGGCCCAGTATGGGTTGCGGCTCTTCGCGCAACTCAATCTGCAACTGCTCATCGTCACGCCGCTGCAGAAGATCCACATCATCGAGCCGTTTGTCGCCAGCGTCGGGTTTGTTTACAATGAAGACGGTCGCAACTCTGTCCTGCGCAACCTGAGCATCGAGGAGTATCGGGCCGAAAGGCAAAGGATGCAGGGATGACGTGGACGACGCCGGCCGATCTGAAAGCACAGGTGCAAAAGCTCTGGGATCGCGGCACGCTGCTCGCCTGCTTGTCTAGCGGCGAGCTGGTTTTTCCCAGGCGGCTGACGCTCAAAAGCCCGGACTCCCGGGAGCTGAGCGAACGGTTTGCGGACGTGCGCGATTGGATCGCCCAATTGTCCGGGGCCGCAGGTACCTATCGGATCGTCTGGCGCAGCATTCACCACCGTGTTCTGGGGGCCAACGAGATCCCTTCGGAAATCTGGATCGACACGCTGGAAGATGCACTCGGTCTGATCGGCAAACGCAGAGCGGCGGAGCGGTTTGCCGCGCTGGTTGAAATGACCCGCGACAGACAGCCCCAACTGATCCCCTGGATGACCCGAAGACCGCTGCGGGGATTGGAATTGGCTGAAGAGTGGCCGCGGCTGCTG
>AMWB02057968.1_pt1 | contig 15629 bp, 12 predicted proteins | sample 200311 | NCBI WGS metagenome assembly AMWB02 (sample SAMN02737377, study PRJNA173069) | bioreactor metagenome | biome: anode biofilm in microbial fuel cells | place: USA: California | collected 2010-12-16 | reverse complement strand
CTCATTGGGGCCATGGACGAGGTCGGCAAGAAATTCTCCGAGGGCGAGCTCTTCGTCCCCGAGATGCTGATGGCGGCCCAGGCGATGAAAGCCGGGCTCGAGATCCTGAAGCCGCATCTGGCCGAGGGCCAGTCCTCGTCCAAAGGCACCGTGGTCATCGGGACGGTGAAAGGCGACCTTCACGACATCGGCAAGAACCTGGTGGCCATGATGATGGAAGGCGCGGGCTTCAACGTGGTCGACTTAGGCGTCGACGTCGACGCCGCCAAGTTCGTTCAGGCCGCCAAGGACAACAAGGCCAACGTCGTGGCGCTCTCCGCGCTCTTGACCACCACGATGCCGGCCATGCAGGCCACCATCAACGCCATCAAGGAGGCGGGCGTCACGGTCAAGACGATCGTGGGCGGCGCCCCGGTCACCCAGGCCTTCGCCGACCAGATCAAGGCCGACGGCTACTCCGACGACGCTCCCGGCGCCGTGGAGTTGGCGCGAAAATTGATCGCGGCATAGCGCCCGCCGGAAGATTTTCAAACCGCTGCAACGGGATTTTGGGGCCGGTCATCACCCTTTGCATGAGCGACGCGGGCATGCCCGAAACCGTGGTGGACCGCATGAAACCCGCCTTCTTTCAAAGGCGGGTTTTTTATCAGATTTTCCTCGATATGGATTACGTGGGCACCATCTTGAATTACCTCTTGAAAATCGAACCATCCTAATCTACTCTTTTTATTTCTAGCCGCCGCGATATGATGGCGCCCGAACAGAGGAGATCCCTGATGAAACAGCCCTCCGAATGGGCCGATCTGACGGTCCGATCCACCAGCAACGGCGTTGTCACGACGGATGCCGACGGACGGATCGCGCTTATCAATACACGGGCCGAAGAAATACTGAAGCTTCCGCCGGGCAGTTACACCGGCCGGCGTGTGGAAGAGATCATGCCGGTGAGCGCCCCCATGGTGCGCCGGTGTCTCGACGAGGGAACGCCCGTCATCGGCTATCAGGCCAGAGGGGAGGACGAGGAGGACACGATCGTCATCAATATTACCCCAATCGAGGCTGACAACCTTACGGTGGGAGCGGTGTGCAATTTCCAGTCCTTCACCAGCTTCGACGCCACCGCGCGCCAGCTCTCGTCGTTCAAGCAGATACACCGCCAGCTCCGGGCCGTCATCGACTCCTCCAGCGACGGTATCTTCGTCTGTGACGGCAGGGGCACCATCCTCAACATGAACCGTGCATCCGAAGAACTCTCGGGCATGGACGGCCGGAAGTTCATCGGGCGAAACATTCGCGCGCTGCTGAAGGAAGGGCTCATCGACCAGTCGGTAACCCTCGAAGTACTCAGGACCGGGCGGGCCGTCAACCGCATGGTCAACGTCAAGCGCACCGGCAAGCAGATCCTCATCACCGGTACCCCGGTGCTGGACGAAAACGGTGATATCGACCTGGTGGTGCTGAATGAGCGGGACATGACCCAGCTGAATCGGATACGGGAGGAACTCCACCAGGTCATCGCAGCCAAGGAGCGGTTCCGGGAGGAGTTGTCGGTTCTCAACCTTGCGGAGCTGGAACACAATGGAATCGTGGCGGAGAGTGAGAGCATGCGACACGTGGTCCGCAGCGCCATGAAGCTGGCCGGCCTTGGGTGCTCCAACATCCTGATCACCGGCGAATCGGGGACCGGCAAGGGGCTGATGTCCAAATTCATCCACAACAGCGGGCCACGCAAACAGGGGCCCTTCATCCACATCAACTGTGCGGCGCTGCCGGAAACCCTCCTCGAGGCCGAGCTGTTCGGGTATGAGCGGGGGGCATTTACGGGCGCAGACCAAAAGGGAAAACCCGGGCTCCTCGAACTGGCGAATGAGGGGACCGTGTTTCTCGACGAGTTGGGAGACATGCCGCTTGCAACCCAGACCAAACTTTTGAAATACTTGGACGATGGTGTGGTCATGCGCCTGGGCGGTACCCGGGAGATCGCCCTCAACAGCGCCGTCATCGCGGCCACCAACCACGATCTGCCCGCCCGGGTCAGGCAAAAGACGTTCCGGCGGGACCTCTATTACCGCCTCAACGTGTTCCATATCCATATCCCGCCTCTCCGGCAGCGCCCCGAGGATATCCTCGTCCTGATCCGCCATTTCCTCAAGCGCTTTAACCTGGAATACCGCAGGAACTGCCATCTCGGCCACCGGGCCGTGGAGCTGCTCGGCGCCTATGCCTTTCCCGGGAACGTCCGGGAGCTCATCAACCTGACCAACAAAGCCGTGGCCCTGTCGGACTGTGATGACATCTATCATTTTCTGCGGAGTGCGCTGCTGGAAGACGAGCTCGGGCGAAAGGTCCAGACATGTTCCGGGGAAGCGATCGGGTTTCACGTTCCCGGAGAGAGCAACAGCCTGAAAGAACGCCTGGGCGCCCATGAGCGACGGATTCTCCTGGAGGCGCTCTCCAGCCACGGCACGACCCGGGCAATGGCCGCCGCCCTGGGGTTGAACCAGTCGACCGTGGTCCGAAAACTGGCCAAACACGGGCTGCGTAAGCTCGATGCATAATTGCATCATTTTTTTCTCTGTGAAATTCCTATCATCCTGAATTTATGACTATTAGAATAGATGCAAATTAGCATCTATAATACAACTTCCCGATATTTAACCATTTTATGATTCATATCGATGCTATAATGCATCATTCCCGTCCTGTGTCGAACCTTGCATATATAATCGACTTATAATTTTACGCTTTAAAAAGTTATATCTCATGGCACGATTCGTGCTCAATGTATCTACAGGAAGCATCATCCGTTACAATTACCGCCGCTCCGGCGATCACCTTCAGGAGGACATATGAACATCGAAGATATCAAACAGATCGCGGTTCTAGGATCCGGCATTATGGGACACGGTATTGCCCAGAGCTTTCTCATGGGCGGCTACAACGTCCGGTTGTTCGATATTTCCGCAGAGGCTCTCGACACGGCCCGGGCGCATATCACCGAGAGTCTCGCCCTGTTCGCCGAAGCCGACATGCTCGAAGGCGGCGTTTCGGCGAACCTGGCGCGGCTGGCGACCACCACGAATCTCACCGATGCCGTGGAAGATGCACAATTCGTCATGGAGGTTATCCCAGAGATCCTTGAACTCAAACAGCGCACCTTCGCCGAGGTGGAAGAACTGTGCCCCGCCGGTGCGATTCTGGCATCCAACACCAGCCATTTGCCCCTGAGCCGACTGTTCGACCGGCTGAAGGATCGCTCCCGATCCGTGGGGGCGCATCATTTCAATCCTCCCCAGATCGTTCCCTGCGTCGAAATCATCAAGGCTGAGGGCACCTCCGACGCCACGTTCCAGACGACCTACGACCTCATGGCGCGGATCGGCAAGGAGCCGGTCAAGGTCAACCTGGACATCCCCGGCTTTATCGTCAACCGGGTGCAGACCGCCGTCCTCCGGGAGGCTGCGGATCTGATCGTCCGGGGAGTTGCCAGTGCCGAGGAGATCGATAAGGCCGTCCGAAGCAGCATGGGATTCAGGAGTGCCAGCATCGGTCCCCTCCGCATGGCGGACCTGGGCGGCGTTGACGCGTGGGAAGACTGTTGCGCCCAGCTGCTGCCCGACATGGCCCGGGATACCGAGGCGCCCGCCCTGTTCAAGGATCTGGTGGCCAAAGGCCATACCGGCATCCGGGCCGGACGGGGGTTTTACGCCTACGATCGGGATTTTCAGCAGTCCGAACTGGATGAGGTGATCAAAAACCGGGACAAGGAGTTTTTGAACCGGCTCAAAAACCTCTACTGGAAAAGAGACCGTCCATGAACCATCCCGTGGAGGAAAGAGGCGCGGCGCCGGACCGTACGGCACGGCAAGGCGTCGGCGTGTTCAGGAGCTGACGTTGAACCCTAATGCCTTGCGGCATGGGAGAGCCGTCCATAGATGTGTAAATAGATGCTTCAATGGATGCCGCGATCATGATCGCAATCGACCAAACCTCACAACCCGACGAGACCGTCGCCAACACAATGGGAGAAAAGACACATGACATTCGACTACACCAACAGCTACGCATGGATGAAGCGCATTCGAACCTCGACCTTGCCGCCCCTGATCATCACCTGTGCCGCCACCGGCGGCGTCCAGGGAAAGGAAGCCAATCCAAACCTGCCGGAAACACCGACCGAGATCGCGGCGCAGGTCCACGATGCCTACAGGGCCGGGGCGAGCATGGTTCACACCCACACCCGCGACCCCGAGTGCTGGGGCGACTGCACCGGCGATCCTGCGCTGATCCGCGAACTCAACGCCCTCATCCGGGAGCGATGCCCCGACATCATCATCAACAATTCCACCAGCGCGGCCTACGGCATGTCCATTGAAAAACGGCTGGCCTGCCTCGATGCGGGCCCCGAGTGTGCCAGCCTCAACCTGGGTCCGGACATGTACAAGCTTTCCATCAGGGAAAGACCCGACACCCTGCCCCATCCGCGGCCGCGCCAGGATCTGGACGGCTGCACCATGGCGACCTACGGTGAGATCGCCGCATTTGCCAAGGGCATGAAAGCCCGTGGCATCCGGCCCGAGATGGAGCTCTACCATCCCGGCCAGTACTGGGTGGTGAACGATCTTATCGCTCAGGGCCTGATTGACGAACCCTACCTGATCCAGTTTGTCATGGGCTACGTAACCTCCAGTTACCCCACGCCGGCAAACCTTCTTCAAATGATCCACGACCTGCCATCAGGGGCGGATTTCGCCGTGGCCGGGATCGGCCCGTATCAGCCGGCAATGAGCGCCATGGCGATTATCATGGGAGGCCACGTGCGGGTGGGAATGGAAGACAACGTCTACCGCAGCAAGGGACGGCTGTTCAAAGACAACGCCGAAGCGGTTGAAGGGGTGGTTCGCCTTGCCGCCTTGCTGAACAGGGAAATCGCCACACCGCTCCAGGCGCGGAAAATGTTGGGATTCAGCGATACCCCCAGCCAATATTGATTTTTTTCGGGGATCATGAAAGCCTTCATGATGGACCTGTGGAAACGAGGAGAATGAAACATGAGAGCAATGGTTGAAAAAATATTCGGCCGAACGGACTTTAAATTGTTCTGGCCGACCATGGGAATCCTTTTGATAACAATCGTTTATCTGGTCATTGATCCCGCAGGTGCAAATGACGCTTTTAGCGGTCTTTATAATTGGCTGACCATGCATTTCAGCTTCGGTTTTCTGTTCGGGACGGGGGTGGTGGTTTTCGTATGTTTTTTCATCGCTTTTTCGAAATATGGCAACCTGAAACTGGGCAAAGCCGATGACGTGCCTGAGTTTACCTGGTTCGCATGGGCAGCCATGATGTTCTCGGCCAGCATCGGCGGAGCGGCCATCATGTGGACGGCCGCCGAACCCCTTTACCATCTGATGGGCTCCAGCTGGGTGATCGACGAAGGCACCAAGGGCACGGCGGCCGGTATTCCGCGGGCCATACAACTCACGATCTTTGACTGGGGCATACACGGCTGGGCGTTATTTGCCCTGGGCGGCCTGGCCATCGCTTTTCCGGCCTACCGTCGGGAAAAACCGATGACGGTAGGCACCGGCTTGTACGGTCTTCTGGGGGATCATGCCAATACCGGAGTTTGGGGCAAACTTTCCGATATTCTGGGGGCGGTGAGCACCATCGGCGGCGTGGCTACCGCCTTGGGAATGATCATCATGGCCCTGGCATGGGCTGTCAACCACCTGTTTGGTATGGAACTGGGGCTTGGCGGCAAGATCGTGCTTCTTTTGTTCATCATTGCCTGTTATGTCGCCTCCGCCATCTCCGGCATTAACCGCGGCATCCGTATATTGAGCCTGGTCAATGTCTACCTGGCCCTGTTCATGGCGGCTTTTTTGCTGATCATGGGCCCGACCGAGTGGCTCCTGAATCTGATGACCCAGACGGTGGGCGAATATTTTGACCGCCTCATCGAGATGACCTTCTGGACCGACGCCGGAAATTTCGAGAGCGGTGCGTTCAAACAGCGCCCCTGGCTGAACTGGTGGGTTGTTTTCTACTGGCTGTGGTGGGCCACCTATATCCCCTTTTGCGGCGGTTTTCTGGCCCGGATATCCAAAGGCCGCACCTTGCGCGAATATCTTCTCGGCTCCATCTTCGCGCCGCTGGCCATCCTTTTCGTTATTTTTACAGTCTGGGGTGGCAGCGCCTGTTATTTCGAGGTGACCGGACAGGCGCAGATCTGGACCGCGGTTCAGGAGAATTTCGGCGCGGGCGTCTATATGGTGATGGCGCAGTATCCCGGCGGTACCTTCCTGAGCTATCTGTTTTTCCTGAGTGTCCTGTTCTTTGCGGTAACCACGGCGGACAGTGCGTCCTACTTCGTTTCCATGCAGATGTCCCACGGCGATACGAACCCTTCCATCGCCATGCGCGCCCTTTGGGGATCTATCATTGGATTCCTGGGAGTATTCTTCATGGCTGCCGGCGGCACGTCGGCCCTCAACGCCCTGAAGGGGCTGTCAATCATCGTGGGGACACCATTTTTTCTGGTTGAGATCGCGTTTATATTTTCGATCTTCAAAATGCTTTCCATGGCCCACAAGGGAGAGATGTAAATCTACAATCCGGCACCAACAGTCCGTGGAAGAATCTTTTTGTCCACGAACAATGCCCCTATATGAAAACCGGTCGGCAGGTGATTGCCGCCGGCAAAGAAAGGCGTATCACATGGCTAATTTAAGACCCAGAAGCGGGATTGATGTCGTACAGGGGTTTGGTCTGAGCGCTTTCAGTCCGGACCAGCTCGATACGATTCACATGGCATCCCTGCACGTACTGAACACCGTTGGCGTCAAGGTGGAATGTGACGAAGCCCTGGAGACCTTTGCCTCGGGCGGGGCCCGCATCGAAAAGAAAGACGGTTTCGGGATTGCCTATCTGCCGGCCTACCTCATCGAGGAGAGTCTTCGATGGGCGCCGCCGGGCGTTACGTTCCACGGCCGCGACCCTCAAAAGAGCTTCGTGGCCGAACCCAACCGGGTCGGATTCGCCACCTTCGGCGAATGTATCGGCATCATCGACCCCGTGACGCGGGAGCACCGGCCATCCACGAAAAAGGATTGCGGCGATACCGCCCGCATCGTGGACGCCATGGACGAACTGGTGGTCATGGAGCGGGCCGTCTGCTCGGGCGACCAGTATCCCGAGGCCCAGCCGGTGCATAATTTCGAGGCCATCGTCAAAAATACCGCGAAGCATATCTTCCTGGGCGTCGGCAGCCGGAACAATCTGGCGGTCATGCTGGAGATCGCGGAAATGGCCGTCGGCGGGCGCGAACAGCACCAGGTCCGCCCTATCTTCACGCCGGCGGTATGTCCCACCAGCCCCCTGACCCTGGTCAAGCACTGCTGCGAGGTCATCATGGACGGCGCCCGGGCGGGGCTGGGTATCTGGATCATCCCCATGGTCATGGCCGGAGGGACCGGACCCGTCACCCTGGCCGGGACCCTGGTTCAGCACAACGCCGAGGTCCTCGGCGGACTGGTTCTGGCCCAGCTGAGTCGGAAAGGCACGCCGTGCACCTACGGGTCCTGCACCACCATCATGGACCTGTCCAGCGCGGCGGGCGTGGTGGGCTCCCCGGAATACGGCGTCCTCAATGCCGGGGTGGCCAAGATGGCCCAGTATTACCGCCTGCCCTGCCAGTGCGGCGGCGGTCACTCGGACAGCAAGGTGCCCGACGCCCAGGCCGCTTACGAGAGCGCCCTCAGCGCCACGGTCAGCGCCCTGGCCGGGGCCAATATCGTCTACGGCGCCGGCTGCATGGATCTTGGCCTCACCTTCGACTATGCCAAGCTGGTCATGGACTGCGAGCTGTTCCGGAACATCCACAAGGTACTGGAGGGGATTCCCACCGATGAATACGCGCTGGCCCGGGAGGTGATCGAGGCCGTGGGGCCTGCGGGAACCTATCTCATGCAGAAACATACCATGGACAATATGAGAAAGAGCTCCCGGGGGATCGTATTCGACCGGAAGACTCGCGACGCCTGGACGGCCAAAGGCGCCAAGGACGCCACCGAGCGGGCCTACGCCATGGCCGTGGAGACCCTGGCGAACCATCAGCCCATGGCCCTGCCCGAAGGCGCGGACGCGTGGATCGCCCGTCGGGTGGCCGATTACGAGGCGGAGCTGAAGGAGGGAAAATAGCATCGCGGCCCTGAGATGATAGGTATTCGGGGCGTCCGGACCGTCGCGGAAGAACACGGTATGCGATAAGCCGGGATATCGTGCCCGTATTCAGCGCCGGGAGATCCTTCTCCCGGCAGTCAGATGGGAAGGGATGTTTTCAACCCACTACATCCATGCCAAGCAGACGCCATTTGTTTTGGCGCTTTTGATCGAATGTTACAATTGCCGTCGCTTGGGTTGAGCGATACACCGCCGCGACGACCGCATCGTCAAAATCCGGTATCGATTCAGGCCAGTATGATAGCACGATGTTAAGATCCAGGTCGTGGATGACCGATACACCCGGCATCACGGTAAAATCAAATATCATCTTTTTGATTTGATTTCGTGAGACACCATAGACCTTGTCCAAAACATATATGAATTCGGTGAGGACATTCTGAGGACAAAGGATTCTTGATTTCAGTTGGGCTGCTGTCTGGAGGATTTTAGATATTTTGGCTTGTTGCTCAGGGTTCCTATCCGTCACAAAAGAAATCAGCGCATTGGCATCAATCACATAATTCTTCACCCAAATCGCTCCACTCGAAACCGCCTGGCTTGCTTGATATCTTCTGAGATATCGCCCTCTCCTGTCGTGATCGTATTTTGGTAGTTTAAAAATTCCTTATTTGTCCGGGTGACAAGGATTTTTCCATCGATGATATTCCATTCAAGGGTATCGTTCACCGAAAGTTTCATCTTTTCCCTGACAGCTTTGGGTATGGTTGTCTGAAATTTTGACGTAATAACAGATTTCATTAAAACCTCCATAGGGCGCATTTTCCTTTCAAAAATTTAATATTGTAAGGAAAAAGAGATGTCAAGGGTTGCGTCCCGGGGCGCCTTCGCATTCGGCGCCGTTTCACAAAAGAAGAATCTGTCGGTGTTGGCAGGAAACCAGCGACAAAGACCTCATGGCCCCGCTCATGCCGGCCTACTACCGCCCAGAACAGCTCACGCCGTCGATCCAGGTGCTGACCGGAAACTGGCTCAGGCGCTACCTCCGGCGCCTGGCATCGGACAATGTCCCCGACCATGTCCGGGGAGGCGTCGCATGAACGCGGCGAACCCCGGATACGTGCTCCGGAACCACATGACCCAGATGACCATCGACACGGCCGGAAAAGGGGATTTTTCGCTGGTGCGGGAGCTGCTCGACCTCGTGCGTCACCCCTATGACGAACAGCCGGGAAAAGAGCGGTTTGCCCGGAAGCGTCCGGACTGGGCCCGGAACCGGCCCGGCTGCTCGATGCTCTCGTGCAGCTCCTGAGACCGGCCGATTTTTATAATGAGGCTCGGATTTTTTTAACACGCCCTTTACCGAGCACCTGAACCCACCCATGCCAAAGGCCGGGTGTTTATTTGATTCCCTCTTGATTTTCAGTGCCGCTTAAACTATCTCCTTTCTGTTAACCTTCAATCCGTTCCATCGGTCGCCAATTCATTCGAAAAAGGAAATCCATGCCCAGACGTGACGACATCCACAAAATTCTGATCATCGGCTCCGGCCCCATCGTGATCGGCCAGGCCTGCGAATTCGACTATTCCGGCACCCAGGCCTGCAAGGCGCTCCGCTCGCTCGGTTACGAGATCGTGCTGGTCAACTCCAATCCGGCCACCATCATGACCGACCCCGGGATGGCCGACGCCACCTACATCGAGCCGCTGAACGTCAACATCATAGAAGAGATCATCGCCGCCGAAAGGCCCGACGCCGTCCTCCCGAACCTGGGCGGCCAGTCCGCCCTCAACCTCTCGTCGGAGCTGCACAAGGCGGGCATCCTGGAACGCTACGGCGTTACGGTCATCGGCGTCAACATCGACGCCATCGAGCGCGGCGAGGACCGCACCGCCTTCAAGCGAACCATGGACCGGCTGGGGATCGAGATGCCCAGAAGCGGCGCGGTCGAAAGCGTCACGGAAGCCGAACGGATGGCCGAGGAACTGGGCTATCCCGTGGTAATCCGCCCGGCATACACCATGGGCGGCACCGGCGGCGGCCTGGTCTACAACGTCGAGGAGCTGCGCACCGTCACGGCGCGGGGGCTGTCCGCCAGCCTCATCCACCAGGTCCTGGTCGAGGAATCGGTGCTCGGCTGGGAGGAGCTCGAGCTCGAGGTCGTGCGCGACGCCAAAAACCAGATGATCACGGTCTGCTTCATCGAAAACGTCGACGCCATGGGCGTGCACACCGGCGACTCCTACTGCACGGCGCCGATGCTCACGATCGACGCCGCCCTGCAGAAGAAACTCCAGGACTACAGCTACGCCATCGTGGAAGCCATCGAGGTCGTCGGCGGCACCAACGTCCAGTTCGCCCACGATCCTGCGACCGGCCGGGTGGTGGTGATCGAGATCAATCCGCGCACCTCGCGCTCGTCGGCGCTGGCCTCCAAGGCCACCGGCTTTCCCATCGCCCGGGTTTCCGCGCTTTTGGCCGGCGGCCTGACGATGGACGAAATCCCCTACTGGCGGGACGGCACCCTCGAACGCTACACCCCTTCCGGCGATTACGTGGTCGTCAAGTTCGCCCGGTGGGCCTTTGAAAAGTTCAAGGGCGTCGAAGACCGCCTGGGCACCCAGATGCGGGCCGTGGGTGAGGCCATGAGCATCGGCAAGACCTACAAGGAGGCCTTCCAGAAAGCGATCCGCAGCCTCGAGATCGGCCGCTGGGGCCTCGGATTCGCTAGGAACTTCAACACCCTTTCGCTGGAAGAGCTCATGCACCGGCTGCGCGAGCCGACGAGCGAGCGGCAGTTTCTGATGTACGAGGCTCTCCGCAAGGGTACGTCGGTTCAGGAACTGTACGAACGAACCCACATCAAGCCGTGGTTCATCGAACAGATGAAAGAGCTGGTGACGCTCGAGGAGGAAATTCTGACGTTCCGCGGCCGTGAGCTGCCTGACGCGCTGCTCGTCAGGGCCAAAAAAGACGGATTTGCCGACCGCTATCTCGCCGGCCTGCTGGAGGTTTCGGAAACGGCCATACGCGACCGGCGGAAGGCGATCGGCCTGGTGCAGGCCTGGGACGCCGTTCCGGTCAGCGGCGTTGCCGACGCCGCCTACTACTATTCGACCTACAACGCCCCCGACACCGTCCCGGTGAGCGACCGGAAGAAGATCATGGTGCTGGGCGGCGGCCCCAACCGGATCGGCCAGGGAATCGAGTTCGACTACTGCTGCGTCCATGCCGCCATGGCCATCCGCGAGGCGGGCTATGAGTCGATCATGGTCAACTGCAACCCCGAGACGGTCTCGACCGACTACGACACGTCCGACAAGCTCTATTTCGAGCCGCTCACCGTGGAGGACGTGCTCTCCATCTACGAAAAAGAACAGCCCGTGGGCGTGATCGCGCAGTTCGGCGGCCAGACCCCGCTCAACATCGCACGCGCGCTGGCCGACGCGGGCGTTCGCATCCTCGGCACGTCTCCGGCCACCATCGACCTGGCCGAGGACCGCGAGCACTTCAACCGGATCATGCGCCGGATCGGCATTCCCCAGCCCGATTCGGGCATGGCCGCAAGCGACGACGAAGCCCTCGCCATCGCCCACCGCATCGGATACCCGCTGGTGGTGCGCCCGTCGTACGTGCTGGGCGGCCGGGGCATGGAGATCGTCCACGACGCCGACATGCTGCACCGCTACCTCACCGCGGCGGTCGAGGAGATATCGCCCGAACGCCCGGTGCTCATCGACGAATTTCTCGACAACGCCATCGAGGTCGAGGCCGACGCCATCGCCGACGGACGAGACGCCTTCGTGCCGGCGGTGATGGAGCATATCGAGCTGGCCGGCATCCATTCGGGCGATTCGGCCTGCGTGATTCCGCCGATCAGCCTCTCGACCCGTCACATCGACACGATCCGGGAATACACCCGTCGGATCGCCGTCGAACTCGATGTCGTCGGGCTGATGAACATCCAGTACGCCATTCAGGGCGACACGGTCTATGTGCTGGAGGCCAACCCCAGGGCTTCGCGCACCGTGCCGATCGTCTCGAAGGTCTGCGGACTTTCGATGGCGCGTCTGGCCACCCAGGTGGTGTTGGGGAAAAGCGTCGCCGACCTCGCGCTGGAAGACCGCCGGATCCCCCACTACGGCGTGAAGGAATCGGTCTTTCCGTTCAACATGTTCCCGGAGGTCGACCCGGTGCTGGGGCCGGAGATGCGTTCGACCGGCGAGGTGCTGGGGATTTCGGATTCGTTCGGCCGCGCGTTTTTCAAGGCCCAGGAAGCGACCCAGCTCATCCTGCCCCTTGCGGGAACGGTCCTCTTCACCATCGCCGACCGGGACAAATCCGCCGCTATCGAGCCCGCGAGACTCTTCCGGGACCTGGGATTTACGATCGCCGCGACCGACGGCACCCACCGGTTCCTCGAGGAAAAAGGGATCGAGACCGTCCCCGTTCCCAAACTGGGCTTCGGCCGCCCCGACCTGTTGGACGCCATGAAAAGCGGTGATATCCATCTCCTGGTCAATACGCCCAGCGGCGGACCCAGCACCGAGGAAAGCGCGGACATCCGCAAGACCGCCATCGCCTACAAGATCCCCTACATCACCACCACGGCGGCGGCCATCGCGGCGGCCAAGGGGATCGCCGCCCGAAGGGAAGGACGGCCGAAGGTGCGCTCGATTCAGGCGTATCACGCGCGGATCCGGTGAGCCCGGCGACAAACCCCGGCATCATCATTCAATCACCATCAAAAAACCCGCTTTTACTGCAAGCGGGTTTTCACCATCCAGATCCAAACCGTCCGGCATCTGCGTGGCGGCATTGGCCTCGAGGGGGCGTTTGATATCCCTTTCCCGTTCCAGCTCCGCCAGGCGCTTGTGAATCGCGATGCTTCCTTTTCATTGAAGAAGGAATACGGCAAAACACGAATGGCGGGATGGAAGACGGCATAGGCATACACGGGGCAAGAAGAAATGACCGGTCTGACAAAAGCTCATGATCAGGATTGAAAGATTCCGAAAGCGTGAACTCCCAGCGAATCGGCCGAGGTCTTAAGCTGAATATCCGCAGTGAATATCGGCAGAACCGCAGCGAAAGCCAGAGCCAGGTGAAGAGCGTCCAGAGTTCTTAATGAGGTGTTGAACATCGCGATCCAGTTTTTTGCCATATCGAAGCGTGTGTCAATATTTCAGATCAACACCTTATCGGGATCATTATCCGCTCACCCCCTCCCTGAAAAACCTGATTCCGGACGGGACAGTCACGGATCGGAAAAGCAGAGAGTCCGCGGCCGGTGGAATGCGGGTCAGACCCCCACGGCCTTGACCACTTTTTCGACGTCCGGATTCCGGTACGGGCTTCGGTCGCTTACCGCGTCAAAATCTCCGCGAAGCGCCTTGAGCGCATACTTTTCGGCTTCGATCTCGTCCGCCGTCCGCACGCCCATGCGGCGAAAAACGGCTACGGGCGGGCACCACCCCTGCAAAGCGTGCTGCAGCAGGAACCCGGACACCACCGCCGGCAGAATATACCATTTCCGGTCCACAAAGGTCCCGAGGCCCAGCCCGGTCAGCATCAGCGTGGCGGCATTGGCTTCAAGGGTGCGTTCGATATCCCATTCATGTTCCAGCTCCGCCAGACGCTTGTGAATCGCGATGCTTCCCTTTGCGGCGCAATCCCGGACATTTCTTTCCGTACGCTCGCGGATTTCCCGATTGATGTGGTCTGACGTGTGAGCCGCTACACGGCTCGTTGTTGACGGCAGCATGTTGGTATCCTCCCTGAATTAGGATTCAGCGGCGACGCTTGGCGCACGCCGCACCGGCTTACATAACATTCCGTATGTTAATGTGTAAGGCATCTTCAGGACACAAGAAATAGGGCGAAACCCGAATTGCTGAATGGAAGTTAACGTAAGGTTGATGGATGGATTGGCGCTTCACCTTCAATACGCATATTGATAGGGTGGCAAAATGGTATTGCCTTCAAACGAACAGAAGAATTTGCATTTTCCGAACAGCATGTCGGCTCCCTCGTGCGAAAGGAGAATATGCGAAATGATCCGACCATGTGAAAACGGATATAGCGACTGTTCCTCGTTTTTTCCACCTGAAAAACGCTATTCTAAAAACGTTGGAAAAGCAACAAGAAACTTGCCCGTCCAACCTCTATTGAGGACCTGAAACGAAGCCGTTATAGTTGTGGATTTGGCATTCTCCACAAAATCTAAAAATGTTTCTTCTCTTGTCCCGCCAGCTCCTTCCTAAAGTAAAAATTAAATCTTACATTTTTATTACATTTATATTTACATTTTCTTCCATCAGGATTATTTTATTCACATCAAAGTTTAGCACTGCCGGTTGAGATCTCCCCTGGTGAAAGGCTTTACAGCAGAGGCTTCCGATGGAACTGACCGAAACACAGCAGAACTTTCTCGATTACCTGGGCCGCGAGGTCCGCACCGCCGGACGAACCCCCAGCCTCCGGAAGGCGGCCGCCGACCTGGGCGTCAGCCACACGGCCGTTCGCCATCTCATCAAGGTCCTCGAAGTGAAAGGGTGCCTCCGGCGGGAGGGGCGTTACAGCCGCACCCTTCACATCCTGAATCGCCCCGGTGCGATGCTGGGGCCCCACCGCTTCCGTAAAATCTCCATCATCGGGCGAATTACGGCGGGATTGCCCATGTACGCCCAGCAGGAATGGGAGGGAACGGTGGTCGTCGATGCCGGGATTTACAAGGGGCGGGATCTTTTTTCCCTTCGCGTCCGGGGAGATTCGATGCAAGGTGCCGGGATCCTGAACGGGGACATCGTCGTGTGCGAGCCCCGGCAGTTCGCCGCAAACGGCGAGATCGTGGTGGCCCTGGTCCACGGAGACGAGGCCACGGTGAAACGTTTTTTCCGGCGGGACGGTCACGTCGAGCTCCGCCCCGAAAACCCGGCCTACCGTCCGGTCCGGTACGCGTTCGGCGACATCCTGATCCAGGGAAAGGTCGTCGGGGTGGTGCGCGGTCCGGAAGGCATTCCCCATGCGGCAGGCTGAAGGAGGCGCCATGGCCGATCAGACCCGTAACCCGACCGATCCCCGAACGTCCGGCCCGACCTGCGAGATCCTTGTCGGAACGAGCGGTTATTCCTACGCCGAATGGACGGCGGCGGGCTTCTATCCTCCCGGGATGAAGCAAAGCGAGATGCTCGCCTTCTACGCCGGGCGGTTTCCGGCCGTCGAGCTCAACTTCACCTGGTACCAGATGCCCAAAGCCGACGCCCTCGACCGGATGCGGCGCCAGGTCCCCCCGTCGTTCCGGTTTGCGGTCAAGCTGAACCGGACCCTCACCCACGAGGTGTCGCCCACCGAATGGCGCGAGAGCGCCCGGCGGTTCCGGGAGGGGGTCGCTCCCCTGGTCCAGTCCGGCCAGCTTGCGGCGGCGCTCGTCCAGCTCCCGCCG
>AMWB02009139.1_pt1 | contig 15636 bp, 17 predicted proteins | sample 200311 | NCBI WGS metagenome assembly AMWB02 (sample SAMN02737377, study PRJNA173069) | bioreactor metagenome | biome: anode biofilm in microbial fuel cells | place: USA: California | collected 2010-12-16 | reverse complement strand
CAACCGGATCATTTCATCACTTCGGGCGGCCTGGGTGTCATGGGCTTTGGCCTGCCGGCAGCCATCGGCGCTCAGGTGGCAAAGCCTGAAAAGCTGGTGGTGGACATTGCCGGAGACGGCAGCATTCAGATGAATATTCAGGAAATGGCAACCGCAATCCAGTATGGGCTTCCGGTAAAGGTGGTGATTCTGAACAACCGGTACCTGGGCATGGTCCGGCAGTGGCAGGAATTGTTTTATGACAAGCGTTATGCGTGCACCGACATGGAGTCTGCCCCGGATTTTGTGAAATTGGCCGAGGCCTTCGGCGCCATGGGCCTGAGAGCAATCCGCCCGGATCAAGTGGAAGCGGTGCTGATCCAGGGTTTGTCCTCGCCTCGGGCGGAGATCATGGATTTCTGGGTGGATCGGGAAGAATGCGTGTATCCAATGGTTCCGGCCGGAGCCCCTCTGACTGAAATGCTGCTGGTATAACGCCAGAAAGGCCGAAAAGTCTGAAGAGCCGATCTTTCCAGAGACCGGGCGAACAATTATTGGCCCCATGCTCTTTTTCGTACGAATGGAGGATTTTCAAAGTGACGGAAGAAAAACATGTCATCACCATGCTGGTGGACAATCGGCCTGGCGTTCTGGCCCGGGTTGTCGGTCTTTTTGGCGGCAGGGGCTTTAACATCGAAAGCCTGTGCGTGGCTGAAACCATCAACCCGGAAATATCCCGAATCACGCTCGTCACCCGTGCCGATTCCCTGGTGATGGAACAGATTCAAAAACAACTCAGAAAACTGATCAATGTCATCAAGGTTCGGGATATGGACAAATCCAAGGCTGTGCAGCGGGAAATGGCGCTGATCTGCGTTAAGGCCAAACCCGAACACCGGGCTGAAGTCTTAAGGATTGTGGATATTTTTCGATGCAAGGTTGTGGATACCGGAATCGAGCATTATATCATCGAAGTCACCGGTGATGAAGGCAAACTTGCGGCAATTATCAATCTTCTGAAGCCCATCGGCATCAAAAAAATCGCCCGGACCGGCATTGTTGCGCTGTTCAGGGAACCAAAATGATGAAGGTTGTTGAGAACAGCGGTATACATCATTTTCATATCCTGAAGCGAAAGCACGGGTGAGTTATGAGTGTCTGTTTCTGCTATCAACTTTTAATTTATTACCCATTTTCACATAACAAGGAGATGTAAATCAAATGGCACAAATCAATTTTGGCGGCGTCATGGAAGAAGTGATTACCGCTTCGGAATTTACCCTGGATCAGGCTAAAGCAGTCCTGAAAAACGAAACCATCGCCATTCTGGGATATGGCGTTCAGGGACCCGGCCAGGCCCTGAACATGAAAGATAACGGACTGCAGGTCATCGTGGGACAGCGGGAAGGAACTGATTCCTGGAATCGTGCCGTTGGCGATGGATTTGTTCCCGGAAAAACGCTTTTTCCCCTGGAAGCCGCCGCCCAGAAAGCAACGATTGTACAGTACCTGCTTTCCGACGCCGGTCAGATGGCGGCATGGCCGAAGATCAAACCCTGCCTGAATCCTGGTGATGCCCTGTATTTCTCTCATGGCTTCGGCATTGTCTTCAGTGATCAGACCGGGATTATACCGCCGGATTTTGTGGATGTGATTCTGGCGGCGCCAAAGGGATCCGGCAGGACGGTCCGAACCAATTTTCTGGCGGGAAGCGGCATCAACTCCAGTTTTGCCGTTCATCAGGACTATACCGGCAAAGCCCGTGAACGCGCCATTGCACTTGGCATTGCCATCGGCTCCGGCTACCTGTTTCCCACTACGTTTGAAAAAGAAGTTCACAGCGATCTGACCGGAGAGCGCGGCGTTCTCATGGGATGTCTGGCAGGGGTCATGGAGGCTCAGTACACCATGCTTCGCAAACACGGCCACAGCCCCAGCGAAGCCTTTAATGAAACCGTAGAAGAGCTCACCCAGAGCTTGATCCGACTGGTTGCCGAAAACGGCATGGACTGGATGTTTGCCAATTGCAGCACCACGGCCCAAAGAGGAGCCCTGGACTGGTCGCCGCGATTCAGGGATGCGGTCAAGCCGGTTTTCGACCAACTCTATGAAAGCGTGGTTTCCGGAGAAGAAACCCGAAGGACATTGGAGCGAAACAGCGCTCCGGATTACCGCGAAAGGCTCCATGAAGAGCTTGAAGCCATCCGATTGTCGGAAATGTGGCAGGCAGGCGCCGCAGTCCGCGCGCTTCGGCCCGAGAACCGGAAGGGATGAAGGCTGTTTTTTCGAAAGGATTCATATGGAACCGATTCACCTTTATGACACGACCCTGAGGGATGGGACTCAAGGGGAGGATGTCAATTTTTCGGCTGAAGAAAAGATCATGATCGCCCAGCGCCTGGATGATTTCGGCATTCATTATATCGAAGGCGGATGGCCGGGGTCCAATCCCAGAGATATGCAGTTTTTCGAACTGGCTCAGCAGGTTGATTTCAGGCATGCCAGGCTTGCGGCTTTTGGTTCCACCCGGAAACCCGGTTTTGCACCGGGAGATGACCTCAATGTTCAGGCGCTTCTGGCGGCCCGGACCCCGGTTGTCACCATTTTCGGGAAAAGCTGGGACCTTCACGTCGGAAAGATCATGGGCAATACCCTGGAAGAAAATCTGGCTATGATCCATGATACGGTGGCATATTTGAAAGACCATTTGCGGGAAGTCATCTATGATGCCGAGCATTTTTTCGACGGCTACAAGGCAAATCCGGACTATGCCCTTTCCACGCTTGCGGCGGCCATGAAAGGAGGTGCGGACTGTATCGTCCTCTGCGACACCAATGGCGGAACACTGACCCATGAAATCGTGCCGATTATCGCCACAGTACAGCAGTTTGCAGCAGAGAATTCCCATTCATCCGAAGCAGCCGTCAGACTCGGAATTCATACGCATAATGATTGCGGCCTTGCCGTTGCCAACAGCATCAGCGCAGTAAATGCCGGTGCCGTTCTGGTTCAAGGAACCATCAACGGCTATGGGGAGCGATGCGGAAATGCGGATCTGACCAGCATCATTCCCATATTATGCCTGAAAATGAATCGGCCCTGCATCCCTTCAGAAAGCCTTTCGCGGCTGAAGAAATTGTCCCGGTTCGTCAGTGAAACCGCCAACATGATTCCTCAGAACACCATGCCGTTTGTGGGGAAAAGCGCCTTTGCCCATAAAGGCGGTGTGCATGTGAGCGCCATCATGAAACTGCCCAGAGCCTATGAACACATTGAACCGGAACTGGTCGGAAACAGGCGCAAGGTGCTGGTTTCCGATCTTTCCGGCAAAAGCAATGTGGAATATAAGGCCAGGGAACTCGGTGTTGAGCTGAATGGCTCGGATCGGCAGAAAGTCGTATCGGAAATCAAACGTATGGAGCAGGAAGGCTATCAGTTTGATGTGGCCGACGGATCTTTCAAGATTCTGCTGGAAAAACTGACAGAACAGTTCACCCCCCTGTTCGAGCTGGAATCGTTCCGGGTAACCATTGAAAAAGACAAAAATCAACCCTGTTCCGCGCATGCAACCATAAAAATATCAGTTGACGGCAAGCAGGAAATCACGGCAGCCGAAGGAAGCGGCCCGGTCAGCGCCCTGGACAATGCACTTCGAAAAGCCCTGGACAATTTTTTCCCCCATATGGATCACATGCGACTGGTGGATTTCAAGGTCCGCGTCATTGACGGCCGTGCGGGAACAGCAGCCAGAGTGCGCGTATTTATTGAATCCAGGGATGAGGATCATGTCTGGAGCACCATCGGCGTGTCTGAAGATATCATTGAGGCCAGCTGGCATGCCCTTGCAGACAGCTTTCAGTATAAGTTAGGCAGGCTGCAGGACAAAGGATAAAGGAAATTTCATGTTGACAGAAAAGGCAACAAATAACGCCGCAGGACGGTTTTTCAGCAATGTCCTGCGGCCCATGCTCGGATAGGTATTGCGACTGCATTTGACAAAACGAACGCAGGCAATTTTGCCTGTTCGTTCATTGACGGAACAATCAGACAGACATTTCTTTAAAGGAGCAACATCATGACCGAGCGTGTAATTATTTTTGACACCACGTTAAGAGACGGCGAGCAGTCCCCCGGCGCCAGCATGAATACCGGTGAAAAGCTGAGACTGGCTACCCAACTGGAAAAACTGGGGGTGGACGTGCTGGAAGCCGGATTTCCGGCAGCCTCGGACGGCGATTTTGAGGCGGTGTCCCGGATTTCCGGACATTTGAAACGCACCGAGATAGCCGCCCTGGCCCGCACCTCAAAAAAAGACATCGACCGGGCATGGGGCGCCATTCAGCATGCCGCCTTTCCCCGGATTCACACCTTTATCGCCACATCCGACATTCACCTGACCTACAAGCTCCGGATGACGCGTGACGAAGTCGTTGCCGCCGCCGTGGAGGCCGTCAAATATGCCAGGTCCCTGACAGAAAGAATCGAGTTTTCAGCCGAAGACGGGTCCCGAAGCGACCGGGATTTTTTGTGCCGGATTTTTGAAGCCGCCATCGAGGCCGGCGCCAGCACCGTCAATCTGCCGGATACCGTCGGGTATGCCATCCCGCAGGAATATGCCGAACTGGTTCAATATGTCATGACCCATACGCCCAACATCCACAAAGCCATATTGAGCGTTCACTGTCACAACGATCTGGGACTGGCCACCGCCAATACCCTGGCTGCCATCAGCGCAGGAGCCAGGCAGGCGGAGGTTACCATCAACGGCATCGGCGAGCGGGCCGGCAACACCTCTCTTGAGGAAGTGGTCATGGCGCTTCACACCCGGCCCAATTATCTGTCATTTACATCCGGCATCAAGACCGAATTCATCTATCCCACCAGTCGCCTGGTCAGCATGATCACCGGCATTCCGGTTCAGCCCAACAAGGCTATTGTCGGAGCCAATGCCTTTGCCCACGAAGCCGGAATTCATCAGGACGGGGTTTTGAAAAACCCCATGACCTATGAAATCATGAAGCCCGAAGCCATTGGCCTGAACACCAATAAACTGGTTCTGGGAAAGCATTCAGGACGTCATGCCCTTCGAACCCACTTGAAAGACATGGGATATGATCTGTCGGATGAAGAACTGCAACTGGTTTTTACCAAGTTCAAGGAACTGGCCGACAAGAAAAAACATGTGGTGGACGAGGATCTGGAAGTGCTGGTCACCGAAGGAATTCTGCAAAGCCATGATGTTTTCACCCTGGACTATCTTCATGTCATCAGCGGCACGACAGTCCTCCCCATGGCAAGCGTACGGATGCTGATTAACGGAAGACCGGTTCAGGGGGCCGAATATGGAAACGGCCCCATTGATGCCGTCTACAAGGCAGTTGCAGTCCTTACCGGAACCGGCTCCGAACTGCTGCGGTTTTCGATCAACGCCCTGACAGGCGGCACCGATGCCCAGGGTGAGGTCACAGTCCGTCTCCGGGAAAACGGGCTTGAGGCCATGGGCAGAGGCGCAGACCCGGATGTGATTACGGCCAGCGCCAAAGCCTACGTCAACGGTCTGAACCGTCTGGAGTATTTGAAGGCGCATCCGATAACGCCGATGGAATAAAAAAAGCATCAGGGGCGATAGGCAATAGGCAATAGGCGATGGATTCGGAAATCAAAAGATAAGGACAACAATAACGGATTTTGGCCCATTACCTGTTGCCCTTTGCCCATAGCCCATAGCCTATCGCCTATCGCCTATCACCTGTAAGCTGCCACTTTTATTCTTTCTGGAGATCAATGGCCATCTGGACGATGGAGGCCACTTCGCTTTCCGGAACTTTTCCCCGGACGATCACCCGCACAATCCGGTTTTTGTCCAGAAGAATGGCGTTGGCCGTATCCACTTCCAGGCCCCAGGCATTTCTGAGCGTCGCGTCATAATCAAATAGAATGACGGAATTGTACTTTTTTGCTTTTTTCCCGGCAATCGCCCGGATAAGGGCGTCAGGCTTCCAGGTGGCCTTGCAATCCGCAATTCCGATTCCCTTGTAGGTTTCATCCTTCAACAGCCCCTGATCTTTGGCCTTTTTCATGGCATCTGTAAAATGTTCGTTCAGATCTGACTCATCCGGATCCACGTAATTGATAAGCAGCACCTTTCCTGCCCAGGATTCCATCGAAAATGCCTTTCCCTCGGAGTCCTTGAATGACCAGTCAGATGCTTTCATACCCGCCATCAGCGCTTCTGCGCCCGCCATGGAACCCCAGAACAGCATTATCCCCATCAGGCTCAAAACCATCATCCACTTTCGACTCATGCCGAAAACTCCTTTCCATTTAATTGTTAACCAGATGAATTTCGATAAAACCCTCATCAATCTCCCATTTGCGCCATGTACTCATCAAAAAGTTTTTCCAGCCCCAGCTTATGCCGGGCTTCTTCCTGGCAGAGAATTTTAAAAATATTTCTGGCAGTTTCGGTTTCAGACTGCTGATGCAGTTCATTGTAAAGTTTCAGAGCCTTTTCCTCCCGTTTCATGGCAAGAAGCAGAATATCCCGGTAAGACATCCCTTTCCGCCAGACAATATCCACCATGAGATCGCTGCGCTTGAGATCTCCGATCCATTTAAATTTGTAGTCTTGGGTTACCAGGGTGCACTCGCCCTTGCAGTCAAGGTTTTCCAGAAGATATTGATGTTTTCGCTCTTCCCCGGCAAAATCAAGAAACATTTTCCGGGTTTCCTCACGGGTTTCATTCGCGGCCGCTTCCTCATAAAATGTGGCGGCCTCAATTTCCTTTTCAACGGCAAAATCGATAATGGCTTGATAGTTCTCGAATTCCATAACCCTATCCTTTCTTGATAATAACCCTTTAAACGGTTTTCAGGGTGCCGGTGATATCGGACAGTTTTTCGATATGATGTTGAACCATAAACGCCTCAATGCCATCGATGATTTCCATCGTGGCCCGCGGATTGACAAAATTGGCGGTCCCCACCTGAACGGCCGTTGCGCCGGCGATGAGAAACTCCAGAGCATCGGAGGCCGTCATGATGCCGCCGATACCTATAATTGGAACAGATACGGCCTGGGCCACCTGCCAGACCATTCGAACCGCCACCGGCCGAATGGCGGGACCCGATAATCCGCCGGTGATATTGGCCAGTTTTGGGCGCCTGGTTTCAATATCTATGACCATGCCGGTCAGGGTGTTGATCAGGGACAGGCAGTCCGCCCCGGCATCCACAACGCTTCGGGCAATCCGGGTGATATCCGTCACATTCGGGGAAAGCTTTACGATCAGGGTCTTTGATATACATTTTCGAACAGCGCTGGTCACATCAAAGGCGGCCTGCGGATCCACGCCAAAGGCAATACCACCGGATTTGACATTGGGGCAGGAAATATTGACCTCTATCGCTGAAATACCTTCAACATCCGCGATGTGCCGGGCAAGTTCGCAATATTCCTCAATGCATTTTCCGTAAATATTCACAATCAGAGGCGGCGACAACGTCCGTAAAAACGGCAGTTTTTCGCTGATAAATGCCTTGATTCCCACGTTCTCCAGGCCGATAGCGTTCAACATGCCACACGGGGTTTCTACAATCCGGGGCGGCGGGTTGCCGATGCAGGGTTCCAGAGAAAGGCCCTTGACAACAATAGCTCCCAGTCGGTTCAGATCCACCATGTCGACAAACTCACTGGCATACCCGAAAGTCCCCGAAGCGGTCATGACCGGATTTTTCAGGCTGAGACCGGCAATCATGACCCGAAGGTCGGATGTTGGTTTCATCATCTAAAGACACCGTTTGCCCGCTGCCTTGATGCGGGCTTCAAGATTGAGAAGGTATGCGGGCTCCGGCTGTTTGGGCTCCTGTTTGCCATCATACTCGAAAGCCTTGATCCTTGCCATGACATTCGAAATATTGCCGTTTTCCTCTGCCAGGTAGGTTTCTACCAGATTTCTGAATTCATCGCAATATTTCAGGGACCGGGGGATGTAGTTTCTTGCATCCTGTCCGGTAAAGGCATACCGATGTGCCAGACATATCACATCCGAATCCAGAAGCTCCAGTTTTTTTATGGAATTCACATACTGTTCATAATCCACCAGACAATCTGAAACAATATAGCCGGTGGGGTCTGCAATGCCGGCGGCTTCCGAACAAATCAGGGCTTTAATCTCCGGAATGTAATAACTTAAACAGTCCCGCGTATGCCCCGGCGTTTCAATCACCTGAAGGGTCCGATCCGAAGATATCTTTAACGAATCACCTTCGTTCACGGTGATATCGATTTCAAAAGGGGTAAACTCAACGGATGCATCACCCGGGAAACCATTTTGCAGGATCCCTTCTGCCGCAACGCGGTTCAGCTCCCGGATCAGCGCGATGGCATTCGGCCTGGACAATGTGGCTTTGGCCTGTTCCGAGGAAACAATCTTCATATCCGGAAAATGCGCCTTGAGCACAGACACCGATCCGCAATGGTCAAAATGTGAATGGGTTAATAGACAGTATTCCGGGGTACGGTTGCCCAGCACCTCGGAGACGGCTGCCGCATAAAGATGCCCCAAAAATGAAAATCCGGCGTCGATTATCACCGGATATTCCCCATCCACAAGATAGACGGGGATCGCGGGATTACCGAGCATAAAGAGTCTGTCGACAACACGTCCGGTTTGCTGGATGATCAATATAAATTCCTTTTTTGTCTATATTCCTGTGGTTATTTTCAATAAATAATTGTATAGTTTCAGATGAATGTTGTTCCGTAAAAACATTACGCATTCAGAAGCACGATAATATGCGGGCCCTCGTTTTTTTCACCCAGACAGGAAATTCTGCGAGGGAGGCAGTCCGATGAAAAGCACAGGTCATGGTGCGGGAGCAGGTGTGATGCTTAACGGACTTTTTTTATAAACCATGTGAGGCATTTAATCAAGGTGATTAGTCATCGTATGAGATTCAATCGTAACCCGTTCATAAGGAAAGCTCTCGAATCCAATGGTTATTCCATTGTAGCTGTCTCATGGGGCAGCCAAGGGATTCAGCTTGCAATGCAGGTGAAAGCGCATGTATGAAAATATTCCGGTATCGCACCTGGCAATGGACGAAAACGGATGTATCCTTTCGGTTAATCCGGCATGCGAGAGACTGCTGGGCCAAACGCGGGATGAGATTCTGGGTCAGATATTTTACCACATGCTGGAGCCAACGGATGCGGAAAAACTCCGCTGCTGTTTTTCATCCACCCATTTTCCCGGACAAATCCAGGATGTTGAACTGAAAATTCACCGAAAAAATGGAACGGTTGCCCGCGTTCTGTTTAACGGCTATTATGAAAGCGGGACCCGGAACAAGACCCATGCAATTTCGTGTCTCCTCTGTGATGTGTCTCACCAGTTTAAATCTCAGTCAGACATGTTAAAGGCCCAGCAAATGGAATTCACCGCTACACTGGCCGGTGGGATTGCCCATGATTTCAACAATCTGCTGATGTCCATCATGGGCAACATTTCTCTGGCCCAGCTTTTCCTGAATCCCGAAGACAAGGCCAATAAAATTCTTGCAAAGGCGGAAGCCACCTGCAATCAGGCCAAAGAACTTACCCAGCAATTCATCATCTTGTCCAAATGCGGATATCCTTCCAAAAAACGCTCATCTATCTCAAAGCTTCTCAAGGAATCATCCATCATGGAGGTTGCCGGCCCGCAGGTTGAGGTCGCTCTTGATTTGCCCGATGATATCTGGAAGATTGAAGTGGACGAACAGCAAATGCGATACGCCCTTGCCCATTTGATGACCAATGCGGCTGAAGCCATGCCAGACGGCGGAAAAGTGCGTGTCACCATCCGGAACATCGCCGTTACCCATGATCAGCCGCTTTCTGACCATCCGATTTCTTCTGGCCACTATCTGCACCTAATGATCCAGGACCAGGGCCAGGGAATTTCTTCCGAACACCTTCCCAGAATTTTTGATCCTTATTACACCACCAAGGAACTGGGGCCTAAAAAAGGCATGGGACTGGGACTGAGTACCGTATATTCCATCATTCACAAGCATGATGGATTTATTTTTATCAAATCCGAAGTCAATCAGGGCACTACCGTGGATATTTATCTTCCGGCAATTCCGGAATGATCTTATGCAGCCTACCCCGACGGCGGCACACCGAATCTAAGCCATTTGAACTGAGCCTGAACATCTTTGGAAATGGTATCACCGATTCTGGCCATGAATAAATTTTCCGGTTTCAGACAGATATTGGGCTCATTGGTCTGATATTCCTGAAATCCGAATGGCCCGAACAACCGGATGAGCATGGTGCGATATTCCTGGGCGGTCTTTAGCGCACCGTCCAGGTCCCAGGTCCATGAATACCCCACCATATAGGCAATCATGTCTTCAATCCGGGGATGATCGATCAACATCCGTACAATGCCGCGGGCAATTCCCGTGGATCGCCAATCCCTGCAGACTTCAATGGCCTTGATCTCAATCATGATCCCCGGACCCAGTTCAGCCCACCGTTCATCCGGCTCCGGATGAACCAGCACCCCGAAACCGATGATGTGCTGATAGTCGATCAGGGCCAGAACAACATTGGCGTCGGGCAGTTCAGCGATTTTTTCAAGTGTTGCTTTCCGGGTATAAAGGGATTTATAATGGGGATGAATTCCGAACTGACTGTCGAAACTGCACATCCGGATATCCTCCCTGTTGCAGAATGACCGGATCAGAATCTTTCCGACAGGTGTTTCCCAAACAATTGTTGTTGATGCCGCCTCACGCATTCATCCGTACCTCCGCACGTTCAAAAATCCCCCCAGTTTTTGTGCAGCCGCTTTGTCATAATGACCAGATTGTGCAGATTGCCGCATGAATCCCTGACATAATTCTTTAATTCCCCCCGTTCAAAAAAGTCCAGTTTGTTCGCAGCCTCAATGGCCGGGTCTTCAACCCCGACCACCAGATCGGTACGCAGCTCTTCAAGGCCCTTGTCCATTCCCAGTTGAATCACATCCAAAAGCATCCAGGTTCCCAGCCGGATATGACGGTATTGCGGCTGAATCATCACCCGGATGCGACCCACATGGCGGGTTCAGCCGAAACCGCGAAGGTGAAGACTGGCATGCCCCACGATTTTATCTTCCGCCACCGCAACAATGGAGAAAACCGTCCCGGAACCGATTCCGTCGATCCACTTGCGCATCACTTTCAAATCCAGGACATTGTATCGCATAAACCACCGGTCCGGATCCGGCAGCTCCGCATAGAACTGAGCCAGCAGGGCTTCATCCTGCTTTTCAAGCATGCGGATGACGGCTTCCTTTCCTTCTTTCAGAACGACTTCCTTGGGATACCTCACGGAATGAATCCTCCTCTTTTCACGTTTCTGTATAACATGGCCAGTTTTTCGGGTGCCATACCACCATGGTATCCGGCAATCACCCATTGATTAATCAAGGTGGTGCGAAACACGCCATACTCAAGCCACCTTCTGCCCGATGTCAAAACCGCTGCATCCGCAATCACGATGCGTCCCCTTCGCTTCAGCCGTCGAATAAAATCGTAGTCTTCCATGATCGGCAAGGGCTTGTAACCGCCCATCTCGAAAAAGTCCTGCCTGCGGACAAAAATCGCCTGGTCGCCATAAGGCATCTGAAGATACCGCGCCCGGAAATTGGTCATACATTCGACCAGCCTGCGTCCCGGAAACGGTTGCGTGATGCCAAAGCCGAATGCACCGGCTGCGGCGGCACCGTTCAGAATCCTGCTGACGTAATGTGAATAGCCATGCGGAAGCCGGGTATCCGCATGTAAAAAAAGAAGATGGCTGCCCCGTGATATTCCGGCACCGGCATTCATCTGAACCGCTCTGCCCCGGGGCGCCTGAATGACGGTTGCTCCTTGCCTGGCAGCGAGTTGAACCGTCCCATCCCTGCTGCCGCCATCCGCAACGATAATCTCTATCGGAAGCCCGCTACGGGCGCTTTGAATGGCTGCCACAATCTGGGATGACTCGTTCAGCGCTGGAATAATGACGGAAAGAAAGTTGTTTGGACCGATCCGAGCGTTTTGTGCGCTTTCCTAGACATGCAGATCCGCCGGCGTGTCCACATCGCTCAACTGCTTCAACCATGCGCATGAAATTTCAAGGGATGAAAGCACCTTGCAGGTCTTATCCAAAACGCGGCCGGTTCCCCAGGGAATACCCTGGAAAATACGCAAAAGTCTTTTTTTCAGGCCGATCAGATAATATCCGCCGTCGGATGCCGGCCCCAAGACCACGGGATGGTGGTCCAGCTTCTGAAATGCCTCATTAAGGATACCGGCCGTCAGCCCGGGACAGTCCGAACCCACGACGACAATACGATCGTATCCCTGATCAAACCCTTCTTTAAAGGCATGATCCATCCGCTCACCCAGATCCCGGCCGATCTGTCCGGCATATGTCATATCATTTCCAAGCCAGTGACGCATTCCGGTATCATCGCTGCCGAAAAATCGTATTTCAACGGCAACGCCGGTCGATGCTCTCAATTCGCGCGCCGTGTTTACGGCCCATTCCGTCATTTGCCTGTGAAGTTCGGCAGCCCCACCGGCGCCAAGCACACCGATCAGCCGCGTCTTGGTGGTTCCAGGTTCCGGATAGCGGGTAAATACAATCAGTTTATCATGATGCGTCATCAGACCGTCCAGCCAGAGTATTGCCCCCATCCCGGAGCCCGTAGCAGGCAGCTCCCATGAGCGCAGCGTCAGGATTCAGGGCCACGTGGACCGGAAATGTATCCATAAGCCCGGACATCCGGCCCTTGTTCCGAAAAGCCTCCATGAACAGCCCATTTTCAAGCGCCGGGACAATACGGGGCGGAATGCCGCCGCCGAGATAAATGCCGCCGGTTGCCATAATTCCCAGGCACAGATTTCCAGCTTCCGCCCCCAGAATGGAGATAAACCGGTTCAGCGTTGCCTGACAAAGTCGGCACAACCTCTTCTCATCAAGAGCGGCACTGACAATGACAGGCACAGGATCACGAACCGTGCGCAATTGCTCGGCCAGCCAGTTCGGCTCCTCGACATGCTCGTGTTCTTTCAGAAAATTATAGATATTCATCAAACCGATACCGGAGCAAACCCGTTCCATGCTGACGTGTTGGAAGCGTTTCAGAAGATGCTGCAGCAGCCGGGCCTCCAGCAGGTTTGCTGGAATGGTTTCGGCTTGAGAAGGTGGCTTCCGCCAGGGGCGTACCCGGCCCGGACTCCGACGAAAAAATGGCCAGGCGGGTCTTTGTTCCACCAATGTCACCGGCCAGAATCATTGTTTTCTGTTTTTTCATCCAGCGGATTCCTTTGATCGACCTTAACGAATCACTTGGTTGGCTTTAAGCCTTTTGGAAATTTCGATCGGATCTCTGAAATCATCGAAACCAAGCCATCCACATTGAAAATAGATTCTTGAGCAACGGCGTCAGCCGCGTTCGATTATATGCATCGGCAACCTGGCGGATCGCCTCGGACTGGGTTGGGTATGGGTGGATGGTCCCGGCAATACGCTTGAGGCCAAGACCATGAGTCATGGCCAGTGTGATCTCGGATATCATATCCCCGGCATGGGTTGCAACAACCGTCGCACCGATGATCCTGTCCGTGCCTTTGCGGACATGCACGCGCACGAGGCCGTTTGTATGACCATCCAGAATCGATCTATCAACATCGCTGAATTCACGGGTGAATGAATCGATTTTTATCCCCCGGTCCCGGGCATGTTTCTCATATAACCCGACATGAGCGATTTCCGGCTCTGTATAGGTGCACCAGGGAATCGTCAGCGCACTGGCCTTGGCCCGGCCGAAAAACAGGGCGTTTTGAATCACGATGCGGGCCATGAAGTCGGCTGCATGGGTGAACTGATATGCAGAGCAGATGTCCCCCGCCGCATAGATATTGGGAATGGTGGTTTGGAGTCGGTCATTGACCTGAACGCCTTTTTTCGAATAAACCACGCCGGCCTGCTCCAACCCCAGGTTCTCGATATTGGGGGAACGGCCCACCGCAACCAGAAGCCGATCAACCACCAGATCGTAATTCTTGCCATGTGATTCAACTACCAGACGAACGCCGCTGCTGCCAGCCAGGGATAACTTCAGCTCTTTTCCGCAACAAAGCAACTTGACCCCGTCCTTTACCATGGACTCAAGAACCAGGGTCGAAGCATCTCTGTCTTCTCTGGGCAGGATACCATGAACGGTTTCAAACAGAAACACTTCCGATCCGAAACGGGTAAAGGCCTGCGCCATTTCACAGCCGATGGGTCCGGCACCGATCACGGCCAGACGCCCGGGAAGCTCGGTCAGGGAGAACAGGGTTTCATTGGTCAGATACGGTACATCTTCCAACCCGGCAATCGAAGGCGCCGAAGCCCGTGCGCCCGTGGCAATGACCGCTTTTTTAAAATGCAGGATTTCGCCGCCGACCTCGACTGAATGGGCGTCAACAAAATGCCCGGCACCGATAAAGACATCGACGCCCAGATCGCGAAACCGCCCGGCAGCATCGTGCGGGGCAATCGAAGCGCGCAACCGGCGCATCCGCGTCATGACCTGAGTAAAGTCAACGTGCACGCCATCCGGAACATATACGCCATAAGCTCCGGCATTCCGCACGGCAGCAGCGGCACGGGATGCACTGATTAAAGCCTTGGACGGCACACATCCGACATTCAGGCAGTCTCCGCCCATCAGATTTTTTTCAATCAGCGCCACTTTGGCTCCCAGCCCTGCCGCACCGGCTGCACTCACGAGGCCGGCGGTTCCAGCCCCGAGGACAACAAGGTCATAAGTGGAAGCCGGCTTCGGGTTGATCCAATCGATCGGATGAACCAGCGAAGCCAGCGCCTGATTGTAAACGTCCCACGGGCGGATGATGGGGTGATCCGTATCATGTTCCATCGGTATTCCTTTCATTCAGTAACCCGGCATCATTCAGAACTCGGCATCATTGACGTTCCTTCCCCCAGACACTGTCCAGAAACTGATCCCTTCCGGATCGGCCGCGATAGAATTGATATCGTACCGGATTTTTTTTGTAATAATCCTGGTGATATTCTTCGGCCGGATAAAACACCGACGCCTGAGTGATCTCAGTCACGACCGGCTTGGTGAAGCGACCGAATTTTTGAAGCCTTTCCCTGGATGCCTCGGCAAGGTTTTTCTGCGTGTCGTTCAGATAAAAAACAGCGGCCCGGTACTGATGCCCGACATCCACAAACTGCCGGTCGATAGCGGTCGGATCAATATTCTTCCAGAAGACATCCAACAGTTTTTCATAGCTGATCTTTTCAGGATCAAATGCTATTTCCACGGCCTCCGCATGTCCGGTCCCCCCGGAAGACACCTCCTCATAGGTGGGGTTTACCTTCTGACCGCCGGTGTAACCGGAAACCACTGAAATCACCCCCGGCAGTTTTTCAAACGGCGATTCCATGCACCAGAAGCAGCCGCCGGCAAATATGGCCTTTTCGGTTCTACCGGGATTCGGCGGCACCGGTTTGGTTCCATCATCGGCAATTGCTGCATGCACCATCGTCAGAGCCGCCATACCCATCATCATCAGTATTTTCATGGACTATCTCCTTTTGTTTCGTTCTGCAATGGAACC
>AMWB02163371.1_pt1 | contig 15642 bp, 18 predicted proteins | sample 200311 | NCBI WGS metagenome assembly AMWB02 (sample SAMN02737377, study PRJNA173069) | bioreactor metagenome | biome: anode biofilm in microbial fuel cells | place: USA: California | collected 2010-12-16 | reverse complement strand
GAAAAATCCCCGGTGTATTTAAACTTTTTTAAATTATTTGATAAAAATTCTAGTATTATTTTTTCTGGATAATTTGGACGAGCATTCATAGCTTTTGATAAACTTTTTTTCCATTCTTTTGAATTAAAAATACTATTAGGATCTTTCCATAAATTTATATTAGCTAATCTATTTTTTTCTATAGAATTCTTACTATGGGTTTTTCCATACATTCCATTTTTATCACCAGACTGTTTCTCTTTATTAGTTAGTGAATTTTTTTCTTTTATTTTTTGGCAGGATTGTAGTCGTTCTGAGCAGCAAAGTTTATTAGAAGGATAAAATATATATTTTGCAACCTTTCCACACCCATAATAACAAAGATCCTCTGTAATTATATCTGTAGCATAAGTTACTTTGGATTGAAATCCAGAACATAAAGTGTGTTTTTCGGAACAACATGGTTTTTTACTTTCTTTTAATAGTGTTATTGCCTCTTTTCCACACCAAAAACATTCCATTTTACAATCCTTTCTGATTATTTGTATTATGTTCTCATTATATGGTCATTACGACTTTTTCTTTTTTAACGTCAAATAAAGGTTTTAACATAAGCTCATGTCTGTCTGTAAATACAAACTTCATTGCCGCTTTCATGTCAATATTAAAAAAGTCTGGTAATCTTTCTTCTTCGTCTGGAATTGCTATAACTTCAAGTTTATTCCCATCCCTAATAAATTTTTCATATCTTTGCACAACATCTTGTGGTGCTTTGTCTGGATCAATCCCTTTCACCCAATACATATAGGCTTTTGCTCCGACAGTATGAATGTCATACATAATTTTATTCCAGGCTTCCATAGCCTTTACAGCTTGGGTTAAAGTTTTATACTCTTTAATATCTTTACCATAAGAAACAGGTCGAGCAACTCTTTTATCACCTTCCTTCACTAACTGCATGAATTCTTTCTCTTTTTGTTTTACATAAGAAGCGATTTTCAATGGAGCAATCTTATCAGACTTTAATACTAACTCACATAGTTCAGCAAGAAACTCTTTTGATTTACTTGGGTAGTCTGATCTTTTAATTTCAACTCCCATGTAATTAATAGCGTCTTTTGCTTTTCCTTCTTGATTCACAACTCTGATTGCATATCGTTTCTTTGCTAAGAATAGCCCTCTTGAAATAACAAGCTCATTTTTCAATGCTAATCTATTGAATTCTAAATCAGAATTATGTTTTTTAACCACTTCAACAATCTTATCTTTGTTCAAAAATTCTTCAACTTGCTTACATATTTTCAAAATTTCATCTACGCTTGTTATCTTTAACTTTTCAAAACAACAGAAGATTGAGTCTGTATCACCAGTAACAATGTAATCATGACTTCTATCTGGCAATCTATACAACTCTGGATTTTCATCAGGATCAGCAAACATTTCTTCTTTCGTTAATGGCTTTGGTGGAACATAAGGAGATTTTGTATTAAGACTCCGCATGAAAGCGTCGCCTTCAATAATTGCAGTCTTCAATGCTTCTTGCCCTGAAATTGTAATTGCTCCAGCTAATGACAAATCGAAAAATCTAAACGCTTTATTTGCAACAACCCCATATAATGTATTTGCTAAAACTTTATATACAAGCTGTCGTGTATAATAGAAATTTTCTTGCTCTTTATCTTTAGCTCCGATTGCCTCCAACATCTTAGTTTTGTAAACTTTTCTTTTGATCATCAATTCATCAACAACTTGACCAAACTCTGAAAGATTCTTTTTATGTGCTGTAAAGAAACATCCGTTGATTGTATGAACTAAATTTTCATCTTGTATTTTCTTTAACAATTGAGCAGGAGTTACATCCATTTCCTTTTTATCATGTAGTGGATCAATTATTACTCTAACCTTTTCTGGAAGTTTATCTGGACAATATGCAAGTTCATATCCCAAATGAGGATCCTTCAATTTCATTACATAACTAGAAACTCCAATGTTGTATGTAATCATCAAACTTGGGTATAGAGATGCAAAGTCAAAATCTGTAATCCAATCATAAACACCTGGATTTGGTTCAAAAACATATGCACCAGGATACTTGTCTTTTACAATGTTTGGATCTGAATCATGACAAGCTAATCCTTTTTCTCTCATAAATGAAACCATCAATGAATCAATCTGCCCAAATGAACCACTACCAGCTTCAAAGGCAGCATTACAAACAACCTTGATTTCATTCATTAAATTAATATGACCAAGTTTGTTTTCTAACTTTTCTAAAAGCTCAGCATCACGAATATTATATTCAATTGTTTTATTGAGCATTTTCCAATACATTTCATTCATTGGGAGTGGTAATTGAATCTTTGTAACTTTCAATTCGTGTTGAGCAATAAACCCTAACTTATAATTTTCCATCTTTGTGAATGTGAATGTCTTATACAAAAAGTCTTGGTCAAGAACAACACAACCAACCAAATGACAAATAAATTTTCCACCATCAACATAAAACTCACCGAACTTAGAAAATTTCTCTGGTGAAATTTTTATATTATTTAATCTATTATAAATATAGTCCATATCGAAATTGATGAAATTCCACCCACAAATAAAATCAGGGTCCTTTGTTTTAAAATCATCAATAAAAGAATTTATTAATGATTTTTCATCTTTGTATATTTTTAAATTGACACCTTCTATTTTGTTAATTGGTTCCGTTTTGTTATCAATTACATAAGTAACTTTCTCTCCATTGAGAATCGTTGTAATAAGATTGATAGGAAACTTTGCATCTTTTTGATTTGGAAACACTCTTAACTTTCCAGTATCAACCTCAATGTCGCAATACATAATATTATTTTTAATTTTAGGAGCTTCAGCTTTATTGAAATAATAATAATCCATAGCGTGTTTAGTTGTTAATTTAACATCACCTTCGTATGCAATATCATGATTGATTTGACTTCTATCTCGAAATTTAATTACAACTTGTTCAAGGTCGTCATATGACATTATTTTTCTTGGTTTGACACCACTTGGAGTTTGATAAAAAACATAATCATCATTCTCTTTGTGATAAACCTTATTGTTTTGTTTATCTCTAAAAATATATAACACTTCATTTGTTTTAGTAATATACTGAATATCAATCAAACGATATTCATCTGTATAAAATTGTTCAGGAATTTTGTATCTGAAAATTCCCTTTCCTTTTACTTTAGCAGCACTCTTGTTTTCTATTTGAATCTTCTCTCCGCTCATTATCTCTGCAACTGTTGCCATATCTTGTTCGTATTTTGGCTCCCAAGCTGAAACATTTCTATTTACAAATGATGGGTGCACCGTAAGAAATACATCTCTATCTTCCCATTTATATAACTGTCCATGTCTTTCTGTAATTCCACTTTTTCCAAGACCAAAAGCAGACATTGGACTTGTTCCCATTAGAACAATTAACTTTGGATTACAAAATCTAATTAATTCCATACAATTAACTTTACACATCTGAATAACTTCTGGTTCAGGATTTCCAGTTGTTCCATCTTCATTTAGAGTTTGACAAAGAACAACATTGGTTATCATATAATTAAGCTGATCTAATTTAAATTTTCTGAAATATTTTCTAAATAACTTCCCTGCTTTTCCAACGAGAGGTTTTTCTTTTTCAACTTCTTCTTTCCCGGGATTTTCTGCTACGAAAATTATATCTACTTTTGTTAAATCATCTTCGCAGTTTGTTTCAAGAATACAGGAAGGAGCATCTAAAAGACTACAAACAGAACAGTTTGTAAAAGAGTTTTTTATTGAAAACATTACTTCCTCCAAATTGATTTCATACATTTGTTACCAAGGATAAAATTAACATCTATATATATTAATTTGTGAAGGTAGTTAACTAAATTCTATTTTTTCACTCAAAGAAGGGAGAAAGCATCATGAAGAAAGAGCAGCTGTTGATCCCCATTTGGCAAGAACCCGTTATCCGTGAAGGCGACCTTCCCCCTCTCCCCATCCACAACCTTGATTTTATTCAGGAGTGTCGTGATGGGCTGAAGCTCAAGAAGGGTCCCCTAACCATCGAGAAGCTGTACACGAGCTACTCGATCCTGTTCGACTGCACCTTCGACAACAACGAGCAGGACAAGATCCCGGTGCTGACCAATTACAAGCTTGGTCTGCAACAGGCCATCGTGAACCACCAGCTCCACGAATCCCGCCGCTTCGACATTGCCCCGCCGGAAGGTCTGTTCAAGAATCCGTGTCCCGATTGCGGTGCCACCGGTGAACGATACCTGATTTCCAAGGTTCGCATCATCGGGGAAGCCTGCAAGACCTGCGCCGGCAAGAAATTCCTCAAGGAAGTTCCATGCCGGAACTGCAAGGGAACAGGGCGCATCAAGATTGACGAGAAGGATCTGAAGGTCGATACCACATGCCCGAGCTGCAACGGAGAAAAGGTCAAGAAGAATGTCCGCTGCTACGATTGCTCCGGTGTTGGTTTCCAGAACCGCATCGTCCTGGCTCCGCCGATCATTTCCCGAACGGTCTGCAAGCACTGCAAGGGCGCCGGCATCCTTCCTCCGAAGAAAGAACAGGCGATGAATCCGGTTCTTTCCAAGGAAGCGTGTGAGATGCTTCAGCAAGGGTAGCATGATTTATGGAGAAGCACTTTTCTATCTAACGATGGAGAAGTGCTTCTCCAAAAAATCTTTTAATGATGTTTTTTCTGCTTTCTCTGCTTTCTTTTTTGTTAGTTTAATTTTTTGTTTCTTTGGAGCTTCTAAATCAAGACTTTGATATATTGCACCTTTATCATCAGATTTCTCGATCATCTCAGCTAAAAATACAATATCATTATTTTTTAAAAATGGAAGCTTAGCTCTTAACTTTGAATATATCTGACTTTCTTTTCTGTATTGATAAAATACAGTTTCATTCTTTCTTACTCCAAAATCAATTACACACTTCTTGATAAACTTAAACAAATCCTCTTTATCAAGATATCTCACTCCCATATTATTGAAGTATTGATTTAAGTATTTATTCAACGGACCATTTCTAAGAAACAATGAAATTACATAAGTGTGTGTAATCGGACTGTTATACTTCATAATGTCTGGAGTAACAACAGTTCCATCGTCCTTTGTTTTTGGCTTAGGAATAGGACTATTGATATTCCCATCCCAAAGCCATGAGTTAAATGTGCGAAACGGCATCAGTCATTTCCTTTATTAATGTATCGTAGAAATTTATAATTTGTTGCTCACAAATGATTTCAGGGACCATTTTTTCTATAGGAACATTATTATTAAGAATAGTGAATATCTTATCAGATAATTGATCCGTGTTATCGTATAAATAAGCTTTTGGAAGAATTTCTGGATAACATAAATTATTTGGAGCTAACGGAATACATCCATTAATTACAGCATCAAGAATTTGATAACCAAATGTTTCTTCTTTAGAAGTAATCAAAAGAATTTTTGATTTAGCAAGATTTATATAATATTCAGCCCAAGAATGTGATGTTGGTCTATATATCCATCCGAAGTTTGCTTCTATTTCATCTTCAACTTCTTGATTGATCTTTTGAGAGCTTGGTCTTGCAACAGAAATAATATCGTGTTCTTTTTCATGTCTACCTGCTTCACTAACAAACGGTGGAGGCGGAAGATATGTAACAACAGAATTCAAAAAGTTTATTTTATTCTGATGATAATGACTTCCAATAAAAACTTTTTCATAAATTTCTGCTGTAAATTGTTCAATAGGAAATTTGATATGTGCATCATTTTCATAATAATCTAAATAATTTGCAGCAGTCGCATGACAGAAAGCGAAACACTTTTCTGGTCTTTTATGAAATAGAACATTATGAAATAAACCTGGAAAACTTAAATCTGTATGGAAAACTATATCGTCTATCTTTAATTCTAAGTCCATATATTCTTTTATTTGTTCACATTCAAATTCAACTGCCATATGTTGTGGAGCAAAATGAACAAGATTTAATGCTCTTCTTCCTCCAATAACTTCAGCATATTTCTCTCCAATAACAATGGTTTCAAACCCTCTATCACGAAACTCTTGAGGAAACTTATAAAACCACCATTCTGAATATCTCATAGAAGTTGGGTATTGAGGAATAAAAATTATTCTCATTATATGCTTCCTTTTATTAAATTATAAACCAAATCCTCTGTTATTTGATTTTTTAGTTCCGATGTAATAATAACAGATACCTCTTTATCAAATTCTACATTAAATTTTTCTTTTAATTCTTTATCAAGGTCTTCTGTCCATGTAGCTTCCAACGATACTGTCTTAACTGGAAGATCAAATTCATCCAGAGTTGATAATCCTATTTTTAATTTTCTATTCATTTGCATCCCTCCCTAATCATTTTAGGAATATCTAATGGTTTTCTATATTTACACATAAGACATATTTTTTCTCTATTAACAACCCTATCAACTTCACATACTCCTGTATAAGAGCAGAATACTTTTATTGTCAAAGGAATTAAACAATGTTGTTTAAATTCTACAGGTTTAACTTCTGATGGGTCTATGCTTGAGAATACATCACCGCTCATATTTAAACCTCCTTATCTTCTTTTAAAGATTTTAGAGTTTCGTTTATTTGTTTTCTAAGAATTGAATTTACAATATAATTGATAAGATAATCACATTGTTCTAAAGGTTTTTCTTCGAGAATTTTTGCAATAGCTTGATTGATTAAAGAATCCCTTTCCTGCTCAGTCATATGTAAATATACTTGATTTGCACTACCAGGAACATCAGTTACTTTCATTGCTGTTCTCCTTATGAGTCCAATAAATATAACCAAAAATATTGAACCCAAACAAAATGATATTTTGTATTGCTAAAAAGTATTGTGTAAAATAATAGAAATAAAAAACAAAAAGTAATTGTCCTAAACCAATCCATATAAATCCTTGTTTTCTTTTAATAGAAACAAGAAATACACCAACAACTCCAAGAATTGAAAAGAATAATTCAAACCATTGTGGAATAGTTAGAAAATCCACTTACATCTCCCTTCAAACAAAATAAATTTCTTTTCATATTCCCACAATGATTTCTGACTTTTATAGACGAGATTCAACATATCTTCCTTGTCCTCACTATGTTCAACTTCATGAATATAAGGAGTATTCATTAATGTTGTATAGAATATAACATCCTCTTTGCTTCTGGCTAACATTTCTCCCATTTGTCCATAATGTCTATGTAATGGGTGAACTTCATTAATTGGATCTGGAAAATAGAATGTATTTCCTTTGTTTAAGAATGTGGGAGGGATAGAATTAAGAAATAGTTGAGCAGAGATATCAAAATGAGTTTCTTTCAATTCCATTGCTTCTTCTCTACGTTTTGGAGGAGTGCTTCCAGAATATATAATGATGCATTTTCTTTCTCTTAGAATTTCAAAACACCCAATTATTTCATCATCAGGATGTGGTGCAATAATTACAGCTTCGCCCATGTAAAAATCCTTTCATTTGAATTTGGTATTTGTTACCTAAAATTATTTTAGCATCCCAAGATTTGATTCTCAAGTTTAAAACCAAGTGCTATATATATTAATTACTGATATGATTAAGAGTCGTATTTTTTTAAGTTCGTTTCTCAATCTTCATTAGTACATATTGAGAATAAAATCATACAAATCATACATTTTTTCGGGAAGTAGCTCAGTCTGGGTAGAGCACTCGCCTTGGGCGCGAGGGGTTCGCAGGTTCAAATCCTGTCTTCCCGACCATTTTTTCGTGGGCATGTGGCGTAATTGGTAGGCGCGATAGCCTTAGGAGCTATTGGACCTAGTCCGTGGGGGTTCAAGTCCCTCCATGCCCACCATCTTTTTTAGCCGGGGTCGCATAGTGGTTGATTGCGCCGGATTTGTAATCCGGACTGGTTTTTCCAGCACGGGAGTTCGAATCTCCCCCTCGGCTCCACTATTAACCTCTAACAAGAAACAAAAAAGTAGCAAGAAAAGGAAAAGGAACATGAAGATCGTTGAAGGCATCAAAGAGTTGAAGCACATCATCAAACGTATTGAGAAGAACAGCAAACAAATTACCGAGTATGCAGCAGCTCCTGACACCGAAAGATTGCACTTCGGAACAAAGGATGCCCAAATGAAAGAGATCAAAGGACTTATTCAATCAAATCTTGATCTTTCAAAGAATTACACAGTTATCAAACAGAGAATTGAAAAGACCAACTTGGTCACTATAGTTGAAATTGATGGAAAGAAGTATTCTATCAGCGAACTATTGATCTATAAGAGAACTCTTGCAAAGTTAATGGGGCAGACTTATAAGGCTTTGAATGATTCTCATGCAAGAACCAGAGTTATTTCAGCAGCAAGAGGTGAAAAGCAACCAATCATTGAAAAGTTCTATGATGAACGTGAAAAGAATGATGGGGAGCGATTTTGGGATGATCTTTATCACACAATTGATTCCCGTCTAGAAGTTATAAACGCAACAACTGATTTGGTTGATCTATAAAAAATTGGCTTCTACAACGTAAAAAAGCGGAAACAAGAGAGCGTAATTCATCGACGAAATAGATGATACAATTGGCCGTGGTCTTGAAAACCACATTACGTGCTGAGACTGATAATCTCACATCAAGTATTAAGAATTAAGCGATAAAGACTTAGACAGCCCGAGTCGATAAAACGGGTTATCAAGAATCTAGGATTAAGGATCAAGTCGTCGGAAGATGCATGCCCTAACGGGATTGTGTTGGAAGACAAGAGAAATCCAGATTCGGTGTTTGTTCCTCTCTGACATCCTAGCACCACTGGCTGTTGTATGGAGCCTTTTCGTTTACCTGGGGATGCCGTTGTAAGCGGGTTGATTGCATCAGCCCCGGTGGCCCGCTTACAAACCCTCAGGTTTATAACATCGGGGTGGCTAGCCTGGCTCATGAAGGCGGTGAATATCTCCTCCTAAACCCTTACTCGAATGGCATCGGGAGAGTACAATAAACTCGGAGGATTAACTTTTTCTGCCCCCATAGCTCAATGGAATAGAGTACCGGGCTACGAACTCGGAGATCGGGGTTCAAGTCCCTGTGGGGGTACCAATTATTTTAAATGGATAGATCATCAGACTTCATCTATTAAAATAAAGAACAAAATAAAAATCAAAATATGCCCCGGTAGCGTAGGGAATGACGCAACAGACTTCTAATCTGTCCAACGCAGGTTTGAATCCTGCCCGGGGTACCACTTTAATGAGGTAATATTTTTGTATAGGAAACTTTTAAATTGTAAATACTGTGGTTTAGATTTTACTATATTAAATAAAAGTGAAGCTGCAAACCACAGTAGATGGTGTAGATTCAACCCAAAATATGATGAATACAAACAAAAAGCTATAGATCATGCAAAGAATATAAGTCCAACTTTATCAAAAGAATCTATAGAAAAAAGAAGTAAAGGTATAAAAGAAGCATATAATCGTGGTTGTTATTTAAACATGAAAAGAAATCATTTTTCTGGTAAACATCATACAAAAGAAACAAAAGATCATTTAAGAGAAAAAGCCTTAAATTCAGATCATCGAAGGCTTGTAAAATCTTGTAGAAATTATATAAGAAAAGATGGAACTGTTATTATTTTAGATTCATCATGGGAAGAATTGCTAGCTAAAAGACTAGATGAATTAAATATTTTTTGGATAAGACCAAAAACTCCTATAAAATGGATAGATTCTAAAAATATAAAACATAATTATTTTCCAGACTTTTATCTTCCTACCCAAAACTTATATCTAGATCCTAAAAATGAATATGCTTACAAATCTCAATTAGAAAAAATAAAATGGTTATTAAAAAATATTCATAATTTAATTATTTTGACATCCATAGAGGAATGTTCTACATTCATCCTACCTTAAAAAAAAGAATAACAACAAATGAGAGAAGCACCTCCTGAATTTGAATTAGGTCCCCAATATAGTTCGAAGAAAGATACAAAATTTAATATTAAAACTCCATCAATTATTCTTTGTAATCCTCGTTATCCCCACAATGTCGGCGCTGCGGTCAGAGCTGCATCTTGTTTCGGGGCACATTCGATTATCTTTACAGGAAGTCGAGTGTCATTAGAACCAGGAACAGGGTATCGTCTTCCAAGAGAAGAACGAATGAAGGGGTATAAGGATGTTAAATTAATAAATGATGAATATCCATTCAATAGATTGGAAGAAGGAACAATTCCAGTTGCAGTTGAAGTAAGAGAGAATTCTGAACCTCTTCCTCTTTTTCATCACCCTGAAAAAGCAGTTTATGTGTTTGGTCCAGAAGACGGAAGTATTCCACAGGTCTATCTGCGGCATTGTCATAGATTTCTTATTATTCCAAGTCGTCATTGTTTAAACTTGGCTGCTGCGATTTACTTGATCCTTTACGATAGAAATACAAAACTTGGTGTGGTCAACACCGAAGATATTGATTTAGTTAGCGAAACAAGGAGGATCGAATGTTTGAAAGCCTCTTAGATCAAGATCAATACACATTGACCCAACAGCAGGCCATTTTAAAGTTAGGGTTTGCTTCTGTTCCGGTCAAGTATAGATTCAAATGCCGAACACCAAATGTCGATTTATCAAAACTCTTTGTAGAGATAAGAGAAAAAATATATAGTCTAAGAGGAATTACTCTTCAAAAAGATGAATATAGTTATTTAAGAAGTCTTCGATATTTTAAAGAGGAATATCTGAACTTTTTAAAATTTTTCAAATATGATATTGATTTAATTAGAGTTGAGCTTACAGATACTCCTTATGGAATGGATATTACAGTTGAAGGACCTTGGTTCAATACAATTGTATTTGAAATTCCAATTTTGTACTGTGTAAGTGAAACATATGCAAATCACATTGGATTTAGCTCCAAAAATGCAACAACCATCCTTGCTGATAATATGGAGAAACTTCCAAAAGGTTTCAAATTTGCAGACTTTGGAACCAGACGAAGAGCAGACAGCACTCTTCATGATATAAGTGTTGGTTATTGCTATGATATGGAAGAGTTTGTTGGAACAAGCAATTTATATCTTGCAAAACAATACGGAATAAAAGCTATTGGAACCAACTCTCATCAATGGTATATGGCGCATCAACAATTGAATTATCGAGTCATAGAATCTCAAAAGATGGCTCTTGAAAATTGGGTTAAAGTTTATAGAGGGGATTTGGGAATTGCTTTAGCAGATACAATCAATACCGAGTCTTTCCTAAAAGATTTTGATGACCCATTTTTCTATAAGCTTTTTGATGGGGTTCGTGATGACTCTTCTCCTGATCCTATTCTCTTTGGTCACCAGATTATTAATTTCTATCTTCAAAGAGGAATTGATCCAAAAAAGAAAACTATTGTTTACAGCAACGGCTTATCATTTGATAAGGCAATAAAAATTTATTATGAACTTCATAACTTGATCAATTTATCTTTTGGTATTGGAACGAAATTCACAAACGATACCGGAAGTCCAACAAATTTAGATATAGTTATGAAGATGGTTGAATGTAATCATCAACCAGTTGCTAAATTATCAAATGAACCAGGAAAAGGAATGTGTGAAAATCCACAATTCCTTGCATATCTTAAAAACGTCTTTCAAGTAGAATAAATAGGAATAAAATATATAACTATTATATTATAGGGGTGTCGCCAAGAGGATTAAGGCACCGGGCTTTGAACCCGGCATTTTATCGGAGGTTCGAATCCTCCCACCCCTACCAATACTAAATTTATTTAGAACAAAAATATAAAGGAAATATATATCTTATATGAAATGTTGTTTAGGTTGCGGGAATGATGGAATATATCAGTTAAAAAATAAAAAGTATTATTGTAGTAAAAGTCCTAATAAGTGTCCAACTCAAAAAAGAAAAAATAGTGAAAAAAACAAAAAAGTAGTTAGAAACATCATAAGTCATTCAAAATTTTTTCAAATTGCTAGACAAAAAACTTATTGTCAATATTGTGGAAAACTTATAACCATTCCTAATAAACTACATCATGAAAATAGTTGTTTTTTAAATCCTTTAGTGATAAGATTTTGTTATTGTGGAAATGGAATTAAAAATAAGGGAAGTAAAACCTGTTCTTATAAATGTGCTAATTCTTTATTTAAACAAGGAAAAAATTCTAAAAAAGAAACCTCTCAATACACTACTATATGTTTTAAAAATCATAAAAAAGAATGTATTATTTGTGGAGAAAATAGAATTGTTGCAGTACATCATTATGATTATAATAAAAAAAATAATAAACCAGATAATTTAATTCCTTTATGCACAACTCATCATTTATATATGCATAGTAAACATAGATGGTTATTAAAAGAATGTGTAGATGAATACAGAAATAAGTTTTTAAAAAGTGAGGAAATTGAAGTATGGAAAATATAAAAGAACCTGTCGTTTTTGAAAATGGTCAGTATTATTTTTATGATGAATCAGGGACAATAAAGTTTGGACCTTTTGACACTATCTCTGCTGCAAGAATTAACCTTATCAATTATCATCATCAGGCTCTATCGGAAGCAGCTAAAAAAGTTGAGAAGATCAATGAAGAGTTGAAAACTCATAATATAAAAGAATGTGCGTGTACGGAAGAGTTGCTTCCAGAAGATGCTATTACAGAATTACCTGATGAGCCGAAAGTTAAAGCTGAACCAAGGCCAAAGAAAGAACTTTCAAACAATGCTATTCTTATCATTTGGGCTGCTATCATTACAGCTTTAATTACAGCTTATGCTTTTTCAGATTTTAAAGTTTCAAATGTGTTTTCATTTCTAAAACCAAAGACAAAAGTTGAAGTCAATATAAGACCAAAAGAAACAACTCAGACTCCTACTCCAGTTGCAAAAGAAGAACCTGCTCCAGCAGTTAATACTACACCTCCTGCTCCAACAACAGGCGAAAAGGTTTGCATAAAAGGTTATGACCATTATATTAAGTTTATGGACAAGGATGAAAAATTCTTGAGAGACAACAATTTCGGTATTACTGTTTGGGAGAATACAGGAAAAGACAAAGGAATAGCAGTTGGAAAACTAAAGCCGGGAGAATGTGTTGATAAGTTAGATCAAAAAGGAAATAATCTATTTATTCATTTTAACGGAAAATCTGGCTGGATTCATATAATGGATGTTGTAAAATGAGAACTTTTTTGTGGCCAGAAGATCAAGTTAAATTATGGGAAGCTGTAAACGCATATACAAAATCTTGTGGTGGTAATATAGAAAACACTTTAAATAAATCTATGCTACAAAAAAGAATGGATTGTGTTGTTGAAGTTGAAAACGCAGTCATAGAAATTTTAGAAAAAAGAATGAAATAACTTGTGGCTGGGTGGTGGAACCTGGTATGCACAGGAGACTTGGAAAGATTTAGAATGAAAGTTTATGGACCTTATAAAAGAAAAGATGGTAGAAAGATAGTTATTTTATATGAAAACGGAGAAAGAAAAACTGTTTCATATCCTAAGTATTTAGTAGAAGAAAAATTTAATATAAAATTGAAAGACAATGAAACAGTAGATCACATTGATGGTAATATAGAAAATGATGATTTTTCTAATCTTCGTGTTGTTGAAAGAATAGAACACATTAAGGATGATGTTAAAAGATTAAAATCACAAAAATTCATTTGTATTGAATGTGGATATTCTTTCATTTCTACCAGAAAGTATAGAAAAGGAATAGCTGGTCCTTTCTGTTCAAAACAATGTACAGGAAAGTATGGTCAAAAAGTACAGGTAGATAAATCAGAAAAACTAGATGATCATAGACCAGTTATTGAATATCATAAACTAAAAAATTCTAAATCAATTGAGCCCATTATTGGAAACAATAATGGTGGACATGGGGATATCGGTGAAGCCTTAACAGATAATGCTGATGGGAACACCGAGGGAACTGGAAACAGAACTCCGTAGAGACTAGATACCCATGCACCTAAGGCGAAAGCTATGGTGAAGATATAGTCCAGACTACAAACACTATACGTGGCAACGAAAGTTGTAGTAGTAAGAAAATCTCCCGCCCGTAAGGGATTGAGGGTTCGAATCCCTCCCCAGCTACCAACTTTTAATAGAAAGGTGAAAAATGATTTTCGGACTTTTAAAGAAATGGTTCGGCAAGAAGAAGAAAGAGGTAGAGGAAAAGAAAACAAAGAAACCTCATCCTGCTTTCCCAAGTATTCCTCTCGGAATCAAAATCAATGGTCTCATAAAACTCAAACCATCGAGTGGTTCCTATTTTCTTCTCAACGAAGATAAACTTATCACAAAACTTCCACAAGAATCAAGCAATGTTGTTATTTCAATATCCCAATTCAATCTATTCGGTCTTACAGTATATCGAGCTTATATCAACAATCGAAAATCTTATTTTCAACTTCACTATCGAGCTGGCGAACTTCTCGATATTCTTTATTTCAATAGAATGGAAACAATTGATATTTCAACCAATCCCAAACTTGAAAAAGAGTGGAAATCTCTTATTGGAGACAAGGATCTTAAAACTCCAAGTGGTACAACATTTCTTCGTGACTGGAATGATGATGAAGAAGGGCATGTGGATGCAGTTTATGTTTTAGAGAGTTTATTCACAGAACCTTGGGATTTGACAAATGTTCATCACAATATGATGTTATATGCACGAATTTTAGAAGGTGGAAATCCAGATGTTGATATTGAATATCTTCTGGCTTCAATAACGGAAAATAGAGGTTCAAAGAATATTATCATCGAAACTGCAATTCGACTTGATGCCTCTGACCTTGAAATTTTTTAGGAGATAGAGAACAATGAAAAAGTTATTTGCGATCTTTGCAATTATAACATTAATTGTGGCATCAAGTATTGATGTTGATGCAAAGAGTGGTGGAAGTTCTTCTTTTGGTGGTGGGTCGAGAAGTAGTGGGATTAGCAGTTCTTCAAAAAGTGGGGGATGGAGTTCTTCTTCAAAACCTTCAACCCCTTCTTATTCCACTCCTTCACCTTCAACTCCATCGAAACCATCAGCCCCATCAACAGGATGGAGTTCAACTCCTTCGACTCCATCGAAACCATCAGCCCCATCAACAGGATGGAGTTCTTCAAGTGGGAATACTGCAACAAAAGATTCTGGTTCTGGAAAATCATCTTTCAGTACTTCAGGATCATTGTTCAGTTCAAAACCTTCTACTCCATCTTATACTCCAAAATATACGGCTCCAACTTCGGGGTATACTCCAAGATATTATAGCGGAACATCATATGGCAGATCATATGATTCATCTGGAAGTCCAATCATAATCAATCAAGGTCCTAGTCTTGGTTATAGTATGATTGATCTATGGTGGAAAATGGAACTTCTAGATACACTTCGGGATAGAGGCGAACGAGATGCAGTTATTCGTGAAATGAGAAGTAATCCCGAATATGCAAAATGGAAAGAAGAAGCAGCAAAAGTTTCAGATGAAAATGCGGAGTTGAAAAAGAAACTTCAAGATTTTGAGGAAGAAAACAAAACCGTAAAAGATATAGAAAAGGAAAATGAGTCTAATATTGGTCTTATAATTTTAGGCGCTTTTCTATTTGTAACAGTAGCAATTGCAATTATCTACTTCAAAATGCA